>Ga0209164_1005989_pt1 | contig 10154 bp, 13 predicted proteins | sample MTBNYHSulfiMetaG_FD_187458 | JGI IMG/M metagenome (GOLD analysis project Ga0209164, IMG submission 187458) | Enrichment culture microbial communities from rom New York Harbor, USA that are MTBE-degrading - MTBE-NYH (New York Harbor Sulfidogenic)... | ecosystem: Environmental > Aquatic > Marine >... | reverse complement strand
CCTCTCTGTTTGGCGGTGACGATCCGGGAGACGGCCTGATTCAGCCGCTCCAGGACCTCGGGGCGAAGGGAACGGCGGATGTCGGCCAGGGTGCTGCGATCGATTTCCATGGTGCGTCTCTTTCTAAGATTCATAGGGTGAAAGGTCCGGTGAGTTTCACGATCTCCAGGGCGTGGCGCTCGGCCGCCGCCAGGTTCTGGAGTACGGCCTGGCGGCCTTTGGCGGCCCGCTCCCCGCTCGCTTCCGGGTGTGCCAGGTGCCAGATGATCCGCTCGGCCAGTTCGTCGCCGTCATGGACCGTTTCGCCGGCGCCGGCCGCCTCGAGCAGGGCGCGCGCATCCCAAAAGTCGTCCATCCAAGGCCCGTAGAGGACCATCTTGCCCCAGGCCGCCGGTTCGAGAGGGTTCTGACCGCCGAGCGGCACCAGGCTCGCCCCGCAGAAGGCCAGGTTCGCGACGCTGTACAGGCCGAAAAGCTCCCCGAAGGTGTCGAGGATGACGACCGGGGCGGTGCGCCGCCGGCCGGGTCCCTCGAGCCCGGTCCGCAGCTCGCAGAAAAAACCGGAGCGCTTGACGAGCGCCTCGATCTCCCGCACCCGCTCGAGGTGGCGCGGTGCGATGACGAGCACGGCCTCAGGGAAGACCTCCCGGACGCGCCGGAAGGCCTTCAAAAGCGTTTCCTCTTCGCCTGTGCGGGTGCTGCCGGCCACGACGACCGGCTGGCCTTCGTCCACCGAGAGCAGCCGGCGGAAACGCTCCGCGTCTTCCGGGCGGATAGATTTGCCGAGCAGGTCGTATTTGGCGTTCCCGTTCACGACCACCCGCTCCCGGGGTGCGCCCATCGCAAGGATGCGGTCACGGTCGGCCGCGGTGATCATGCTGAAAAGGCTGATACGCTCGAGCACTGGCCGGAAGAACGCACGGAGCTTTACGTAGCGTTTGATAGAGCGGGCGGAGATGCGGCCGTTGACGATCGCCGTTCGAATGTGCATGCGGTCGGCCGCGGCGACCCAGAGCGGCCAGATTTCGGTCTCCAGCAGGACGAGGACGTCGGGCCGGACGGCCTTCAGCGCCCGCTTAACACAGGGCGCCGCATCCAGCGGGGAGTGGACGACCAGCGCCTGCTCCCTGAAAACCTCCTCGGCCAGACGGCGTCCATGGGGGGTGATCGTCGAAACGACGAAGACTGCATCCGGCACATGCCTTCGGATCGCCTGAGCGAACGCCTCTGCGACCTTGACCTCGCCGAGCGAGACGGCATGGATCCAGAAGCGCGGGCCGCCTCCCAAAGCCTTCAGGCGCCGCAGGGGCAGCAGCCCGAGCCGCTCCCTGAAATGGACCCGGTACCGGGGGTTCGAGAGCGGAATCCAGAGCAGGAGCGGGGCGAGGCAATAGAACAGGACCCAGCCCAGAATGGCGTAGCATTGGATCAGCATGACAAAATCCGGCAGTCCTTCCTTTCAGTCAGCATCGGCCGTTTTCTCCACCCGGATTTGCACGTCCCGGCCGACCGGAGCCTCGTCGACAACCTTGCCGCCGTTGTGATCGATGACCTTGTTGACCCGCTCGAGCTTGTCGCGCTCGACGATGAAGGCGAAGCTCTCCCCGGGGTGGATGATGCGAAGACATAAACTTATGTCCAGATAGGCCCTTCAGCAGTCCCCTCGGTAATCGATGACCTTTTCGTTCGGGTTCATGGTTGGTTCTCAGGCTCCTTGGGATGGGATCGCAGGAAATCCAGCAGGGCCATGCACAGCGGCGAGGCGGTGCGCCTGCGGTCCCGGATGAGGTAGAAGCGGCGCTTCATCGAGACGCCTTGGATCCTCAGGGCCTTCAGGGCCCCGGCGGCGAGCTCCGTCTGGACGGCCCGCCACGAAAGGACCGACACGCCGAGTCCGGCCTTGACCGCTTCCTTGACCGCGGTCGAGGTGCCGAAGCGCGCCACGACATGGAGAGGGAGCGATCCGCCTTTCTCAGCGCCCTGCAAAGCATCTTCCAAAATCTTGAGGGTCCCGGACCCGATCTCCCTCTGGACGAACGGCTCCTTGAAAAGCGCTTCGAGCGTCAGTTCGTTCTGACCGGCCAGGTGGTGGTCCGCGGGGACGATCACGAGGAGTTCGTCGTCCCAGAGCGGGGTGTAGATCAGGGCCTGATGCCCGCCCTTCGATCCGACGATGCCCAGTTCCAGCCCGCCTTCCAGGACACGGTTCTCGATCTCGCTGCTGTCGCCGATCAGGATGTTGACCGTGAGGAGCGGATGACGCCTCCGAAAGGCGCCGATGACCCTCGGGAGAATGTACTCGCCGGGGATGGTGCTGCCGCCCATGCGGATCTCACCGTGCTGGACGCCCAGAAACTCCTGCATCTCGAGGAGCGCGTTGCGCTTCATCTCGAGGAGCAGTGCGGCATGCTTGTAAAGGAGTTCACCGGCCCTGGTGGGGATCACCTGGCGGCCCAGCCGGTCGAGCAGCCGGGTTCCCACGTGGCTTTCCAGAGTCGCGATCCGTTCGCTGACCGATGCCTGGGAGAGGAAGACGGCCTTGGCCGCCTTCGAGAAGCTCTTCAGGTCGACGACCTGGCGGAAGATCTCCAGCTGGCGGAGGTCGAAGTCGATGTCCGGAGGCGGCTGTTCGGTTGTTTTTTTCATCCCGACCCCTACAGGTAACCGAACCAGAACGTTTCGATCTCCCGGAAATTGTCCGCCACGGCCTCGCCGCCTCTGATCATGTCGCCGTGGCCCGGCAGGAGCAGTTCCACATCGAGTTGGGCGAGCCGCTGGATGCTCTGCTTGAGCTGGGCGCCGTCGCCTGCCGGGAGGTCGGTCCTGCCGATCCCTCCCTGAAAGACGACATCGCCGGTGAAAAGCGCCTTCTTCTGCGGCCAGTAAAGGGCGATGGAGCCTGGAGAGTGCCCGGGCGCATGGATCACCTCTAAGGACAGATCGCCGATCTCGAGCCCGCCTTCCGTCAGGAGGATCTGGGGCGCGAAATCCGCAACCCCCAGGGCCTGGCCATAGCGCGGCGCCATGCGCCGGATGAAGTCGAGTTCGACCGTGTGCATGGCGATCAGGGCCGGGCCGCCCGCAAAACGCCGGACGGCCTCGATGTGGTCGGGGTGCCCGTGGGTGATCAGGATGACATCGATGTCTGCCGCGGTGATCCCGAGCCGTTCGAGTTCCGTCTCGACATGCCCGAACAGGTGGTCATGCCCCGGGTCGATCAAAATCCTCCGGCTCCCGTCGATGAAATAGGTGTTGGCGTTGTTGGCCGTCGGGTTGAACCAGAAAAAACCGTGCAGGTCATTTTCTATTTGCATGGGGGCCTCAAAAAGTTAAAAATATATCTTATCGGCGGACTTGATCGGGTTCTATGAAAATCTCCATTCGAAAATACGAATTTCCGGCCGGCGTCGAGGAGATCGAGCCCTTGTTTCCGGGGTGCCCGAAGCGCCGCCTCACAGGCGGATATCCAAATCGATGCCGGGATCGGCCAAACCGGGAACCCGCTTGGCAGGCGTGGGGCTGAGCACTCGCAGCGTGTCAAGGAAATCCAACATTTCCGGCCTGGAGCCCCGGTGGCAGACGGTAAATACCGGCTCCCAACGCTTCGCGCTGGGACTGAGCACGGCTAGCCTGTGAAGAACCCGGGACCCGCCGCGAAGGGCCGACACTGCGCGAGACGGAGCCGGTGAAGAGACCGGGAACCATCCCGACGGGGTGGCGCTGAACAGACGCAGCCGCCGAAGGAAGCCGTTTTCGGATGGAAACCCGGATCGTTCCGGGTAATCGTCATTCCGGAAGCATACTAAAAAAGGCCTGTCGGGGATGTCAAGCGCTAAAGAGACAGGCCGACGGTCGACTCCGGGGGCGCTGCCCCGTCAGGAGCCGCTGGTTCGGCAATTGAAAAAACATCTTGTGCTGGAGCTGCATGATGGCGGGCGGTGAAGAGAAAGAAAGCTGTGGATGTCAGGTCTGTCCAGGACAGATAGAGGTTCCCACGGAGAGGGAAAGAGCCGCGCTCGCGGAAATGAGGGCGATCAAGGAGCGTGTGCGGGTGCTCAAAGGCAGCCTCGATTCCATCCAGGAGAAGGGCGGCGACCGGTCGCACATGGTGAAGGAAATCGAAACGACGCTCGCCTCTCTCAAGGCTGAATGGGAGCGATGGGAGGAAGAGCGCAACGCGGCCGCGCAGGAGCGCATGCGCCTGCTGGGCCATGATGAGACGGTTTGAGGGATTTGGTTCATGACAGAAGAGGCAATGGCCTGGTTTGAGGAAGAGGAAGAGATCGGTACCATCCGGTGCGTGATCTGTGGTGTGGCGGTGGATTCGGTAGAGGAGGCCCTGGACTGCGACTGGGCGCCTTTTTTCTATGAGGGGAATGATCAGCACGGACCCGCGTGCGCCGGCTGCTCCAGCGCCCTGATGAGGGTGGATGAATTCGGGGAGATGGAGGTCAAGGAGGAATACCGCGGCAAGATCCGCTACCTGGACGAGCCGCTCGAAGACGACGGCGACTATGTATTCATGGGCGCGATCTACAACTGAACGGCCGGGAAGCGCCCTCGAGAAAGGTTGAAAAGCCCGCGGCACCGGCCGGAAAGTTGCCCGATGTGCGCAGTCGACTCTGTGAAGCACCCCGCGATTTCGGGCTGTGAGGGCGGATTCGACCCCGCCTCGAGCGGTACGGGGCCCGGCACTCGAGATGCCGGTAAATGCCGACTCGCGATAGGAGTTTCATCCGGGCGCGGGTCCGTGCACCAAAAGATAGATGGTGGGACCCGCCGCCTTTCAGAGACGAGGCCTCAGTGCCCGCAGCAATGGTCTTCGCAGCGGGCCGTATCGGCCATTGCGCGGATGATCTCGCGCTGGTCGCTTTCCTGAATGTCCAACACCTCGACTTCGAAACACCCCCCCTCCTCGATGGTCGCATGGGCGGGCAGCAGCGTCCAGAGATGGCCGAAGAAGTCCGGCCACTGCTCGTCACCGGGCTCGACCCTGAAGGTTTCACCGAGTTTCTTCCCTGCCAGTTCGAACTCGAAGGGTGTCAAGCCCTGGGGCGCGATGCCGAAGACAAACGTCAAGCTGCCCTGTGCTTCATCATCGGAAAGGGCGGCGCCGCGGAGTTTTCGGAGCCCGGCGGTTACCTTGGTAAGATGTTCTACTGTTTTGACGGAATGCTCCATGCGTGGCTTCCTCCCTGAAGAATGAGTATCTGTGTATATACAATAAGACATTTTCTCCCGTGCGCAAACCATCCCGGAATCGGTCACCGGGATTTCCCTGGTGGCCGGTTTGTCCTGTGTGGTATAGTGTTTCCACTCCGAAAGGGTTTTTTTGGCAGTCTCCGATTCCAGAAGAAAAAATCCTCATTCTTCTCCCGCCTGCTGCTGATCGCCGGCAGGCCGGTCGACCGCAGATCAACCGGGGGGATTGCGCATGACGCCGCCGCTGGTATGGCTCGATCTCGAGATGACGGGGCTCGACCCTGAACGGCATGTGATCCTGGAGATCGCCTCCGTCGTGACGGATGGTCATCTGCGCACCTTGGAGGCTGGGCCGCACCGGGTGATCCACCAAACGGAAGACGTTCTCTCGCGGATCGACATCTGGAGCGCCGAACAGCACGGCGTCGCCGGTCTGCTCGAAAAGGTGCGCCGATCCGAGTGGACCTGCGAGGCAGCCGAGGCGGAGACGCTGGCTTTTCTAACAGGGCACTGCGCGGCCGGCGTGGCGCCCCTTTGCGGGAATTCCGTCTGGCAGGACCGGCGCTTCCTGATCCGCCATATGCCGCGCCTGGCCGAATTTTTCCACTACCGGAACATCGACGTGAGTTCGATCAAGGAACTGGTGCGGCGCTGGTATCCGGAACTCCCGCCCTTCCGCAAAGAGAAACGCCACCTCGCCTTGTCGGATATAGAGGAATCGATTCGGGAACTCGCTTATTACCGGCGCAGCGTCTTCAAACCGCCCGAAGACCTGCAGGCCCCGGCGGATCGATGTGCGGGACTTCCCGGGTCTTCGGCAGAAGGCGTTTCCTGAGCCGGGGGTCGGGGCGGCCCCCGGGACGCCTGGAGAAGGAGCGGGTTGCGCAAGGCGGATTTCAAACGACAGAAGGGAGTGAGCAGCAGGAGCGATGGCATTGAATCCCAAGACTGAAAAAATCCTGATCGCCATGCTTTGTTTGGGGGGTGTCGCGATGGCGGCCTGTGGTCTGATTCTGGACAACGACTCCCTGTTTGTGCTGGGCCTGGTCGGAGTGGTCGCCGGTTATTCGCTGCTGCGGAAGAAATTGAAGGCGATGCTGCGTGATCAGGAGTCCCGCTACAGGGGTGTTTGACAAGGGGCTGGAATTCATTTAGTGTCGATTGGGAAAGGATTTCCGACTCGTGCGGCGGTGAACGGGGGCGTGTTGTGCCGATGGAAAACGTGAAACCGAAGGTTTGTCATTACGAGGATGTACCGGCCAGGGATTTCGGAGCCGAGGCCCCCGGTGTGTCCATCCGCTGGGTGATCGGGGAGGCCGACGGGGCGCCGACTTATGCCCTCCGGATGATCGAGGTGGCTCCGGGCTGCCGGACACCCGACCACAGCCATCCGTTCGAGCACGAGAATTACGTGGTCGCGGGGAGAGGCCAGGTGCGGCTCGGCCAGGATTGGCATGAGATCGGCGCGGGCAGCATCGTCTTTGTTCCGGGCGGACTGCGCCACTGCTACCGCAACACCGGGAGCGACGTGCTGAAGTTTCTCTGCGGGATACCGGTTTCGGCCGCCAAACCCTGAGTCGCGCGGCGGTGCAGCTGTCTTTCATGATCATGGCGGGCCTTTCCTCGGCCGCGGTTCTGCCGCCTCGCTCCGCGAGCCTCGAAAAGGTCCTGAATCCGAAAAGAATGGAGCGCGCATATGGACGCGAAGGCAAGAGACATCATGGTGAGGGAGTTTGACACGGTAGCGGCGGATGCGCCTCTGAAAGAGGCGGTCAAGAAGCTTCACGAGGCTCAGGTCCGGGCGACGGGATACAAGGCCTTCGGCATCCCGGTGGTCGATTCGATCGGGCACGTGACGGGGATGCTCTCCATGTTCGATGTCATCTATCATTTGCGTCCGCCCTTCATGAACTACGAACTCGAGAGCTTTTCCGCCTGGGAGGGGGAACTTGGCCCCTACCTCGAGCGGTTCGAGGGCCTGAAGGTGGAAGAGGTGATGAGCACCCCCGTCGCCACGGCCGAAGCGGACGATCACGTGATGGTCGTCATGGACCGCATGGTCAAGAGAAGGGCCCGGCGGCTGCCCGTGGTGGAAGGCAACCGGATGATAGGCATGATCTATCTCTCGGATGTTTTCCACTATCTCTGCAAGAGCTGGTTGTAACGGTTTTCACCTGAGAGGGGGGGTCGCGAACGAAGAAGCCGGACGGTCCGCGCGCGAACCGATGGGGAAAAGCTGCATCTCCAGCTGGGGATTCGGCGCAAGCTGATACCCGCCTCCGAATGGGCCTGTATCGAGGCTGCAGGCCTTCCGCAAAGCCGTCAATCCGGGGGGAAAAGCGCCTTGCGCAGAAAAGCGAGGCCCAGGTCGAGCAGGGCGGTGTCGTCCCCGGCGATGCACTCCCTGACGTTCACCGGGACCTCGAACCGATCCAGAAAGCCCGTCGAAAACACGAATTCACGAAAGATGTCCAGATTGTAGCATGCCACCAGAACCTTCTGAAGCTGACGTTCATCGAGTCCTTTCCCCGAAGCGCGGCGTGGGTGGAATATGAGCTCCAGCATCCTGTCGTTCATGGCGGAGTAAGGGTCGAGGCCTTGCCCCGTGTGCCAGGTGCCAACCGTCCATACCCTGTTTTCCTGCCTGCCGAGGCACTGGGGCGGATCAAGCATATAAAAGAAGGCTTCGAGCCGGCCGCTGCCGGAGGCATACCCCGATACGCGGCACAGCGGGTAGAGGCGGCAGGCGGTCGGCCGATCGGCATAGACCTTGCATCCCTCGACCCCGAGGAAGGGGCAGCGTCCATCGGCCCCATCGCTCATCCTGAGCAGAACGACGGGAAACCCGGATTGGGGGTCTGTGCGGTACAGGGTGTACCGATCGAGGAACACGTCGGAGTGCAGGTTCAAATTTCTGCGAAGCCTGAGGACATCGTAAGGCGTCAGCGGGAGGTGCTTGTTCCGGCAGCACGTGTTGAAGCAGGATAAACCCTGATGGCAGTCGAAGCGGAAGGTGTCCTGGATGGTCAGTTGTTTTTCGGGGGGTGGTGCGGTTTCGATGAACATGATTCCCCTGTGCTCGATGGTGGATTGCGGGAGGACCGAAGGCCGGATACGGTCCGAGGCGGCATTCTAACCCTGCCGGCCGCCCTCCGCAAGCGGCGAATGACGTTTGTCCGTTGTAGACCTGGACTTTTTTGAAGGAGTATCCGCTGACATGAAGATACATGAGTATCAGGCCAAGGAGATCTTCAGAGGGGCCGGCATTCCGGTGCCCGACGGAGTGGTGGCGAATTCCCCGGAAGAGGCCGCCGAAGCGGTGCGGCGCGTGAAGGGCCCCCCCTGGGTGGTCAAGGCCCAGGTGCATGCCGGCGGGCGGGGGCAGGGGGGGGGCGTCAAGGTGGTCCGGAGTCCGGAGGAGGCGGGGGCGGCCGCGGAAAAGATCCTTGGGGCGCCGCTCGTCACCAGGCAGACGGGCCCCCAGGGGGTGCGCGTGAACCAGGTTCTGGTCGAAGGCGGGGTGGACATCGACCGGGAGCTTTACCTCGGGATGGTGATCGATCGGGCGACTGCCAGCCCGACCATGATCTTCAGTCCTTCAGGGGGGATGGACATCGAGGTGGTGGCGTCGGAGGCCCCGGAGCACATCTTCGAAGAGGCCGTCGATCCCGCGACGGGGTGGATGCCGTTCCAGGGCCGCAACCTGGCCTACGCCCTGGATCCGCTGCCCGAGCCCGCGGCATTGAAGGGCTTGATGCAGGTGATGCAGAAGGTCTACGAGATCTTTTTGGCCCATGACTGCTCTCTGGTCGAGATCAATCCGCTGGTGATCACCCGCGACGGGAAGGTTGTGGCGCTCGACGCCAAGTTGACGATCGACGACAACGCCCTTTTCAGACAGAAAACCATGCTCGAGTTGGACGATCCGCGGGAAAAGGATCCGCTCGAGTTGATCGCCGAGAAGCACCACCTCAATTACATCCGCCTCGACGGCAACGTGGGGGCGATGGTCAACGGCGCCGGGCTGGCGATGGCGACCATGGACGTGATCAAAATGGCCGGAGCCGAGCCGGCCAATTTCCTGGATGTGGGAGGCGGGGCCACGGAGGAGATGATTACCCGGGGGTTCGAGATCATCCTGTCGGATGACCGGGTCAAGGCGATCCTGATCAATATCTTCGGAGGGATCCTGCGCTGCGATGTCCTCGCCAGGGGCGTCGTCGCCGCGGCCCGCAAGACCAGCATCGGGGTCCCTCTGATCGTGCGCCTCGAGGGCACGAATGTGGAAGAGGGGCGGGCCATCCTGAGGGCGTCGGACCTGAAGTTCCTGGTGGCCCACAATCTGGCGGAGGCGGCTGAACTCGTATCCAGAAACCTTTCCTGAGCGGGTCGATTATGAGCATATGGGTGGATGAAACCAGTCGGGTAGTGGTCCAGGGGATCACAGGCAAAGAAGGCACCTTTCATACGGAGCGGATGATCGATTACGGCACGGTGGTGGCCGCGGGCGTGACCCCGGGCAAGGGGGGCGGCAAAGCGGTGCGCGGCGTGCCGGTTTTCCACTCCGTCGCCAAAGCGGTGGCGGAGGAGGGTGTCGATGTCTCCTGCATCTTCGTTCCGCCTCCCTTTGCGGCTGATGCGGTGATGGAGGCTGCGGCGGCGGAGGTGCGGGTGATCGTTTGCATCACCGAGGGGATTCCGGTGCTCGACATGGTGCGCGTCGCGCATTTTCTGCGCGGTAGGGACTGCGTCCTGATCGGGCCGAACTGCCCCGGCATCATTTCACCGGGCAAGACCAAGGTGGGGATCATGCCGGGGGATATCCACAGGCGCGGGCCGATAGCGGTCCTCTCCCGAAGCGGGACCCTGACATACGAGGTCGTCGAGCAACTCACGCGGGCGGGGTTGGGGCAGTCGACCTGCATCGGGATCGGCGGGGACCCCATCGTCGG
>Ga0209164_1005987_pt1 | contig 10156 bp, 8 predicted proteins | sample MTBNYHSulfiMetaG_FD_187458 | JGI IMG/M metagenome (GOLD analysis project Ga0209164, IMG submission 187458) | Enrichment culture microbial communities from rom New York Harbor, USA that are MTBE-degrading - MTBE-NYH (New York Harbor Sulfidogenic)... | ecosystem: Environmental > Aquatic > Marine >... | reverse complement strand
CGGAGGAATTCCGTCCCGGCAATTCCCACGAGGTCTTTCCAAACTGCGAGGGACACAAACTGCGAGAGAGGTTGTCGTTTCCGGGATTCTGGGCTATCTTCTGGGAGAGGATTATATATATGAGAACCTTTATGTTTTTTCTGATGGCCGCTCTCCTCGTTCCGGCGGTTCTCCCGGCGGCGGAATTGACCCAGGAGGAAATCCGGGCGGTGGGACTGCAGCCCCTCAAGGAGGGGACTGCCATCGTCGACTTCGAGCTCGAGTCCCTCGGGGGGGGAACCCGCACCCTGAGCAGCTTCAAGGGCAAGGTGGTGTTCCTCAATTTCTGGGCGACCTGGTGCGGTCCCTGCCGGCAGGAAATGCCCTCGATGGAGCGCCTCTACCAGCGCTTGAAGGGTGAGGGTCTCGAAGTCGTGGCCGTGAATCTCCAGGAGGACGGGAAGAGCGTCCAGAAATTCGTGGACGAGTACAAGCTCACCTTCCCAATCCTCCTCGACAAGACCGGCCGTGTGGGTTCCACGTACGGTGCCCGCAGCATCCCGACCACGTACATCGTGGATCGGAATGGTTTCGTCGTGGCGGGGACCATCGGAACCCGGGAGTGGGACTCGGAGGAGTACGTCCGCTTCTTCGAGCGCCTGCTGCGGTAGGCCACGACGGGCCCGCCGCGGCCCGCAGCAGCTGCTCGCCCGTCGCGCTACAGGGTGCTGATGATCGCTTCCCGGCTGAAACGCGGGGCGACGCGAGCCACGATCAGGTACGCCGCCGCGATCAGGAGCGCGGCCAGGGCCACTACCAGGATGGGGCGAAAGGTGACCAGGCCGGCGATCTGCACCACGATCAGGACGATGAACGGCAGGACGATGATCCCGGCGGTCTGCTGGGCTTCGTTGTAGCTCTTGGCCTTCAGAGAAACGATCAGGGTGACGGAGAGCCCCAGGGCCGAAACCGCCGGGGAGAGCAGCAGGATCGCCGGCAGCCAGATCCAGGAGCGCACGATCAGCGTGCCCCGCAGCAGGCCGTAGATCAGGTTCAGGACCACGAAGTAACCCCCGAAGGCGGCCCAGCTGATCAGCACCGCCGGCACGAAGCTGGCCAGGAGCTTGGCGGCCAGGAATTCCCGGTTCGTGACCGGCGTGTAGAGCAGGGTCTCCAGGGTCTTGCGCTCCTTCTCCCCTACGATGGAGTTGGCGGCGATGACCGAGGAGGCCATGATCGGCACCAGCATGAAGAAGGGCAGGAAGGTGTAGTTCAGGAAGATGAACAGCACCCGCTCGGTGAATCCCTGGATCTGCTCGGGTACCGGGTACAGGGGAATCAGCTTTTCCACGTACTGAACCCCGGTTATCAGCACCTCGCCCAGGCTCAATGCCAGGGTCGTGATCACTCCGGGCACCACGATGCACAGTAACAGGGGGACCACGACCATCGGGATCAGGACCATCTTCTCCGACGTAATGCTGCGGATGTCCTTGCGCATGATCGCTCGAATCCTACTCCAGTTCATGATTACCCCCGATGGTTCGAAAATACACCTCTTCAAGGGTAGGCCGCAGGGGCCGCACCTCGATGATCCGCTTGCCCTGTTCCTGGACCCGGCGGACGATGCCGTCGATCTCGCCTTCTTCCCTGAAGTCGAAGCGCCCGGTGTCCCGATCCGTCCGGATCTCGACCTGGGGCTGCCGCGTGTGAGCGCGGATCAGCTCTTCCCGGGTGCCGGCGGCCACCAGCTCCCCGGAGCGGATGAAGCCGAAGCCGTCACAGATACGGTCGGCCAGGAAGAGATTGTGCGTGCACAGGAAGACCGTGGTCCCCTGCTCCCGGGCCAGGGTGCGGACCAGGTCGGTGACCTGGGTCGCCCCCTCCGGATCCAAGCCGGAGGTCGGCTCGTCCAGGAAGACGATCTCCGGCCGATGCAGGAGGGTGCGGGACAGGTGGACCCGCTTCTTCATTCCGGTGGAGAAGCTTCCCAGAACGAGCTCCCGCTTGTCCCAGAGACCCATGCGCTCAAGGAGGGTGCGAATCCGGGGTTCCGCCTCCGAGGGGCGCAGATCGTACATGGCGGCGAAGAAGCGCAGGTTGTCCAGGACGCTCATGTGCTCGTACATTCGGGCTTCCTCGGCAAGGGTGGCGGTCCGCCTGCGGATCTCTTCGTCTCGGGACTCGAGACCCAGGATTCGCGAGCTGCCCTCCGTCGGGGTCAGCGTGCCGTTGAGCAGGCGGATGGTCGTGGTCTTTCCTGCCCCGTTGGGGCCCAGAAAGCCGAAGATCTTTCCCCGCTCGATGTGGAGTGTCAGGCCGCTCACGGCCCGGACACCGTTGTCGAAGACTTTCGTCAGTCCTTGGGCGTCAATCGCGCTCACTCGCAGTTCTCCTTGGTCGATCAGGATGCTATATCAGGGTTTCCCTGTTCCACAAGGCCCGGTCCGGAAGGCTGCCCCTCAGGAGATTGCCGGCAAGAGCCGCGCTCTGGGGATCCGATTCGATGCCGTAGGCCCTGGCCAGCCGCTGGTTGAGGCGCTCCAGGATCCGCGGGACCTCGCTGCGGGTGCCGACCAGGGTGCTGGCGATCATGAGCAGGCGATAGGCGGGCTCACAGAGAGGATCCCGGTAGATCAGCTCCTTGGCCAGCACGAGGGCCTGGAAGTGCTCCCGATTGTCGAGGCTCATCAGGGTGAGCTGAAACAGAAGCTGCAGGTAGCGGCTGCGCAGCCCCTCCCGGGCGTCACGGATGTCGTCGTAGTACAGGTCCTGCTCGAGGAAGTCCCCGCGGTACAGGGCCTTGGCGCGGTAGTAGAGCTCTACTGCGTCCGCGCCGCTTCCCTGCTGCCGGGCCCTTTCGGCCTCGCAAGCGATCCCCAGGAACTCGTCCGCGTCCACCCGGCACAGCTCCCGGTTGAGCCCCAGGGTGGAACCGTCGGTCAGAACGAAGTCGTGCTCCTCGCCCAGGGTCTTTCGGAGACGGTAGATGATCGTGTTCAGGTTGTCCCGGGAGCTCTTCTGGAGATATCCCGGCCAGAACAGGTCGTACAGCACCTCCTTCACGATGCCGCTGTTGCGGTGCACGACGAGCAGCTTCAGGAGGTCTATCACCTTCTTCTGCCGAGAGAGGAGGGTCGGGGACAACTCGGTGTCTCCGACGAACAGCCGGAACTCCCCCAGAGTCAGGAGGCGCAGCAGGCCCCGGCCTCTCTCGACGGCCGGCATCCTCGGACTGCGCAGGCGGCGGAAGGCCCAGAGGGGCTCGGCAGGGGCACCCGGGCCGGATTGGTCCGGGGAGCCCGCCAGCCCGGAGGGCGCCCCGGGCCGCTCGACGGCAGCCGCCCGGCGCACCCCTTGAGCTACGCTCTGCAGCAGCTCCGGGCTGCAGATGTCCAGGTTGCGATAGCCGTGCTGCTCCAGAAGTCCGCAGAGCTCCGCGAAACGCTCCGCCGCTTCCCGCTCCCGCCCCGCCCGCTCGGCGAGCAGGCCGAGCAGCCCGAGGCAGGTGGCCTGCGGATACGGGTACTTCTGCGCAGAGGCCTTCTGCACCAGGGAGCCGAGCAGCGACTCGGCCCGGGGGTAGTCTCCGAGGCTGATCAGGTTCTCGGCCAGGGCGAGGGTGCTGTAGGGGAAGTCGCTGTCCAGGAGGTTCTGGTTCTCCGGCTCGAGCAGCCGCCGGCAGTAGTACTCGGCCCGCTCCCGCTGGCCCTTTCGGTACGCCAGGAGCATCTGCAGGAGGTACACCGAGTAGTAGCGGACGTACAGGTTCTCCCCAAGCGGCGCGTCGCGTACTTCCTCGAGGACCTGTTCGGCCTCGCCGATGTCCGGCAGGTACAGCAGGTACAGAACCCGGTTGAGCTGGAGGTACGTCGAAAAGGCGAACCCCGGAGGGGTGTTCTTCAGGCCCCGCTCCGCCTGCTCCACGGCCTTGGGGATCTCCCCGAGGTAGAAGAAGGAGTCGCCGAGATGGAAGCGAAGCAGGGCCTGGTAGTGGCTGTAGGAAGGGTTTCTCCGCAGCAGGTCGTCGGTGCCTTCCAGGATTTCCCGTGCCTTCTCGAACTCCCCGCGATCCAGGTAGATCCGCCCGAGCACCAGGTGCGAGAGGATGAGCAGCTCCTGGTTCTGGAGCCTGAAGGCGGTCTCTTCGGCCCGCAAGGCGATCTCGAAGGGCTCCCCGGCCGCCGGGTCCGTCCACCAGCGGCCCAGGGAGACCAGGGCGAGCAGGGTTGCCTGCCGGTCCTCCGGAAGCGCGAGGCCCGGCCCGCCGAGAAAGCTCTCGGCCATGTCCGCCAGCTCCCGCACCGGCTCGCGGTTGCCCTGGTAGAAGATGTAGTTGACCAGCAGCACGGAGAAGATGGTGGCCATCCGGGGAAGATCCGCCCTGCTCTCGAAGGTCCCAAGGAGCTCCCGCAGGGTCCTGCGGCTCAGAAACGGCTGGGCCAGGTTCGTGGTGATGGCTTCATAGTAAGGCAGAAGGGTGTTCCCCTGTCGCAGGTTCTCCGGGAACTGCTCGAGAAGCTCTCGAAGCGCCCGGATCTGGTTGTTGCCCAGGAGCTCTTCCGCCATCGGCAGGAAAAGCTCCAGGGCCCCGTCGAGATCGCCGCCGGCCAGCAGGTGGTGCACGGCCTCGTCACGATGGCCCTGACCCTGGAAGTACTCCGCCGCCCGGACGTGGACCTGTCGTCTCTCTTCGGCGTCGAGAGCGGCGAAGCGCCCCCCGAGATAGGCGGCAAACAGGGGATGAAAGGCACGAATTCCCAGGCTCTCGTCCCGGAGTTTCAGGAAGTAGCACTCCACCAGGCGCTCGTTGAACAGCCCCGCCGCCTGGGGGCCGAGGATATGTGTCACCAGTCCTGGGGAGAGGCTGGAGAACACCGACAGCTGGGCGAGGGCCCGGGCGTCCTCCGGTTCCAGCTCGCCTGTCACCTCGCTGGCGAAGTACTCGTCCAGGCTGGGAAGGCGTCGTTCCCGAAGGAAGCGGTCGACCTCCCCGGCCCTCGACCCCGGCTCGCGAAGAGCCAGCTCTTCGGCCAGGTGCACCAGGGCGGTCACCCAGCCCTCGGTGACATCGCCGAGCTCCCGCAGCACCTCGGCTTCGAGGCGCAGGGCGTAGATCTCCCCGAGCAGACGGGCGGTCTCGTCGGCCGTGAAGGCCAGCTCCCGATCGTCGACCTCGAACATCCCGCGCTGGGCCCGCAGCCGCGCCACCGACAGCTCCGGAAACCCCCGGGAGACCAAGATCCAGTGGCTCCGAGGCGAGGTCTCCGCCAGGAGCCGCTGGACCAGCGCCGCCGCGCCGGGCTCACGGCACATCCTGTGACAATCGTCGAGGACGACGTACAGGTCCGGCGCGTCCGGGCCGGGCAGCAGGGCGAGGAGCTCGTCCCATTCCCGGTCCGTAGGTTCCGACGCCTGCGGTGGCTCCGCAGTACCAGGCTCGACCCCCGTTTCCTCTCCGGCTTGCCGGATCAGGCCGACGGTCATCTCCGCTACGAACCGGCGACCCCCCGGGTCGTTCCCGTCGCACCGGTACCACAGGCGGTTCAGGCCCTCGGTGTCAAGGAAATCCGCGGCCAGGCAGGACTTGCCCTGCCCCGCCTTTCCGTGGATCAGGATCAGCTTGCGGTCTTTGCGCTGGGACAGCAGCTCCAGCAGCCTGGCGCGGCGCAGGATCGAACCGACGGGCGGCGGCAGAAAGAGATTCGGAGAACGCAGGCTGAGCGGATTCATGGGGCAATCAAATGGAAACCCGGCCACCCCGGGCGTGCCAGGATCGTGGATCGAGTGTAGACGCCCCTCCAATCGCCGTCAAGGCGGCGGGCGGCCGATCCCCCCCCGGAGAGCTTCAGAACTCGATGCCCCTGCGTGCCTGCACACCGTCGCGGTAGTAGTGCTTGATTTCCCGCATCTCGGTGACCAGGTCGGCGAGCTCGTAGAGCTCCTGCGGCACCTTGCGCCCGGTCAGGATCAGCTCCATGCCCGCCGGCCGCCGCTGGATCAGCCCCCGAACCTCCTCCAGGGACACCAGGCCGTAGTGCAGGGCGATGCCGATCTCGTCCAGAATCAGCAGGTCCGCCCGCCCTTCGGCCATCACCGCCCCGACCTCGGCCCAGCCTTCCCGGGCCAGGCGGATGTCTTCGGCGGTCGGCTCGTTGCGGATGAAGCAGTCCCGGCCGAACTGCCGGATCGTGACCCGGTCGCGCAGCCGCTCCAGGGCATCGAGCTCACCGTAGTGCATGCCCTTGGCGAACTGGGCGATGTACACCCGGAAGCCGCTCCCGCAGGCTCGCAAGGCAAGCCCCAGGGCGGCCGTGGTCTTGCCCTTCCCGTCACCCGTGTAGATCTGGACCTTGCCCTGCTCCATGACGCCTCGAGTGTAGCCGGGTCGGCGGGCGGCCGTCCATACCGGCGTGCCGACCCGCAGGTCCTACGCCCTTCATCACTCGCGGGGCGTGTGGGCGGTTGCACAAGCCGCCCCGGGTGGTCTGTAATGAACCGATCAACCGGTCTCTCGAGTCCACCGGATACGACAGGAGCAGAAGATGTCACACAAGCCCACTCCTCCGGCGAGCTGGGCCCTCCTGCTGTTCTCGATTGTGATCCTCGGCGGCTGCGGTGCCGGGAGCGGGCGGGACCGCGGGCTTCCGCAGCGGGAGCCGGCTCAGGGATTCTCCCTGGAAGAGGTGCAGAAGGATTTCCGCCAGATGCAGAGAATCATCGAGCGGCGGCACCCCAAGCTGAACGTCCAGCCCGAGCGCCTGTCCGAGCTCTTCGACAGCCGGTTCCGTCTACTGAGCGAAGGTATGGACGAGCTGGCCTTCTACCGCGTCCTCACTCCGATAGTGGAAGCCCTCGGATGCGGGCACACCGCCCTGAGAGTCTCGCGGGAAAGCGAGGCCCATCTCCGGAGCAGCGCCCGGTACTTCCCTTTCGAGGTCCGGGTACGCAACGACCGGATCTACGTCTTTCGGGACCTCTCCGCTGCGAGAATCCCCCAGGGAGCCGAAATCCTTAGCATCAACGGCAGGTCTGCGGGGGAAGTGGTCTCCGTGCTGCTGGGCAACATCACCGCCGAAGGGGACAACCTGACCAGGAAGTACCACGTCATGAACAACGGGTTTGGGGGCGCGTACCTGCACTACGTGGAGGTCACCGACTCCTACGACATCGTCTATCGCGAGTCGACCGGCGGTCGGAGCCTCTCGCTCACCGTGTCAGGGGTCAGGGACCCGACACTGACCATGTCCGAGATCGGCTTCTTCAATGCTGGAGAGGAGCCCGGCGTTGGCTATCGCTCCGACTTTGGGCAGGACTACGCGGTTCTCACCATCCGCTCGTTCGGCGCAGCCCGCGGAAAGAGCTACGAGCATTTCCTCGAAGAGTTCTTCCGCCAGTTGCGGGAGCGGCGTGTCTCGACGCTGATTCTGGACCTTCGTGGCAACTGGGGCGGCCCCCCGGGACCTGCCATGCTCCTCTATTCGTACCTCATCCGGGAGCCGAGCCGCTATTTCGGCGGCAGGCTTCCGTTCTACTTCTTCTTTCTGAAACGGCCGGTCGAGCCTGCGGAGCACGGCTTTCACGGGAAGCTCTACACCCTGATCGATGGCGCCTGCTTCTCCACGACCGGGCACCTGATCTCACTGCTCGAGCATCACGAGCTCGCCGCCTTCATCGGCGAGGAGTCCGGGAGCTCCTGGATCTGCACCGACGCCTCACACGACTTCACCCTCGGGAAGACCGGGATCAGGCTGCACTGCGCCACCCGAATCTTTCAGACCGCGGTGTCGGGCCAGCCCAAGGGACGGGGACTGCTCCCGCATTACGAGGTGATTCCGTCGTTGCAGGACCAGCTCGCCGCCAGGGACACGGTCATGGAGCGAGCCGTGGAGCTGGCAGGTCAGCGGTAGCCGGGTCCGGGCTCGGCCTCTGCCCCGCCGTCGAGCTCCGATGAGCGCTCAACGGCACCCTGCGACCTGCCCGGCGGAGGCTATGGGCTGTCCTTGGCCCCGGCATGCAGCAGCAGCCGGACCATCCCGGCGTAGCCCCGGGATCGGGCCAGAGACAGGGGCGTTCGACCGCTTCGGTCCGGAAGGTTCACGTTCGCTCCCGCCTCCACGAGCTTGCGGAGGGTCTCGGTGTGCCGAGGCCCGCCGTCACCGAGCACGATGGATTCGATGAGAGCCGTCCAGCCCAGGTTGTTCACGTGATCCAGGGGTGCCCCTGCCCGGATCAGGGTGCGGACGATCTCGACGTGGCCCAGGTGTGCGGCAGCAATCAGGGCGGTTCCGTCGTAACGGCTGGTCACATTGGCGGGGCTTCCGCCCAGGGCCAGCGCGAGCTCCAGGGTCGCGAGATCGTCAGCCACCGCCGCGATGGTCACGATGTCGTATCGGTCGTCATCCAGAGCGTTGGGGTCCGCGCCCGCGGCCGCCAGGGCGCCCATCGCCGCGTGATGTCCTGCGTGAGCGGCAACGTGCAGCGGCGTCCTGCCGCGGGAATCCCGCGCGTCGGGACTCTCCCCTTCCGCGACGAGACGACCGATAAGCGCGGTGTCGCCGCGGGCGGCCGCGGCGAGCAGGCCTGAGTATCCCTGCTGCTCCTCCGGAGCCGGCGGCACCTGCGCGAGAGCCGCAAGGGCCGGGACGACCAGCAGCACCACAACCGCCGACGCGAAAATGCCTGCTCCATGTGCCCGACTGGGCGGCGCTATCCTCCTCACGTACCACCTCCCGAATTGTGTGGGCATGGTCCTGCGGCCCACCGTCTCGTCCCACGCTGCGGGACCCCGGGTTGTCACCTTCGAATATAATCAGCCCGGCGGGCACCGTCTGCAAAGGGCCGAGCTCCGCCCAAGATAGGAGCCCTCGAATCCGCGCTCTGGGAAGTGCTGATGCTTGGGTTTTAGAAAAAAAATACCGCACTAGCTACTGTTATGCCAAGAAAAAGTGAAGGAAGTTGACCGATAGCACAAAATGCGCTATGCTGAATGGCGACGCGAGGAGCCCCGGACCGTGAAGATCGACCGCACTCATCTCGAGATCATACGCCACCTGCGCGACGGCAGGAAATCCTTCAAGGAGATCGCCGACGCCCTGACCATTACCGAGAACACGGTCCGGGCGCGGGTCAATCAGCTGGTCGGGGAGGGGGTACTTGAGATCACGGGCCTGGTGGAGCCGGAGAAGCTACCGGGGCACCGCCTCGTGATGGTGGGCATCAAGCTGAACACCATGAACCTGGTCAAGAAGGGCGACGAGTTCAGCCGCCTGCGCGGCGTGGTATCCGTGGCCGTGGTGACCGGCCGCTACGATCTGATTCTCACGGTCCTGCTCACGGAGGAGTTCGGCCTCCTGGAGTTCTACACCGAGGAGGTCGACCGGATCGAGGAGGTGAGCTCCGCGGAGACCTTCGTGGTCTACAAGGGCTACAACGCCCGAGTTCCCTATGTTCTCTGACCCCAACTCAAGGAGGAAACGACCATGAGCACGCCTGCAAGCACCCCCAAAGACCTGCGCTTCACCCGCACCCACGAGTGGGTCCGGGTCGAGGGGGAGACCGCATACGTCGGGATTACGGACTACGCCCAGGAGGCCCTGGGGGACATCGTCTTCGTCGAGCTTCCGCCGCTGGAGGAGAGCTTCCGCAAGGAAGAGGAAGTCGGGACGGTCGAGTCCGTGAAGGCCGCTTCACCGATCTTCGCCCCCGCCGGCGGGACCGTCGTGGAGGTCAACAACGAGTTGGAGCAGACCCCGGAGCTGCTCAACCAGAAGCCCTGGGGTTCCTTCATCTATGCTCTGCGCCTCGACGATCCCGAGGAGCTGTCCGACCTGCTCGACAGGGAGGCCTACGAACGGCACGTCGAAGAGGACAAGGCGGCCCATTGACTCCGCGGCAGCCCGGCCTGCGGCGCGGGGCTGCCCCACCGGTGTGCCGGTGAGCCGACCGAATCGAGGAGTGTGTCATGTTTCCCAGCTTACCCCATACGGACGAAGACCTGCGGGTCATGCTGCAGGCGGTCGGTGCCGGCACCCTGGGGGATCTGTTTCGTGACGTCCCCCCGGCGCTTCGGCTCCATGAGGACCTCCCGCTGGAGAAGGGCCTGCCGGAGTCTGAGGTCCTGGAACGCCTGCGCGGGCTTGCCCGGGAGAACCGCACGGAGTGCGTATCGTTTCTC
>Ga0209164_1005986_pt1 | contig 10156 bp, 8 predicted proteins | sample MTBNYHSulfiMetaG_FD_187458 | JGI IMG/M metagenome (GOLD analysis project Ga0209164, IMG submission 187458) | Enrichment culture microbial communities from rom New York Harbor, USA that are MTBE-degrading - MTBE-NYH (New York Harbor Sulfidogenic)... | ecosystem: Environmental > Aquatic > Marine >... | reverse complement strand
TGTCGCCCAGGGGGAGCGCAGGCGGAAGCGTGGGAAGCGGACAGCTCCAGTGGTTGAGGGGAGAGCTGGAGAAATATCCGTCCCATCTGGCCGTCATCGTCTCCCATCATCCCCTGGAGGCCCTGGACGACAGCCGTTCGGAGCTGCAGCGGCTTCTCCTTTCCCAGCCCCATGTGATTGCCCTGGTTGCGGGCCATTCCCACCTTAATGACATCAGGGCTGTCCCCGGCCCTGAGGGACAGGGGCGGGGGTTCTGGCAAATCCAAACATCCTCTCTGATCGATTTTCCACAACAGGGCAGGATCATTGAGATTCTGAATAACGGGGACGGAACCGGTTCCATTCAAACCTTTGTGTTCAATCAGCAGGTTGGGGGACAGTTGGGGAAAAACGCCCGTGCATCTCTGGCGTCGGCCGCCATGGAGCCATTTGACGGCTCGGGAAGCGAAAAGGACCGGAATGCCATGTTGATGTTCCGGATGCCGTCTTAGGCCAGCCCGCCTGGTGACGGGAGGCAACCTGCTATGGACAGGTGTAGCCGGTCCCCCATACACCCGGGCAGAAGCAGGGGGTTCCCAAAGGAAGCGGCTGAGCCAGGGGACAACGCCTGACTCCATATTGATCACAGCAAAAAGAACCGTACTGAGGGGCCTGCTGTTGTTGCGGGTATGCCCCCGGCTGCGGGCTCTGGCCCTGGGGGTAGGAAGGCGCCGGCTGAGGCGCCTCGTTTTCTGAGGGTTCGGTCTGCGTTTTGGATTTGTCGGTCTTTTGCTCCGTATTTTTCGGATCGTCCCGTTGCGGTTTCTCCAGCAGATCTTCTATCCTGTCGGTGTGTACATTGATCCTGTTCGCAGCAAGGACCTTGCCATCGGACACGCTGATACACCGGACATTTATCCTGAGGATATTGTTGCCCCATCGGTTGTATCTTCCGGTGATCACCACTTCGGCTCCCAGGAGTTTCCCGAATTGGGCGATTTGAGCTTCGTCAAACCACAAATCGGTTCCTTTTTTGATCTCCTTCTGAAGGACATCTTCGATCCTTCTTCGCTCCACCACGGTAAATCCCTCATTGACGAAGGCATCTACGATTTCATCCTCAATATATGACGAAATTCCCCATTGCTCGCCGCTTCGACCCTCCACAATGCCAAAGACGGCGATCCTCTTGTTTTTGAGGAGATTTTCTTTTTTGGAAATCATGCCGGAGGTGAGTTCCTTCATGCCTTCATCAAATTCATAGGTCTGACCTGAAGCCTTCGGTACTGCCATGGAGCCTAAGACAAGGCATGCGCCGCATAGGAAAAGACACGCCCAGGTTGCGAAATGGTTTCTGGATGGATTCACTTTCTCTATCCTCCTTACTGAATAAACCGGAAGAAAGCCCAGACCGGAGCAAAAAAGATCTCAGTGGCAACGTACGATTCTGATCGTTCCACAACCTTGATCGGTTCCGAGGAAAATCCCGTTCCTGCCAAGTGATAGTGAAGTGAGGGCAAAGATTCTTGAGGAAGTATAAAGAGACACGCCTTGGGGGTCAAGAAAATTCCGATTGTCCCGCCTGAGGGCCTATCGACCGCCTTGGAACTTAAAACACCCCGGGGAAGTATGTTTAGAGAGGCGATAAAATGCGGCAGTCATCCGACGAGAGGAGATGCAAGCCCCTGAAGGAAGATCAACATGGCATTTTGATCTTGACATTTAAGTTTCTTTTGCATAGGATTCCTTTCCGTGTGTGCGTTAACGCATGAAAATTGAATGATATGAGGATCAGATTGAGGATGATGACCAGGAAGTCGAAGATCGCTTGCAACGCAATAGCTATCAGCGCCGCTGCGGCAGCCTCTGCCCGGTGGCCCGCGGTCCTGGTTCGAGAATTCCTCCACTAAATGGAATTTTGATGATAAAGGGCCGCGGGCAATGCCTGCGGCCCTTTTTTTTTGAGGCTGCTCGCTGTGCGGCCTTTTTTCTTGTTAAGGGGAATAGGAATCCGGGCTGGGTGCATATGGGGCTGAAAGGTCGCAACGGCTGAACCCCACCTCCAAGCCGATGTAGAATAGACAGCCAAACAGGATGGAAAGGACACATATATCATGAGAACGGAAATCGTCCATATCGGTGCAGGTGAACTCAATTATGAAATCCGAAATATTATGCGGGTGGTGGACAAGCTGAAGGCCCTCGGGGCGGAGATCAATCTTGAAAACATCGGCGATCCGGTGGCCAAGGGGGAGAAGGTCCCGGTGTGGATCAAGGAAATCGTATCCCGCACCAGCATGGAGGACTGCGCCTACAGCTATTGCCCCAGCCAGGGGGTCCTTGAAACGAGGGAGTACCTTGCAGAGAGGAACAACCGCCTGGGAGGCGCAAGGATCGATTCGGATGATATCATCTTCTTTAACGGCCTCGGGGACGCCATCACCAAGGTCTACGGGTTCCTGAGACGGACGGCACGGATTATTACGCCGTCGCCCACCTATACCACCCATTCATCGTCGGAAGCCGCCCATGCGGGCGTTCCCCCGGTCACCTATCCCCTGGATCCCCACAACTTCTGGTACCCGGATACCGCGGAGCTGCGCAAGCGGGTGAAATACAACCCGGCCGTGGCCGGGATTTTGCTGATCAACCCGGACAACCCCACAGGGGCGGTGTATCCGGAGGATATCCTCAGGGAAATCGTTCGGATTGCACAAGATTACGATCTCTTTATCATCGCCGATGAGATTTACCAGAACCTGGTCTTTGACGGCGTTCAAACCCGGACCCTTGCTGAAGTGATCGGAGACGTGCCGGGCATTGCCATGAAGGGGATTTCCAAGGAGTTGCCGTGGCCGGGTTCCCGCTGCGGGTGGATCGAGATCTACAACCGGGAAAGGGACCCCGATTTCAAGACCTATACACAGAGCATCCTCAACGCCAAGATGGTGGAGGTCTGTTCCACCACGCTCCCCCAGAAGGTCATCCCCCTGATCTTCGAACACCCGGAACATGAGGTGTATGTGGGGAGACGGAAGGCTCGCTATCAGCGGATGTCGGAGGCGGCCTTTAACACCCTGAAGGAGATCCCCTCCATCCTGATCAACCGGACGAACGGGGCCTTTTATATGAGCGTCCTGTTCAGGGAAGACGTCCTGACCCAGAGACAGGCCCTGCCCATCCGAAACAATCAGATCCGGTCACTCATTGAGTCGCTGCTTCAGTCGAACGGGAACATCTCCCTTGACAAGCGCTTTGTCTATTACCTTCTTGCGGCCACGGGGGTGTGCGTGGTCCCCCTCTCCTCATTCAATACGGACTTGCAGGGCTTCAGGTTCACGCTCCTGGATCCGGATGAAGACTCCTTTCTCCGCATGGTGAAAACCCTGGCAGAGGGGATGAAGGCATATGTATAATTGTTCCCTGTTCCATCTTCAACCATAACTTCTTCAACGCTCATAGACGGCAACCCGCTTTCACCCTTCAGCTTTCAGCTGCGAGCCGGGGGACGAAACCGGGTTGCGGGTAGGTTCCGCCTGTGCTCTTTTAGCTTCAAACTGAATTCGGTTGAAAAGCTCAAGGATTCCCTCCCGGATTCAAGCTCCTGACAAGATCTAAATACTCTTTTGATTTGGCTTTGACGAGTTGCCTCAGAAGCTGCTTGTTCTTGCGCAGCGTTGCTGTTGCTTTTTCATCCAGCTGTAATGCCGCAACAAATCCGTTCATATAGGCGATTTCGATGAGCCTTGCATCCCTTTCAGTGATCGAAGCTGAATAGACCGGCGGCAGGCAAAATGCTAATAAACAGAAAGTGAGGACCCCCGTAAACGCAAGTATGCCTCTTTGTCTCCACATCGCATACCCTCCTTATTCAGAATTCACTTTAATCTGTTTTGAATGAGGACAGGATCTCCCTCAATTGTTTGAATGCGGATGCCTGTTCCGGAATCGTGGAGGAATCAAGCTCACCGATAATTCCATCCAATTCCCGGATGCGGCAACTCCAACATTTTTTGAGGCTGTTCACCGACTGAGCAAGGGATTTAAAATCATCCTTTTCCCTCAAGCGGACTTGGCCTGACAAATCACCCTTTTCCATTTCCGTCAGCTCTCTACGGATACGGAAGAGAGGGCCTGCCATCCTGTGTGAGATGATGATCCCGAAGACAAGCGTGACCGCCAGGGTAACAGCGATACAAATGACAATCACAGGGAGAAGGATGGATATAATGGTTGTCGGTTCTTCCATCGGCGTCGTGATGTCTGAAATCGCCAAGGGAAGGGGTTGCACGATAACCGTCTGTATATCCAGGCTAATATAGTAGGCGATGGCCAGGAGCGAGAGCGATGCCACCACGATGAGGACCGCGAGCATCACAACCCTTCGTATGAATTGGAATTGAAATTGGGGATCCACAATCAAGATATGCCGCTTATAGGCCCGGTCGTTCATTCATTGCCTCCTTTCAAATGCGCCCGTTTACAATCCAACATGTTGAACTCATGCATCATGACACCCATCGCATGTCTCCCGATACGGATGCGATTGGAAAAACAGCGAGAAACTTCAGAAAGACCGGGTTGGATGCCCTCCGCACGGATGTCTTGGCCAATGTCCGGGCAATGGCGGTTTTGCGCCGGTCTGAATGATTCTTTGGTCGGCCCATCCCAAGCTCGTTAAGCGGAGATGGATTAAGCGCCGCTCACGTCGCCCCTGCCTTCAGGGGCGGGGTCGGAGACGACCGGTTTCAGCAGCAGGGTGAGAATGAGGGCGGCAGCGGCCAGTCCGACCAGGATCAGAAAAATGAGCTGGTAGCCCTGAGTCACATCAAAGACGAGGCCGGCCAGCACCGGACCGACGGATCCGCCAACGGTCCCGGTAAAGGCAACGATGCCGAAAAAGACCCCATGGGAACGAAGGCCGAAGAACTCGGCCACAATGGGCGACATAAGGGTAAAAATCCCGCCGTGGGCGATGCCGTAGATGGCGGCAAAAAGATAGAGCATCCATATTCCCCGTGCCGTATAGAGCCACAGGAGGCTCGCAATCAGGAGGATGATGCAGCCTATCAGACATTTCCGGGTTCCCACCAGGTCGATAGCGATGCCCACACAGAGGCGGCCGACCATGCTGACGCCGCCGATGGTGGATAGGATTCCGGCAGCCTTCAGTGTATCGATCCCGATGTCGGTGGCGTGGGCCACAATGTGCACCAGGATGGTGAGCATGCAGAACGCAGCCAGCAGATTGATGGTGCAGAGCATCCAGAACTGCGGGTTGCGGAGGGCCTGCTGAAGGGTGAGGCCGCTCTCGGAACCGGGGCGGACCCCTGCGGCGGCGTTCACGCGGCCGTCAGGAAGCTGTCCCATTTGGCCGGGGTCCCGTCGCAGCAACTGAGCGGCTCCGATGATGAAGAGGAGCGCGACGATGCCGATAACCACGGATGCGGTTCGCCAGCCCCACTCCATGATAAACAGGCCGGCCAGAAACGGCATCATCATCTGCCCGGCGCCGGTCCCCGCCTTGACAAAACCGGTCATGGCGCCCCTGCGCGCGAGAAACCACCTTGCCGTGGTGGTCAGGGGGATGACATCGACCGCGCTCAGGCCAATGCCTCCCACCAGTCCGTAAAAGAGATAGAGTTGCCATGTGGTGCTGATCTGAGAGAGGAGGAGATAGCCGCACCCGAAGAACAGGGCGCTGATCGTCATGAGCAACCGGGGCCCGAACCTGTCATTCAGGTTCCCCACCAGGATGCCCAGAAAGCCCATCAGGAGAAAGGCCATGGACGATGCCCCGGAAATGGTGGCGCGGGACCAGCCGAATTCCGTCAGAAGAGGTTTGAAGAAGACGCCGTAGGCAATATAACTCCCCACCCCGATTCCCTGCACGAGGAAACAGGCCACGACGATGATATAGCCGTAAAAAAAACCGGTCTCGTTTTGTTTGATAGTTGCCGGCGGCAATGCGTGGTTGCTCCCAAACTCTGACGTTAAGCCACCAGGTGTAGTGGCGGACCCGGAATGGTTCCACCGTTCCGGCGGGGACAGCGGTCTGGAATAATGGAAGATGATAACGATCAAGTATCGGGAAGAACTGGGGACGTATCGATTGCGAAAGAGCAAGACATCCCTTACCCCATTATTCCATTATTCTCGTTCACCAACATTTTAACCGGACCTGGAATCTCCGTGAAATGGCTGTTCGCCCCCTTTCATGGGGCTTCGTGAGGTCAGCCGCTGAGCGGAGGTTCCTACTTGACGATCTTTAACATCTCTTTGAATTCCATCGTCCCGGCCCGCTTCAATACCTGGAAGATGATGGTCTCCGCGGATGTGACGACGGCCCCGGCCTCTCGCATGAGGGAGAGACCGATCTCCCGGTTATCGGCGGTTCGGGAATCCACGGCGTGATGCGGCACGTGGACGGTGTATCCCCTTTGCATAAGAGAGATGCAGGTCTGGAATATGCAGATGTGGGCTTCAACCCCCGTCAGGATGATGTTGCGGAGGGTCTTTTCCTCCAGACGGGTATTGAATAGCTCGACGTTGCAGCAGTCGAAATCGAGCTTTTCAATGGGCTGGTACCGAGGCAGGGCCTCCTTGACAGCGGGGATGGTGGGGCCTAACAGCTTCGGGTTCTGCTCGGTCAGGATGACGGGCAAATAAAACATTCGGGCCAGGTGGAGGAGCTTGACGATCCTGTCGCTGACCCTGTCAGGGTTGCCCATGACCTGCATGAGCCTTTCCTGGGCATCGACGATAATGAGGCCGGTGTTTTCTCGGGTGAGCAATGATATCTTCATAACAGAGGGGAATATTAGGTCAGGGGTCTGGGTATTGTCAAGATGAAGATGTCGGATTTCCTTCACACCCATGCCTCATGCCTTGCATCTTGAGCCCTGCCCCTGACAATAGTAGCATATCCTTTAAATAATGGGTCGGTTCTGCTACGATGTAAAAAGTGTGGAATAGGTGACCGGTTGAATGGGAAGGCCTGTGATCATGGGATTGGAAAGAGATATCGTCACGCTGATCGAAGCGGTCGGCCCCTTGACCGGGGCTGAGCTGTTGGAGAGAATGAACCGGGACATGTTCTCTTTGTGGCGGAACTGCATGCTTTCGGGGGATCTCTCCATCCGGACCATAGGCCCCCGATACCTGCGACTGGATCGGAGGATCGATGGGTTTGCCCGGTTATCTCCCTCCATCCTTCGGGAATTCCTGACCTATTCGGTGATCGGGCCGGCCCGGGACCCGGGCGCCATTCTTCAAAGGGCGGAGGAGATCCGGGCTCACATCGAGGGGGTGACCCGATCCAAGTCGGAACTGGCCTATGAGATCCTCTCAGCGGCCGTTGAGCGGTTTGAGGCGATCGGACTGGTGCGTGAACAGGCAGCGGTCATGATCGCAGGGGACATCGTCTACAACATGGCGCACGATGTCCCCCGGCCTGAACGGAGCACGGGGAGGCTGGTCAATGGATCGGATTTGGATATCGTTATCGTCGTGGGCGATCAATTTCCAAAGGGCCTGATCCCCAGATTGGACGAGGCTGTGTATGAGGAGAAACAACGGATCCTGATGACGCCCCACCTCAGAGAAGAGATCGACTATATTGTCAAGGATATGGACCGGGTGAGGGAGCAGGTGCGCTTTACCACCTTCAGGCATATGGTGGCATGCAAGATCCTTCAGGAAGGGACCTTGCTCTATGGGAGTGAGGACCTGTTCTGCACCATCAAGGGGATGCTGAGGGAGACGGGGGTGACGGAAAGACTCGCGGCCCTGGAAGATCGCGCCAGGATCTTTAGAGAAAACGCTGAAAGAGACCTGCTCAAGAGGGATTTTGAAGAAATCAGTCGGGATTGTCAGGATCTCTTTTATCCGACAGAAGAGTCGGAGGAGTTTGAATGATATTGGAACCCTTGTTGGTAACCCCGCCCTGCGGGACATCCTGCGGGGAAGCCGACGCCTTACCGGTTCGGGGTTCAGCGGGCACTCAAAAATCACGCGCTTACTACCGCGCCTGTTCGGTTGCGGCTATGCCGCGTCGGGGGTTAACCAGCCAGGTCCATGTCTCGGTGCTTGAGCGTGACGTCGCGCTTTTCTCCCTTCAGGGATTCAAAGATCTTTTGTGCGACGGTCACGGATCGGTGACGGCCCCCGGTGCAGCCCAGTGCAATCGTCAGATACGATTTGCCCTCCCTCTCATACAGGGGGAGGAGATAGTCCAGGAGTCCGAGATATTTCTCAAGAAAATCAATTGCTTCCGGCCATTTAAGAACGAACTGCCGTACCCTTTCATCCCTTCCATCCAGTTTCTTCAATTCGGGGACGAAGTAGGGGTTGGGGATGAACCGTACGTCCATCATGAGGTCTGCCTCGAGAGGGACGCCGTACTTGAACCCGAAGGAGAGGATGGATATGCGCATCCGCTCCGTCTTCACCCCCTGAAGCGCATGTTGAATAATGGCGTCTTTGAGCTGGTGGACCGTCAGTCTCGATGTATCGATAATCCTGTCGGCCATCTCCTTGAGCCCCTTCAACTGTTCTTTTTCAGACCGGATCCTGTCGATCAGGCCGGCGCCGTCGGCAACCGGATGCTGCCGACGGGTCTCGCTGTATCGCTTCAACAGGACGTCTTCCGAACACTCCAGGAAGAGGACGATGAAGTGGTAGCCCTCTTTTCGCAGGGCATGAAAGACCTCCTGGTAGTTTTTGACAAATTCCTTCTGTCTGAGATCCATCCCAAAGGCGAGCTTCTGGATTTCCGAGACCCCCCCAGAACGGAGCTCCATGAATTTGGGGAGGAGGAGGACCGGCATGTTGTCCACGCAGAAATAGCCCTCGTCCTCGAGCGAACGAATTGCCACGCTCTTTCCGGAACCGGACAGACCCGTGATGACGACGATGTTGATGTTTTTCATGGGACGGAGTTTCGCAGCTTTGCATCCCTATGTCAAACAGGATTTGTTTCGGCGGCACTCCGCTTTTTGCCTTCCGTGATGATGTGATAAGGGCGCCTGTTTGCGAGGATGCGGCAAGACCCTGAAACATCGCCTTATGGCGACACCCGAACGGTACATCCCATAGGATTCCATCGCACGATGAGAATGGCCGAACGGGTCAATTAGCCCTTGACAAGGGATTGAATTCCCCATATAAAGCAGAACCAATACAGTAACACAACGGCGTGTTGCTCAAGGAGACGATGGGGTCCACAGACTGCAAGGGGTGTAGTATGTGGATTTTTTTGTTTAGACGACCGCAACATGTCTGCATCTGAGGAGGAAACCTTGTCGCCCAAGGCCGAAAATGACGTGAAGATCAGCCTGTTGATCAATAAAGGGGTCGAGATTCGCAACCCCCTGACGGTTGATATCGGGGATGACGTTGCCACCGAGCAAATCTCCGGAAACGGGGTCCGGATCTATCCGGGGTGCCGCATCTATGGCCGAGAGACCGTCATCGCAGCCGGGGCCCGGATCGGCCAGGAAGGGCCGGTGACCATAGAGGACTGCCAGATCGGTCCCAAGGTTGAACTGAAGGCCGGTTATTTCAAGAAGGCGGCCTTCCTGGAAAGGGCCAATATGGGCTCGGGGGCCCACGTCCGGGAAGGGTGCATCCTGGAAGAAGAGGCCAACGGGGCCCACTGCGTGGGTCTGAAGCAGACCATCCTCTTTCCTTTCGTCACCCTCGGGAGCCTTATCAATTTCTGCGACTGCTTTATGGCCGGGGGGACCAGCCGGAAAGACCACAGCGAGGTGGGGAGTTCCTATATCCATTTCAATTTCACTCCCAGCGGCGACAAGACCACCGCATCCCTGATCGGCGACGTTCCCAGGGGCGTCATGCTCAACCAGCCGGCCATATTTTTAGGCGGCCAGGGGGGGATGGTGGGGCCGTTGCGCCTGAATTACGGCAATGTCATCGCAGCGGGCACCATTCTGCGAAAGGATGTCCCGGAGTGCTGCAAGTTGATCATTACCAAGACCTACCGGGCCGGCGTGTTCCCCTTTGTATCGGATCTTTATTCAGGCCTTTCACGCATCCTGGAAAACAATATCCTCTATCTGGCCAATCTGGCCGCCCTGGAGCAATGGTATATCCATGTAAGGCGGTCATTCTTCCTGGCGCAGGAACTGGGGGATCTGATCTACGCGGGGGTGCTGGA
>Ga0209164_1005985_pt1 | contig 10157 bp, 8 predicted proteins | sample MTBNYHSulfiMetaG_FD_187458 | JGI IMG/M metagenome (GOLD analysis project Ga0209164, IMG submission 187458) | Enrichment culture microbial communities from rom New York Harbor, USA that are MTBE-degrading - MTBE-NYH (New York Harbor Sulfidogenic)... | ecosystem: Environmental > Aquatic > Marine >... | reverse complement strand
GCCTACAATGAGAACCTGAAAGAGAGCGCTCAGGAAGCCGGCCGCAGCGCTGCCAGCCCGATTAAATTGAAGTTCCACAGCAGCTCCACCTGGTACCTGACCGTTCTGATGTCCCTGCTGCCGTTCTTGCTCATCATCGCGTTCGGCATTTTCTTCATGCGCCAGATGCAGTCCGGCAGCAATAAAGCCCTGTCGTTCGGCAAGAGCCGGGCGAAGCTGTTCGCCGAAGGCGGGCCGAAGGTCACGTTCGATGACGTGGCCGGATGCGACGAGGCCAAGGAGGAGCTCGAGGAAGTCATCGCCTTCCTGAAGGATCCCCAGAAGTTTCAGAAGCTGGGAGGAAAGATTCCCAAGGGCGTGCTGTTGATCGGCCACCCGGGCACCGGCAAGACGCTGTTGGCGCGCGCCGTGGCGGGCGAGGCGGGAGTGCCGTTCTTCAGCATCAGCGGCTCGGACTTCGTCGAGATGTTCGTCGGCGTGGGCGCCTCACGCGTGCGGGACCTGTTCGAGCAAGGCAAGAAGAACGCTCCCTGTATTCTCTTCATTGACGAGATTGACGCGGTGGGCCGGCACCGGTTCGCCGGCATTGGCGGCGGCCACGACGAGCGAGAGCAGACGCTCAACCAACTGCTGGTCGAAATGGACGGCTTCAATACCAACGAGGGCGTCATTATGATCGCCGCCACGAACCGGCCCGACGTGCTGGACCCGGCCTTGATGCGCGCCGGGCGCTTCGACCGGCAGATTACGGTGGACATCCCCGACCTCAAGGGGCGCGAAGGCATCTTCAAGGTGCATATCAAGAACGTGGTGTTGTCGAAGGACGTGGACATCAAGACCCTGGCCCGGCGCACACCGGGCTTCTCCGGGGCCGACATCGCCAATGGCGTCAACGAGGCCGCCCTGCTGGCCGCCCGGCGCAATAAGGACGCGGTGGACATGCAGGACTTCGAGGATGCTTTCGACCGGGTGATGGCCGGCCCCGAGAAGAAAAGCAAGGTGATGAGCGAGAAGGACAAGAAAGTGATCGCCTATCACGAGGCGGGCCACGCGCTGATGCACCTGTTCATCGAGGAGATTGACCCCCTGCATAAAGTGTCCATTCTGCCGCGGGGGCGGGCCTTGGGCTACACGATGCACCTGCCGATGGACGACAAGTACCTCACCAGCAAGAAGGAGATGCTCGGCACCATCACCGCCCTGCTTGGTGGCCGGGCGGCCGAGGCGCTGATCTTCGGCGAGGTCACCACCGGCGCGCAGAACGACCTCGACCGGGTAACCCAGATCGCCCACCGGATGGTCTGCGATTATGGCATGAGCGACAACCTTGGCCCGGTGACCTTCGGCCGGGGAGCCGACCAGCAGGTCTTCCTCGGGCGCGACTTCAGCCAGGTGCGGGACTACAGCGAGCAGGTCGCCTTCGAGATTGACAAGGAGATCCGGCGCATTCTCGACGAGTGCTACGTCCGCTGCGAGAATCTGCTCAAGGACAATATCGAAATGCTGCACAAGCTGGCCGGCGCCCTGCTGGAGCGCGAGGTGCTCGACCGCGACGAGGTGGCCGAACTGCTCGGCCTGCCCAAGCCGGAGGAACCCGAAAAGCCGAGCGCTCCGGCGACGAGCGAAGAAAAACCCAAGGTCGAGAAAGAACCCGAGGCCGAGAAGAAGCCCGGCCTCTTCCCACCCCCCGCCCCCGAGACGGCGTAAAGCCGATCCGGCTTTTGAATCCTTTGGACAAGGTAGGAAACAACAGGCCTGACCTTACGCTTGCTGTGGGTTAGAGGGCAGCGTTTCAACCGTTTTCCCCATGAGAGGCAACCTTGGGGCGGCTTGAAGCGTCATCTTGAATGGACACTTGATTTCCGATTTGTCCAGAGGAGGGTCCGATGAGTGCCCATCCTTTTGCCTTCATGGACCGCATTTGTGAGCCGGTCCCGCTGGTGTTTTTTGTTTGGGGCGGCCCGTCGCTCAGTCTCGTTTTTCTTACGAACACTCTGCTCGCATTATTGGCCGTGGTCACGGTCAAGAGCATCCTTTTCGCCTGCTTTGCCCGGATCGGAGCCGTCCGAGGCTTCTTGTCCATGGCCGCTGCAAATGTTTTCTCCGGCATCGCCGGCTTTCTTCTTGCGGTGACCTTGGGCAGCGGAACAGAATTGGGACTCATTGCCTTGCTGGTTCTCATGGCCATCGGTGGCGGGATCGGCAAGAGATGCTGCCAAGGTTTTCAAGGAACCCGGTGGGAGCGTCTCACGCCTGGGTTCTTTGTGGGTGCAACGGTGATGCTTGCCTTCACTTCCCTTGTGGCGGGATTCGTTTTGACGAGTGTTGACCCCCGCGACCATCTGATCACTTACTGGATGGTGAAAATCGTGGGGGCGACGTTGGGCATCGCAGGCTCTCTCGCCTTTTCAATTCTCTGGGAAGGCGCGCTTGTTTGCGCGATAAACAGGAAGGCTGACGTCCATCATCTAATGAAAGCCACGGTGGCCGCCAACCTCTGGGTCTTCTTCATCTTCTTCCTGATCGGGGCGGCGATCGCCCTTCCCCAGCGGCTGAAGCATCCCGGCGGAATGCTACCGCCATAGAAACCTCGTGCTGCAGGAATCTAAAGTTTTCTCAGCAGCGCCTGGACGCGCCGGCCGATCTCGTCTCGGACCTCTCGGAACTCCTCCAGCGGCAAATCTTTCGGGTCGGGCAGCTCCCACTCCTCTCGGCGGTCGGCAGGCACATTCGGGCAGGCGTCCCCGCACCCCATCGTCACAATGACATCGAACTTCCCCTGCGGCAGGCTGTCCAGGCCGGTCGAGCGATGACGCGAAAGGTCAATGCCGATTTCCGCCATCGCCTCAATCGCTTTGGGGTCAACCTTCCCGGAGGGTTTCGAGCCGGCGCTGTAGATCTCCACCTGCGAGCTGGCCTGCCGACGGGCAAAGCCTTCGGCCATCTGCGACCGGCAGGAATTCTCGACACAGACAAACAGGACCCGCTTCATCGGAATGCTCCCCCCGCTCGTCGCATAGTAAGGACTTCAGTCCTTGGAGTAGTAAGGACCCTAGTCCTTTCTTCCTTTCTTTGAAACCGGAATCTTCAGGAACGACTGAAGTCGTTACTACCGGGTGCGTTTTCTCCCGCCTTGTTCAGCCAACCCGCCCGGCCGCCTTCCCGGCCTCCGTCTAACCGGGGGACATAGGGTTTAATATCGAACAATGGCGTGCCGTCAAGCATATCGAACTGTTCGATGATCAGTTGCCGCCCTCGGCGCTCGACCAGGCGAACGACCGTCGAGCCGAGAGGGTTCGGCCGCCGGGGCGAGCGCGTTGCGAATACGCCCCGCTTTTTCGTGTCGAAGTGAGGCACCACCTCCAGCTCGTATCCCTGCGACCGGTCAAAACCATAAAGCAGGATCAGATAGTCAAATCCCTCGATGTCCTTCAAGCCCGGCGCAAATTCCTCGAACACCTCGACCGTCGCCCGCTCCCGCCCGGCAAAAACCCCCTGAACCGGCGCTTCGCCCGGCGCGACGAAAGGGGAATGAATCACCCCTATCGGACGAAGGATCATCGGCGCCGCCTCAGCCTCGCTCATGACCGGCCCTCGGAAGGGGTGGGAAAAACCTCCTTGGCGTGGGTCCGCTCGTAAGCGCGGCAGAAAGGACAGTAGCGCTCCACCCGGCGATAGCCGCGCGCGAAGGCCGAGCGCGGCCACCTCCGCTTGGCGACACAAAAGGGACATATCGCACAAACCGCCGCTAAGTATTTATCCATTGTTGAAGTTACTTTGCGGATGAGGAAGCGCTCCCTTTATCCTGCGATGAACAGTCTTTCCTTTACTTAAATCTTCACGCCGTTGGCGCCAAGCAGCCGGCGGACTTTCTCGACATCAATCTCGCGCGGCGAGACCTGGTCCTGCACCGAAACGGCCATCGCATAGCCCGCCGCCTCGCCGATGGTGCGCACAATGCCTTGCACGCGCATCGCCGACTGCCCCTCGAAGGTCGCCGAGAGGCACCGGCCAATCACGAGCAGGTTCTCGACCCTTTTGGGAATCAGACACCGGTAGGGGATTTCATAGTATTCGCCCGGGGGAATGTTCTTCAGCTCGGTGCCCGCTGTGCCCTTCGGCTGGTGGATATCCATCGGGTAGTTGCCCCGGGCGATGGCATCGGGGAACTTAGCCGCGCCGGCGACGTCCTCGCCCGAGAAGACATAGTCGCCCACAATGCGCCGCGTCTCGCGCACACCGACCATCGGCGCGGTCAGAGCGATGAAGGCGTTTTCAAAGCCCGGAAAATACTTCCGGCAGAAGCCGGCCAGGCGTCGGATCTTCTGCTTGCCCACAATCTGCGCATAGGTCAGGTCGCCGGCCGAATGGCCCTTCACCCGCTCCAGAATGCGAGGGCAGTTGAAGGCGACCTCCCCCGGCCGGCCCGGCATCGAAAACAACTGGAAGTAAACCGCGTCCTCCTCTTCGATCACGCCTTCCTCGACTCCCTGCCGAAAGAGATCCGACAGCGGCCATTCCTTGTCCCAGGTATGGGCCGTCTCGACAAAAGGCCAGGCGTACTGCCGGCCGGAGGAATCCCGCGCGCTCAAGAAACGGCAGAAGGTGTCGAAATAGACCCCGCCCATATTAAAGCGGAGCGACATCGCCTGGTTGAGACCATCTTCTTTCCTGCCGCTTTCGAACGGCGCTCCGGCCCGGACGGCTACGTCGGCGTCGGCGGTCGAGTCAATGACCCGCTCCGCCAAGAGCGCCTCGCGGCCCGACTTGCTCTCGACCATTATCCCCCGCACGGCAGCGCCTTCTTTGACGACGTCGCAAAAGGTACTGTAGTAGCGCAGCTTGACCCCCGCCTCCAGGCACAGATGTTCCAGAACATACTTCAGGGCCTCGGGATTAAACCAGCCGTCGCCCCAGTCGGGATGCTCGGCCATATCCCCCGAGGCCAGCATCCGCTGGCGGATTTCTTCATTGATCCCGCCGATGGAGCTGCCGCCGGGAGAAATGCGCATCATCGGAGTGACGAGGGCCGCAGTTTGGGAGCCACCCAAGTAGCCCAGCTGCTCGACGATAAGCGTGTCCACGCCCTGCCGGGCGCAGGCGATCGCGGCCACGACGCCGCCGGTGCCGCCCCCGACGACGACGACCTGATGGCGCCCCGCCACCTCGGTCTTTCGCACGGGTTCTTCAACATATTCCGGCATCTTTATCCTCATTCAAAGCACGTTTCCAACCTAAGGCTCTAAATACACCGGTCACCGGGAACCGTCAAGCAGGCTCAAGCCTTAGAACCTGGCCACGAATGAACACGAATCAACACAAAACTCAACGTATGCAGTCGAGGAGGAGAGGTGGAGAAACCACATTCTCAGGGCGATCACCGGATGAGGATGTCCGGGCGCTCCATGGTCATCTCGTCCACCTCATACTCGACCATCGGCCAGTCCTTCGCCTCGGTGACGATGGCGATCTCGTCTTCGGTCACGAGGATCGTGTCTTCGGACTTCGTGCCGTCAATGGCCGGGTTCCAGGCAATCGCCTGGCTATCCTTGACGACTTCCTCGCACGCCGGATTAGCTTTGAAATAGCGCCCGGCGTAACCCGTTGCTCCGCCCAGGTGCAGCCAGCGCCAGTCGTCCGGGTAGCCGACTTCGCGGTAGGTCTTCAGCGCCCGCTGGAAGATGTCCCGGTAAGGCGTTCCGACCGTACTGGAGGCAATCATCGTGGCATCAATCAACGTCACTGCGTCATGGCGTCGGCGAAGATCGGCTTCGAGGGGGCCGAAGCTGATCAGGCGGGTGAGATTGGCGTACAAGCCCCAGCGCCGGGCGCACAGAACGAGCATCGCGGTCTGCTCCAGCTCCTTGTCGGTGGGAATGGGGTGGCGAATCTGAGCGATGCGGTCATCCACCGCCACCAGCGTCAACAGGGGCAGCATCTTACGCGCATAGCAGGCCCCGGCGACCTGGCCCGCCAGCTCAAACTCACTTTCGCCCATCTCGGCTTCGAGGCAAGCCTGCCGCATCGCCGCCTCGGCTTCCCGGCCCAGCCAGCGCAGCCGCTCAACCTCGGGCGGCAGCAGCCGGTAGCGCAGGCGCACCAGGGGCTTGGAGACGTCCTTCGCATCGCTGCGCGGCACGTCGCAACCCAGCGCCCCTCGGCCCACCAGCTCCCGGAGCACCTGCCGGTCAGAGCCGTCGTGCCAGTTGAAGGTGCGCACTTCGAGCGGCAGCCCGGCCGTCTCCTCCTCGGTCAGACGCCGCTCCTCCACATTGCTGCAAATCAGATAGGCCTCGTCCGCCGTGACCAGCACTGAGCCGGAACCGGTCGGCCCGGACAGCATCACGTGGTTATCCCCGCCGCAGGTCATCCAGGCAAAGCTATGCGGCTCGCTGATCAGAATCCCCTCGACCTGCTCGGCCGCGAGCAGCGAACGCACCTGCTCCAACTTGGCCTCGAACTCCTCTTGCCGATCCATGAGAATCCCCCCTTGGCACTGTTTGCCTCACACTCCTCGATATTCATATCTATCGAATGGACTGTCATTCTGAGTCCCGGTTTATCGGGACGAAGAATCTGACCTTTTCGAACATCTTGTATGACAGAATCAGATTCCTCACCCCGCCTGCCCTGAGCGAAGCCGAAGGGATAAATCGGGGTTCGGAATGACAAATGGGACGTGTCATCGAGCCTACTAAAGACAGTATCAAATAGGGTACAATCCAGTCTCTCACGCCAAGACGCAAAGATTCCCGAGGGATTATGATTCTAGCGGCTTTGCGTGAGAATTTCTTCTTCGTCGCAACAAGTCGCCCTGGATAGACTATAACAGACCGGCGGGCTTTATGCCAAGGGCGACAATCCCCCGCGTCTTGACAGGAGCGGGGCGGCCTCGTATCTTGGCAGGACTTTTCACCCGGCAGTCAAAGGACAAAGAATGACCGAGTCGCCGCTGGTTTCCGTGATTGTGCTCTCGCTGAACGGCGCGGACGTCATCCGCGAGTGCCTCGATACGCTCCTGGTCAATGACTATCCGAACTTCGAGGTCCTCGTCGTCAACAACGGCTCGACCGACGCGACCCCGGAGATCGTCTCAAGCGAGTATCCCCGGGTGCGCCTGATCAACCTGCCTCAAAATCGAGGCTATGCGGGGGGGATGAACGAAGGGCTGAAGGCCAGCCGGGGGGAGATCCTCGTTCCCCTTAACGACGATACGATCAACACGCCGAATCTGGTCCGCGAAATCGTCCGCCCGATGCTCGAAGACCCCCAGGTGGGTATCGTCGGCTGCAAGATTCTCTACCCCGATCGCAAGACCATCCAGCACGCCGGGGGCATCATCCTGCCCAACGGCCTCACGCGCCACTTCGGCTACGAGGAAGAAGACCGGGGGCAGTACGACGAGCCGCGCGAGGTGGATTATGTCACCGGCTGCGCGATCGCCATCCGCCGGAAGATTTTCCAGCAGCTCGGCCTCTACGACGACCGCTACTTTCCGACCTACTATGAAGAAGTGGAATACGCCGTGCGGGTGAAGAAGGCGGGGTACAAGATCGTTTACAATCCCAAGGCGTTTCTCTATCACCTGGAATCGAAGACCGAGATCCGCTTCAGCCCGAAATTCCTCTACCGGTACAGCAAGTCGCGCTGGCGCTTTGTGCTGAAGAACTTCACTTGGAGGCAGATTCTACGGGCGATCCCTTACGAGGTGAAGTGGCTGAGGACGATTGACCTCGGAATGTACTTCGTTCCCCTCGGCAAGGCTTACCTGGCGACACTCGTTCGCCTGCCGTTCATTCTCTACGACCGCAAGTACCGATTCCTGCCGCTCGACGCCCCCCCGGAGTAGACACTTCAGTGTCGTTTGGAACACACCCAGTTACGGGACTGAAGTCCCTACTCCGGCCATCACCGACGGAGTAGACACTTCAGTGTCGTCGGAACGCACGCGGTCACGGGACTGAAATCCCTACTCCGGGCTGTGCGCCCCCGCCTCTACTTATACTGAATGGACCAGTCGTAGCCGAACGAATCATAGGGTACTCGCTCTTCGTCCGGCTTCTCCCGGTGATAGACCTCGGAGCCGATGCTGACCATAATCGTGTCGTCTTCGAGACTCATCCAGCCGTGATAAACGCCCGGCGGCACGACGATCAGCTTCGGCGCCCGGTCGCTCAGGACGACCGTGGCCGTCTTCTGGTAGGTCGGCGACTCCTTGCGGTCGTCGTGGAAGGCGAACTTCGCCGAGCCGTGGACGATGTGAAAATAATCCCAAAGTTCCTTGTGCTTGTGGAAGGCCCGGATGGTCCCCCGGACCATATCGCCCACAATGTAAACCTGCCCGAACTTCTTCACAAACGGATCAGTGGCGTGAAGCACCTCGAACAGGTAACCCCGGTCGTCCAGATAGACGTCCAGGGAAACCACCTCGACTCCTTGAATGCTTGTCTTCTGAATGTTCATTCCTTCTCCCCTTGTTCATCGTCCGCTCAGGCTAAGCCGAAAGATGTCCTTTCTCGATCAGGTATCGTCGTAGGTTTTCCTCCCAGGAGTTCATTCGATTCAGCCCGGTCTCCTCGAGCTTGCGGTTGTCGAGCGCGGAATAGGCCGGCCTGCGCGCCCGGGTCGGAAACTCCTCGGAGGTGCATGGCGTACACTCCACCCGCATCCCCAGCTGCTCGAAGATCGTGCAGGCGAACTCGTACCAGGAACACTCGCCCTGCGAGGTGCAGTGATAGAGGCCGTAGTGGTCGGTCACCATCAGCGCCCGGATATTCTCCGCCAGGTTCAGGGTGTAGGTCGGGGAGAGCGCCTGATCGTGGACGACCTTGACCTTGCCCTTCTCGCGGCCGAGGCGAATCATCAGCTCGACGAAATTGCCTCCCTTGCCGGAGGAGCCGGCGACGCCGAACAGGCCCGAGGTGCGCACAATAAAGTGCCGGCGCAGCCTGGACTGAAGGATTTTCTCGCCCGCCAGCTTGGAGACGCCATAAACGTTGATCGGGGCCTCCCGGTCCTCTTCGTGGTAAGGGCTTTGGCGATGAGCGTCCGCGCCGAAGACGTAATCCGTGCTGAGGTGAACGAGCGCCGCCTTCGCCTCCACGCACGCGTCGGCCAGGTGCCCCACAGCCACGCTGTTGACGGCGAAGGCCTCCTCCGCCTGCTTTTCGCAGATGTCCACCTGATGAAAGGCCGAGGTGTTCAGGACGACGTCCGGCCGGTGCGCGCGCAGGCAGGCCAGGACGCTCTCGCGGTCTTTGACCTCGATCTCCCGGTGCGTCAGCGGCACTAAATCATCCCCCGGGAGCACCTTTTGCAGGTCGGTGCCCAGCTGGCCGTTGGCGCCTATCAGAAGAACTTTCATTCCGGACCCTTTTTCAGTAGATGTGTCCCCGCTTCATCCACTCGATATTATAATAGCGCGGGTTGTCGAAATCGGTATATCGCCCCGCCGACAGTTGCGCCCAGATCGCCTCGACGGCTGCCTGAACGCCCAGGCGGGGGACAAAGCCGAGCGCCTTCTCCAGCTTCTCGCTCGAGACGCGATAGCTGCGCGCCCGGGCCGAAAGGTCGTCGTATCGGGGCACCACCTCGATGTCCTTCTTCCCGGCCAGGATATGCTTGAACCAGAGGCCGAGCTCAGAGATCCGGTAGTTCTTGTGGACCAGGTTGAAGATTTCCCCCTTGACGGTTTCCTCGGGCGCTTCGAGCAGCGCGATGTAGGCCGCGGCCGCATCCTCGATATGCAGCAGCGGCCGCCACATCTCGCCGCCGCCGTAAAGCAGAATGCGGCCTTTCTCGAAGGCGTGCCGGCAGAAGGTGTTGACGACCAGGTCGTAGCGCATCCGGGGCGAGAAGCCGAAGATCGTCGCCTTCCTCAGAATAATCGGAGCAAAGCCCTCGTCCACCAGTTCGAGCAGGCCTTCCTCGGCCCGCTTCTTGGAGAGCGAGTAAGGCGCGGTCGGATGCACAGGGGTCGTCTCAGTGCGGATGCGGTCGTCGTCGTAGTCGGAGTGGCTGTAATAGATGGAACAGGAGGACGCCTGAATGAACCGCCGAACGCCCCGCTCCCGGGCTGCCCGGGCGACGTTGACCGCTCCCTCGGCATTGATCGCGAGATTTGCCTCGGGATTCGCCTCGGCGGTCGGGTCGTTCGA
>Ga0209164_1005984_pt1 | contig 10158 bp, 9 predicted proteins | sample MTBNYHSulfiMetaG_FD_187458 | JGI IMG/M metagenome (GOLD analysis project Ga0209164, IMG submission 187458) | Enrichment culture microbial communities from rom New York Harbor, USA that are MTBE-degrading - MTBE-NYH (New York Harbor Sulfidogenic)... | ecosystem: Environmental > Aquatic > Marine >... | reverse complement strand
AGAGCCGTTGATCAAGACCAGTTCACCGTTTTCTATCCCTCTGATGGACAGGGTGCTGTTCATCCCGCCATGGCTGATGCCCAAGGGGCCCATCGCTTTATAGGCAAACGAGCCCTTTCTTCGCAGCGCATCCACCAGGTTGTCGGCGCCTGTCTCCTTTAGTTCTTCGGCGGTGTAGACCGATACAAATCGAGAAGATTCCTTTTCCTTTATCGCAAAGGGTTCCGCCGTGACGGTGATCGTATCGAGGGTTTCCGGTTCCGTCTCCCCGGCGTTTCCAGTGCCCCACGCCAATGCCACGCCCAATGTCACGGCCATCCTTAAAAGACCCCTCTTCAGTGTCTTGCCAATCATTTTCTCCTTTCCCTCCTTTTTTTCATCCGGCAGCCTTGTTCAACTGGTTTGATATCTCGGATAGAGGAAAAACAGAACGTCGCGCATACCAAAGGCCGGGGCTCGAAATGACGCGGAGGCAATCTCCCCGCGTTTTTCAATGAGTTATCCCCATCATCACCGACGTGGAGATTCTCCGGCAAAAATGGACCGACGAGCTGTAAAAAGGCCTTCACACTCCCTTCTTTCATCCGCAATTCCTCATATCCCACGTTCCGAAATGCGACACAGCCCGCCAAAAAAAATCCCCGGATTGAAAGAATCAATCCGGGGATGTCCCATTTTTATCCACCGATTTTAATGGACATGGCTTCCGTCCGCGAAGTCCCAGTCCCCCACCCAGGCAGGTCTTCTGATTTCCCCGCCCTCCTGGCTGCCTTCCCATCCCAATCTGTTGAGACAGTGGCAAACAACCGCCAAGAGGGTTCCTTCACGCTCCCGAAATCCTTAAGAATGAAGGGGGGGTTACAGCGGCGGGCCCATCCTCGACTTTCACGAGGTTCCCTATTAAGCTCCTTAAGAGCACCTGAGTAGTTTTTGCAATTAAGCCGAAAAAAACGCTGAAGTCAAGGGAAAAATAGTCAACCGTAAAATTGCAGCAATGGGATGGAAAACAGCGCAGACAGAAAAGCCTTCCCCGTTCTTCAAGGAACAGGGGAAGGCTTCAGGAGGTTATAAGAAACGGCTGTCTTATTTGAAATAATCGTCTCTGGCCTTTTTGAGCTGCAACAGGTTTTCCAGGGGCGAGGGCGGGGCGATCCCGCATCCAGGGCAGAGAAAATCCGTTCCGTTTAGAAGGGCCTGGGTGGCCTCTTGGTATACGGCCTCCGGCGTTCCGCTGAAGAGGGTGGTCGCGGTGGCCACGTTGCCGAAGACCTTTGTCCCCTTCCCATGGGCGATTTCCACGGCCTTTTTCATATCCGCCTTTTCCTCGATGCTGATCCCCACCACGCCGGTGTCGCACATGAGGCCAATGATTGAGTCCGTATTGCCGCACACGTGCAGCACCACCGGCCCCTTTGACCGGGTGACCACCTCTTTGAGCACGGGAAGCACAAACTTTTCGAAAAAGTTCGCCCGAATGAGCGCCGGACCGGCCGTCGGTTCCGCCAGGACATAATAGTCGGCCCCGTTATCGAAGGCAAAATTGATGGCCGCGATGGCCGCCTCCTTGGTGATCTCCAGGACCCTGTGCACATTTTCGGGCTTTTTGTAGATCCATTTCATATACTGCTCCGTGCCCACCAGATTCGCGGCGCAGGTGAACGGACCCTCTGTCTCCCCGAAAATGATCAGATCGTCTCCCACCTTTTCTTTGAGAAGCCGGAAGTGCTCCTTGAACATGGGAAAACGGCCCCGTTCCAGATAGTCGGCCGGGAACTCGATATTCTCGATGCCTTCCGCATAGGGATGCCCATGGATGGAGTATTGGATATCCTTCTGCGGGGTCCCCAGTTTGCACCCGAAGGCCTCGCTCAGGCCCACGATATCCCACCCCATGGCCTTGACCCATTCGAATTGGCCATATTTGTGACCGGCATAGGCGAGTTCGGTCATGGCCACCGGATCGGTATCCGCAAGGGGCCTCGCATACCCGCATGCATCCATGAGCGCCACAACGCCATAGGTGGTGGTGCTGCCGCATGGGGTCTTGTCCACGTCCTTCCCCATAAAACGGTTCCAGAATCTTTCTCTCAAGGTCATTTCACCCATTTTTCGCCTCCTTATCCAAAACGTTAACGCACGATGATGTCAAAAAACGGATCGTCGCATCCCTGGGAAGGGCCAGACCAAGGACCACCTCGGCGGTCTTGACCAGCGACGAGGGGACAGGGCACGCCAGATGACATCTTGAAGCCTCTGCGAGCCTGAATATCGGGCACCGGGTCAGGGGGACGAACAACTCTTTCAGCGTGATCGGATCCAATGTCTCGGCGAGCTTTTTGATCTGACCGCACTCGGACCGGATGTCGAAATGGACCGTCTTCCCCTCTTTCCATGCCCGGATCGAGCAGCTAAATCCACAGATCCCCGGATCCACGGCCACCCGGATGCCCTCCGGACCATGCCCCCGGCTCGCACCACTCTCAGGTTCCCGATTCACAGTCGATCCCGTCGCCTCCTTGGCACGGACAGGCGAAAGTCGGCAGCCAGACGTCAAATCCCTCCCTTTTCATTCTTCACTCCTCACTCTTCAATGCCCATGGCTATCCAGCATCCAGCATCCGGCATCTATCGTCAAGTCTTATTTCTGATGAAGGATCTCCTCCGGAACCAGGCCTTCGAGATGGGGAAACGAGTCCGTCATATGGGGGATCTGCATCGACTCCATGAATTGCTTTTCAAAATCGGGTTCTACCGTCAGCTCGATATATTCTACATTACGGGAGATCCAGTTGGCGTCCTCGCGCATGTCGCGGTCCAGGAGGACCACCCTCGCGCCGTCGCCGGCCGCATTTCCCACAGAGAGGATCTTCTCTATTTCGCAATCCGGGAACAGACCCATGATCAGGGCCTTTTCCCTGGCCACGTGGGTGCCGAAGGCCCCGGCGATCTTAATGGTATCGACCTTATCGATCCCCATGCGCCGCATCATGAGCTTGCACCCGGTGTAAAGCGCCCCTTTGGCCAGCTGGATCTGACGGATGTCTTTCTGGGTGATCACCACGTCTTTGTCGATGGAGGTCTCATCGGCCCAGGCGATGACGAATTCCTTCTGTCTCGGGTTGTCCGGGTTTGTGCGGAAGCGCTTCGATTTCTGATGTTTGGAAAACCGTCCGCTCTTCTCCACCACGCCCGACCGGTAGAGTTCGGCCAGGACATCCAGGATCCCGGACCCGCAGATCCCCTTGGTCCGCATCTCCTCTGGTTTGGAATATTTCAGCCATGCCTCCCGGCCGATGACCTTGTAGTCCACCTCGTGGGTCTCCGAATCGATCGTGATCCGTTCGATGGCCCCGGGCGCGGCCCGCATCCCGAAGGCCAGCTGTGCCCCCTCCAGGGCCGGACCTGTGGCGCAGGAGGAGGATATGAGCTTGTCTTTGTTTCCCAACACCAGTTCGCCGTTGGTGCCGATGTCGATGATGAGCTGAAGGGTTTCGCTCCGGTGGGGTTTCTCGCACACCAGTACGCATACATTGTCCGCCCCCACAAATCCCGCCTCATTGGGCATGATGAATACCCTCGAGGATTTGTTGATCCCGATCCCGAGGTCGCGTGCCCGGATATCCAGGCTCCGGTGAATCACGGGCGGAAAGGGCGCCAGGCCCACGTACTGGGGGTCCAGCTTGAGGAGGATGTGGTGCATGGCCGTGTTCCCGCCCAGGGTCAGGTCGACGATGTCGGACGGGTCGAGCCGCAGATAGGTCTTTCCTTCTTCAGGGGCTTCCACCATAAGGGCCTGGCCCTTTGCGTCCTTTGCCACCTTGCCGTTTGCGTCCTTCTCCTTTTTCTTTGGCGGATAGGTACCCTCACAGGCCTTCTTCACCAGTTCGTTGAGCCCCTCGATGATGTCGTCGCTCATCCGCTCCAGGCCGCCCGGGGTCTGCATGTGATAGGTGATCCGCGACATGACGTCTTCACCGTACTTGCACTGCGGGTTCATCATGGAGACCGTATCCAGCACCTCCATGGTCCTCATGTTGCAAAAATAGGCGGCCACCGTGGTGGTCCCCACATCGATGGCCAGACCGTAGTAGTCCTCGACCTTTCCAGGCCAGAGCTTGATGATTTCCTTATCCATCCAGACAGCGGCGGTGATGGTCCATCCGCCTTTGCGAATGGCATTGGGAAGGTCCCGCAGGGTGAACCAGTCGATGTCGAGATCTTTGAGCCCATATTCTTTTTCCAGGGCCTGGGTCATCCGCTCGAAATCGCCCAAGGGGTCCTCGAAGGTGGGCGGCGTCACGGTCACCGTATAGACCTTGACCGCCGGATTCCACTGGATGTCGATATCCCGGGCCGCCTTGCTCACCACCTGTTTGCCGGCCCTCGACTCCTCGGGCACAAAGACCAGGATATCATCCCGGATCTCCGCCACACACCCGAGGCGGTACCCGGCCGCCCGCTGCTCAGGGGTGATGAATTTGGCCTCCTCCTGCTGCCAGGCGCTGACATGATCCGGATCCGACACGATGCCGAACTTCTCAAATGCTCCTTTTTCGATCCGGACCTTGCATTTGCCGCAGACCCTCTTTTCACCGCACAGGGTCTCGATGTCCACCCCGAGACGGCGCGAGGCCTCGATGATGTTGATCCCCTTGTCAACCTCTCCCCGTCTCCCTGACGGCTGGAAAATAACCTTCACCTTACCGCTTTCGCCCATTTAACAAACTCCTCGGCTCCCCGTTGGATTTCTGTAAAACTCAACAGCAAATATCCGATGATCGCTGTTCACGATTCAATCTACTTCGACTGCATCTCCCTCAGCCGGCCGATCATCTTGATGGCCTCCTGTACCGCATTGCCGGCGCTGTCCGCATACCCATCGGCCCCGAACAGGTCGGCCGTATCGCTGGTGACCGGGGCCCCGCCCAGCATAATGGCCACATTGGGATTCTTTTCCTTGATCATCTTGATGACCTTCTCCATGCCCATCATGGTGGTGGTCATCATGGCCGACAGGGCAACGATCTCCGAATCCGTGCGGAGCTGCTCCTCCACGAATTTTTCAAGAGGAACATCCCTTCCGAGATCGTGGACCGTAAACCCGGCCACCTCGAACATCATCTTGATGATATTCTTTCCGATGTCGTGAACATCCCCCTGGACCGTGCCGATCACCACCTGGCCCTTGGGCCTGTCCCCCAGATCTTCGAGGGTGATATGCGGTTTCAGGATATCCAGGCCCACATACAGGGCATCGGCGCACATGAGGAGTTCGGGCACAAAGTACTCCTGCTGATCGTAGAGATCGCCCACCTCCTGCATGCCGGCGGCCAGGCCGTTCATCACCGCGTCATAGGCGTTCACCCCTTCACCCAACACCCTCTGTGCGGCCTCCCGGACCTTGTCTTCATCAAATTCCACAACCCCTTCGTGAAGCTGCTTTAACAGTTCCTCCCTGACTTCTTCCTTTCCCATAATCGCGTTCCCCTCCGCTGTATCAAAATTGAGTGACTAAAGTGAGCTAACGTTGATGCGTCACGTTTCAGTTTTTCATTCCGTATCTATTTTTTGCCGTATTCCCGGACGGCCTTCACGTAGGCCTCCATGTTTTCCTTTTTTACATCGGGCCAGATATCGCACCCCGGCCAGACCGCATCCACGCCGTCATCCACGCATTTCCGGATGACTCCGGGCACGTCCGCCGCATCCATCTGGACCAGGGTCCCATAGGGATCGAAATTGCCCAGGATCATGGCGTCGGGGCCCAGCTTTTGGCGCGATTCGGCCACGTGGTTTTTCTGATCCACGCTCACGGCATCCGCGCCGCAGTCGTTCATCATCTCGATGATCAGATCGGTGGAGCCGCAGATGTGATTGATCTTGGGGGATTTGAGCGAAGAGAAAACCTTTTGAAGGTTCGGTTGGATAAGGGTCTTCCACATGCGGGGGGAGATAAGATCCGTGCCCGATCCCATCTCGCGGATGTTCATGTAATCCACCCCCAGGTCCTGGTAATGCCGGGCTACAGCAATGACCAGATCGGTCATTTTGGAGAGGAAGGCCTCCACCCGATCCTTGTCCTTGCGGAGCCCTTTGAGGAGGACATCCAGCTCGATCAACTGGCCGCCCATGGTGAACGGTCCCAGCACCCACCCCCCGACAGCCAGCTTGCCTCCGTCGTGGGCCTTGGCGATCCTGATGGCCTCATCCACCACAGGCATTCGCCCTTTATCAAAAATCGTCTGATAATCCTCGGGGAGGTCCACATCGTCGAGAGTGGCCCATTTGGAGGGGACGGTGGGATAAAGAATCCCCTCTGCGTTTTCATACAGACTGGCGCCCCTTCCCAGTGCCTCAGGAACGGTACACATATCGTAGGGAACGACGATCCCGTCAAATCCGAACATCTCGGCACTGGCAATGGCCGAGCCTGCCAGATATTTTGCCGAACCATGCACCTGGGCAAACCGGATCCCCATCTTGTCGATCGCCTGAACCGTCACCGTGCCCATACCGCTGAAAACGGGCGCCTGATCCACCGGTTCTCTTCTAAAAAAGGCCTTCACGCGTTCCTTGGGTGTCATTGTCGTCATTACGCTACTCCTTATGTCTCTGGAGGTTAATCAATCTTCTTTCAATCATCGATCGCAATTCGGTCACATCCCCTTGAGCTGCCCGACAAAGTCGGGGAAGAGCTTGTTGAGAGGATGGGTTTCAAGGTCCGGGAGTCTTCTGGTTTCGGCAAAGGCGGCCGTCGCGGCAAAGGCATCGGCCATGGCCACGGCCGGAAAGATCCGTGACGCCCCTGCCATGGGACCGGAGAATATCATGTCATGATACATGAAAGAGGCCAGAGACTCCAGACCTGCATCCGCAGCCGACCACCCCTTGAATCCCCATTGTTCCCGTGCCTGTTTCCACATGTAGGATCCGTTGGACGGGGCGCTGGCAGTGGCAAATCCCCACTTCTCCTTGATCATCCGGTTGGCCATGCCGCAGAAGGCGGTGGCGGGCCCGTTCATGACCGAGGTGTCCACAAAGATGCTCTCAAACCGGGCGCCCACCTTTTCCATGGCGTCCAACAGCTTCTGGGTTCCGGCAATTCTTCCGGAAGGCATCTGGTCGGCCATGTCAAATGCAACCAGGAGGACATGCTTGACCCCGATCTGTGCAATTTCACGGATCTCCGTCTCCAGGTCCTCTTCCCACACCGTGATGCTGTTATAGAACATGCGGTCCAGGAGACCCTTCTCCGCACAATAGGCCGCACCCGCCAGTTTGGGCTTCATCTGCCACGCATCCACACAAAAGGGCATATCGCTCACCGAGGTCACAAAATCCACATATATCTTGAACTCCTCGGCGGTATTGGCTACCACGTCGGCCATTCCCGGGACCCCGGTTTCCAGAGACATCCTGTCCTGGGTTCGAAGCAGTTCTTCCGCCCGCTTCTCGTCAAATCCCTCTTTCCGTTTCCCTTCAAAAACCTTGTCGCCTTTCTGAAAGATGGATGAACAGACCACCGTCGGGTACTCGCCGGGCTGACCGCCGAACCGGACGCCGCCGATCTCGCAGACCTTTTGCTCCGTCGAAAAATGAAACATCAGAATTCTCCTTGTGTGAAATTTGGCTCTGGTTGCTGGTCGAAGATCCCGTCTTCAGCGAGATTACCGGTTACCCGTTGCGGGTGTATTGAGTTTATCGGGTCTGTTGGGTTGCGCCATCCCCCCGATAGGATTGACTTCTTCCCGCTTTGAGCTTTCGGCTTTGGGCCTTCAGCTCCTTGCGCTTCACGCCTCACGCCTTGCGCTTTGCGCCTCACGCCATTTCCCTAACCTCTTCCGCGTTCAGAGCTCCGAGTTCCGCCTTCTCTCAGACTGCCAGATGTTTCTTGATGATCTCGCTGTCGGCCGTCAGTTCTTCGGATGTGGCGATCTGCCCGACCTTTCCCTTGGTGCCCATAAGATAGTGCCGGGACGCCACCTTCAGGGCCATGCGATAGTTCTGTTCCACCAGCAGGATGGTCAGCCCCGACTCGATGCAGAAAAGGAGTATCGGTTGTATCACCTCGAACACCAGGAGCGGCGCAAGCCCCTGGGACGGCTCATCCAGGAGCATGATGATCGGGTTTCCCATCAATGCCCTGCCGATGGCGAGCATCTGCTGTTCTCCACCGCTGAGGGTGGATCCGTCCTGCCGGTTCCTTGCCCTCAAAACGGGAAAATGGGTGTACACCTTCTCCATGTTCCAGGCGTCAGCGGCTGCTGAAGACTTTGCCGCCAATATGAGGTTCTCTTCGACGCTCACCCCTGGAAAGATGTGTCGTTCAGCCGGCACATAACCGATCCCTTTTCTGACGACCTTGTGGGTGGGCAACCGGGTCGTATCTTCTCCATTGATTCGGATCGTCCCTCTCCGGGGCGGGGTCAGGCCCATGATGGAACGGAGGGTGGTCGTTTTTCCCACGCCGTTTTTCCCCAGGATCGAGACCGCCTCAAGTCTCTCCACATCCATGGAAAGCCCCTGAATAATATGGCTTCTCCCATAATAGGCGTGGAGGTCCTCGATCTCGAGGATCTTATCTGCTTCCGGATTACGCATGGCCGAGATACGCCTCCTTGACCAGATCGTTGTCCTGGATTGCCCTGGGAGATCCCTCAGCAATGATGCTCCCCTGGTTCAAGACGGTAATTTCATCTGAAATGCTCATGACCACATCCATATCATGTTCTACTAAAACCACGGCAACGGTATCGGTGAGTCCTTTGATCAGCTCTGCGATATGTTCCGTCTCCGCAGGCGACATCCCTGCCGTGGGTTCATCCAGAAACAGGATCTTGGGATCACCGGCCAAGGCCATAGCCACTTCCAGGAGGCGCTGGTCGCCGTGGGCAAGATTATTGGAGGGGATATTCGCCTTTTCCTCAAGGCCTAAGCGATGGAGGATCTCCCATGTCTTATCATTGACCGCTTTAAGGCTTTCTTTTGCTGAAAAGATCCTGAATGATCCGCCTATCCGACTTTGCTCTGCAATCCGTACATTTTCAAATACGGTCAATCCAAGAAAAATGCTCGTTATCTGAAAGGTGCGACAGATGCCCAAACGGACCAGCCGGTGGGCAGGCCTGTTGGTGATGTTCAGATTCCCGAACAGCACCGCACCGGAGCTGGCAGGGAGTCTGCCAGTGATGACATTAATGAAGGTGGTTTTCCCGGCGCCGTTCGGACCAATAATGGATCGGAGGCGCTTGGCCTTAAATTCAGCATCTACATCATTGACGGCGAGCACGCCGCCGAAATGCTTATGAAGGCCCTTTGTGCTCAGGATAGTGGTCATGGATCTTGATTATTCCTTTCTGAAGCGCGTCAGATAGTCACCCAGGCCGACAAAGCCTCTCGGCATGAACAGGACAAGAAGGATCACTACCAACCCCACAAAAAGCTCCCAGTGTTCGGTCATGGTGCTGATGTAATCTTGGATAAAGATGAAAATGCCCGCCCCGACAATAGGCCCCCAGAGAGAACCCATCCCTCCAACCAGAACCATCATGAGGACGCCGGCGCCCGCGAATGCGCTCATGGTCGTCGGGCCGATATACCCTCGATAAAGGATGAAAAGCCCCCCGCTGATACCGCCCAGCATGCAGGCGTACATCCATCCGTAGAGCTTATATCTGCGGACATTGATGCCGACGAAGGAGGCCCTTTCCTCGTTTTCCCGTATGGCCTCCAATACTGCCCCGAATGGCGAGTGGATAATCCGCCATGTGAGCAAGAAGCATGCAATGACAACGCAGAGGCTGAGGAGATACATGGCCGTTGGATTCCCGGAATTGCCCAAGACAATGCCCCCCAACTGAATATCGGGATGGGGGACCCCCATCAATCCATCGTCGCCTCCGGTCAAGTCATACCATTTCCATACGATGGTATAAAACATCATGCCAAAGGCGAGAGTCAAAAGGGCAAAGGCCAATCCCCCCGTACGCACCTGGACCCACCCCACAGGAAGGGCGATGAGCGATGTCGCTACAACTCCCGCAAGGATGGCCAGCCAGAGGGATGAGGGAGATATGTGGATCAGGAAGAGACCCACCACATAGGCCCCAATCCCCAGGTAGGCATTGTGCATAAAGGAGAGCAGGCCCGTATATCCCA
>Ga0209164_1005980_pt1 | contig 10164 bp, 7 predicted proteins | sample MTBNYHSulfiMetaG_FD_187458 | JGI IMG/M metagenome (GOLD analysis project Ga0209164, IMG submission 187458) | Enrichment culture microbial communities from rom New York Harbor, USA that are MTBE-degrading - MTBE-NYH (New York Harbor Sulfidogenic)... | ecosystem: Environmental > Aquatic > Marine >... | reverse complement strand
GCGATGCCGACAACATCGTCTGGGCCTATCTGCTCTGGGTCTGCCTGGCCCTGGCATTGTTCGCCGTGTCGCGCTCGGTGGGGCATATCGTCAAACAGTTGCTCATCGTCAGCGGCCACGCCTCATCGTGGGAGCCGATACAGCCGTTCAGTGGTGCCATCAACACCTTCGCTTTTGTCATGGTCGGCGCCGTGACCCTCTTTTTTGCACGCACCTGGACGTTGTACCAGAGCATCATGCAAGGCCGTCAGGCCCTGCAGGTCGCCCACGGCGAACTGCTCTATTTGAATCAGAACCTGGAAAACCTGGTGGCCGAGCGCACCGAAGCGCTTACCCAATCCGAACAAAAATACCGGCAGATCTTCGAAGGCTCCAAGGACATGATTCTGGTCACCCGCAAGGAGGGCACGATCCTGGACATTAACCCTTCGGGTAAACAGATGCTCGGATGGGAGAATGCCGACGAATCAAAGGGCCGGCGATCATTTCAGGACTATTTCTGCGATCCCGGCCAATGGGGGAAAATCGCCGTGATGGTCCTCCGCCAGGGCTTCATCTCCAACACGGAGGTGGATTTGAAAATGTCCGCCGAGGGGCGCCGGAGGGTTTTGCTCAGCGGCGGGCTGGCGGAAGGGTATACGGACGAGGAGGGCACCCTCCATTTTCTGGTCAAGGACATCGAGCAGCAGCACCTGATGCGCGAGCAGATGGCCCAGGCCGACAAGCTGGCCTCCATCGGCGAGTTGTCATCGGGTATCGCCCACGAGATCAACAATCCGTTGGGGATCATTCTCGGTTATACTCAGCTGATGCTGCGCAACGAACCCAAGGGGTCGGACCGCGAAGCGGATCTGAAGACTATCGAAAAGCAGGTCCGCTATTGCAAATCCATCGTGGAAGATTTGCTCAATTTCGCACGCACCTCGGCACCCAAAAAGGAGTTGTGTGACGTCCACGCGGTCATCGATGATGTGATCCACTTCATCCGGCAGCACGCCAAGCTGGATGGCATCGATATCCGGGCCAATTACGACCGCAGGATCGGGCCGCTGCTGATCGACCAGAAAAAAATTTCCCAGGTGCTGATCAACCTGCTCATGAACGCCATCTATGCGGTCGGCCGTCAAGGGGAGATCGCGATTGCCACCGAGGTGAACGGGAGTAATCAGAAGGCCTGTATCCGTGTGCACGATACGGGACAGGGCATTCAGGCCAAGGATCTGGCCCGCATCTTCGATCCGTTTTTCACCACCAAACCCACCGGACAGGGAACGGGACTGGGATTGTCGGTCAGCTATGGAATCATCAAAAATCATGGCGGCAGTATCCGGGTGGAGAGCACGCCCGGGCAAGGCGCTACGTTCACTATCGAGTTGCCCATTCCCGCCGCTTTTAACGGGAGATAAGTCATGCCCCCACACATATTGGTCGTAGACGACGAACCGGACATGCTTCAGCTGCTCAAACGCAGCCTGGAGCCGGACCTGAACTGCCGCGTGGAGACGGCGTCATCCGGCGAGGAGGCGCTGCATCTGCTGTCCCAACTGCCGTTTGATTTGATGCTGGCCGATATCAAGATGCCGGGAATGGATGGCATGGCCTTGCTGGAAATGGTTCGCAAGAGCTATTCATCACTGACCGTGGTGATGATGACCGCCTATGGCCACATCGAGCTTGCGGTCGAGGCCATGAGGGCCGGGGCCTACGATTTTATCGCCAAGCCGTTCGAACATGACACGCTCATTTTAAGACTGGAGAAGGCGCTGGAACGCAACCGGCTGATCCAGGAGAACCAGCGCCTGCAGACCCGCTGCCGCGACAGTTTCAGCTTTCAGCAGATGATCGGCCAGAGCCCGGCCATGCAGCGCGTGTTCGAAACCATCCAGATGGTGGCCAAAAACGATCTGACGGTATTGATCACCGGTGAATCGGGCACCGGCAAGGATCTCACGGCTCGCGCCATTCATGCCCTCAGCTTGCGAAGCAAAGGGCCTTACGTGGCCGTCAATTGTCCTACCGTGCCGGAGAACATCCTGGAAAGCGAGCTTTTCGGTTACAAAAAAGGGGCCTTTACCCACGCCACCCAGAATCGCATCGGCCTGTTTCAGGAGGCCCAAGGCGGCACCATTTTCCTGGATGAAATCGGCGATGTCAGCCCGAGCATCCAGACCAAGCTGCTGCGGGTCTTGCAGGAGAAAGAGATCAAGCCCCTGGGAGATGCGCGATCGATTCAGGTGGATGTGCGCATTCTGGCCTCGACCAACCAGGATTTGAAGGCCAAGATCCGCCGCCAGGAGTTTCGCGAAGATTTTTTTTACCGTCTCAACGTGCTGCCCATTCATCTGCCGCCCCTGCGGGAGCGGGTGGAAGACATCGCGCTGCTGACCAACCATTTCCTGGAGAAGCACTGCACGGAACTGAACAAGCCGCACAAAAGCGTCGCGCCGGAACTGATGGCCATCTTCAAGCACCGCTATTGGGAGGGCAATATCCGCGAGTTGGAAAACATCATCATTCAGGGGATTTTATTCTCCCCCGAAGAGGTGATCCGGCCCCAGGACGTGGGGCTGCAGGCAGGGGAAAAGATCACGACCAGTTTCGATGCCGATTTCAAAGGTCTTCCTTACAAGGCGGCCAAGGAGAAAAATCTGCAGCATTTCAACGATGCGTATATCGGGCATTTGCTGACCGAGTGCGACGGTAACGTATCCCAGGCCGCCCGTCTGTGCGGCCTGGAACGACAGGCCCTGCAGCAGATCATGCGCCGCTATGGCATCAAGGCGGACCCGTATCGCGAAGCCTGACCTTGACAGAGGCGAACTATCCCGCCCTGCCGTCATCGCACGGCCCGCCGCCATCATCGAATCGAGAGTGTTCGGCGGTGCTGCTGAGCGTGCATTGATCCATGGGTTCGGCCACTTGGCGCATGGGGCGGCCGCAACACTCGGGCACGGGGTCCCCGGCCAGCGTCTCGATTTGTCGGTGGCACTGGTCGCATTGGTAATATCTCTTTTCGGCCATGGTCCATTCCTCCGTTCGATGGCGATTTCATCCGGCCGGGATCTTTACACCCGAATCTTCACAATAGATCCGACGCCTATTGGTGTCCCTCCTTGGGCACGATGCAGATGAAACGGAATTTTTCCGTACCGGTGTTCTTGAATTGATGGGGGGTGCCGGCCGGGACAAAGGCATAGCCGCCGGCTTCCACCGGATGCTCTTTCCCCTCCATCATCAGCACGCCCCTGCCTTCCAGCATGTAGTTGATGTGCGGCCAGGGGTGTGCATGGGCCGGTGAGTAGCCCTGCTCATCCAGCTCGATCACTCGCATCACATGGTCTCCCCATCCCTGCTGGGGGCCGATCAGCGCCTTGATTTTGGCGCCTTTTACTTCCGGGCTGTCGATGCGGGCTGCGATCACGTCTTTCTCATTGGCAACGATCATTTGTCGGTATCCTCCCCGGGTGTATTGTTTTCCTGAACATGGATGCGATCACGGGTGCGTTCCTTTTGCTGGGTTCTGTCCCGTTCCTGGGTCTTGTCCCGTTGCCGGATCTTTTCCGGATCGCGAGGCGTATCGTTCATCCCCTTGCCTTTTTTGGAATCGCCCTTCCTGGCTTTTTTCTTGGCCTTCATCTCCTTGGCGGTGTCGGCCTCTGATCCTTTTCCCTGAGGCCGGTTCTCGCCGCGGATAAAACGGGCGTTGTCATCGGCCTGATCATAGGCCTGGCCGGCGGGTCCCTTGGCAATGGCTGCGCTGGACCATAGAACCAGAAACGCGATGGTGACGATGCTGATGAGTGTTTTCATAAGGTATCCTCGTGATGGTGAATCAGGGTGATTTAGATAATGACTATAAGGCCTTCGGAATTGAGAATCAAGGTGCGCCCTGCCCGCACTGAATCTTATTCATTAAACCCGGCAACCTGTTCCACCCACGCCGGATTTAATGAACAGAATTCAGTTAGAATCCCTGGCGACCACTCTTCCCCGGCTTGTTATTTTCAGGGTGTGAGGTTACACTGCGTTTGACACAGAAGGGATGAGGTGGTCGATGGGGTACGCTTTGGGGTTGGCCTACGGCAGCGATACCGTTCAATGGGACTTTGAAATCAAGCCGTGGGTGTTGAGGGTCGAGGATCCGGTTTTGGCCATTGACGAGGTCCGATTTCGCCGGCGCCTGGAACAGGATCTGGCATCGCGTCCGCTGGATCTACGGCGGACGGCCGTCGTCGTGGCCGACAAGACCCGCCTGTGCGAGTATCCCCGCTATTTGCCGGTTCTGCTGTCGGTGTTGACGGCGCACGGGGCAACACCCGACAACCTCGAGATGTATATCGCCTATGGCACCCATGCCCGCCAGCGCCGGGAAGAGTGCATTCAGGCCTACGGCACGGCCTTGGATACCGGTCGGTGGGTGCATCATGACTGCGCGGGGCAGACCCGGTTCGTTGCCCTGGGGCACACCCGACGGGGAACACCGGTGCGCATTCGTGAAGATATCCTGGAAGCCACCTGCCGGGTGACGTTCGGCGCCATCGCCCATCACTATTTTGCCGGTTATGGCGGCGGTCGCAAACTCCTCTTCCCGGGCCTGGGTGAAAAGCAGGCCATCTATGCGAACCATGGGCTTTTCCTGGATCATTCGCGCCGCCGCCTGGCGGCCGGCTGCCGGCCGGGGGTGCTGGCCGGAAACCCCCTGGCCGAAGACCTGGCCGAAGTGGAAACCTTTCGGCCGGCGGACCTGGCCGTGCACGCCCTCCTGGGCAGCCGGGGGCGGGTTTGCGACCTGCTGGTGGGCCAGGGCGTCGCCCATTTCGAGGCGGCCTGCGCCCGTCACGCGGCCCATACTACCGTGGAAGGGGCCGAGTATGACCTGGTATTGGCCTCGTGCGGCGGCTATCCCAAGGATATCAACCTGATTCAGAGCCACAAGGCCATTCACCACGCGGCGGCCTTCGTGCGCGACGGCGGGCGCCTGATCCTCCTGGCCGCCTGCCCGGACGGCGTGGGTTCGCAAACCTTTTTGCCCTGGTTTGAGCTGGGCGGCTGGGATGCGGCCTTCGAACGGCTGGCCGGCCGCTACGAAGGCAACGGCGGTACGGCCCTGGCCCTGATGGAGAAGACGCGGCGGATCCGCATCGATCTGGTTTCCGCGCTGCCGACGGAAATTGCCCGGAAGATCGGGGTCGGATCCATTTCCCTGGAGGAGGCGCGACAGGCGGTGAGGGCGCACCAGGGAACACTGGCGGTGATTCCCAATGCCAGCGTTCTGGTTCGGCGGGAGTCTGAAAAGAAGTAGGAAAGCAGGGAAGTATGAAAGTAGGAAAGTATGAAAGTATGAAAGTTGAGGTATGGTGTCGATTTGGATGGTTTGGGGATCGGCATGTTTCCGTGGATCGAGATGAAGAAAAAGATTAAACTCAAGCCGCCATTTAACGAGCTGGCCGCGCAAATTGCCGGTGAGGTGCACACCGATCCGTTGCGGCGTTATATGCTCGCCACCGACGGCAGTATTTTTCAGAAATTGCCGGCTGCCGTGGTCTACCCCCGATGCACCCAGGATGTTCAACACACCGTCAAATTCGCCATCCGCAACGGCATGCAGGTGCATCCGCGCGGCGCCGGCAGCGGGTTGTGCGGCTCGGCCGTCGGCGACGGCATCGTCGTCGATTTTACCAAATTCATGCATCGGTTGCTCGACCTGGACGTGCCGAGCGGTTTTTTCGAGTGCGAACCCGGCTTCCGTCTGGGTGAGTTGGAAGTGGCATTGAAGGGCAGCGGCCGGTTTTTCCCGCCCGATCCCTCGAGCGGCGAGTATGCCACCTTCGGCGGCATGTGCGCCACCAACGCCAGCGGCGCCCATTCGGTCAAGTACGGCAACGTGGCCGATTACCTGGTCGATGCGGAGGTGGTCTTTGCCGATGGGTCGGCGGCCTTGCTGTCCGATATCGAGGCCGCCGGGACCGACGCATTGCCGCGCCACCTCACCCAATTGGCGCGATTATACGATCGGCACGCCGAGACCATCGAGAGCGCCTATCCGCCCATCGCCTGCAATGTGGCCGGTTACAACCTGCGCGGGTTGGTCCGTGACCGCCATTTGCATCTGCATCGGCTCCTGTGCGGCGCCGAAGGCACCCTGGGCATTGCCACGCGTCTGCGTTTTCGCCTGATAGACCGTCCGGCCGCCGACAGCCTCGTGGTCGCCTTCTTCGACGATATTTTCAGCGCGGCCCGGGCAGTCCAACATGCCATGGGCCTGGCGCCGTCGGGCATCGAAATTATGGACAAATCCCTCCTGCAGCTGGCCCGCGCATCGGACCGGACGCTTGAAGAGAGGATTCCCGACGACGTGGACAATGTCCTGCTCATCGAGTTCGACGGCCCGTCGGCCCACGAATGCGCCCGCCAGGCCGAGACGCTTCGCGGCCAATTGCAGTCCCTCGGGTTGACCGATCGGGCCTACGAAGCGGTTTCGGCAGTGGAGAAGGAAAAGTACTGGGCCGTGCGCAAGGCCGCGGTACCGACCCTCTACAAACTCAAGGGGCGCCGCAAGATCCTGGCCCTGGTCGAAGACGCGGCCGTGCCGGTGGATCGGCTGACCGAATACTTCACCGGGATCTATGCCCTCTTTGAACGCCTGGAGATCCCCTTCGTGGTCTACGGCCATATTGCCAAGGGATTGATGCACACCCGGCCGCTGCTCGATCTGAAAGATCCGCGCGATGTCGATCTGCTGAAGCCCATTGCGGACGGGGTCTACGACCTGGTCGACGGGCTCGGCGGGACGGTGTCGGGCGAACACGGTGATGGCCGTCTTCGCACGGCCTACGTCCAGCGGAAATACCCGGCCATCTATGACCTGTTCGTCCGCACCAAGCAATTGATAGATCCGCAGAACCTCTTCAACCCGGAAATCAAGACCTGCGACGACCCCGGCCAGATGACCCGCCATCTGCGCTACGGCGCCCATTACCGAAGTGAGCCCCTGGACCGGTTGCGCCTGCTGTGGCAGGACGCATTCGTCACGGAAACCGAACTGTGCCATGGCTGCGCCAAATGCACCACGGTGACCGCCGCCACGCGCATGTGCCCGGTCTACAAGGCCACCCGGGACGAATCGGCCGCACCCCGGGCCAAGGCCAATGTGCTGCGGGCGCTGATCAGCGGCGCGTTGCCGGACCGGACGCTTTATGCGGCCGCGCTTCAACAGGTGATGGCCCAGTGCGTCAACTGCGGCAGCTGCTATGTCGAATGCCCCTCCAACGTCAACATCCCCAAACTGGCCATGGAGGCCAAGGCCCAGTACGCGCGTCGCCACGGTGTGGCCTGTCCCGAGCGGATTACCGCCCAGGTCGAGCTGCTGGCCAGGACCACCCACCGGCTATCGCCCCTCATCGGCACGGCCACCCGGGTGCCGCCTGTCCGCAAACTTTCCGCCCGCCTGGCCGGATTGGCGCCCGAACGCGGCGTGGTACTCTTCGCGTGGCGCAACTTGTACCAGCAAGTGCCCGCGGTGTTGCCTGGCAACGGCCCCCGTGTGCTTTATTATGCCGGTTGTTATGCCGGCTACATCCGGCCGGCCCTGGGTGTGGCGGCCACCGCCTTGCTCAACCGCATGGGTATGCAGGTGCATCTGCCGCCCCAGGCCTGCTGCGGCCTGCCCCAGCTTTCCAAGGGGCTGGCCACCGCAGCCCACCGTGCCGTTCAGCGGAACTTGGTCGCCTGGCATGAGTTGCTCGATGCGGTCGACTGGATCGTGGTGACCTGCTCCTCTTGCGGTTATGCCTTGATGCAGGATTGGTCCTATCTTCTCGACCGGCCCACCGCCGAACAGGTGCGCGCCAAGACCATCCACATCTCGCAATTGATTGGTGATCATGCCGATCGGCTCCCGGCAATCGAATCGGACGTCAAACTGGCGTACCACCACCCCTGCCATCTGCGCATCCAGCCCAACAGCCGCAGCTCCCTGGCCTTGCTCGGCACCCTGGCCGGCGCGCAGATCCAGGACTTGAACAGCACCTGCTGCGGCATGGCGGGAAGCTGGGGCATGCTGCACGCCAACTATGCCCTGAGCCGGACCATCGCGGCCCCCATGATCCAGCGGTTGAACGCCTCGGGCGCCGATGTCGGCGTCACCGATTGCCCCACCTGCCAGATGCAGATGGAGCACCTGGGGCGGCTGCCCGTGCGCCACCCGGTGGAGGTGGTCTGGAAGGCGGTTCAGGAGGTGGACCGCCGGGATGGATAGGACATGGATTGGCCGCTGTTGAAATTTATGTTGTTTCCGCAGGGATGATTTGTTATGAACAGGCCCACATTTCGGGGATGTAGCTCAGTTGGGAGAGCGCAGCGTTCGCAACGCTGAGGTCAGGGGTTCGATCCCCCTCATCTCCACCAATAACTTGTTGATATTATAGAAAATTCCATTCAGCGTCGACTTTATCCACAAGCGTTATCCACAGTGGTAAGGAGACGAGGACATGGAATTTTTCTATTTGTACCGACACCCATCGAGCTATATTTTCAGGATTCGTGTTCCGACCGACCTTCAGTCTAATATCGGAAAGGCCGAACTTAGATATTCATTGCAGACCGGTCGAATTGGTGAGGCGCGATACCGGGCGCGGTACATGGCGGCCCAGGTGCAGACGGTCTTCAGGAAAATACGGAATGGAGGAAAGATGGCAGAGCTGACACCCGAGGAAATAAACAGGCTCCTTCGTGATTTCGCCAAGGAGGTCTTGAGCGACTATGAGGACATGAAGACCCATCGAGAGAAGCCCGCTTCAGCCGACGAGATAGAGGGCAATGCCTTTGGCTATGACTGCATGAGGGATGAAATGCAGGAGCAGCTTGCCCGGGCGGACTACCGGAAGGCATATCGCCTGGTCGATAACCTTCTGGAGGAAAAAGGGATCACCCTTGACCGGGACTCGGCATCCTATCGGAAGCTGTGCCGGGAGATGCTGAAGATTCAAATTGACCTCAATGAGGAACTGGAGAGCAGAGAGTGGGGCAATTATGGCGGTGGTGCTGGTTCCGGCGGCATCAGTGGTCAGCGTTCTTTCCTGTTTGAGGACACTCACCAGGACCAAGACAAAGGGAAGTTGTTGTCTGAGGTTATCCAGCACCTTATCGACGAGAACCGTTCAACAGGGGTCTGGACAGCCAAGAGTGAAAGTTCTGTCGTCCCTGCCCTGGAGCTCTTCAAGGAAATTGTGGGGGACTTGCCGATTAAAACTATAGACCGGCAAATGATCAGCGACTATCACAGCAAGCTCAAAAGGCTGCCCCCGAACAGAGATAAAGACCCCCGATACCGTGGCAAATCGGTGGCACAGTTGCTCTGCATGAATCCGCCTCCTGAAAAGACTGTGTCTGAAGGGACCATCCGAAACAGCATTTCCCGGGTGGTCGCCATATTCAACCATGCCGAGAACCACGGGCTCATAGACACCAACCCGGCCAAAGGCCTTAAGATAGGCCGGAAGGTCAAGAAGGAGAAAGAGAAACGGGCGCCTTTCGACCGTAAAGACCTCGACGCCTTGTTCGGATCCAGTGACTACATTGAGGACACCATGTCAAAGGGATATATGTTTTGGACGCCGGTCCTCGCCTTGTTCACGGGGGCCAGGCTGAACGAGCTGGCGCAGCTTCACCTTGAGGACATCAAACAGGGTGATGGTGTATGGTTCCTCGATATAAACGATGACGGTCCGACCAAGCAGATCAAGACCGTCTCGAGTCGGCGCAAGGTTCCCCTTCACCCTTTCATTATCGAGGAGCTGAACCTTCCCGGATACGTCGAGAGGCTGAGGAAAGAGGGAAACGACCGTTTATTTCCGGACCTCAGCTATTCCCCAAAAGGCGGCTATGGTAAGAGTGTGAGCCGGTGGTTCAATTCAAAGTACAAAGTCGAGTGCGGGATAGTACGGGAACCAGACGGCCCCATGAAAGACTTCCACAGCTTCCGAACGACCTTCTCAACTCACCTCGGGCAGAAGCGGGGGGTGGCTGCCGCTTCGGGGGCGAAGCCTGTAAACCATTATCGGACAGGCGTTTGACGGCTTCTTTAAAATCCACCTGGTCGAACAATTCGACAAAGCGGATCACGTCGCCGGCGGCCCCGCAACCGAAGCACTGGAAAAGGTTTTC
>Ga0209164_1005979_pt1 | contig 10164 bp, 8 predicted proteins | sample MTBNYHSulfiMetaG_FD_187458 | JGI IMG/M metagenome (GOLD analysis project Ga0209164, IMG submission 187458) | Enrichment culture microbial communities from rom New York Harbor, USA that are MTBE-degrading - MTBE-NYH (New York Harbor Sulfidogenic)... | ecosystem: Environmental > Aquatic > Marine >... | reverse complement strand
TCATGCTCTTCTTCCTCTTTCGCGACAACAGCTGGTCGGACTTCACCGCGATCGAGCCTCTGGAGCCCTTCGGCGACCCGCTGCTCGACTTCGTCATGGTGGTCGAGTTCTCGATCGCCGGCGGGCTCTCCTGGTGGCCCGCGCAGGGCAACCTCAGCCGTCTCGCGACGAGGCAGCGCAGCGCTGCCTGGGCCACGATCGTCGGGCTCTTCGTCGTCACCCTGATCGCGCAGACGGTAGGCCTCATGGCGGCGCTGCGCTACGAGGACGCTGACCCGACGAGCTGGATGATCCCCCTGACCGGTACGGGGTTCGGCGTGCTGATCCTGCTGTGGATCGCGTTCGCGAACATCACGACGATGTCGGTGCAGGCCTACCAGGTGTGCGTGGCGATGCGTCAGGAGAGCGTGCGGTGGCTCTCGAACATGTCCTGGCCGCTGCTCGTCGCCATCTTCCTCGGGTTCTCGGCTCTGCTGCTGATCAAGCCCAGCGCCGTCTACGACAACTTCTTCCAGTTCCTCTACTGGATCAGCCTCGCCTTCGCGCCGATCATCGGCATCATGCTGGTCGACTACTTCCTCTTGCGGCGGCAGAAGCTCGATCTCTGGGCTGTCTTCTCGAACCGGCGCGGTGATCCCTACGACTTCTGGGCCGGCTGGAACTGGGCCGCCTACGCGGCACTCGGCGTGGGCGCGATCGTCTACGTAGCGCTGCTCAACCCGGTCTCGCTCGAGCAGTACGTGCCGGGCTTCGAGTACATGACGGCGAGCGTCCCCTCGCTGCTCGCCGGCGCGGTCGTCTACCTGGTCCTCACGCAGGTGTGGGTCAAGCGCGCCGGCAAGGGGGGCTACGGCGGCTCCATGCTGACGGCGCCGACGTCCGTCTCCGGCGGCGACACGAGAGCCGTACCGAGGGACAGGGTGCCGGTCTGACCATCGCTCACTGACCCCCGCGGAGACGAGACAGAACGGCAGAGGGCCGGGTCGTGCGACCCGGCCCTCTCTGCATCAAGTCGACTCACGGTCAGGTGGACCTACGGCGCGGCGTGACGACGGCCGACGGGCAGGTGCCCGCCGGCTGCCGCCGCGTCGGTTCGGTGCACGGAGGGGCGGGGCGGCGCAGGATGCGCCGCCCCGCCCCTCCGCCGTTCCGCCGCGCGGGGATCGTCAGCGGCCGATCAGATGCATGGTGAGGTCGTGCTTGTGCGACGGCGCCCCACCGGCGGGAGGTCGACGACGCATGGACGGGCGGGCGGGCGGCGGGCATCTGCCCGCCGCCCGCCCGCCGCGTGAGGACTGCCGCGGAGCCGGGACGGCGGCTGCGATCGCATCGCGCCGCTGCCGGACGCGGCGCCGCGTCGCCGACGACCTCCTCGACCGTCAAGCCGCGAGCTTGGCGACCACCTCGCTTGGGCATCATTCTCGCACCCGGGGGAGTGCAGGCCCCTCGCTAGGGCGCGGCGGATCGAGCCGTGATTCGGCGGCCCGTTCTCGAAGGCACCAGGGCGGACAGGTGCGGCCGGCGAGGCGGGCGGGGCGCAGCTGTAGTCGCCGACGTCGGCGACGCGAGACGGACGGAGGATGCATGGCCACCCCGACGGAGCACCGGCGCCCGCCGACGCCGTCACCACCGCCGACGCAGTTCCTCGCCCCCGAGCGCGTGCTCGGCGAGATGGCGGGCGCACGGCGTGCACCGGCTCCACACGCTGTCGGCTCCGCAGATCTTCGTCCTCGCCGTCGTGGGCGGCGGGTCCATCACCGACGGCGCCCTCTTCTCGGTAGTGCTCGGCGCGGGGGTCGACTCACTCGGTCCGCAGCACCTGCTGGTGGTGCCGCCGATCTGGTCCGGCCTCAGCGCGCACAAGCGCGCGGAACTCGTCGCCCGCGTCGGGGGCGCCGGGGACGGATCAGGACTGGCGGAAGGCGATGAGTGACGCCCGGCGCTTCGACGCCCGGCACTCCAAGGAGATCGCCGCCGCGGCGGCGGTCGACATGGTGCGCTCCGGGATGGTGGTCGGGCTGGGCACCGGGTCGACTGCCGCCTGCGCGGTGCGGCGGCTCGCGGAGTCGGTGCGCGCCGGCGAGTTGACCGGGATCACCGCCTTCGCCACGTCCCTTGGCGTTCGCGACGAGGCCGCCCGCCTCGGTCTGCCGCTGGTCGACGACGACCTGCCGCGCGACATCGACCTGACGATCGACGGCGCCGACGAGGTCGACCCGCGGCTCGACCTGATCAAGGGCGCGGGCGGCGCGCTCCTGCGCGAGAAGATCGTCGCGCAGGCCAGCCGCCGCGAGGTCATCGTCGTCGACGAGAGCAAGCTCTCGCCGCGCCTCGGTACGCGGCGCCCGCTGCCCGTGGAGGTGCTGCCCTTCGCCTGGCGCTCGCAGGCGCGGTTCCTCGAGGAGTTGGGGGCGGAGGTCGCGGTGCGCCGCCGCGCCGACGGCGCGAAGTACAGGACGGACCAGGGCGACCTCATCCTCGACTGCACCTTCGGGCCGATCGAGGACCCTCGCGCGCTGGCGCGCGAGCTGGAGGGGCGCGCCGGCATCGTCGAGCACGGCCTCTTCCTGGGGCTGGCGACGCTGGTCGTGGTCGGCGGCCCCGACGGCGTGCGGACGCTCTGCCGTGAGGCGGGGCCCGCGGCGTAGCCGGCCGTCGGGAGCGGGCCGTCACACGGCGGTCACCTGCTCCTCACCGCGATGGCCCCGACCCCGGCGCGACGATCATCCGTGTGTCGTGCTCAGCGCACGCCGTACGGCCTCGGCCAGCACCGAGGCGGGCTGCGCCCCGCTCACCGCGAACGACTCGTCGAGCACGAAGGTGGGCACCGCGTGGATTCCCAACTGCGCGGCGCGCCGCTCTTCGGCGCGCACCTCGGCGGCGTAGGCGGCGCCGGCGAGGATCTCGCCGGCGCGGCGCGCCGCCATGCCGGCGCGCTCGGCGGCGGCGGCCAGCACGCTCGCTTCCCCGACGTCCTCGGCGCGCGCCCAACAGGCGCGGAACAGCTCGTCGGCCAGGCGCTTCTGCAGCTCGGGGTCTGCCTCGCGTGCCGCGGTCATCAAGCGGTGCGCCGCGAAGGTGCTGGGTCGGCGCGCCGAGCCGGCGCCGTCGGCGAACGCGAGGCCCTCCTCGCGCGCCGCCTCGGCCAGCCTGGTGCGCATGACGCGGACCATCTCCGGGTCGTACCTGCCCGCCATGTACTCCTGTGCGTCGACCCCCTCGGGCGGGACGTGCGGATCGAGCTCGAACGCGCCCCACGACCAACGAACGCGTGAAGCGTCGCTCCCCAGCAGCTCGAGTGCTCCTCGCCAGCGCGCCGCGCCGACATAGCACCACGGTCAGACGATGTCGGACCAGATCACGACGTCGATCACAGGCCCTCCTCTCGGAACGGAGTCGGTCGCGGCCGCAGGACCAGCGACCGCGGGTGCTCGAGGCCCGCGCGACCGTCCCGTCCATGTTCCCCCGCCTGGGAGCTGCGAACCCTCGACGGCCCGCCCTGGCGCCCCTGAGGGTGGGGCCGCGAGGGACTATGGTCGTGAGACCCGCACTCTGCCTCGGCGTCAAGGTCACCGAGCGCGGTGCCTTGGCGGAGGCCGTCGCCGAGGCGCTGGCCTACCGGGGTCCGTCGATGGTGGAGGTGATCACCGACCGGGAGCTGATCCGACGGCCTCACGGGCCGACGCGCGGCTCGGGCGTCCGCTCCGCCGACGACACTACCGCGCCGGTCCGCCGACGACACTACCGCGCCGGTCCGCCGACGACACTACCGCGCCGCTCCGCCGACGACACGGCCGGGCCGGTTGCGGCTCGGGGAGCGCGGGCAGAGCCGCGGCACCCGGCAGGATCAGTCGTATCCCCTTGAACAGACCACCGGAGCCGCTCATGGACCTCAAGGCCGTGCTCCTCAACTGCACGCTGAAGAAGTCGCCGGAGGTCTCGAACACGGTCAGCCGCACGTCGCCGGGAGATCCTCCGCGGCGGGGCGGCGCGGTCGCACCGCGCCGCCCTCTCCCGCTCCTCGAGTGTCGCGTCGTCCGCCGCCGCGACCCGTCGACGGCCGGTACGATCGCGAGCGTCTCAGCGGCCGATCAGGCGCATGATCAGGTCGTGCTTGTGCGACGGCGCCCCGGTCCGCCGTTCGTCCTCGTCGGCGGCGGCCATCATGCGCGTGGCGAAGTTGGCCGCCGCCCAGCGGAAGGGCTCCGGCTCCCAGCGGCGCGAGTGGTGCTGCACCCAGGGCAGCCGGACGATGTCGGTGTCGTGGCCCAGGACCAGGTCACGCAGCGTGCGGCCGGCGAGGTTGGTCGTGGCCACGCCGTCACCCACGTAGCCGCCGGCCCATCCGAAGCCGGCGGCACGGTCGAACGTGACGCCGGTGTACCAGTCGCGCGGGATCCCGATGGGGCCTCCCCACCCGTGGGTGATGCGGGCGTCGCGCGCCGGCGGGAACAGCTCGCCGATCAGGCGCCCGAGCGCGTCGAAGACCTGCGGCTCCCGCTCGAAGCGGTCGTCGATCGCGGAGCCGAAGTGGTACGGGGCGCCCCGGCCTCCGAGCGCGATGCGCCCGTCCGGCGTGCGCGACGCGTAGATCAGCAGGTGGCGGCCGTCGCTGAACGTCTCCCTGCCGGACCAGCCGATCTCCGCCCACACGTCGTCGGGGAGCGGCTCGGTGGCGACCATCAGCGAGTACATCGGCATGAGGTCGCGGCGGCGCCCCGGCGCGCCCACAGTGTAGCCCTCGGTCGCCAGCACGATCACCGGCGCGCGCACCGTCCCGCGGGCCGTGCGGACCAGACCCGGCGAGCCGGCCGCGCCGGGCTCGAAGGAGTGCACGGGCGTGCGCTCGTAGACGACGGCGCCGCGACGTTCCACCGCCTCGGCCAGGCCACGGGCGAGGCGGGCAGGGTCGACGGCGGCGCACTCCGTCGTGTAGAGCGCCCCCAGGCCCCCGGCGACCCGGATGTGCTCGTCGGCGGCCTCCTTCTCGAGCCAGCGGAACTGCTCGCCGAAGCCCCACGAGGCGTACCAGTCGGCCTCCTTCGTGAGCGACGCCACGTGGGCCGGGATGGTCGCCGCCATGAGGCAGCCGCCCTTGACGAACCCGCAGTCGATGCCCTCGGCGGCCGCCACGCGACCCACCTCGTCGACGGTGTCGAACATCTCGCGCTGCAGGGCGACGGCGGCCTCGCGGCCCGCGTGCCGCGCCATCTGCTCGTAGGTCGCCGCGAACGCCCACGAGCACCAGGCGCCGTTGCGCCCGGAGGCGCCGAAGCCCGCGATCTCGCGCTCGAGCACGGCGATGCGCAGCGAGGGGTCGGCGGCGGCGAGGTAGTACGCGGTCCACAGCCCGGTGTAGCCGCCGCCGACGATCGCCACGTCGACGTCGATGTCGCCGGGCAGGGCGGGGCGCGGCTCGAGCGATCCCGGCACGCCGTCGAGCCAGAGACTGCGTGAGCGGTAGTACTCGTCGAGACGGCTCATCTGGTCCCACCTTTCTGCGGACGTGCGACCGACGGCACTCGCCACGGCCGCCCCACAGGGCCGTTCGCCCTCGGGCAGCCTACCGCACGGGGCGCGAACGCCGATAGAGGGCGCGACGTCTCGAGGTCGCGGCCGTCTGCGGCCGGATCGAGCTCGTATGCGGCCGGTACGCATAAGTATGAGCCCGGCGGTTGTCCGTCGCGTGCCGTCTCGGCTAGACTGCGGTGCCCCCTCAGCGCTGTCGAAAGGAGCACCATGCGTCGCGTCCCCACCCTCATCATCGTGCTGCTCGCCCTGGTGGTGGCGACGGCGCTCGGCGCCGCGGCCTGCGGCGACGAGGAGCAGGCCGGCCCCGAGGAGGGGAAGACCTACGAGATCGGCGTCACGCAGATCGTCTCGCACCCGGCGCTCGACGCCTGCGTCGAGGGCTTCAAGGAGGCGCTCGCCGAGAAGGGCTACGAGGAGGGCGTCAACGTCACCTACGACGTGCAGAACGCGCAGGGCGACATGGCGACGGCCACGACCATCGCGCAGAAGTTCGCCGGCGAGGGCCTCGACCTCGTCCTCTCGGTCGCGACCCCGACCAGCCAGGCCATGGTCAAGGCCGACAGCACGACACCCATCGTCTTCTCGGCGGTGACCGATCCCATCGGCGCGGGTCTGCTGAGCAATGGTGACGCGCCCGAGGCCAACGTCACCGGGGTCAGCGACATGCTGCCGGTCGAGCCGCACCTCGAGCTCATCAAGCGCGTCGTCCCCGATGCCCAGACCGTCGGTCTGCTCTACAACGCCGGCGAGGCCAACTCGGTCTTCCTCGTCGACGCCGAGAAGGCCGCGGCGACCGAGATGGGCCTCGCGACCGTCGAGGCGACGGCCAGCAACTCCTCCGAGGTCAAGGCCGCGGCCGAGTCCCTCGTCGGGCGCTGCGACGTCATCTCGGTGCTCACCGACAACACCGTCGTGTCGGGCCTCGAGAGCGTCGTCATGGTGTGTCAGGAGAACGACATCCCGCTGATCGCCGGCGACACCGACAGCGTGAAGCGCGGCGCCGCGGCGGCCTACGCCTTCGACTACTTCGATCACGGCAAGCAGGCCGGCTACATGGCGGCCGAGATCCTCGCCGGTACCGCGATCGCCGACCTGCCGATCCAGTTCGCCCAGAACCTCGTGCTCTCGGTGAACGAGGCGTCCGCCGCGGAGATGGGACTGACTCTTCCGGACGATGTCGTGGGCGAGGCGACGGAGAAGTTCTGAGCCGTCGCCGGGTCGTCGCGCCGGCTCGTCGCGCCGGTCGCCGCGGCGCGAGGTGACCCGGCGTGACCGGCGGACCGGCGCGAGCCCGCCGCGTGAGGGCTCGGCAGCCGGCGGGCAGTCGAGATAGACTCTGGGCCCGGGACCGCGACGCGGTCCCGGGCCCCACTCTCAAAGCGAGTCGCCTGTGGAAGCGATACTGACCAGCGGTCTCGAGCAGGGGCTGCTCTACTGCTTCATGGTGCTGGGGGTGTTCATCACCTTCCGCGTCCTCGACTTCCCCGACCTCACCGTCGACGGCAGCCTGCCGCTCGGCGCCGCGGTGACGGCCGCCCTGATCGCCGGCGGCCACTCGCCGCTGCTCGCGACCGGCGCCGGCGTCGTCGCCGGCCTCGGCGCCGGCGTCGTCACCGGCCTCCTCCACATCGTCCTCAAGTCCGGGGAGTCCGACGCGACCAACTACGGCCCCAAGCTGCTCGCCGGCATCCTCACGATGACCGCCCTCTACACGGTGAACCTGAGGGTGATGGGGAGGAGCAACACGCCGCTGCTCAACGTGGAGACGCTCTTCGAGAAGCTCGCCGCCGCGCTCTCGATCGCGATGACGAACTGGGAGACGATCGCCGCGCTGGCCGTGCTCGCCGTGCTCGTGAAGTACGCCCTCGACTGGTTCCTGCACACCGAGTTCGGCCTCTGCCTGCAGGCGACCGGCGACAACGAGCAGATGATCCGCGCCCTGGGGACCAACACCGACTTCACCCGTGTGATCGGGCTCTCGCTGGCCAACGGTCTCGTCGCCCTCTCCGGCTCGCTGGTCGCCCAGCAGCAGGGCTTCGCCGACGTCGGCATGGGCATCGGCACGATCGTCGCCGGCCTCGCCGGGGTGATCATGGGCGAGGTGCTCTTCGGCATGCGCAGCATCAGCTGGGTGCTCTTCAGCGTCATCGGCGGCTCGATCGTCTACCGCCTGCTGATCGCCGTGAGCCTGCGGCTCGGCATCGCGCCGACCGACCTCAAGCTGCTCACCGCGGCGCTGGTCGTGATCGCCCTCGCCGTGCCGACCGTGCGCCGCAAGGTGGTGCGCGCGTGAGCCCGCGAACGAAGGCCGTGCGATGAGCGCCGCGGCGCTCGAGCTCAAAGGTCTGCGCAAGGTCTTCTTCCCGGGCACGGCCAACCAGGTCGTGGCCCTCGAGCGGATCGACCTGACCGTGCCCCAGGGGCAGTTCGTCAGCATCATCGGGTCGAACGGGTCGGGGAAGTCGACGTTGCTCAACGCCACGGCCGGCACGTTCCCGCTCAGCGCCGGGTCGGTCGAGCTCGACGGCCGCGACGTGAGCAAGCTCGCCGAGCACGTGCGCAGCCGCTGTATCGGCCGCGTCTTCCAGGACCCGCGCGCCGGCACGGCGCCCTCGATGACCATCGAGGAGAACCTCGCCATCGCCCTCATGCGCTCGAGGCGCAGCGGGCTGCGGCGCGGCGTGACGAAGCAGCGCCGCGCCCTCATGTGCGAGCAGCTCGGGCCGCTGCGCATGGGGCTGGAGGAGCGCCTCGGGGCCGAGGTCAACAAGCTCTCGGGCGGGCAGCGGCAGGCGCTCTCGCTGATCATGGCGACGGTCGCCGAGCCGCGCCTGCTGCTGCTCGACGAGCACACCGCGGCGCTCGACCCCAAGGTGGCGGCGACGATCATGGAGCTCACGGGCGTGATCGTCGCCGAGAAGCGCCTCACGACGCTCATGGTCACGCACAACATGGAGCTCGCCCTGCGCTGGGGCGACCGCCTCATCATGATGCACGGCGGCCGCATCGTGCTCGACCTCGACGCGACCCAGAAGAAGACGCTCGGCGTCAACGACCTGATCGCCAAGTTCCACGAGGTCGCCGGCGAGGCCTTCGCCGTCGACCGTCTGCTGCTCGACTGAGTCGTCCCCGGTCGGCTGCCCTCTGCGCGACTGAGTCGTCCCCCGCCGGGCGCCCTCTGCTCGACTGCGTCGCCCGTCGTCGGCCGCCCTGTGCTCGACTGCTTCGCCCGTCGTCGGCCGCCCTCTGCTCGACTGCGTCGGCCGCCCGCTGTTCGAGCGAGCCGATTCGCGGCCCCAGGTCGAGGCGCCGGCCCCTCGAGGCGTCGGCGCCGCCAACTTTGCCGAGGGTCGCGCCGAGGTTTGCCCGAGCATCTACCGTTGCCCGGGCGTGGGTCGCCTCGTAGGCTGTGCGCATGAGCGCGCCGCCGGCCGTGGCCGCCGGACGAACGACGCCGAACGGGGGATCGTATGAGAGCACGCGTCACGACACGGATGGGGGACGGCTCGCTCGTCGAGCTCACGCCGGCCGAGATCGAGGCCGAGCTCGAGGCCGGGGTGGAGGCCGCGGTCAAGCGCTTCCGGGTCGAGCCGCTGACCCACGAGGAGCTCGACCACCTGGCCGACATCTTCTGCTCACCGGACCGCTTCGTGGCCGTCGCCGTCGGCGACGAGGTCGTCCTCAGCCAGGACGGTACCGGCCAGCCGCAGCAGGGCGGCACCGTCGACGCGCTCTACCAGACCGAGCAGCTCATCTGCCAGGACACGGTCGAGCTCTGCCAGTCGGACTACTCGTACGCGGCGGTCAAGACGCTCGTCCCGTACGAGCAGCAGACCATGAAGCAGGCCCAGGAGCGGCTCACCATCCCGGTGCACTACGGTGCCCAGCCCGACCTCGGGCGCTACTCACGGCCCGACGGCCCGACCGGCAACTGGTCGGAACTGCTGCCGCAGATGCGCATCGACGAGGCGCGCGCCGCGCAGGAGGAGGCGGTGGAGCTCGCCGTCGCCGACATGGTCCACGTCGCCGAGGGGCTGTGGGAGGCGGGCGCCGACGGCATCAACTTCGACACCGCGGGAGCGGCCGGCGACGCCGACTTCTTCGCCGCGCTGCGCGCCGTCGAGGAACTGCGGCGCCGCCACCCCGACATGGGCATCATGGTCGGCATGGCGAGCGAGGTCGTCCTCGGCACGCACGGGCAGCTGGAGCATCAGGGTGTGCGGCTGGCGGGGCTCAAGCCCGAGGGCCAGCTCCGCGCCGTGCAGGCCGCCGGGGCGACCATCTTCGGCCCCGCCGTGACGGTCAACACCGGCAAGACCGTCGCCTGGAACACGGCCCGGGCGCTGGCCCTCTGCAAGCCCTGCATGGCGGCGGCGAAGATCCCCGTCCACATGAACGTCGGCATGGGCGTCGGCGGGGTGCCGATGAGCGCCTTCGCGCCCGTCGACGCCGTCTCGCGGGTCTCGCGCGCCTGCGTCGACATCCTCCACCTCGACGGCTTGTAGGTCGGGTCAGGGGACGCGCACGGCATGTCCATCGCCCACACGTGCGCCGCGGGCATGGGCGGGCTCCGTGCCGCCGGAGACCTGGTGGCACGGCTGCAGATGGCGAAGGGCATGCGACTCGCGGAGG
>Ga0209164_1005978_pt1 | contig 10165 bp, 4 predicted proteins | sample MTBNYHSulfiMetaG_FD_187458 | JGI IMG/M metagenome (GOLD analysis project Ga0209164, IMG submission 187458) | Enrichment culture microbial communities from rom New York Harbor, USA that are MTBE-degrading - MTBE-NYH (New York Harbor Sulfidogenic)... | ecosystem: Environmental > Aquatic > Marine >... | reverse complement strand
AGCCTTCTAGCCATCCTTCTAAGGTATGTTCGCTGAGCATTTCCATCACCCGGCCGTCGGGAGAGAGCTCGCTGCCGTCAGCATCCTCCGGCTTTATTTCCTCTAACCAGGTTTTTTTAGTAGCTTCGTATAAGGCCGTGAGACGATTAGAGGCAGTTTCGTCCGGACAGAAAACGCGAAAACTGGTTATGTTATTACGCATCACGTCGCGCAAGAAGACACCTAGAACGTGGGTGTTTTCAACCATTGTAGTTCCAGGTTTGCTCACCTCGACGGCATATTTACGAAAGTCTGGTAGTCGGAGTGCCTTGCGCACCAGGCCGCTGTTGGTAATAGGGTTAGCACTTAGGCGGCGTGACCCGGTTGGGGCCAGTTCTTTAAGTTCTGGAATTAGCCTGCCATTTCCATCGAAAAGCTTCTCAGGATTATAGCTACGCATCCACTCTTCCAGCAGCTTCAGATGAGCGGGATTTTCATCAATTTGAAATGGCACCTGATGCGCCCGCCAGAAACCCTCAAGCTTGTGTCCATCTACCTCTTTAGGGCAGGTCCAACCTTTGGGAGTGCGAAGCACGATCATTGGCCACTCAGGCAATTGAGCAGTCCCTTCGGCGCGGGCTTTACGTTGTATCTTCTTTATCTCAGCTATTACAGTTTCCAGCGTCCGAGCCATCGATTGGTGTATGGCTTCGGGATCAGAACCTTCGACAAAATATGGTTTATATCCATACCCAATAAACAGACTCTCGAGTTGTTTGTGGCTAATTCTTGCCAGCACAGTTGGATTGGCGATTTTGTAGCCGTTCAGATGAAGTATGGGTAGCACTGCCCCATCACTTATTGGGTTGAGAAACTTATTTGAATGCCATGCAGTTGCTAAGGGACCTGTCTCAGCCTCACCATCGCCGACTACGACTGCCACGATCAGGTCAGGGTTATCGAAGGCCGCTCCGAAGGCATGGGAGATGCTGTAGCCAAGCTCGCCACCCTCATGAATTGAGCCAGGTACCTCCGGGGTACAGTGGCTTCCCATGCCGCCAGGGAAGGAGAACTGTTTGAAAAACTTTTGTATACCCTCTTCGTCCTCGCTTTTATCCGGGTAGACCTCTGAATATGTTCCTTCCAAGTAGCCATTGGAAAGCATGGCAGGGGAGCCATGGCCTGGTCCCGAAATATAAATCATGTTCAGATCGTATTCTTTTATCACACGGTTCAGGTGTACCCAGATTAAACTCTGACCTGGATCCGATCCCCAATGTCCCAGGAGGCGCTTTTTAATATGATCCATCTTTAGTGGCTCTTTAAGGAGCGGATTGTCTTTCAGGTAAATCATGCCCACACAGAGATACAGGCTAGCACGCCAATAGGCATTGATCTTTTGAAGTTCATCTGCGCTAAGAGGGCCCTCTGATATAGCGGTCTGAGTAACTTTTAATTTAGCCACCATAACCTCCTAAACGAGAATATAATATAGTGTTTGTATAATTCAAATTGCCTACGCCCAACAATTTATCAATAATCATAGGAGTTTATATATACTAATAAATAATATGCATTTCGATCGTTATTCGCATTATGAACGGAATTGGCGGCGTAATATACTGGTAAAACTACTTAATTGTTATTTATGAAATTACGTAGATTTTTATAAGAAAAATTGGGTCACTACGTAGTGCCTATCTTCGGCGGGCTGTTGATGACAACCATTCGGCTAGAACATGGGAGAACATCTGAAGCTGACCCGCAGTAAGCTTCAATATTCGATGACCTACCACTCTACCTTTCCTTCCTCGTTGAGATACATGCAGTAATGGGATCGTTGCCGTAAATAAATATCGCATTGATACTATATTAGCGTCCAAGTTGCTTTTCCATTTCAAGTACTCTAAGCGTGATACTCATAACAGAATCAGGATTGAGGGATATGGAATCAATCCCTTCTCTTACCAGAAAGTCCCCAAATTCAGGATAATCGCTTGGTGCCTGACCGCAAAGTCCGCTGTGACGCTTGTTTCGTTTTGTACCTTGAATGGCCATGCTGATAAGTTTCATTACGCCTGGATCGCGTTCGTCAAAATCATGCGCTACCACTTCCGAATCACGATCAACACCCAATGTGAGTTGAGTTAAATCGTTCGAACCAATTGAAAAACCATCGAATATTTTACTGAACTCATCAACCAGGATAATATTATTGGGTATTTCACACATGACGTATACTTCGAGTCCACCTTCCCCCCGTTCGAGTCCGTTCTTCACCATCTCAGCCATTACCTTCTCAGCTTCATCAACCCGCCGGCAGAAGGGTATCATGATAGTGAGATTAATCAGTCCCAATTCATCCCTGACTTTTTTCATAGCCCTGCATTCGAGTGCGAATCCTTCCCTATATCGTTCATCATAATACCTGGAAGCCCCTCGAAAACCTATCATTGGGTTTGCCTCTTCAGGCTCAAAATATTTTCCTCCAATTAAGCTGGCATATTCGTTGGTTTTAAAATCGCTCATGCGAACGATAACCTGTTTCGGATAAAATGCTGCCGCAATCGTACCTACACCCTGAGCCAGCTTCTCCACGAAATACTCTTCTTTGTTTTTATAGCCGGATGTCAATTCTTCTATCTGTTTTTTCTCTTTTGCGTCCTTTACCTTTTCAGTATGAATAAGTGCCATAGGGTGTATCTTTATATAGCTATTGATAATAAATTCCATGCGAGCAAGTCCTACGCCATCATTGGGAATCATTGACAGGTTAAAAGCTTCTTCGGGATTCCCGATATTCATCATTACCTTCGTCTTTGGCCGCCGCAGTTCCTTGATTTTAACGCTGTCGACATGGAAGGGAAGTAATCCATCATATACGAACCCCTCATCACCTCCAGCACAGCTCACCGTGACTTCCTGACCAGTCTTAATCTTTTCCGTGGCATCTTCTGAGCCAACTACCGCCGGGATGCCGAGTTCTCTACTTACAATAGCCGCGTGACATGTTCTCCCACCCCTGTTTGTCACTATAGCTGCGGCTGTTTTCATCACTGGCTCCCAGTCAGGCGTAGTAGTATCTGCGATGAGGACCTCACCTGGTTTGAACGCAGCAAGATGGGCTACGTCGGGAATAATATGGGCTTTACCATTTGCAATCTTCTGGCCCACATTTTTACCCCTTGCCAGAATCGGTCCTTTCTTATCCAGGTAGTAAGTTTCAAGCACATCCATGAACTTTTGTGATTGCACCGTTTCTGGTCTGGCCTGAACAATAAAAAGCTCTCCATCGGGGCCATCCTTTGCCCATTCAATATCCATGGGGCGGTCTTTACCTGCTTTCTCTGAAAAATGGTTTTCAATTGTGACTGCATAACCCGCTAATTTCAGTACTTCATCATCGCTCATACAGAATCGTCTACGGTCAACATCGGGCACATCTACGTTTCTGGTCAAGACCTTTGAAGTGCCACTACCATAGATCATCTTAATTGCTTTCTCCCCAATGACCTTTTTAACTATAGGCCTATAACCTGGTTTTAATGTCGGTTTGAAAACATAATACTCGTCGGGATTAACAGCGCCCTGGACGATATTCTCTCCGAGTCCGTATGATGCCGTGATATAAACCACATCACGAAAACCCGTCTCCGTGTCCAACGTAAAAATAACGCCGCTTGTAGCGAGATCGGAACGTACCATCTTCATAATACCTATGGAGAGAGCCACTCCAAAATGATCGAAATTGTTGTCAATACGATATGATATCGCTCGATCTGTAAATAGCGATGCAAAACACTTGGTACAGGCCTCTCTCAGGGCTTGATAACCACGTACATTCAGATATGTCTCCTGCTGTCCGGCAAACGACGCCGTTGGCAGGTCCTCTGCTGTAGCCGAACTACGTACGGCGACATCCACATCCGCCCCATATTCTTCGCACAATTTATCATAGGCACTTTTTACTTCAGTCCAGACCTCGTCAGGTATACCGGCACCGATAATTAAATCACGGGCCTTTTTACCACGTCTTGCCAGATCGTTAATGTTTGTTTTATCGACATCCGCCAGAATTTTTTTTAGCTCCCCCATGATGCCGGTTGATTTTAAAATAAACCGGTAAGCATCAGCGGTAACTGCAAAACCGTCAGGGACCATAACCCCCTTTGGTGTTAACTCGCTGTACATCTCCCCGATACCGGCGTTCTTTCCACCGACAACAGGTATATCTTTAATTTTGATATCTTTAAACCATAATATGTATCTGTTATCGTTCTTCACGTTACCTCCTGAGTTTCAGACGATGCTGATTTATTAATTTTATATCTTGCCTAATTGCTCTGCTTCGGCGAGGATACTTTCAACCTTCTCCATTGAGTGACTTTCAGCATAGATGCGGATAAGGGGCTCGGTTCCTGAGAAACGAATCAGGAGCCAGCTACCGTCATCCAGTCTGTAGCGAAAACCGTCAAGCGTATCGATACCGGTCACTTCTTGTTGCGCAATATGGATCGGCTTTAATTCACTAAAACGGCGCATGACCTTCTTTCTGTTCTTTGTCTGGAACTGAATATCGATCCTTTTATAATAGTGAGGCCCCACTTTGTCATAAAGGTACTTCACTGCATCCGACGGTTTTCTCCCCGTCCTGATGAAGAAATCTATTAAATAGAGGCCGGAAAGAATACCATCCCGCTCGGGGATATGCCCCCGGAATCCGAAACCACTGCTCTCTTCGCCCCCGATGAGTGCGTTTTCTTTTATCATGAGCGGTGCAATATATTTGAAACCGACAGGCGTTTCCAATACGGGAACAGAGAAAATTTCACCCAGTCTATAAATCATGTCCGTTGTAGCTACTGATTTGACAAGCGCTCCCCGTTCTTTTTTTTCCTCCAAAAGATAGAGGGCAAGTAATGCAAAAAGTTGTAGCGGCGTTATAAATTCTCCACTTTCATCCAGAAGACCTACACGATCAGCATCACCATCACTGGCGAGACCTGCATCAGCTTTCAAGCGCCTTACCTTACTCGAAAGCTTTAAAAGATTCTCAGCAACAGGTTCAGGTCTATGGATATCAGGAAATATAGGGTTGCGCTCGGCGTTGATCTCAACGACCTTGATTTTGCCGCCTTTCAATAGACCTTTTATATACCCGGAGCCACTTCCGTACATTGGATCGACGACTATTTTGAGATCTGCCTGCCTTATTCGCTCGATGTCGACAAGTTTTGATAAATGGTTCAGGTACTTTGGCTCCGGATCGTAATACTCGATAGCCCCCCGTTTCAGTCCTTCTGATATGGAAATACGCTTCATTTTAGGAGCCCACGCAACACGTTGGATCTGATTTTCCAGCTTGGCTACAATCTCCGGCGAAGCGCTCCCAGCGTATTCTGACTTGTACTTGAATCCGTTCCATATTGCGGGGTTATGACTGGCTGTAATGATGATGGCTCCCGCCGCCTTTTCGGCCAGAACTGCATAGCTTATCACGGGAGTTGGAGCAGCTTTCGAGTTAAGATAAACCTTAATGCCATTGGCGGCGATTACCTCGGCTGCGGCAGCCGCAAAACCCTCGGAAGCGAATCTGTTATCATAGCCGATAACAATGCCACGTGAGCCTCTTTTTATACTTCGCAGGTAGTTGGCTACCCCCTGGGCGCAAATGCGAACATTGTCGTAGGTAAAATCATCAGCAATAACCCCGCGCCAACCATCAGTACCGAATTTAATAGTAGAAGACATTTCCTGTTTCCTCTTACATTAGCAATATATTTTTTATCGTAAAAGCTATTCTAGTGAAAAAGCGTTAAACAACCGATTGCCCCTTCTCAGGGTATCTCTATCAAATACCTTCACCATCTGTATATAACGTCGGATTACCTACCTGGCGGCTATATTCTCATTTTTAGAATACCAACTGAGTATCTTCCCACAGGTACTCTTTGCCCATGCCTTTCGAAGCACGTTCTCTTCCAGGCATAAGCCTGCTATATCCTCTCATGTATGTTCGAATTTTCAGCCCTGTATTACTGATAGTTCGGAACATTAATTTCTTGGTATGGATTCACATACATCATAATTACGAACGTATACACCAACCATCTCATGCTGAGCCACTGGCAGCTTCTCAGTAAAATCATTTCTCTCTATATCGTGAAGATACCCACACTGAATACATTCCTCATACCATCCATATAGGTCTTTATCCAACACCAGCGTACCTTTACATCGAGGACAGCGATTGAACCTCAACATCTTTTCACCTCCCCAACATCGAGATGTATTGTTTGAATTAAACATAATTATTAAAATCTGATATTTGAAACAGTTATATATTTACTCGACTTAACTATAGTTGCTCACTTTAATCCTCCGGTCTATACGAAGAACTACGCAGTTTTTCGTTACTGTACTACGTATTTGCATGATAATTGAGGGTTAATCAGGTTGTAACACCAGAGCGTATGAAAAGATACGGATGAACGAGTGAATCAGGTTTGTGGCTTTAACTTTTTGGAATTCAAAATTTAACGACTACCAACCTGCGGTAAAATAACTTTTTAAGCGTTTCAGCGGAGACTAGGTATAGAACAACGATCCCCAAAAGGTACAGAAAGAATACGCCGGGAATTTGAGTAAATCCAAAGACATGACCCAGACCTGTAAACGGTATGGCAACTGCTACGGAGCATACAGCCAGCGTTGCCACGAGTAGATATTTTCCCGGCCTGCTCTTGAAAAGAGATCTTCGGCTCCTGATTACCAAAACAATCAGCGAGGCAGAAACGACTGACTCCACAAACCAGCCGGCTCTAAATTCATCTGTGGTCGCATTCAGTATCAGCAGTAATACGCCGAAAGTTGCAAAGTCAAATACAGTACTGAGCAGGCCAAATACGATCATGAAACGGCGTATGAACTTTATATCCCAGCGCCGCGGCTTTTCTATCAATTCCGGGTCAACGCTATCTGTCGATATGGTCATCTCAGGGAAGTCAGTCATCAAATTAGTGAGCAGGATCTGCTTTGGCAGGAGCGGAAGGAAGCTCAGGAAAAGCGATGCCCCGGCCATGCTGAACATGTTGCCAAAATTGGCGCTGGTAGCCATGAACACGTACTTAAGGGTATTGGCAAAAGCCCTTCTACCCTGTTGAACGCCGTCTACCAGAACCTCAAGATTCTTTTCGAGCAGGACAAAGTCTGCGGCATCCTTGGCTACATCAACTGCACTATCAACGGAGAGGCCAACATCGGCAGCGTGTAGCGCGGAGGCGTCGTTAATGGCATCCCCCATGTAGCCCACAACATTCCCCGACTTCTTAAGTGCGAGGATTATACGCTCTTTTTGATTGGGCTCGACCTCAGCGAATATATCCACGCTGTTTACTTGTTGAAGCAGCGCTTCATTGCTTATCCGGCGCAGGTCCTGCCCTGTTAGAACTTGTGTGGAGGATAGACCTACCTTCTGCCCAATAAATAATGCAACCAACTTACTATCACCGGTAACCATTTTCAGAGAAATACCGAGAGCTCTCAGGTGACCTACAGTCCCGGCAATGCCCGCCTTAGGTGGGTCGAAGAAGACAAGAAGTCCTAGAAAAGTCATGTCAGTTTCATCTTCTTTTGTGATTCGTACTTTGGATCCCAGATCACGATAAGCAAGTCCCAGTGTGCGAAAGCCGTTGCTGCTCAATTCTTCAAATTTGCGCTGGATTTGTTCGCGTACTGAATCTATTCCAACCCTGTTCGCGGAAGAATCTTCTGCCGATGAACAAACTGCGATTAAGTTGGGGACAGAACCTTTTGTCACCATTAAGTGTGTATCATTATCCGCAATAAGGACACTTAGCCGTTTCCGTACAAAATCGTATGGTACCTCGTCCAGTTTATGATAGCCAGCGACGTCAAACTGGCGAAACGTCTGTATTGCCTGGTCAATAGGGTTGATATATCCAGCCTGATATAAAGAGTTGAGATAGGCGTAGAGAAGTACCTTGTCGCTGTCATGGCCGTCCAGATCTATAGCCGAATGCAGCTTCACCAGCCCTTCGGTAAGGGTTCCGGTTTTATCTGAGCAAAGCACATTCATGCTGCCGAAGTCCTCTATGGAAGCCAAACGTTTTACAATCACCTTATGTGCTGCCATGTGTTTCGCACCATAAGCAAGGTTTATGCTGATGATTGCCGGCAGTAGCTGCGGGGTTAACCCAACAGCAAGGGCCAGAGAAAACATGAAGGAATCCAATATCGGCCGGGAAAAATAGACATTTATGACGAAGATAGCGATTACCAGCAGAAGAGTGACTTCCATCAGTAAGTATCCAAACCGCCGTACACCCCGCTCGAACTCAGTTTCCGGCGGTTTAAGCTTCAGCCGTTCGGATATCTTGCCAAACTCTGTTTCCTTGCCCGTATTTACAACCAGGGCATTGGCACTGCCACTGATCACATGCGTTCCCATGAACAGGGAATTTATGCGATCTTTTAGGGGCGCACCCACATCCAGTACAACGGATGATTTAGCAACAGGGTATGTTTCCCCCGTCAAGGTTGCTTCATCAACGAACAAGTCTCTGGATTCCAGAATCACAGAGTCACCGGGGATAAGAGAACCTGCTTCAACAACCACAATATCACCAGGGACTACCTGTTCTATTGGAATCCCTTCTTGCCTGCCATCGCGTAATACCAGAGCGTTTACACTTACCATAGCGATCAACTTCTGGACTGAGTTCGCCGCCCCCTTTTCCTGCCAGAACCCGAGAAGACTGCTTATGGAGATAATTGCAAATATGATTATTGCCTCTACAGCATCATGGAGGAAAACAGAGGCTAGTGCAGCTAATAGGAGAATAATGATTATGGGGCTTTTAAATTGAGACAGTAGTAGTGTAACCGCGTCGGTTCGCTTTTCAGGTTTAAGAAGGTTTGGGCCGTATTGAGTGAGCCGCTTTTGAGCTTCGGAGGTCGTTAATCCATCAGGCGTTGTTTGAAGCAGAGATAGAGTCTCCTCAGTTTGTAAGCTCCAGAAAGCCTGTATATCTCGATTCATAGAATATGACCGTAAACAAGCATTATGGATAAGCCGTGATTGGCCGAATACTTACAAGGTCTCAGTATACTTCTATCACGCAGGAAAATCTAATATTTGTGCTTGCCAGGGCCCCAGGCTGATATCAAGCCCTTGCTTCCGTACGGTGTTTTTATCTTGTGTTCGAGTAATTCCTGTTAATTCGTCCGTGAATTCAACCATTCCCGTATCGCCAGATAATTGCACTAACTTCACTATGCCCTGCGCTTGATTCCCTGAATAGTTAACCACTACTATTTTCAGTCGATCACCGTATTGCCAGATCCAGGCTAACAGGTTTCGATAAGTCTGATTTGATTCACCGGTCGGGCCTATTGCCGCCAGATCCCACTTTCCCTCATGGAAGGCTGCTGTATTTATTATACCCAGAAGTAGGTCATAAAATTTCCTTAACTCAGGGTTACTAATTTCTGCCGGTTCGCGCACGAGCTGGATCGGCAGCTGGATTCTACGACCTTCAAACTGCCCATCATGGAATAAGCGAAGGCCCGGAATCGTATCCAATACGACTGACGCTGCAATAGACTGCTCATGACCGAAAGCAGTAATAGCACGTGGTTCATCGTGGTTCTCGATGAAATGTGCTGTATGATGCAGGTTAGAGTCGTTTTGCACGAGGTAACTCCGGATTTCCTCGGGAGTTTTAAATCTAAGTAAATCATAGAGCTGCTTGTCATACGTAAAATCGAAACCCAGTTCATGTAATTTACTCTCAAGTCCCCAGTAAACCTCACCCAGAAAAACAAAATCAGGTACTCGCTGTTTCACCCGGTCGATTGCTTCAACCCAGAACTCTGTTTCCGGTTGGTTATAGCCACTTATTACTTCTCCCCATACCTTAGAGAATACGTTATTTAACGCCAGCATCGCCATATCACAGCGCACTCCGTCAGCTACTTCAGAGATATTAATCAGTTCTGCTATCAGAGCTTTCCGTAACTCCCTTGAGAAAAAGTTCATCTGTACCGTATCTGTCCATGGAGGGAAGTAGGGATCTCTTCCGTGGGCGAGGTGGATTTTCCCATCCGGCGAAAAAAACCAGTCCGGATGGGTATGTACATTCGATTCTATACCTTGAATAAACCA
>Ga0209164_1005976_pt1 | contig 10167 bp, 7 predicted proteins | sample MTBNYHSulfiMetaG_FD_187458 | JGI IMG/M metagenome (GOLD analysis project Ga0209164, IMG submission 187458) | Enrichment culture microbial communities from rom New York Harbor, USA that are MTBE-degrading - MTBE-NYH (New York Harbor Sulfidogenic)... | ecosystem: Environmental > Aquatic > Marine >... | reverse complement strand
CATTTTCAAGCCGTTGCCGCAACCGGGCCCCTATTTCCGGTTTTTCCTGCCACAGAGGTTCCAGAACCCTTAAAATGTCCGGGAGCTCAATCTCGTCAACCGGCATTTGCCCGATGATTGGGTTCGCGTAGGTCTCGATGGTGGTAATCCATTGTGCGGCGTGTTTCTTGTTTTTGAATTGCGGAACCTTTTTTTCATGGGTCAGTCTGGCAGCTTCGGAAAAAAGCATCTTATGATTGTTCTCGTCAATCAACGCTCGTTTGCGTTTTCGCTTTCCCTCGATGGGGTCAATACCACTTTTAATTTTCTTCTTCGTCTCCCGCGCCCGGTTCCGCGCCTCGGCGAGGGACACCTCGGGAAACGGACCTAAACCTATGGATCGGCGGCGGCCCCCGACGGTGACTCTCAAAATCCATGATCTAGCTCCTGAATGCTTGACGACGAGCATCAACCCGGATATACTCCCGACTGCGTATTTACCCGGTGTGGTGAGCCGCTGGACTTCGATTGCAGATAGCTCTGTGGCGAGTCTTGGCATTTTTCACCTCCATGGTTTGAGTTAAGAGGAGCGTTTTTTGGTACTGCCAACCGTGCCGCCTAAAAAAAAGTGACCAGGGGCTACTGGATGCCACAGCTTACGTCAAGGAAAAATTTATATGACGGAAAAACATTGGAACTTGAACAGCTTATGGCGACAGTCTAAAACAACGTGCAACCGCTAACGGGCGGGCTCTCTCTCCGCCATTTTTATTAAGATCATTTGACGATGCCTCAACACTCCCATCTTGCTTTTGTTGTTGCCGCCGGGTCTTGGGATTGCATGTATTTCCCAGACCGGGGACGGCCTGACGGGCGGCGTGTGTCGTCGCATGTCCACTTGGAGAGCCATGGCTTATGAGGTTTTTGCCAGAAAATGGCGCCCCCAGACCTTCGCGGCTGTAATTGGACAAGAGCACATAACATCCACCCTTGCAAATGCCGTGGAGGCGAAGCGCCTGGCCCACGCGTACCTGTTCAGCGGGCCGCGGGGGGTTGGGAAGACCTCGGTGGCGAGAATCCTGGCAAAGGCGATGAATTGTACCTCCACCGCTGGTGAGGTGCCCTGTAATCAATGCACCTCCTGCATCGAGATAACCGACGGCTCGTCGGTGGATGTCCAGGAAATCGACGGCGCTTCGAACCGTGGTATCGATGAAATAAGGGACCTCAGAGACGGCATCAAGTATATGCCTTCTTCCAGCACCTACCGGATCTATATCATCGACGAAGTTCATATGTTGACCCTGCCGGCCTTCAATGCCCTCCTAAAGACTCTCGAAGAGCCGCCCCCTCATGTGAAGTTTATCTTCGCGACCACCGAACCGCAAAAAGTGCCGATTACCATCTTGAGTCGATGTCAGCGGTTTGACTTCAAAAGAATTCCCCGCGCTCAAATATCATCTCATTTGCGGGAAATCGCAGACCGTGAAGGGATCGAGATAAGCGATGCGGCACTCGGAATCGTCGCGGGCGAATCGGAAGGCAGCATGCGGGACGCCGAAAGTCTGCTCGACCAGGTGGTTTCATCAGCGGGCACAAGAATCGAGGATGACCAACTTCATGATATTCTCGGAGTCATGGATCGCAACGTCGTAAGCGATGCGGCCGAGGCGATTTTGAAATCCGAAACCGCACGGTGCCTGCATCTGGTCGAAGAAATCTACGTCAGGGGTTATGACATCAAGGAATTTTATCACTCCATGATGGCGTTTTTTCGGGATCTCCTGATAAGCCGAATCGCACCGGAGGCGCTTTCGTCGGATATGCCGGTCGAACAAAAGGAAGCCTTGCTCCATCAGTCCTCCCTGGCTACGACCGACAAGCTCCAGGTGCTTCTCGATTTTTTGATAGCCCGCGAAGAAAATATCAGATTTTCTTCGACATCCAGGCTGATACTCGAGGCCACGATGATTAGAATGTGCCGTATCGATGACTATCTGTCCCTGGAAGAGATGCTGGAAAAGCTGGATGCATTGTCCGGGAAACCGAACAGGACCGAGGCTCTCCCTGCTCCGGTGCGGGAAGCCGTCGTCGATGACACCCCTGTGGAAGCAGCGGAAACCCCGGCGTGGGATGATTTCCTGGTTTTTTTAAGGACGAAGCAAAGGGCCATGTACAATGTGTTGAAAGACTGGAGCGTCCAATCGATTTCAGGGAACATGCTGGAAATTATAAAAGGGGGGCAAGCATTTACCGGAACCTATTTCGATGACCGTGAAAATATGGCTCAACTTGAATCCTTGTGCAGCAAGTTTTTTAACAAGCCGATTTCAATAAGGATTTTGGAGAGAGACAAACCCGCGGCATCGTCCGGGGGAAACACCGGCCGGAGGAATAAACCCGAAAAACCGCCGGTTGCCCGTGAACTGGAGAAGGGCGATCCTGCAGGGGATGTCCTGCGCATTTTCCAGGGACGGGTAAGTGCGGACACTCGAAACAAAAATCAGGGGACAATACCAGATGGTCCCGATCCCGGGCCGTCTGACAAGGAGGAAGATGAACCATGAAAATACCTAACATGAACCAGCTGATGAAGCAGGCACAGCAATTTCAGTCCAAAATGAGCAAGCTTCAGGAGGAACTGGAGCAGGAGACGGTTGAGGCTTCCGCGGGGGGCGGGATGGTCAACGTTGTTGTAAGTGGGAAGCAGGAAGTGCTTTCGATTTCAATAGACCCCGAGGTTGTAAATCCAGAGGATATTGAAATGCTGCAGGATTTAATTTTGGCGGCGGTGAATGACGGTCTCGCCAAGTCCAGAGACATGGTAAACCAGAGAATGTCGGAACTGACGGGAGGGATGAACATCCCTGGACTCACAGGCATGATGTGATCCGGAGTCCGCGATTGGAGAGTTCAGGAAGATAACGTATGGGTATCTATCCACCGCCGCTTGAAAGGCTGATAACGCAACTGGTCCGGCTTCCCGGCATAGGTCAGAAATCTGCAACCCGTCTGGCTCTTCATATCCTGAGGAGCGATCGCTCGCTTGCCGACGGGATCGCCCGCTGTCTTGTCGAGGTCAAGGATCAGATCAAGATATGCTCGATATGCTGTAATTTGACGGATCGGGATCCATGCGCGATCTGCAGGAACGAAGCCCGCGCAGACGGTTCCCTCTGTGTCGTCGAGGGCCCGGGAGACCTGCTGGCGATAGAGGAATCGGGGGTTTTTAGAGGCAAATATCATGTGCTCCACGGCGTGCTTGCACCTCTGGACGGAATCGGTCCGGAGGATATAAAAATTCCTGAGCTTCTGGAAAGGCTGGACAGGGAAATGTTCCGGGAAGTGATTCTTGCCACGAATCCAACCGCCGAGGGTGAGGCAACGGCGGCGTTTCTCGCTAAGAAGCTGGCCGAAAAGGCCCCGGATCTCAACGTGACGAGAATCGCCCTGGGGGTACCGCTGGGCGGCGATTTGAAGTATATGGACCGCATGACGATCGACCATGCGCTGAAACGGCGCATGCCGGCGTAGGAAAACAATCAGAGGATACGGTCCAGGCTTTTATAATTCCGGGTGTCGTAGAATTTTTCCACGTCCACCAGGTTCATCCGTTCGATGGTCTTTTTCAACGGAACCGAGGTTACCTCCCCCTGCCTGTAACCCACCATTCTGCCGAAATCCTCGTTGACAATCATATCGATCGCCCCGATTCCGAATTTTCGGCCCATTCGTCTGTCGTACGCTGTCGGGGATCCACCGCGCTGCAGGTGCCTGAGTGCCACATAACGCATTTCAGTGGACGTCTTTTTCTCAAGTTCCTCCGCGAGCAGCCCTCCGATGCCCCCGAGGTAAAAATGGCCGAAACCGTCTTTGCCTCTTCTTTCGCGAACAGGGTCCATGCCTCTTGGCTTCGCTCCTTCCGATACCAGGATGATGGAATATCTTTTCCCGGACTTTTTTCGGCTTTCAAGCAGTTCCGCGACCCGGTCGACAACGAAATCATGCTCAGGAATCAAAATAATCGCAGCGCCTGAAGCCTCTCCTCCTTCGAGAGCGAGCCACCCGGCATTGCGCCCCATGCATTCGACGATGAACACCCTGCTGTGGGAGCCGGCGGTGATGCGAATCCTGTCGATATCCTGGGTTATAATATTCACCGCCGAATCAAAACCAAGTGTATAATCCGTCTCCGAGACATTGCGGTCGATCGTTTTAGGAATTCCTACGATCTTGAGACCCGCCTTGTAGAGTTTGTGGCAGACCCCCAGACTGTCAACGCCGCCTATTACCACCAGAGCATCCAGGCCAAGTTTCTTAAAATTTTCGACGAGCTGATTTGAGGCGTCGTTCGTTGGATCGAAGGGGTTGACGCGGCTGGTCCCGAGGCGGGTGCCGCCGTAGCGGTCCCACGTGCGGACGATGTCGGTGTCGAGAGGCATCGTCCATTGCTTGATGCTGTCTTTTTTATCCGGCTTGATTTCTATAAGCCCTTTGAAGCCGTCGACGATGCCTATCACCTCGAACATCATTCCCCTCTCCGGGACCAAGGTACGGTCGAGAGCCGAATAAACCAGCCACCGGATGCAGCTGTTGATTCCCGGGCAGTCTCCGCCTGCGGACAACACGCCAATTTTGACCTTCATAGAATCCCTCCAGGAAAATGAACGAAGTGCAGCGGCAAAGGCCGCTGCATAGCAGGCAACTATATAAAATATTTCAAAGAACTATAGACCAAGGTACAGCCTGTGTCAAGAACCGGCCTGGAACCGGCCTGGAACCTGAATCCACCATCTCATTTTCCATGAGAAATACCAAAGGTGGATCAGGGGGGGACTCATATCCAATGTCAGACGGGGATTGATCGATTACGATTACGACAACGACAACCGTTTCGCTTGCACTCACTGAAAACGAAGGGCGGCCACGGCAATTCTTTTGGGATGTCGGCAAAAGGGTACGACGCCTGGTAAAATAGCGATCATCGGTTACAATCTCAAAGATAGACCTTGCAAATTTCGAGCGATGTTTGATATTTGACACATTTCACGGGGAGGACGAAAACGATGAATGTTCTGGACGCGGTCGCACTGGGGATCATGCAGGGACTGACCGAATTCCTGCCGGTGAGCAGTTCCGGGCACCTGGTCATTTTGAGGAATTTACTGGGGTTTTCTGCACCACAACTGCTGCTTGACACCGTCCTGCACCTTGCGACCCTCGGGGCTGTCTGCGTTTTCTTCAGACGTGATATTTTTGAAATTTTTTTCGAATTCAAGCAATGGCTTTTGGAGAGCCGCCGGTTAAGGGATCTGATGAAAACCTCACACGGCTCGCTGGCCGTTTGGGTGATCATCGGTACGCTGCCGACGGCAGCCATAGGACTCGGTTTCAGGGGGTATTTCGAAGATCTGTTCGGTTCGCCCTCGGCTGTGGGTTCCATGCTCCTGGTGACCGGGTGTATTGTTGGAATGACGAGGTTGATTCCTGAAAGTTACAACACGAGGTCCCGCTTGGGTTTATGGGTCGCTCTGTCGGTGGGGGTGGCACAGGGACTGGCTGTTACGCCCGGGATTTCACGTTCGGGGATAACCATCGTCTGCGCCCTCCTGTTCGGGTTGCAGCGGGATCTGGCAGGAAGATTTTCGTTCCTGCTTTCGATCCCGGCGATTCTTGGAGCCCTGGTTCTTCAGTTGGATTCGGATGCGGCCGCGCAGATAGGATTGGGGGCGCTTGCCGCAGGTTTCGTGGTATCCTTGATCGTAGGGGTGGGAGCTTTGCGGCTTCTCATGGGGATGCTCGCGCGGGGCAGGCTTTTCTATTTCACGCCGTATTGCTGGTTAGCCGGAGTCCTCGTGCTGCTTTTTTCCTGATTTTTCCGGGCGCTTCCTGCGGTCTCAGAAACGTTCACCATGGAGTTCTGAAAATGAAGGACGATTCCTCAGAGGTTTCCCGCAGCCTGTTCACCTATGTCGTACTCTGCGCAAAAGGCTTTTGCATGGGGATTGCGGATGTCATACCAGGTGTATCCGGTGGAACCATGGCTTTAATCCTTGGTATCTACACGGATCTCATCAATGCAATCCGCTCCTTTGATTTGAAGGCCGCAAAGCACGCGGCAACGTTTCATTTCAGGCGTTTCTTCAAACAGGTTGAATGGCGTCTTCCGGCTGCAGTGGGCACCGGAATCTTCCTGGCGGTCCTGAGTGTGTCCCACTCGGTGGCCTGGCTCCTGGTTCATAAGCCGATTCCTGTATGGTCCTTTTTCTTTGGGCTGATACTGGCTTCGGTTGTCGGTGTGGGGCGGGGCGTCGGCCGCTGGAATACCTCAAGTTTCACAGGTTTCGCAGCGTCTGCGGTAGGAGCCTTCATCCTCGTCGGCATGGTCCCGGTGGATACGCCGGAAAGCCTCTCTTTCCTTTTCCTGTGTGGAGCCCTGGCTGTTTGTGCCATGATATTGCCCGGGATCTCCGGTGCTTTCATCCTGGTTCTTCTTGGAAAATATCATTTTGTGCTGGATGCAGTCAATCAGCGGGACATTGCAGTCCTGGCGGTTCTGGCAGCAGGGGCTTGCATAGGGCTTATCCTGTTTTCCAGATTCCTGGGGTGGCTCCTGGATCGTTATTACTCCATGGTCCTGGCAGGGCTGACGGGGCTGATGCTCGGCTCACTGAGAAAGATCTGGCCTTGGAAGGAGACGGTATCCGGTTCAATGGACTCGGGTGGGGCTTTGGTGCAGGTGAACATCATGCCGCCGCTCTGGGAGATGGAAACGGTGGCCGCCGTTTTGATCATGTTTGCAGGGATGGCTGTCGTGGCGGGCCTCAGCGTCTTTGCGGGGAAGCGGGGCAAGTCGCATTGACATTTACAGATTCCCGAATTCTCCAAGCCCTTTCAGGTTGAACATCACCGAAAATCCGACCGAACGATCCGTCCGCTCCACCCCGAACTTCACGCCCCAGCATTGTTTTTCCAATCCCAACCAAGCCTGTTGGATGATGTTGTCGCCGGATTTCAGCTCGCGTTCAAGGGTGCCTCCCACCGAAATGCCATCCTTCAGGTAGATATCACATGAAATTCCCAGGTGCTCGGTGTTCTGCAGCCTGTTTGAACTGTAGTCCAGGCTGTAGTAGTCCTTGCCGCCGGTTTCCCGGTCGACGGCCATGTCGAGAGAGGCGTTTGTCCTGGTAATCATTTTTTCATAATGATCCCATTCGGCCTTGAATCTGCCTCGGACATTGGAGTTGGGATTGATCCCCAGGGTGGCCGTGAGGGGATCCAACGGCTCGCGCTTTCCTCCCGACGGCAGGTCTTCCCTGGCCCGGTCGATGGAATAGGCCTGGTCTAGGTAAAGGTATCCCCATTGGCGGTAGGTGGTTTTGTCGTTTCTGTCGTATCTTGCATCGAGGAAATTTTTTAAAGACAACACGATCTGGTTCAGCCGCCCTTCCTGATCCACCGGTTCGTACCACGGGGAGGGCCTTTCCATGTCCCCGGGCCCCCTGTAGCGGTAGGTGAGTTCAGGTCTCAGGCGGTGTTTCACGGCTGTGGCCTGAAAGAACCCCGGTCTGAAAACACGGTCGAACGCGGTGGAAAAACGGATGCCCGAGTCATGTACATGCCTGGTCCTGGTCTCATGATTTTCGGAAGACGATTCATACCGCTGGTGGGCTATCGTGTACTCCGAAAAGGGCTCAACCTGCACGTAAGAACCGACCGTAAAGGGGATCGAGATGGAAGGGGAGGCGGACGTTCTGTAGCCGGTGGTGCCACGTTCCCTCCAGACATGGTCGAAATCCGTTCTCATCCCGACGTATACCGGGGATCCGAAAATCCTCTGCGGCAGAAGATCGAACACCGCACTGCCCAGGGGCTGGGCGGTAGGGTCGTTCGGAATGTTTTCAGGGCGCTGGTAATACGCCATCCCGGCCTGAAGGCTGTAGAGTTCACCGTCCCGGCTCAGTCTCAAGGCTGATCTTCTGGTTGGAGACCAGATCTCCTCTAAAGGCCGGTTCCATAGGCTTTCCAGGTCCGGCCGAGCCTGGAATGCCAGCCCGCCACCCTTAAATTCACGCAGGTAATCCTGATCGCTTACAACGTCGACATCCAGTCGGCCCTGGATATCGAGGGGCAATGGTTGATCCACCCTGCCCCTGGCCCAGTAACGGGTGGTGTTCGTCCTTTCGAAGGGGCTGAGTTCGATTTCATCGGGATCGGCCATGTTTTTGACCTCCCGCTTGTCCGAGAGCATATCGAGTAGAAAGGTGCCACGGGATTCTTCGGCCGCCATGTACCGATATTCCAGGCCCTGCATGTACCCTCTCCTGGTCAGATAGCGCTGATAAAACGTCGCATCGGTCGAATCGGAAATGGCCCAGAAAAAGGGGATTTCGATATCCGCCCCATTTCTGTCGGAATAACCGAACGTGGGGGGCAGAAGCCCGCTCTGGCGTTTGGTTTTGGCCGGGAAAATGAAATAGGGAACGTAGAGGACCGGAACATCCTTGATGCGAAACGAGGCGTGTTTGACCTTGCCGTATCCTTCCAGGGTTACATCAACCTCGGATCCGGATATCGACCATGCCGGCCGCTCCCCGTTGCAGGTGGTGAGGACACAATCGGTCATGAAAAATCTGTTGGCACCCAGTTTCTCTATTTTTTCGGCCCGGAGGTACGCATTGTCCGCCGGCAGGAAAAGCTGCCCATGATCCAACCGTCCGGTTTCGTTGACGAGATCAAAGCTCCCGTCGCGACCCGTGAGGACATCCCCATCGACCTCCAGCCGGAACGGACCCGGCACCTGAGCGATTCCGGACGATTGGTTGTATTCGGCGGCCTGGGAATTGAGGACCTGGTTTTCACGGGTTATGACGACATCCCCGAAGGCGCTGTAAATCCGTTTGTCAGCATTATAACTGAGCCTGGCCGCCTCGATCTCCGAACGGATTTCACGGTCGCCGTCACGCCGACCGTAGCCTTCTTCTCCGGCGGTGGCAAGGGATGAAAATCTGGCGCAGGTCATAAGCAGCAATGCAAATGAAAATATGACCGGAAAGCCCTTTTTAATGCTGCCGGCTGGTTTCATTGTAGCTCCCATGCCGCTAAAAATAATGGTTTCTATTTTTAAAAGATAGCCTTCGGTTGATCCGGACCCGTCAACAGAAGCCTTTCCGCTCCGGCTGAAGGCTTACGCGATTTCAGGTTCCCAATTTTCGGGATCTAAATGACTCAGTGCTTCACCCACGGTGTAAAGGGATCCGCACACAAGAACTGCATCCTGTGGCTCGGCCGCTGAGAGGGCTTCATCCAGAGCCCTTTTCAGATCCGGTTCAACCGTTCCCGGCGTTCCGATGCCGGCGGCCGCCTCTGCAAGGCGCTGTGCCGGTGCAGCCCTTCCGTATGCAGGGCTCGAGTACCAGGCATGGTCCGCAAGGGGGACCACCGTGCGGATCATTTTTTCCACATCCTTGTCTTCGAGTATGCCCAACACCATAAAAAGTCTTTTGCCGAGCGGGTTTTTTTTGATGGAGGCGGCCAGTTCGGTCATGGCGCCCGGGTTGTGAGCTCCGTCCAGAATAACTCTCGGGTTGATGGCGTGCAGGTGCATACGCCCGGGCCATTTGGTTGTTTGAAGGCCCAGCCGCACGTCAGAGTCCGCGACGACGAAGCCGGCGGTTTCCAGGATTTCAAGAGCCGCCAGAGCCGTTGCAGCGTTTCTGGATTGAAAACTGCCTTCCAGTCCGATTTCCAGTCTTTGGTATTGATGGTGCGGGCTTTTATAGTAGAGTCCGTTTCGGGTGAATCTGTACCTTGCATCCACTCCGACTCTTGTCAACGAGGCGTTTTTACGGCTGCAGACCGATTCGATGATTTTCAGGACGCGGGGCTGCCGTATCCCTGTGACGACCGGAACGTTCTCTTTTATGATTCCCGCTTTTTCCGCCGTGATGTCCGAAAGGTGCTTTCCGAGGTAGAACGTGTGCTCCTTGCTGATGTTGGTGATCACCGAGACAATGGGCTTTATAATGTTGGTCGCGTCCAGCCTTCCGCCCATCCCGACTTCCATGATGTCTATATCGGTTTGCTGCCGGGCGAAATAGAGCAGCGCCATGGCGGTTGTGAATTCAAAAAACGTAGGAGGCTCTTCCGGGGTTGTGGCCTCCCTTATATCCCGGACCAGGCGCACCA
>Ga0209164_1005967_pt1 | contig 10177 bp, 7 predicted proteins | sample MTBNYHSulfiMetaG_FD_187458 | JGI IMG/M metagenome (GOLD analysis project Ga0209164, IMG submission 187458) | Enrichment culture microbial communities from rom New York Harbor, USA that are MTBE-degrading - MTBE-NYH (New York Harbor Sulfidogenic)... | ecosystem: Environmental > Aquatic > Marine >... | reverse complement strand
CGACTCCAGTTTACCTATGGCGTCTTCGCCGCCCATGAACCGGACCACCCCGAAGATTGGAAAGGGTATGCAAGGAGATGGATGAAGGCTCATGGCGTGGAGGGGGACCTTGTCATTCTCACTGAAGGGCCCTCTTCGAAACACCCGGAAGCAAACAACAGGATGGAGCTGATTGATCTGAGAAGAATGGAGTAATGGGAAAGAGAAGAAGACAGAAGACGGGAGACAGAATGCTCGATGCGGAATTGAAAGCCTTTCAGCCGCCAGATGCTTGCTGAATTCTGTCTCCTGTATTCTTTGTTTCCGTTTGGAGGACGATCATGACCGATATCGACATTGATCTCAGCATCTCGAGGCTCGGCGAAGGCCGCATTCCTTCGCCGATGGTGACAAAGGACTTCGTTCGAGACGACGAGCACGTGCTCTTTCACGATAATTGGGCCGCGATCAAGGAGTGTATCGGTTCAGGCAGGGAGCCTCCTCGATTCGAACTGGCCGGACCCCGGGAAAATATCTACTTCGATCCGTCGAAGCTCAAATGCGGCATCGTGACCTGCGGCGGCTTGTGTCCGGGGTTGAACGACGTTATTCGGGCCATTGTCCTGAGCCTTTCCTACCACTACGGGGTAAGGACGGTCTTCGGATTCCGCTACGGTTTTGAGGGACTCTCTCACCGTTACGGGCACGCGCCTTTCGAACTGAATCCGGAGATGGTGAAGGACATACAGAAAACGGGAGGCTCCATTCTCGGCTCCTCTCGAGGGCCTCAGGATGTGGCGGAAATGGTGGACACGCTCGAAAGGATGAATGTGGGGATCCTTTTCACCATCGGCGGAGACGGGACTCTCCGTGGAGCCGAGGCCATCTCGGAGGAAATAGCTCACCGCGGAATCAAGGTGGCGGTGATCGGCATCCCCAAGACCATAGACAACGACATTTCTTTCGTCCAGTCTTCTTTCGGCTTCGAGACCGCAGTGGCCGAGTCAAGAGTGGCGATAGAGTCGGCCAATACGGAAGCCAACGGCGGCCGGAACGGCATAGGCCTGGTAAAACTCATGGGCCGCGAGTCAGGATTCATAGCCGCCAACGCCACCCTTGCCAACAGCGATGTCAATTACTGCCTCATTCCCGAGGTTTCATTCACTCTCGAAGGTCTGCTCAGGATATTGAAAGACAGACTGAACCGGCGCGGGCATGCGGTGATCGTTGTCGGTGAAGGGGCGGGTCAGAACCTCATCCAGGAGACAGGGGAGAGGGACGCATCAGGCAATATCCGGTTCGGCGACATCGGCCTCTTTCTCAAAGAAAGGATAAACAGGTACTTCAAGGAGGAGGGGATAGAGGTCAACCTCAAGTACATAGACCCAAGCTACACCATCCGCAGCCTGCCTGCCAACCCACGCGATTCCGCCTTCTGCCTCCAGCTCGGACACAACGCCGTGCATGCAGGGATGACGGGGAGAACAAACATGCTTGTCGGCTATTGGCGGGGCGCTTTCACGCACGTTCCCATCAGGATGGCCGTATCGAGCAGGAAGCGGATCGATCCCGATGGGAGGTTCTGGAGTACCGTTCTGTCTTGTACGGGACAACCGAGGGAAATGATATAAGAAGGGTCTTGGAGTGGCGGCCGACGGGTGACAAGAAAGACGAAATAGACCACAGTTCTTTCGTGATCAGGGAGTTAGGTGCGGGTATGAATAAAGAACCGAAGAAAGACTCCATGGATTGGTATCTCTCGTTGAGAGACGAAGAAAAAGCCTTTCTCAAAGGCAGCCGCGAGAACCCGGCGGAGTTGGCAAGCGCGGGGCGGATTTTCCTGGAGTTTGTGCGCGGCTTCCAGCGGCTCGGCGAGATCGGAAAGTGTGTCACCGTATTCGGGAGTGCACGATTCCACGATGGACACCCTTATTACGTTCTGGCGCGGAAACTCGGAAGGAGGCTCGCGGAGGAAGGTTTTACGGTGATGACCGGCGGCGGTCCCGGCATCATGGAAGCTGCCAACCGGGGCGCAAAAGAGGGGGGCGGCCTGAGCATCGGGTGCAATATCCAGCTTCCTTCGGAGCAAAAGCCGAATTCTTACCTGGACCGCTTCGTGGAGTTCGAGCACTTTTTTGTGCGCAAGGTGATGCTCGTCAAGTACTCCCAGGCCTTCGTCGTTATGCCGGGCGGCTTCGGGACCCTTGACGAGATCTTCGAGACCATTACCTTGATGCAAACGAACAAGCTGGAGTCCTTTCCCATCGTGGCCATGGGGGGACCCTTCTGGAAAGGACTGGGCGAGTTCATTCGCAACACCCTGCTCACGGAACAGACCATCGGTCCGCCGGACCTTGACCTGATTCACGCAACTGATTCTATTGAAAAAGCTGTAAAGATCATCAAGAGGGGGTTGTAAGGACATGCACAAAATCATATTGCTGAGACACGGTGAGAGCATCTGGAACAAGGAAAACCTTTTTACCGGCTGGACCGATGTGGACCTTTCGGAAAGAGGCGTGGAAGAGGCCAAGGAAGCCGGCCGGATTTTGAAGGAAAAGGGGTATGTTTTCGACATCGCCTTCACCTCCGTTCTGAAACGGGCCATCCGCACCCTTTGGATCGTGCTCGATGAGATGGATCTCATGTGGATACCGGTCATCCGGGACTGGCGGCTCAACGAAAGGCACTACGGCGCTTTGCAGGGACTCAACAAGTCGGAGACTGCGAAGAAATTCAGTGAAGAGCAAGTCATGATCTGGAGGAGGAGCTATGACACCAGGCCTCCCGAATTGGAAGCGAACGATCCCAGAAGCCCATCCAGCGACCCCCGCTACGCACAGTTGAGAAAGGACGAAATCCCGCTCACTGAGTGCCTGAAAGATACGGTGGAGCGCTTTCTTCCGTGCTGGCACGAGGTGATAGCACCGAGCGTGCGATCCGGAAAGCGGGTCGTTATCGCGGCCCATGGAAACAGCCTGCGCGCCCTTGTCAAATACCTCGACGGCATTTCAGACGACGTGATTCCGGGAGTCAACATCCCCACGGGCATGCCCCTCGTGTATGAACTCGACGATGCACTGAAGCCGATCCGCAGCTACTATCTCGGCGATCCGGAGAAAGTGAAGAAGGCCATGGAGGCTGTAGCCAAGCAGGGGAAAGTCAAGAGGTGAGATCCCTTTTTCTCCCATAAGTCGTGCCATTGGTTTTGACAACTCATGATCGTACCCGAGTTCAAAATGCGAAGCTTGGGTTAAATCCGAAATCCGAAGCACGAAATTCGAAACAAATATAGATGATCAAAACACGAATAAACAAAACATACTCTGTTTTGGATTTAGATATTCGGATTTTTACGGTTCTTCGGATTTCCGTGTCTCCGGGAGGTAAGCCAAGGGTGAGACGTCATTCCAGCATTTGATCTTCGCATAGTTATGAATGGAATTTTTGAGACACGGTACTAAGGTCCCTGGTGTTCCTCCGAATGGGGATTCGGGGGCACGGGCCGGTACTTATGGGTGGGTGTTGCTTTTTCCAGCGCTTCAGGACTGAAGTTGCCGGTCTCCATCTCCTTCAGGATTTCGAAGCAGGGATCATTTTCTCCGAGCCTCAGGTCGAGGAGTCCTGCCGTGAGCCCCAGAGGTCCGAGGAGCGCGAGACCCCCCAGCATCTTTCCTATGGTGCCCGCGGCTCCGCCCGGATTAATGGTGAGCGAGGGTTGAGCAAGGGTTCCCCCAAGCTTGAACGATCTGGCCAGCCCCGGAAGGCTGACCCCGACTTCGGCAACCCCGCTGATTCCGATCCCCTTCTTCGGGGACAGGCCGAACAGAAGGTCGAGTCTCTCCTCTTTGAGGTCGACTTGTCCCCTTCCCCTCAAAGTCGTGTACCTGGTGTCCGCCAGCGACCTCTTGCATGTGGCCAAGCCGTCCTTGATATCGAAAACATGCACGGCGCAGTTGAGCTCGCTGTACTCTTCCTTTGCGCTGAAGGGGTTTACGACGCGCAAAATTTCCTGGATGAGACCTCTTCCAAGCGCGTCCATGTACCTGCCATGGATGCGGCCTTCCTGCTGAACCGAAACGACCGTGCCGTTCAATCCGGCCATAAGCGCGGAGATGGAGTGACCCTGTGCCGCCACAGCGATGTCCACTCCGAGGATCCCTTCGAGAGGTTTCTTGACACCCAGCTCATCAAGCATCGCGCCGATATCAATGCGCTCCGCTCTCAGTTGCAGTCCAGCCATGGGCTGGCTTCCTCCCTTTTTGAGATCGAAGAGTCCTTCGACGGTTCCCCCTCCGATGGCGCACCGGAAGGGATGGAGCACCAGATCCCCTTCTTGGATCGCGATTTCTGCGGACACATCATCCAGGGCCAGCCCGGGGAAAAGGATCTGGCCCGCCGTCATCCTCACCCGCCCATTCATCATCTCAAGACTATGAAGAGACAGAGGGTCGGCGGGGAAGACTTTTTGGCGTGGTTTGCCGCTTTCACCGCTTTCTTTTTCCGAGGCCCGAGCGTGCTTCTCCAGCAGAGGGCGAAGATCGAACTTCCGGGATGAAATCCCGGCGGTGAGCCTCGGTTTCGCCTGTGTCAGGTCGAGATCAAAAGAGCCTGCAAGATCGTTGTCACCAACCCGCGCTTCAAAGCCCTTTACTTTATACATGCCTGCTTTGGGGTCGATGAGTTTCCCGGAGATGTCGAAGGCTCCAATCAAGGGGAACGGCGCTCCTATTAACTCCAGCAGTTTGGACAGATCCCTGCCCTTAAGGCTGCATTGGAGGTCGACTCCCTGCCACTGGAATAGATCGCTAACGGCACCGGTGGCCACCGCCTCTGCGAGATCGGGCGTGCCGAGAACCAGGCGGAGACTCTCCACAGAGAACCTGTCCTCGTAAACGGCGATGCCGGTTCCCAATGACCACGGCCAAATATCCCGGGCCTCTTCGGCCTCCCCCTCTTTCAGGAGCACAGCCGGGTCAAGGCTTTTCGATGAAAACTCGGCCGCCAGGCGAAAAGGATCACGGCCCATTTTCGATTCGACCCACCCGGTGATTTCGTTCCTGCCCAGGACGGCCCTCAGGTCTTCCAACCTGTAGATGCCCGGTTTCGGATCCCTCGCCCGGCCGGTGAGGGCAAAAGCTCCTCTGATCGGGACCGGCTTCCCGAAAATCCTGTCGAGCCGGGCGGCATCCTTGCCTTCGATATCGAGGCCAAGGTCAATTCCCTCCAGGGAGAGGAGATCACGGATGGAACCCGCGATTTTTACTTCTACAATTTCTTGCGTCCCCAGGACGGCTTTGGCCTCAAGGATTGCGGGCATTCCCGCCGGATCGGACACGGTGAAGGCCATCTCGACCGGGCCGAGGCCTGACAAGCTTCTCATGAACTCAGGGCTCAGGAGTCCCGGCTTCAACACAGGCAGAAGAGAAATATTCCGGGTGGAAAGGTTCGTTTCGATCACAATCTTTTCTTGCCCGAGATGCATTTCAGCAGCGCCGGACAGCCTGTTTTCGCCGAGAGCCATCTCGATAGGGTCAAAGGAGAGGAGATTTCGGGATGCGTCCACGAAGCGTCCTGAAGCGAGAAAAGGTCCCTTGAACGGAATGGGTTTGCCGATGAGTTTTTCCAGCTTGTCCGCATCCTTCCCGCCAAACCGCCAAAAAAGCTCTATACCCTGAAGATTTAAAGGCTTCTTCGCCGACCCGGCGATCTTGATCTCCGCGGTTTCCTCCTTGCCGGCGCGAAAATCGAGTTCCTCTATGCCGGGATTCCCGAAAGGATCCGCCACCGACATCCTGAGCGCGAGAGGCCCCAACCCCCGCAAAACACCCACCCAAGTGGAATCCCCCAGGCCGGGAGCGAGGACGCTTGTCAGGTCGAACCCGGATGAGGAGATTTCCATCTTTGCCCGGGGGAACCGGCCGGTGATGTTCAGTTCCGCCGACCCGCTAATTTCCTGTTCCCCGAGAGTCAGACTAACGTCGGCAAAACTGAAAACCTTGGGGGCCTGGTCCTCGATTCTGCCCGAAAGATCGAAGGGCCCTTTGAAGGGAAAGGGTGTGCCGAAAGGCCCGGCGATCTCGGAAAGGTCTTTCCACCGTGCCCTGCACTTCAATTGAAGGCCCCGCAGTGACACAATGTCACCGACGGTCCCGGATATCTCTAATTCCTGAGACTCCGCGCTCCCAACGCGCAGAAGGATGTCTTTCAACTTCAACCCTCGGTGAGCGTCGCTCATCACGGCACCGAAAGCAAAAGGGCCGGGATCGAAGGGCAGGGAAATTCCGGCCACCGCGAGGCCTTCATTGAGAGAGCGCCCTTCCGCCGTTGTCTTGAGGGAAAAGCCTTTCATTTTCACTACGTCATCGATTGTCCCTTGAACGGTTACTGTGGAAGCGTCCAGTTTGGCGGAGATTTCCAGAAACCAAGGTTGTTCCCTGTCGAGCACTTGAGCCGGCGAGCCAAAAATGCCCGTTACCTTCAAAGGCCTGGCGTTCACCGAGCCGTCCATGTCCACTCGAATGGGGCTTTGCATATCCGGGGCCGAAAGGGCGAGATGATTTACCTCATTGGAGAAACTCGCGCCGGACCTGGAGTCCCGGTAAGTGAATCGTCCTCTTTCCACTCGCGCCTCCCTTACGGGGAAAAAAGGAAGATCACCGGGTCGAGGGACGGAAAAAGGGGATGATACTTCTCTCGCGTGGGTTATCCCGAAGTTAAATTCTCCGGAGGGATTGGTTTCAAGCAGGAAGTCGGGCTCGACAAAAATCAACCGCTCGATTTGCGGAACTCCCCGGATCAGGCGCGCGAGGGCCAGGTCTAGCTCGCAGCGCTTTATTCGAACGGAATCCGGCCGCGATCCCCAGTTGGCATTGCGAATCCCTATGTCGTGGACCACGATGTTAGGAGTCAGCCCGAGACCGACCTTGATGTCACCGTGAATCGTCACATCGAGGCCCGTTGCTTGTTTGACGGCTTGGATGATTCGAGGCTTGAACCTGTTGAAGTCTAGAGAGAGCAGGACGAGGTAGGCTGTCAGAATCAGAGCGAGAATCGCTCCGGCGATTATGACCGGCGTCTTCTTCCAGCGCATCGTTTCGCTCCCGGGTCGCGGCATGATGAATGCAAAATTTCACGACTTTTGCCGGGAGTCAAACCAATTCTTACCTCTTCATCACTTCACCACCAAGACCGGTGAGTCGGAGAATTCAATAACCCTCTCCGTGACGCTGCCGAGGACGATGTGGGAAATGCCCCGCCGGCCGAGTTTTCCCATGACAATGAGGTCGGCACGGCAAGCTGAGGCCTCCTTCAGAATTGCCTCGTGGGGAATTCCCTCCTCGATGAGCACTTCCGGATGGACATTGTGCAGGCGAACCTCCCGCTCCATGTCTCTCAGGAAGCCATGGGCGGCATGCCGGAGTTCGACTTGAACGGTCTCTTTGGTTTTCTTCGAAAGGCGTCGCAGCTGTTCTACCAGCAGCACGTCCAGGACATGGATGATTTTGATATTGGAGCCGTGAACGCTTGCTATCCGGGCCGACAGTCGCACCGCGTCCCGGGAGTAAATCGAACCGTCGACAGGAACCAGAATCTGTTTAAACAGCGGCATGCTCCACCTCCTGCCGGCGTTTTTTCTGCCTTTTCAGTTGGAAGAGGAATTCCCTCTCCTTTTCCTCCAGGTTTTCCTCGATGTGCTTGATAGTCCGCCGGTAGAGAGGGATATGAATGTTCTCGAGCGCGTTCAGGCGCCTGACGGTTTTCTTGAGTTCGGCGACCAATCTAAACAGCCCCACTTCGATCTCGGCCAACTCCACGATGACCTCTATGTTTTGATGGATAGTCTGAAGCACGGAATCCATGGCCGCACCCGTTCCGAGGAAACCGTATGGAGGAGAGAGCTTGGGGAGGGCAACCGTCGCCCGGGGGAGGACCACCCCCATGAAGCTCTTTTCCTTCACCTGCACGTCCTCCCCCAAGAAGGTTCCAAGTGAAGCCCGCTCGCAGTCCATCCGTCCGTGAATAACGACTGCTTCCCTGAGGTATCCGTACGCCGTTCGCAGTGCCTCGTTCATCCTGGCCCTCACCCGGTCGGCCTTGGTGGACAGAGTGGTTATGTTGCCCATCAGGGCTTCCTTCTTTTCATCCAGGATCTCCAACGCATCCATGGCGAAGGAAAGCTCCTCCCTGAGTTGGAGAAGGTTGCTTTTGTTTATGGACAAGGGCAGTCTTTCCACTTCGCTACTCCGATTTGTATCCGTACTTTCGGATCTCCTCCGGTTTCACTCTCGTCAATTCCCGTTCAGGCAGGATCGTGGCAATTTGCCAGCCGAGATCGAGGGTTTCGAAGACGGTCCTGTTCTCCTCAAAGCCCTGGTTGATGAATCGGCGTTCGAATTCGGTGGAAAATTTCAGATAGAGCCGGTCCCGGCCGGAGAGGTCTTCCTCCCCGATGAGAGAGGCCAGTCTCTCCACCTGTTTGGCCCGGGCGTAGAGCGCATAGAGTTGGCTTGCCAGATTCTGGTGGTCCTCACGGGTGCGGCCTTGCCCGATGCCGTCGCTCATGAGGCGCGACAAAGAAGGAAGGACGTTGATGGGCGGGTAGATGGCTTTTTGAAAAAGGCCCCGGTCCAAGACGATTTGCCCTTCAGTGATGTATCCTGTCAGGTCCGGTATAGGATGGGTAATGTCGTCGTCCGGCATGGTGAGGATGGATATCTGGGTGATGGAGCCCTCGGCGGAGGATATTCGCCCCGCCCGCTCGTAAATTGAGGCCAGGTCGCTGTAAAGATATCCGGGATAGCCTTTTCGGCTGGGCACTTCGCCCTTGAATGTAGCTACTTCTCGAAGAGCCTCGCAGTAGCTGGTCATATCGGTCAGGAGCACTAGGACGTGCATGTCCTCTTCAAAGGCGAGGTGTTCTGCGACAGTGAGGGCGATCCGCGGAGTTATAAGACGCTCCACCGTGGGGTCGTCGGCCAGGTTGAGGAACATAACCACGTTTTTGAGGCTTCCGCTGTCTTCGAAGTCCTTCTGGAAATACCGGGCCTCCTCGTGCTTGACGCCGACGGCCGCGAAAACGACCGCGAATTTTTCTTCGCTTCTCAGAAGGCGGGCCTGGCGGACGATCTGAGCGGCGAGTTTCACATGAGGATACCCGCTCCCCGAGAATATGGGCAGCTTTTGACCTCTCACCAGCCCGTTCAGGCCGTCGATGGCCGATATGCCCGTCTGAATGAAGTCCCGGGGGTATACGCGTGCCAATGGGTTGATCGGCAGTCCGTTGACATTGTACGCCTTGCCGGCGATGGGGGGCAGACCGCGGTCGAGCGGTTTGCCCAGCCCGTCGAAAACCCGACCCAAAGTTTCTTCTGCGGAAACAGTGTATTCAAAAGGGCGCCCCCGGAAGCGGACCTTGGAACTGCCCGTCGAAAGGCCGCTTGTCCCGGCAAAGACCTCGACCACGGCGAGGTCCTCTGAAACGGATATGACCCGCCCGAGGCGCGTCTTTCCGTTCGGCGAAACGACTTCGGCCATTTCGCCGAAGCCGACGTTGCTCACACCTTGCACGAAGACGAGGGGCCCTTCCACTTTCTTGAAGCCAAGGTATTCGAGATCGGGGCCGGCCGCCACGTTCAGGCCTCCCTTTCCAGGAGTTCGTCAAACTCCCCCTCTACTCGTTCGAGTATTTCTTCGAAAGGCTTCAGATCTTCTCCTCCGAAGGTAAATTTCATGCGGTGCACTTCGTCCAGGATCTCCAGTTCCATGACGCGGTAGATCGGGATTCGGTGGCTTACGACCTCTTTCATCCGGTCGATGAAGCGCATGATGATGTTCATCATCGCCCCCTGTTTCCCGGCCGGGGAGTAAGTGTCCACGGGATCGTAAGCGCTTTGCTGGAGAAAGGCTTCCTTGAGGAGTCTCGCTCCCTGGAATATCATCTTTTGATCGTCGGGAAGGGAGTCTTCTCCGATCAGCTTCACGATGCCCTGGAGTTTGGATTCTTCCTTGAGAATGAGCAGTGCCCGCTCTCTGAGTTCCGCCCATTCCAGGCCCGTAGTTTCTTTCCACCACGACGCTACGGACTCAACGTAGCCGGTGTAGCTGTTGAGGGGATTGATCGCCGGGAAATAGCGGGCGGCGGCAAGCTCCTTGTCGAGGGCCCAGAATGTGCTGACACATCTCTTGGTGTGCTGGG
>Ga0209164_1005966_pt1 | contig 10179 bp, 19 predicted proteins | sample MTBNYHSulfiMetaG_FD_187458 | JGI IMG/M metagenome (GOLD analysis project Ga0209164, IMG submission 187458) | Enrichment culture microbial communities from rom New York Harbor, USA that are MTBE-degrading - MTBE-NYH (New York Harbor Sulfidogenic)... | ecosystem: Environmental > Aquatic > Marine >... | reverse complement strand
CAAACCCATCACTCCGGGCCTAAGGCACAGGACCGGCCTGGATTACGGAGAGCTGAGCACGTCGTCGCCCCACAAACCGCTTCTTCGGTCTCTGCGCAAAAAGGGCGGGCGCAACAACCGGGGCCGGCTCGCTTCACGGCACCGGGGCGGCGGCCACAAGAAAATCTACCGCATCATCGATTTTCGGAGGGACAAGCTCGACGTGCCGGGCGTCGTGGAGACGATCGAATACGATCCCAACCGCTCGGCCTTCATCTCCCTGATCAAGTACGCCGACGGCGAGCGCCGATATATCCTCGCCCCTCTGGGCTTGGAGGTCGGCCAGGCGATCGTGGCCTCCGTCGACACCGTCGACCTCCTGCCGGGCAATTCCATGCCCCTGCGGTCGATCCCCCTGGGAACGGTCGTCCACAATATCGAATTGAGGAAAGGCAAGGGCGGCCAGATGGCCCGCAGCGCCGGATCGGGCGCCCAGGTTCTGGCCAAGGAGGGTGACTACGCCCAGCTCCGTCTTCCGTCCTCGGAAATTCGCAAGGTCCACCTGAACTGCCGGGCGACCGTGGGACAGATCGGCAATCTCGACCACCAGAACATCTCCCTGGGCAAGGCCGGCCGCATGCGCTGGCTGGGGCGTCGTCCCCATGTCCGGGGGACGGCCATGAATCCCATCGACCATCCGCACGGCGGCGGAGAGGGCAAGACCAAGGGAGGCCGCCATCCGGTTTCGCCCCAAGGAGTGCCGACCAAGGGATACAAGACGAGGAACAACAAGCGGACGCAGAGATTCATCGTCCGAAGAAGGAGCAAGTGATGGGCAGGTCGCTGAAAAAAGGCCCCTTTATCGACGCCAAGCTGGTGGAAACCGTCAGGGAGCTCGAAGCTCGAGGGGAAAAGAGAAAAGTCGTCAAGACCTGGGCCCGGCGCTCGACGGTCATCCCGGAAATGGTGGGCATGACCATCGCCGTTCACAACGGGCGGAAATTCATCCCCGTGTTCGTCACGGAAAACATGGTCGGGCACAAGCTGGGCGAATTTTCCCCGACGCGGACTTTCAAGGGCCACACCTCCAAGGCGGCCAAAGCGGTGAAGGTGGTGAAGTGAGATGAGCCAGCCGACCTACGTGGCCAAGGCAACGAGCCGGTTCCTCCGGATTTCGCCCCAGAAATGCCGGTTGGTGGCGGACCTCATCCGGAAGCGGTTCGTGGGCGAGGCGCTGACCATTCTGAAGTTCTCCAAAAAACGGAAGGCCAGCGGCCTCGTCGAGAAGGTTCTTCGTTCGGCCATCGCCAACGCCCAGCAGAAGGAGCCCAACCTGAACGTGGACGACCTGGTCGTTTCCCGCATTCAGGTCGACGGCGGTCCGTCGGCCAAACGCATCCGGCCGGCCCCTATGGGCCGCGCCTACCGCGTCCTGAAGCGGACCAGCCATATCCATATCTATCTGGAAGAGAGAAAAGGGAGATAAACGGTGGGACAGAAGACTCATCCGCACGGATTCCGACTGGGTTTCAACAAACAGTGGAGCTCCCGGTGGTTCGGCAAGGGCCCCGAGTACAGCCGCCTCGTCCATGAGGACTTGCGCATGAAGCGGGAGATCAAGAAAAAGTACCGGCACGCCGGGGTCGCCGAAGTGATCATCGAACGGGTGGGGCCGAAGATCCGGACGATCATCCACACCGCCCGGCCGGGCATCATCATCGGACGCGGAGGCAAGGAGATCGAGAGCCTGAAGACTTTTCTGGAGGGCATCGCCAAGAAGGAAGTTTACGTCGATATCCGGGAGGTGGACAAGCCCGAACTGAACGCCCTGCTCGTCGGGGAAGGCATAGCCGTTCAGCTTGAGAAACGGATCGCCTACCGGCGGGCCATGCGCAAGGCCGTGGAGTTCGCGCTCAAGATGGGGGCCAAGGGCATCAAGGTCATGTGCTCGGGCCGTCTGGGAGGAGTGGAGATCGCGCGCTCGGAGTGGTACCTGCGCGGACAGCTGCCTCTCCAGACGCTCAGGGCCGATATCGACTACGGATTCACCGAAGCCTTCACCACTTACGGCCAGATCGGAATCAAGGTCTGGATTTACAGGGGCGACGTGGACAAGCCGAAAATGGTCTCCCACATCACCGAGATCGAGGAGATTTGACGATGCTCATGCCCAAAAAGGTCAAGTTCCGGAAGCAGCAGCGCGGCCGGATGAGGGGCAAAGCCCGGCGGGGATCGACGCTCGCTTTCGGGGAGTTCGGTCTTCAGGCCATGGAGCCTTGCTGGCTGACGTCCCGTCAAATCGAGGCCGGGCGCATCACGATCAGCCGGTATATCAAGAGGCGCGGCAAACTCTGGCTTCGGACTTTCCCCTGGAAGCCGGTGACGAAGAAACCCACCGAAGTGCGGATGGGAAAGGGCAAGGGAGACCCGGAGTTTTGGGTCGATGTCGTCCGGCCGGGCAAGATCCTCTACGAGCTGGAGGGCGTTCCTGAGACGGTCGCCCGGGAAGCGATGCGTCTCGTGGCCCACAAACTGCCCGTCAAGACCAGGTTCATCTCCCGGGAAAGCCGAGAAGTCCGATGAAGATCGCTGATTTGAGGGAGCTGTCGGCGGAAGAACTGGCGGCCAAAAAGAACGAGATCAAGGACCAGCTGTTCAAGCTGCGCTTCCAGAATTCTCAGGGCCAGTTGGAGAACGCCGCCCGGCTGAGGACCATCCGCCGGGATATCGCCCGCATCGAGACGGTCCTCAAGGAAATGGGAAAAAAGACGGAGTAGCCTATGGACAAGCCCGCAACATCGCGCAAGACGGCTAAAGTCGGAGTCGTGGTCGGCAAAAAGATGAAGAAAACGGTGACGGTCCTGGTGACGCGGCAGATCCGGCACCCGCTCTACAAGAAGATCGTCCGCTCCCGGAAGACCTTTCTGGCTCACGACGAGTACGAGAAGTGCAAGCTGGGCGACATCGTCCGTATCCTGGAGACGCGGCCGATCAGCAAGAGGAAGAAGTGGCGGGTGACGAAAATCCTGGGTCTGTCCCTGGCCGATGTCCCCCGCGAGGCCGAAGAAGGCGCGGAGGTGAGCCGGCCATGATCCAGATGCGCACCATGCTTAGGGTGGCGGACAACTCCGGAGCCCGCCGGATCCAGTGCATCACTCCCATCGGGGGCGGAGTGGGACAAAAGGCCAGCATCGGGGACGTGATCTCGGCCACGGTCAAGGAGGCCGAGCCCGAGAGCAAGATTCCCAAGGGCAAGGTCATCCGCGCGGTCGTCGTCCGCACCAGGAAGGAAGTCCGCCGCCGGGACGGCTCCTTCATCCGATTCGACGAAAACGCGGCGGTGGTCATCGACAAGGCGAACGAGCCCATCGGCACCCGGGTTTTCGGCCCGGTGGGGCGCGAGCTGAGGGAGCGCAAGTTCATGAAAATCGTCTCCCTGGCGCCGGAGGTTTTGTGATGAAGCGCTTCGACCTGAGGAAAAACGACATGGTCGTGGTTAAAACCGGCAAAGACAAAGGCAAGGTGGGCAAAGTCCTCAAGGTCCTGCCCGAAAAAGGCCGGGTCATCGTCGAAAAAACCCACTTCGTCAAGGAATTCATCAGGCCCGACAGGAGCAAAAACATCCAGGGCGGCATTATGGAAAAAGAGGCCCCCTTCGAGGCCTCCAATGTCATGCTTTACTGCTCGGACTGCGGTCAAGGCGTCCGTTTCCGGCACAAGATTCTGGCCGACCGGAGCAAGATCCGGATCTGCGCCAAGTGCGATGCGCCCCTGGAAAAAGCCAAATGAGGAGCCGGCCATGAGTCGTCTGCGTGAACGCTACGAGAAGGAGATCCTGCCCGCCCTGCAGGGCGAATTGAAGAGCTCCAATCCGATGGCCGTCCCCCGTCTGAAGAAGATCGTGATCAACATCGGGGTCGGGGAGGCCATCCAGAACATCAAGGTCCTGGACGCGGCCAAGACGGAGCTCAGCCTCATCACCGGGCAGTGGCCGGCCGTAGGCCGGGCCAAAAAGTCCATTTCCGCCTTCAAGCTCCGCCAGGGCCAGCCCATCGCCTGCTACGTCACCCTGCGCCAAAAAAGGATGTACGAGTTTTTTGACCGATTGGTCAACATTGTCCTCCCCCGAGTCAGGGATTTCCGCGGCGTTTCGCCCCGCTCCTTCGACGGACGGGGCAATTACACCCTCAGCCTCAAGGAGCAGCTCGTCTTTCCCGAGATCGATTACACCAAGGTGGACAAGGCCCGGGGGATGAACATCACCATCGTCACTTCGGCCCGGAACGACAGCCAGGCTTTCGCCCTGTTGAAGCATCTGGGCATGCCTTTTCGTGAGTCCTGATAAAGGAAGGTCACCGTGTCAAGAATATCATCCATGGTCAAGTTTCAGAGGGAACCCAAGTATGCCGTCCGGCACAAGCGCCGCTGCCTGATCTGCGGCCGCCCCAAGGCCACCTACAGGAAGTTCAAAATGTGCCGGTTGTGCCTCCGCGAGCTGGCCCTGAAGGGAGAGATCCCGGGGCTGGTCAAGGCTTCCTGGTAGGGAGAGGAAAGGAAACGGTCATGAGCCAGACAGACCCCATCGCCGATATGCTGACCCGGATCCGCAACGCCGTCCAGGCCCGGAAGAAAGACGTCGAGATTCCGTCTTCGCGGATCAAGGTCGACATTGCCCGGATTCTCAAGGAGGAGGGCTATGTCAAAGCTTACAAGGTCGTGGAAAACGACAAGCAGGGCGTCCTGAGCATCACCCTCAAGCTCGGGGAAGGGAATGCCAACGTCATCACCGGTCTGCGGAGGGTGAGCAAACCCGGATGCCGCGTTTATTGCACCAAGGACGACGTTCCCAAAACCCTGGACGGCCTGGGGATCACGCTCATCTCGACGTCGCGGGGGATCCTCTCCGGCAAGAAGTGCGAAGAGCTCGGCGTCGGGGGAGAGGTTCTCTGCCATATCTGGTGACGACCGAGGACGGAGGAGAAAGGACATGTCACGCGTTGGAAAACAGCCCATCGTTGTTCCCCCCGGGGTGAAGGTGGATATTCTGCCCGGGAAACTGGCGTTCTCGGGCCCGAAGGGGAAACTGGAGACGCCGCTCTCTCCCGGTATCAGCGCTCGTCTCGAGGAAGGCCGGCTCGTTCTCAGCCGCGAGAACGACGAGCCGTCGCTTCGCGCGGTCCACGGGCTGGTGCGGAGTCTGGCCCATAACGCGGCCGTGGGCGTCTCCTCGGGTTTTTCCAAGCAGCTCGAAATCGTGGGCGTCGGCTACAGGGCCAAGCTCGATAAGGACAAACTGGAGCTGAGCCTGGGCTATTCCAAGCCGGTCGTTTATCCCGTGCCCAAGGATATCGAAATCGTGGTCGAGAAACCGACGGTCATCGTCGTCAAGGGCATCGACCGGCAGAGAGTCGGCCAGGTCGCCCAGGAAATCAAGAACTTCCGGAAGCCGGACCCCTACAAGCAAAAAGGCGTGCGGCATGCCGGCGAGAGGCTGATAAAGAAAGAAAGAAAAGCGGGGGTGAGCGGTGCTTAAAGAAGTCTCCCGGGTCAAGAAACAGAGGGAACAGCGCATCAGGAAACGCCTCCGGCTGAGAATCAGCGGCACGGCCGAGAGACCGCGGGTTCATGTTTTCAAAAGCAACCGGTATGTTTATGTCCAGGCCGTGGATGACGCCGCCGGTCGAATCCTGGCCGCGGCCGCGACTCTGGAGAAAACCTTCAAAGAGAAGAATCCCAAGACCAAGAACAGGGACGCCTGCCGCGAACTGGGGGCCCTCCTCGCGGAGCGGCTCAAGGCCAAGCAGGTCGCCGGCGTGGTCTTTGATCGCGGCGTGTCGCCCTATCACGGACGGATCAAAGTCCTGGCCGAGGCCATGCGCCAGGCAGGACTTGTTTTTTGACGCACCGATGACGAAGCGCAAGGAGGAACAGGGTGCCTAGAGAATTCAGGAAGAGAGCCGAAGCCGGGGACCACGAGCCCGAGTTCAAGGACCAGGTCATATCCATCCGACGGGTGACGAAGGTCGTGAAGGGCGGCAAGAATTTGAGCTTCTCCGCGCTCGCGGCGGTGGGCAATGAAAAAGGCATGGTGGGAATCGGCAAAGGCAAGGCGCGCGAGGTTCCCCAGGCCATCTCCAAAGCCGTCGAGGCCGCCAGGAAGAATATGGTGTCCGTCACCCTGGCCGAGACGACCATCCCCCATATCGTCCAAGGACGCCACGGTGCCGGCCTGGTCGTCCTGAGGCCCGCCTCAAAGGGCACGGGAGTGATCGCCGGGGGGGCCGTTCGGGTCATCATGGAGTTGGCCGGGATCAAGGACATCCTGACCAAGTCCATCCGTTCCAACAATCCCATCACTGTGGCCCATGCCACGATGCAGGCGCTGAACAACCTCATGAGCCCGGACCAGGTGGCCAAGGTGAGAAACAAGACAAGGGAAACGATATGGCAGTAAAAGCGAAATCAGACACGCCAGGAACCGAATCGGGACGCCGGCTGAGCATCACTCTCGTCCGGAGCACGGTCCATCGTCCGGCCCGTCAGAGAGAGGTCGTCAAGGGGCTGGGATTGAGAAAGCTGAATTCCCGGGTCCTGAGGCCGGACCGCCCCGAAATCCGGGGAATGATTCGCAAGATCAGCCACCTGGTCAGGGTGGAGATCGTGGAGCCGAAATGAAACTCAGCAGTCTGAAACCGGCAAAGGGTTCCCGCAAGGCGGGGAGACGAGTGGGCCGCGGACCGGGATCGGGCCGCGGCAAAACGTCCGGCCGGGGGCACAAAGGTCAGCTTTCCAACGCCGGATTTTCCCGGAAGCGAGGATTCGAGGGCGGCCAGATGCCTCTCCACCGGCGGATCCCCAAGCGGGGATTCACCAATGTCTTCCGCCGGGAATATTCCGAGGTCAACCTCGACCGCTTGGACAGGATCGACAAAACGGAAATCGGCCTCCAGGATTTGCTCGAAGCCGGCCTGGTGAAAAAAAACACGGCGGGCGTCAAAATCCTCGGCCGAGGCCAGCTGTCCTCGGCCAAAACCGTCACGGCTCATAAATTTTCCCGGTCCGCACAGAAAAAAATCGAGGAGGCCGGCGGCAAGGCCGTCCTCGTGGGAAGAACCTAATGCTCGACAGTATCCGCAACATCTTCAGCATCCCCGACCTGAGGAAGCGGGTGATTTTCACCCTTCTTCTTCTGGCTGTCTACCGTCTCGGCGCCCAGATACCGAATCCGGGGATCAATCCCGATGCGCTTGAAACCCTGTGGAACAGCCAGGCCAAAGGCTCGATCCTGGGATTCGTGGACCTGTTTTCGGGACGCAACATGTCCCGGTTGACGGTCTTCGCCCTGGGGATCATGCCCTACATCAGCGCCTCGATCATCCTTCAGCTGCTGCAGGTCGTCTGGCCGTACCTCGAGCGGCTATCCAAGGAAGGGGAGCTGGGGCGGAAGAAAATCACGCAGTACACCCGTTACGGGACGCTGATCATCTGTCTCATCCAGGCCCTGGCGATCTCCTTCTTCCTTCAGACGCTGAAGAGCCCGGGCGGGGAGATCGTCCGCCGGGGGGTGAAGATCTTCGTCGACCCGGGAACGCCCATCGTCTCCAATCCCGGCCTGTGGTTCCAGCTGATGACCATCCTGACCCTGACCACGGGGACGGTGTTCATCATGTGGTTGGGCGAACAGATCTCGGAGCGGGGGATCGGCAACGGCATCTCCTTGATCATTTTCGCCGGGATCGTGGTCAATTTCCCGTCGGGCATCCAGGGCGTCATCGTCGGCCTGCAGACGGGGACGATGGACATCATCAAGATCACGCTCATCGTCATGCTCATGGTGGCGGTCATCGCCTTCATTGTTTATGTCGAGCGCAGCCAGCGGCGGATTCCGGTGTCATACGCCAAGCGGATCGTCGGCCGCAAGATCTACGGCGGGCAGAGCACCCACCTGCCCCTACGGGTCAACACCGGCGGCGTCATCCCCATCATCTTCGCCGCGTCGATCATCACCATTCCCTCCACGATGTCGGGGCTGATCAAAATCCCGTTCTTTCAGGAAGTCCAGAAACAGTTCAGCATGGGCATGCCTCTCTACAACCTTCTGTACATCGCGTCCATCATTTTCTTCACCTATTTTTACGTTTCGATCATCTTCAATCCCACGGACGTGGCCGACAATCTCCAGAAATACGGCGGATTCATTCCCGGCATCCGGCCCGGAAAGAACACCTCGGATTACATCGACTCCGTCCTCAGCCGGCTGACGCTGGTGGGCGCCGTCTACCTGGCCATGCTGGCCATTCTGCCCGAATTTCTCATGACCGGCTTCCGGGTGAGCGGCCTGCCGTTTATCGGGTCTTTCCTGGACAGGATCCTGCCGGCATTCATCACCAAGGGCATGCAGGTGCCCTTCTATTTCGGCGGAACGACGATCCTGATCGTCGTCGGCGTGGCCATGGACACCCTGCAGCAGATCGAGGCTCAGCTCGTCATGCGGCATTATGACGGCTTCATGCGCCGCAGCCGCATTCGGGGGAGACGGGGATGAGGGTCATCCTCCTCGGCCCTCCCGGATCCGGAAAAGGCACTCAGGCCTGCCGGATCGAGGAGACATTCCATCTGCCGAGGATTTCAACCGGAGACATTCTCCGCCGGGCCGTCCGCCTGGGGACCCCCCTGGGCCTCAAAGCCGAGGCCATGATGAAGCAAGGGCTTCTGGTGAGCGACGACATCGTAGTCGGGCTCATCGGAGAGGCCGTCGGGCGGGAAGAATGCCGGCTGGGCTATGTCTTGGACGGATTCCCCAGGACGATCTCTCAGGCGGAAAGCCTGATGAGAATCGACGGCCGGCGCCCCGAAAGAGTCATCGAGATACTCATTGAAGACGAGGAGCTCGTCAAGAGGCTGACCCGCAGGCGCGTTTGCCCGGCCTGCGGGGCGACCGCCGGACCGGAGGCCTCGCCGGGCGGGGAACCGAATCGATGCCCTGTTTGCCACGGCGCGCTCGAGACCCGGACCGACGACCGGCCGGAGGTCATCCGCGCCCGACTGGAAATTTTCAACGCCCAGACGGCGCTTCTACGAGAGTATTATTCGGGTCGGAACGTCTATCACTCGATTTCGGGAATGGGAACGATTGACGAAGTCTTCGGCCGGATTTCCGAGCTCCTCGAGGGATTTTTGGGCCGGACGGCGGAAGAGCGGCGGAGTTGAGCATGGTGGTCGCCATCAACTACAAGACGGACCAGGAGCTGGCCGCCATGCGCCGCAGCGGGCGCATCGTCGGCCAAATTCTGGCCGAGGTGCGGGGCTTGGCCAGGCCCGGCGCCGCGACCCGGGACCTGGACGCCTATGCCGAATCCCGGGCCCGAGAGCTGGGCGCCGAGCCCGCCTTCAAGGGATACCGCAACTATCCCGCTTCGCTGTGCGTTTCGGTCAACGAGGTGATCATCCACGGCATTCCCTCCGACCGCGTCCTGCGCGAGGGAGACATCGTCGGCCTGGATTTCGGCATCCTGTTCGACGGATTTTACGGCGATGCGGCCGTGACCTATCCCGTAGGCCGCGTGGCGGACGAGGCCGAGGTGCTGATCGCCGCATCGGAGGCGGCGTTTTTCGAGGGGCTGGGGCAACTGCGCGACGGGGGGAGGATTTCGGACATCTCCCATGCCATCCAGTCCTGCGTTGAAAACCGGGGCTTCTCCGTCATCCGGGATTTTGTCGGCCACGGGATCGGGCGCTCTCTCCATGAGGAGCCTCAGATTCCGAACTTCGGCCCGCCGGGCCGCGGCCCAAAGATTCGGACGGGCTTGACCCTGGCCATCGAGCCCATGATCGCCGCCGGCCGGCCCGAGGTCGAGATCCAGGCCGACGGCTGGACGGCCTGCACGAGAGACCGCAGCCTGGCCGCGCACTTTGAGCATACGGTCGCCCTGACTGAGCGCGGCCCGGAAATATTGACTCTGCCCGCCCTGACGGACGCCCCCCGGAGGTTGGAGGAGGAGAAACCGTATGCCTAAACAGGATGTCTATGAGACGGAAGGCACGGTCATCGAAACCCTGCCCAACGCCATGTTCCGCGTGGAGCTGGCCAACAAGCACGTCATCCTGGCCCACATCTCGGGCAAGATGCGGAAGCACTTCATCCGCATCCTCCCTGGAGACAAGGTCCTGGTCGAGCTTTCGGCCTACGACCTGACCAAG
>Ga0209164_1005964_pt1 | contig 10183 bp, 11 predicted proteins | sample MTBNYHSulfiMetaG_FD_187458 | JGI IMG/M metagenome (GOLD analysis project Ga0209164, IMG submission 187458) | Enrichment culture microbial communities from rom New York Harbor, USA that are MTBE-degrading - MTBE-NYH (New York Harbor Sulfidogenic)... | ecosystem: Environmental > Aquatic > Marine >... | reverse complement strand
CTCCATGAGCACTCAGCCTTATTTCCATGATCTGAGCATATCATATCAGAACCCTTTTACCAGCCTTCGGCTGGGACGCTTTCACCCACGGGCTTACGCCCGTGGTCCTCAGCGTCGTTTTGATAGCCATAAGAGATTGTCTTCCTGAAGGAAAAAAGCAGAGGCACGACAATAATGCTCAATAAACACGAGATGACGGGAACAATGTTCGAGGAATTCTGAGCAAACGGATGAATGCGCACATGGAGCAAAAATCCTCCCAGCGAAAGAGCGATAAGTGCGCCAAGCAAGGTTGATTTGACATAAGTTCGATTCGTCATATTCCCTCCTTTCTTTTAAAAATGCGTTGGATTTTTTCTCATGTATACATAATATTGACCATACATCCTTTTTTAAAAAACTCAACGCTGCATCCAATACAGTAGGATACCGAGTAAGAGCAATCCCGCAAGCACAATAAAACTTCTCCTTATAACCCTTTGTATTTTTCTTCTTTTCCTTTTTCTCGCTCTGTCTACGCCCTTGTTTTCATGAGGAAATTCAATATCGGGAACATCCTTGTGTAAAAATTGGCAAAGTTTTTCCCATCCATCCCCTTCGGTTAATCGCAACACAAGAAGATCGTCTGGCCTGTCTTTAAAATACTCCAAAACCTCCTGGTTATGACGTTCATACCTGGCTATATAGATATCTTCATTACCTTTCGGACAACCAGCGCCATAAATCCACTCTCTCATTGGTCTTGTTTGTGTAAAATGATCAACTTGGCTCTTAATCCATTTCTCTGTTGACCGTAAAGTCAGTATAAACTTACTTCCGGGATATTTTTCATCTAATTCCTTATAAATAAAACACCACGGAGCATCTTCGAATGCATCGTGTTCCTCAACAAAACGAAATGCCATTTCGTATACATTCCGGCTAATGTTAGGGTCATCCAAACCAAAGTGACTTTTAACCTTATATCCAAGGGTAGTAAGCGCACGGTTAAGGGACGTTGTGCCGGTTTTAGGAAAACCAATCGCGAATATCTTTTTCTCATTCATTAAATCTGTAACCCTCCAATGTTATTATGTGTTCTTAAATTGTATCTTTCCTTTACAAGCACTGGCGACCTCAAAAGGTTATTTTTTTATTTATAGGGTTATCCTATTTCACTATCTTCCTTTCCAGTTTAACCAATAAATCTTCGAATGTTATTTCTGATAATATTTATGACAGCCTGTTTTTATAATCCTCGTAACCGAAGCTGCGCACCAGGCGCATAGAACTGTTATCCGGATCATACAAAATCAGGGAGGGAAGACGGATGCCATTGAAGGTGGTATTCTTGACAAACGAGTAAAGCGCCATGTCGAGGAATACGAGGCGGTCGCCTCTTTTCAACGATTCCGCAAAAGAATAATCACCGATAACATCTCCGGCAAGGCAAGTGATTCCGCCGAGGCGGTAGGTATGGGGCAGCTCGCCCGGCTCACCCGCGCCGATGACATTTGGTCGGTAAGGCATGGCAAGCACATCCGGCATGTGGGTTTCCGCTGAGGTGTCAAGGACAGCGATTGCCATATCGTTTTTCACGATATCCAGGACACTCGCCACCAGCACGCCGGCGTTGAGTACCACCGCCTCTCCGGGCTCCAGATAAACAGCGATACCGTTATGTCGCTTCCGAAAATCCGTAATGAGCGAACTGAGGGTATGAAGATCATAGTCAGTGCGGGTAATATGATGCCCGCCGCCAAAGTTTACCCATTTCATCCGCGGGATGTATCCGCCAAAATGCTTTTCAAATGACGCGAGCACGCGGCCAAGAACGTCCGCGTTTTGTTCGCACAATGCGTGGAAGTGCAGACCGTCAATACCGGCCAAATCTTCGCCCGCAAGGTTTTCGGGTTTGATCCCAAAACGCGAGCCAGGTATGCAAGGGTCATAGAGCGGCACCGCCACTTCCGAGTAACCCGGGTTCACGCGCAAACCGATTTTAATGGCGCGGCCCGAACCCTTTATCTGTTCCCGGAACTTTTTCCATTGGTAGACGGAGTTAAAGACAATGTAATCAGAATAACTAATCACCTCATCCATGTCCGCATCTGAATAAGCCGGAGCGCAGGTATGCACTTCTCGCCCGAATTCTTCCCGGCCAAGCCGTGCCTCGATAGCCCCGCTCGCGCAAACGCCATAAAGGTAGTTACGAATAAGGGGGAAAGTGCTCCACAGGGCAAATGCCTTAAGTGCGAGAAGAATTTTTGCTCCCGTGCGCTGCTGGACCGAATCAAGAACCTCGCAATTTTTTTTGATAAGTCCTTCGTTGATAAGATAGCAAGGGGTTTCGACCCGGTCCGTAATGTCTTTCGGAAAATCCCGCAAAACTTCTCTATAAAGGCCACCACTGGTCATGAATGTACACCTCTCACCTTCACTTCGGCAATCTCCCCGTAAACGGCACCTGTTTCCAAGGCAGCCCATGGATAGTGAGAGCATCCATGAACGGATCAGGATCAAGCTGCTCCACGTTGAACACGCCTTTTCTTTTCCACATCCCCTTCAGCACCATCATGGCGCCGATCATGGCTGGAACACCGGTGGTATAAGAAACAGCCTGGGCTTGCACTTCTTGGTAACACTCGGCATGGTCGCAGATATTGTAAATATAAATTTGCTTCCGTTTGCTCTTCTTTATCCCGTCGAAGACGCAGCCGATGACCGTTTTGCCGGTGTAATTCGCGCCGAGGGCTCCCGGATCAGGGAGCAGCACTTTAAGAAACTTGATAGGAACTATTTTCTCTCCTTGATAATCAACCTCATCTATCCGGGTCATACCCACGTTCTGGAGCACCCGCAAATGGGTAAGGTAGCTTTCTGAAAAAGTCATCCAAAACCGGGCCCGCTCCAGCCCCTTGATATACTTTACCAGGGACTCCAGTTCCTCATGATAAAGCAGAAAGCTCTCGCGAGGACCAACCACAGGATACTTAAAAGTAAAATGCACGCTATTGGGCTCAAGGATGGCCGGCGTGTTTATCCATGCGCCCTTCTTCCAGTGCCTTACTGTCTGGGTCACTTCCCGGATGTTTATTTCCGGGTTGAAGTTGGTGGCAAACGGGTGGCCGTGAGTCCCGGCATTGGCATCAAAGATATCAATGGTTTTGATCGTGTCGTAAAGGTGCTTCTGGGCATAAGCGCAGAATATGTTTGTGACGCCGGGGTCGAACCCGCATCCGAGCACGGCCATGATTCCCTTCTTTTTAAAAGCATTCCGATAAGCCCACTGCCGGCTGTACTCAAAGCGTGCCACATCCGGCGGCTCATAATTTGCCGTGTCCAAATAATGCACGCCCGTTTTCAGGCAGGCTTCCATAATAGAGAGGTCCTGGTACGGCAAAGCCACATTTACCACAATGTCCGGGTGGAAGGTCTTGATTATCTTGACCACGGCATCCACCTTGTCGGCATTAACCTGAGCGATGCGTATGGTGACTTTATAGTTTTTTTTAATTTCTTGCTGAATCTTTTTGCACTTATCAAGCGTCCGACTGGCAAGACAAATATCCGTGAATACCTGTGGAACCTGCGCACATTTCTTGACGACGACGTTACCTACGCCGCCCGCACCGATGATAAGTACTTTACCCATGTATTGCCCCTTCACAGTAATACATCCTATTTATAGTATGCCCTGTTGCATGCACCGCACCCTGGGCGACGGCAGCCATTCCCCCGACGAGAATGAACTCTATTCCGGCTTCATTGAGGCCTTTAAGCAGAGCGCTTAGTTCGAGAGTTTGGCGTTTTCCCTTGTTTATACGCATTTTTTAACTCCATAATGGCGCGTACTGTGTTATCATTGGCGCGGAGGCGTTCTTCCGGAGTCATTTTTAGAAACATTGTAATAAGCTCTTTATCTACTCCAAATTTTACGCCCTTTAATCTGTCGCTTCTTTGAGAAATCTCAATCGTCCCTATTTTTCCTTTGTTTTTTTGTAACGCTCGGATTCAGCAAGGCGGATCCGACACAGTTGCTGACTTCTCTTATTCGGGCTTTTTTGCCGTGTCCCGGGGCATGCAAATCCATAAAACGATACAGAGGACGCTCCGAGGTTCCTCAAGACAACGATAAACCAGCACAATCCCCATTATTCATATAATAAGCTGCGTGAAATTGCAAGGCAGATAAAACAATTTCGCTTTATGCTAAAAAATTTTGATCGGCAATTAGCGATTGACATTTTCTAAAAAACAGCTACGGTTGAAATTTCGCATCTTTTTAAATATAATCAAAGGTAAAAAACTTTGCCGATTTCCTGGTTGATAAAGTTTAACATATTGATTCTCAAGGATAATTGTATATGGAAATAAAAACGGATTTTCTTATTATCGGAAGCGGAATCGCAGGCTTAAGCTTTGCCCTAAAAGTGGCTCCTTTTGGATCAGTGGCCATCGTTACCAAAAAGAATAAACTCGAATCCAACACCAATTATGCACAGGGCGGGATTGCGGCAGTAATGAGTTCCGAAGACTCCTTTGAGGAACACATCAAAGACACCCTCATTGCCGGAGATGGTCTCTGTCATGAAGAGGTCGTCAAATTGGTGGTGGAAGAAGGCCCTGCACGAATTGAAGAGCTGATCAACTGGGGAGTTCCCTTTACCCGTAAAAAAGAGGGGAAAAAGAAGGAGTTTGATCTGGGAAGAGAGGGCGGGCATTCCAAACGCCGTATTATCCATGCTAAGGACTTCACCGGCCAAGAAGTGGAACGAATATTACTGGATAAAGCAGAAAAAAATCCCCGAGTTAAAATCTTCGAAAACCATATCGCTATTGACCTCATTACCCAATCAAAGTTCGCAGAAGGAAAAGCCACTGACACACAAGATGCCTGCTGGGGCGCTTATGTGCTCGATATTGAAAAGGGGGTGGTCCACACCTTCCTGGCGCAGATTACCTTGCTGGCCAGTGGTGGTGCGGGGAAAGTTTACCTTTATACGAGCAATCCTGACATTGCCACGGGTGATGGCATTGCCATGGCGTATCGCGCTGGTGCTCGTATCGCTAACGTTGAGTTTATTCAATTTCATCCTACCTGTTTGTACCATCACGAAGCAAAAAATTTTTTAATCTCTGAAGCTCTCCGGGGAGAAGGGGGTGTTTTAAGGTTAATGAGTGGTGCACCCTTTATGGAGAAGTACCATCCTTTAAAGGAATTGGCTCCGCGTGACATTGTGGCCCGTGCCATAGATTTAGAGCTTAAGAAGAGTGGCGAAGAATACGTGCTGTTAAACATTTCCCATAAAGATTCCGGTTTTATAGAAAAGCGGTTTCCCAACATTTACAAAAAATGCTTGGAGTTTGGGTACGATATTACCAAAGTTCCTCTTCCCGTTGTTCCCGCGGCTCATTATGTCTGTGGCGGGGTTGTCACCGATCACAAGGGAGAAACCGACATTTCCCGGCTCTATGCCTGTGGTGAAACTGCCTGCACGGGCCTTCACGGCGCTAACCGGTTAGCCAGCAATTCACTTCTGGAAGCATTGGTCTACGCTCATCGGGCGGCACGAAAAGCTATCGAGGTGATTAAAGAAGCACGTACCGAATTCTCCCGTATCCCTTCATGGAATCCTGGCGGGGCGGTCGATAGTGATGAATCAGTTGTGGTATCTCATAACTGGGATGAAATCAGGCGGTTAATGTGGAACTATGTGGGAATTGTGGTGTCGAACAAACGATTAGACCGTGCCCGGCGTCGGATCGCGTTACTCCAAGAGGAAATCAAAGAATATTACTGGGATTTCATTGTCACCCGGGATTTGATTGAGTTAAGAAATATTGCGGTCGTGGCGGAATTGATCATCCGGTGCGCTCAGCACAGGAAAGAAAGCCGGGGGTTGCACTATAACATTGACTTTCCCTATAAAGATGACGGGCACGGGAAAAAGGATACCATCATCACGCAAGGGGAATTGACAAACCCTTAATCCTCACGAAATAGAGAACGCTGGAGAAATGCTTTCGACGGCTTATAGTTAATGGGATAGTTGCCGGTAAAGCAGGCATCACAAAATTCACACCCGTTTTCCTCAACCGTAGTTTTTAATCCTTTTAAACTTAAATACCCGAGACTATCGGCGGCAATAAATTTACCGATCTCATCAACATTCAACTTCGATGCGACCAGCTCTTTTTTAGTAGGAGTATCAATCCCGTAAAAACATGGATGGGTTATTGGCGGAGAAGCGACCCGGAAGTGAACTTCCTTGGCTCCCGCACTTTTAATCATACTGATAATTTTTTTACAGCTCGTTCCCCGGACAATAGAATCATCAATAATAATGACTCGTTTTCCACTAAGGTACTGCTTTAAGGAACTAAGCTTTACCTTAACTCCAAAATGGCGAATCGACTGTTCCGGTTCAATAAAGGTCCGGCCCACAAAGTGATTCCTAATTATTCCGATTTCAAAGGGGATCCCCGACTCCTCCGCGTATCCAATTGCCGCAGGCATTCCTGAATCAGGTACAGGTATTACGATATCAGCATCTACCGGGTGCTCGCGGGCAAGTTGCCTCCCCATCTTTTTTCTGACCGTATAGACTTCTCGTCCAAAAACTTCGCTATCCGGCCGGGCGAAATAGATAAGTTCAAATATACACGCCTTACGGGTAGCCGGAAAAACTTTAAAAGATTGAAGGCCGTCCGCATTGATTAAGATGAGTTCTCCTGGTTCTACTTCTCTGATATATTGTGCTCCAATAAGATCAAGCGCACAGGTTTCGGAGCTGACTACGTGAGCCCCATCAAGCTCACCTAAGACGAGGGGCCGAAACCCATAGGGGTCTCTCACCGCTACCATCTCTTTTTCCGAAAGAAAAAGCAAGGAATAAGCTCCCTTAATCTGATTAAGAGCTTCAGTGATCCTTTCTACTAACGATACTCGTTGAGAGATCGCCTTCAAATGAATAATCACTTCAGTATCACTGGTCGACTGAAATATGCGGCCTTGCGCTTCCAAAGTCGCCCTTAATTCTTCGCCATTCACCAGGTTGCCGTTATGGGCAACCGCGATATTGCCCCGCGCGTACATAAAAATCAGGGGTTGAGCGTTTTTCTTTTCGCTTATCCCCGCAGTGGAGTATCGCACGTGACCGATCGCGATTTTCCCTTTCAGCTTTTTAAGACTATCCTCGGAGAAAACATCAGCAACCAAACCCATCTCTCTATGCGCGTAAAGGACTTTTCCGTCCGAAGAGACTATGCCCGCACTCTCCTGGCCGCGGTGCTGAAGCGCATATAATCCGAGATAGGTTAATTTGGCTGCTTCCGGGTGACCGTATATTCCGAAGACACCACAATATTCTTTTAATTTTTCAAACATGATATAGTAAGTTTTATGGATTGTTTTTAAGATGTTAGGAGCATGGGTGACACACAAACGATGCTTGTTCCATTTACCCCGTTAGAAATGCCCCGCTTGCCCGGTTAGATACCAAAATATCTAACAGGGTGAAAAATCCTTCTAACGGGGTTTACTCCGGTTTCCAAAGTATTAGGGGCTGCTGGTCAAAGGGATATTTCCACCGGATATTTTACCATAGATTAATATCTTAAGGGAAGAATTTTTAGCCTGGTACATCGCTTGGTCAGCACAGTGAACAAATGATTCAACATCATGGTTTTCCGTAAGTTCCGCTAACCCCAAACTGATTTCAATGGGCAGAGGTTTAATCGCTCTGCAGGCTTCTTGAATTCTTTGGGCAATTTGCACTGTCTGTTTCTGATTAGCTTCCGGGATAATAACGGTGAATTCATCGCCACCATACCGAAATCCTTCATCAACATTGTTGCGAATAGATTTATTGATCGCCTTTCCAACTTCTTTGAGTACCCTATCGCCTTCTAAATGACCGTAGGTGTCATTAAATTTTTTAAATTCATCAAGATCAAGCATGACAAGAAAAAGCATGCGATTCTGCCGCCGGGCGCGAATAATTTCTTTTTCCAACTGATTGTAAAAATGACGCCGATTGTAAAGCCCGGTCAAATCATCATTTATGGAAAGCAAAAGAAGTTCAGCATTTTTTTCTTCCAATTGGTGTTTAATAACCCGCTCCCGAAAAATCCGGTTAAGCTTGGCCATAACTTCATCAAGCCCAAATGGTTTGATAATAAAATCGCTTGCTCCGGTTTTGATAACCTCAGAATAAGAGTATTTTGTTCCAAACCCGGTGATGGTGATGACATCTATCTCCGGAGAGTTCTCCTTAATCTTTTTGATCAACGTTAAACCATCAATTCCCGGCATCTCAATATCCGATATCACAACAGAAAAAACTTCTTCTTTTAACATTGTTAAAGCCTGCAATCCGTCGGTAACGGCTTTGTTCTCATACCCTAAGGAATTCATCAGATCAACAAGGATTTGACAAATAGTCTTACTATCATCGACGATTAAAACTTTTTCCATAGGCATTAAAAATAGAATTTGGCAATTGTTAATAAATAAATTTAACTATATAGTATAAATAAGGAAAATTTGCAAACAAACCTTGATTTTTTTATTTTTTTATCCAAAATAAAAATAACCTGTTGTTTATGTTTATCTTTTAAAAAAGGGCACACCAAAACCGTATTAGTTTTAGTTACCCACTGACACGTAAAGTGAAAATTTTACTCCACTTTTGTTGCGCAAATTGTGCGCTTTATCCTCTTCAAAAGCTTCACAAAGAAGGCCATGAAGTTTTTGGCTTTTTCTATAACCCTAACATCCACCCTTATGAAGAGTATAAAAAAAGGTTAGAAGCGGTAAAAGAGATAGAGGAAAAGCTTACGATTAGAATGATTTATCAGGATCACTATGATTTAGAAGATTTTTTAAGAAGCATTGTGTTTCGTGAATCAGAGCGGTGTAAAGTGTGCTACCATACGCGGTTAGAAGCTACTGCCCGAATCGCCAAGAAAGGAAAATTTGATGCCTTTACTTCAACCTTACTCGGAAGCAAACACCAAAATCACGAGCTGATCAAAGAAATTGGCTTGGCAGCAGGGAAAAAACGCGGGGTCAATTTTTTTTATTCTGATTTTCGGAAAGGTTGGTCTGAGGGAAGAGAAATGTCTGAAAAGTTAGGACTGTATCGGCAGCAATACTGCGGCTGTATTTACAGTGAGAAAGAAAGATTTTTAAAAAAATAAAATATGCTTATGACTGAAATTGGAAAATTGCTTTTAATTTTGGGAATTATTTTATCTATTATGGGCTTAATTTTTATTTTTGGTTCAAAAGTTCCTGGCTTGGGGAAGCTGCCGGGAGATATTTTCATCAAAGAGGGGAATATTACTTTCTTCTTCCCTATCGTCACCTGTATCCTGATCAGTATTATTGTGACGCTGATCCTCTCTCTGTTCCGCAGGTAATCTTTTAAGAATCTGACCTTAGTTTATAGGTCAAGCGAATAAAGGTATCTAACCCATCTCCCCCTAACACTAAAAAAACGTCCATCCCGTTGATCTTGCGCCAGATAGAAGCATAATTCCCTTTTTTGAGTTTAAAACCTTTTAGCCGACTTTTACTGTTGTTAAATTTATCATCCATAAATTCCAGTGCTTCCGGAAGACCATATTTGGCTACTAACTGATCCTTAAGGTCTCGGTATTTGGCAATATGCTCAAAGGCGGAAGCGTCATCTTTGACTACTTCGAAATATTGGTAAATTGCCACTAACCAGTCGTTTTTAAAGATTAAATTAATTTCCGCGGCTTGCGGAATATCAACAGGTGGGCTAATAAAATCTAAACGATCCGCTCTTTCAAAAAGCGGTCGCAAGCCTTTCTTTTGATATACAATCTTCACCTCTGTTTTAGTCATCCCAAAACTGAGAGTAAGAAGTTCGGGAAAGGTTTCTTTGGAATAATTTGAGGATATAAGCTCAGGCATCAAAAACCACTCAATAAAAAAATCATTTGATTTTTTATTTCCCGCTGCTAAGTTAAATTTTTAAACCATAAGGATATAAGGTTGTTAGAATACCGAAAAAAAAATCATTTTGTCAAGCGAAAATAAGAAGTCGAATTGCCTCAAATAAAATGTTACCCAAAGAGTGATTAAAAAGGGATCGTTGACTCATAAATAGATGTTACCAAACATCGACTTCCAAAAGGAGGGATACTTATGAGTCCACGGTCCAAACGAGAG
>Ga0209164_1005963_pt1 | contig 10186 bp, 9 predicted proteins | sample MTBNYHSulfiMetaG_FD_187458 | JGI IMG/M metagenome (GOLD analysis project Ga0209164, IMG submission 187458) | Enrichment culture microbial communities from rom New York Harbor, USA that are MTBE-degrading - MTBE-NYH (New York Harbor Sulfidogenic)... | ecosystem: Environmental > Aquatic > Marine >... | reverse complement strand
AGGCGGATTTGGATAAAATTCACGCCCAGTTCAAGAACATCACGCTGGAAAACGCGGTCAAGGGGATGCCCATTCCATTTCATCCCGGGGCCGAAAAATTTTACAAGGAAAAAGGTTTGATCAAATAACATGCACCGTGTTCCATCGGACCGAAAACACCTGAAACGCCGCGGCCGCCGCTCGGTCCCACCGGCGGTCGCGGTGATCTTGATGTTCGCCCTCGCCGTCTGCCTCCCGGTTGCCAGGGCGTGGGCGCAATCCGATCTGCGCCTGGAAGTCTTCGCGTGCGATACAGAAGAAGTGCTGCTGCAGATGGACATCACCCCGGGCACGGAATTCTCGATACGGTTTCTGCACTCCTACGACCGGGCCCCTTTCGAGGAGCACTATCGCGTTATCGGCCGCGAGCGTATCCTGTTAACCCATATGACCTTCAAAGGCAATTTGAACGGACAGGGGTTCGTTTTGGGCACCTATCGGCCGGTGCCGGGCGGCGCCGCGGAGCTGGCTGACATCGATCAGGAACTCGAACGGGTCACCTTTCGTCTGGGGTCGCCCGATTTGGCCGATCACACCTTGTTGATCGGCGGTCGGCGACTGCGCCTGCTCGATTACGCGGAGGCCGGCACGCTGCTTTGCATCCGGGTGCGATAAAAAGTGGCACGCAAGACCTTACCGCCACAGGGATGGGAGAAAAAAGAATGGAAGTGACGAAGGAAACTGACAATCGAATCTCGTTGATCGCTCAAATCGTCCGGATCGTCGCCATCGCCATGGCCGTGTTCCAAATCTACACGGCCCAATTCGGCCTCTTTTCCGCCTTGGTGCAGCGTTCGATCCACCTGGCCTTCGCCTGCACCCTGGTCTTTTTGATCTATCCCTTGAGCAAACGCTTTGCCGGCGCCTATTTTTGGCGGATCAGGCTGATTGATTGGGGACTTGCGGCAGTAGCCATCACCACTCTCGTTCACTTGGCCATGACCTACAAGACCCTTGCCATGCGCGGTGGAGAGGCTTCCAGCGCGGATCTGTGGCTGGGCGGCATCCTCCTTCTGCTCGTTTTGGAGTGCACGCGCCGGCTCATGGGCCCGGCCCTGCCGATCATCACCCTGATCGCCATTCTCTACACCCTCATAGGTGACCGGATCCCGGGCATGTGGGGCCACTTTCCCATCGATCACGAGCAGTTCATCAGCTACCAGTACCTGACCACCGAAGGGCTCTTCGGCATCCCCCTGGGCGTGAGCGCCAGCTTCATCTTCATCTTCATCATGTTCGGCGCATTTCTCGTCAGCTCGGGCACCGGCGAGTTCTTCATCAAGTTCTCCAACGCCCTGGCCGGCCACTTCCGCGGCGGTCCCGCCAAGGTGGCCGTGGTGAGCAGCGGTTTCTTCGGCACGATCAGCGGATCGGCCGTGGCCAACGTGGTCAGCACGGGCTCGTTTACCATTCCGTTGATGAAAAAAATCGGTTACCGCGGGGTCTTTGCCGGCGCCGTGGAATCGGTTTCCTCCACCGGCGGCCAGTTCATGCCGCCGGTCATGGGGGCCGGCGCCTTCATCATGGCCGACATGCTCGGCGTGGGCTACCTGGAGGTGGTCAAGGCGGCCATCCTGCCCGGCGTCCTCTATTTCCTGGCGCTCTTCTGGATGGTGCACATGGAAGCCCTCAAACTGGGGCTGCGCGGGCTCAACCGAGAAGAGCTGCCACCGCTGTGGGCCACCATCAAGGCCGGCGGCCACCTCATGATCCCGGCCTTTCTGCTCATCGGTTTTCTGATCTTGGGCTATTCGCCCATGAAGGCCGGCCTGTGGGCAATTATTTCGGTGTGGGTGATCAGCGCCATCCGCAAGGCCACCCGCATGGGATTCCGGGCGGTCCTCAACGCCATGGAAAAGGGCGCCACGGGCTGCCTGGAAGTGGCCCTGGCGTGCGCCTGCGCCGGCATCGTCATCGGCTGCGTCACCCAGACCGGCCTGGGGCTGAAATTCTCGGGGCTCATCATCGATGCGGCCGGCGGCAACCTGATTCTGTCGCTGATCTTCGTCATGTTCGCCTCGATCATCCTGGGCATGGGACTGACCACCTCGGCCGCCTACATCCTGACCGTCATCCTGGGCGGACCGGTGCTCATCGAACTGGGCGTCAACCCGCTGGCCGCGCACATGTTCGTCTTCTACTACGCCTGCTTGTCGACGGTGACCCCGCCCGTGGCCCTGGCCTCGTTTGCCGGCGCCGCCATCGCCGGTTCCAAGCCGTTCGCCACCGGCTTCGAATCCATGCGCCTGGCCGCCGTTGCCTACCTCGTGCCCTACTTCTTCGTCTTCAGCCCGGAGCTGATCTGGAAAGGATCGCTCGGCGCCATCGGCCTGGCTGCCTTTTCGGCCACCATCGGCACCATCGCCCTGGGTTCGGGATTGATGGGGTATCTCGTGGACCGGTTGAACTGGCTTTTCCGCTTGCTGCTGCTGGCCGCCGGCGTGGCCCTCATTCAGCCGGGCTTGTGGAGCGATATCTTCGGGGTGATCGTGCTCGGCGGCCTGGCCCTCTACCAGCGCTGGCAGGGCCGCAGGACGGTTGCAGCGGACACCGTTACGATATGAAGGATGTGAAGGTTTAAGCCAATGCCGTTTACTCAAGGCGTTCAGGTTTCCACACGGGCGGGGATAAATCCCGCCCCTAAGCCGACGGTTTGTGGCAACCTACCTGGATTAAAACCCAAGTCTCGTAGGGGCGGGCTTTACGCCCGCCCGTATGTTCCGCGCAAGTTAACGACATTGGGTTTAAAGATTAATCGATTGGCAAATAGCGACAGATCCACCAAGTTCAATTCAACAAAGGAGCAGACACATGGAAAACGCCCGACTGGCCGAAGAGTACCAACGCAAACTGATATCCGCCGAATCCGCGGCCGGGCTCGTACAATCCGGAATGCGCATCTTTCTCGGCATTTCAGCCAACATGGCCCACATCGTCGACAAGCACCTGGCACGGCGCAAGGACGAATTGCGCGACGTCAACGTTCAAACTTCCCTCGATACCTGCGAGCACGAGTTTCTCAAGGCCGATCCTGAAGGCAAGGTGTTCAAATGGCACAGCGGCTTTTTTCTCCACTCGGTCCGAAACCAGGTGGCCGCGCGCGGCTGCGGCGTCTATTGGGCCCAATCCTGGCACCTGGCGCCGGGCGTGATCCGCGAACAGTCCCAAAAAGATATCTCGTTCATCGTCACCGCGCCCATGGATGCCCATGGCTACTTCAACTTCGGCCTGTCGGTGACCGAACTGCAGGCGTTCTGCGAAGTCTCCAAAAAAATCGTGGTCGTGGTCAAGGAAGACATGCCGGTGGTGTGCGGCGGCCAGGAAGAGGCGGTCCACATCTCCAAGGTCGATCACATCGTGGAGGATCGCGAGTTCAAGACCTTCTGCCTGCCGGCCGTTCCGGTCAAGGAAGAGGACCGCATGATCGCGCACAACATCGTTTCGGCCGGCTTGATCGGCGACGGCACCACGTTGCAGATCGGCATCGGCGGCCTGCCCAACTCGGTGCTCGATGCCCTGGTCGACGCCGGCGTCCATCACCTGGGCATCCACTCGGAGATGCTGACCGACAAGATGTACGATCTGATCGAGGCCGGGGTCGTGGACAACACCCGCAAGAAGGTGGACCGCTATAAGTCGACCTTCTCTTTCTGCCTGGGCAGCCGCCGGCTGTACGATTTTCTGGACCGCAACCCCATGTTCGCCTCCTACCCCGTGGACTACGTCAACAATCCACTGATCATCGCCCAGCAGCCGCGCATGTTCTCGCTCAACACCACCATGCAGGTCGACCTGATGGGCCAAGTGGCCTCTGAACAGGTCGGAGGCGACCGGCCCCGCCAGATCAGCGGCACCGGCGGCCAGCTCGATTTCGTCATGGGGACCATGCTCTCCCACGACCGCGCCGGCGTGAGCGTGCTGGCGCTCTATTCGCAGTACAAGGGCCGGTCGCGCATCGTGCCGATCCTGGAAAAGGGCACCAACGTGACCGTGCCGCGCTCGCTGGTGGATTACGTGGCCACCGAGTGGGGCCTGGTGCGCTCCAGGGGGTTATCGATCAATGAACGCGCCCAGGCCCTGATCCGCATCGCCCATCCCGACCATCGCGAAACGCTGATGCGCCAGGCGGTGGATGCAGGGTTCGTCCCCTATCGTCACACCGCGGGCGACAAACTGCCCCGGGGCGTCATCAACTGCCGCGATTAGCCGTTTCGTTCACATCGCCCGATTTCCGGGCCGGGGTTCGGACCGCATTTGACCCGGCCCGGGAGATGGGCAAGTACACGCAGGCATAAAGAAGCTGACATATATCTCGATCCAGACAGCCCATGGAATGGATCCTTAGCGTACTCGTACGCGTACTTCAGCGCAGCGGTACTCGTACTCGATCCATCCTGGCATCGTTGACACAAGCAGGGGAATCTTTCGAGTACGAGAACGAGTACGAGTACGACTGCAAGAAAGTACCCCTTTATGTCAGCGTAAATATGAAATAGTGTACTAAGGCCTGCCTCCGACCCCTGGCATTCACCGCGGGCTTGTGATAGTTGCATGGCATGCAGATCATCGATGCCCAAGATGTCATCAAACGCTTCGGCGCCTTCACGGCGGTGGACGGCATCCGCTTCCATGTGGACAAAGGCGAGTTCTTCGGCTTGCTCGGTCCCAACGGGGCGGGCAAAACATCGGCCATCCGCATGATCTATGGTTTTTCACCGGTCACCGCAGGTCACATGCGCGTCTTCGGAATGGATATCGCGACCCAGTGGCGCGAGATCCGTTCGCGCATGGGGGTCTGCCAGCAGGAGAACACCCTGGACCCGGACCTGACCGTCGAGCAGAACCTGCGGATCTATGCGCGCTATTTTGACATGGATAAAGCGCGGGCCCGCAAGCGGGCGGAGGAGTTGCTCGAATTCTTCGCCCTGTCCCATAAGCGTGCGGCCAAGGTCATGGAACTCTCCGGAGGATTGGCCCGGCGGCTGCAGCTGGCCAGGGCCCTGATGGCCGAGCCGGACCTGCTCATTCTCGACGAGCCCACCACCGGCCTGGACCCCCAGTCCCGCCACCAGGTCTGGAACCGGCTGACCGACCTGAAAAAGCGCGGCCTCACCATGCTGCTGACCACCCACTACATGGACGAGGCCGAGAGCCTGTGCGACCGGCTGGTGATCATGGATCACGGCCGTATCATCGCCCAGGGCGCGCCGCGCCAACTGATCGCCGAACACGCCGCCGAAAGCGTCATCGAAATCGAGGGGCCGGGGCCGGAATTGAAAACCTACCTGAAGGACCACCAGATCAAACACGACGACCTGGGCGAACGGATGATCATTTTTGCCGATGCCCAGGGGAAACTGGAAAACGAGGTGCGCCGGCGCTTCTGCATGGCGTCGTGCCTCTTTCGGGCGGGCAATCTCGAAGATGTCTTTTTGCGCCTCACCGGCCGGGAGTTGCGCGAATGAGCCGCATTCAGCTGTCCGCCATCTCGACCCGCTTCCGGCACATCTGGTTCCGGAACCTGATCACCTACCGCCGCATCTGGCGGGTCAATTTTCTCGTGCCGCTGCTCGAACCCGGCTTCTACATCCTCGCCTTCGGCCTGGGATTCTCGGGACTGATCGGCGCCGTGGACTACGCCGGGATGCAACTGGCCTATACCCGATTCATGGCCCCTGCCCTGGTGGCCACGGCCTGCATGTGGAACGCCTTTTTCGAAACCACCTACACCTCGTTCGTGCGCATGTACTACCAGAAGACCTTCGACGGCATTCTGGCCACGCCCATGAGTATGGAGGAGATCATCGTCGCGGAAATCGTCTGGGCCGCCTCCAAGGCCGCGGCGGCCGTGGCGGTCATGCTGGCCGTGCTCATCCCCATCGGCTATGCCAACTTCCCCGGCGCGCTCGTTTGCATTCCCATCGCTTTCCTGGGCGGACTGGCCTTTGCCGCCATCGGCATGTTCTTCACAGGCGTCATTCCCACCATCGACATGTTCAACCTGCCCATATTCTTGTTCATCACTCCGATGTTCCTCTTCTCGGGTACCTTTTTCCCGGTCTCGGGCGTACCCGATTGGGCCGGCATCTTCACGCTCATCTTCCCCCTCTACCACCTGGTGGAGTTGATGCGCTATTTCTGCATCGGCGCCATGGAGTCCGATCCGCTCCTCAATCTCGCCTACCTGGTGGGATTCACTGTGCTCTTCGGATTTCTCGCATTGCTGACCATGAAGCGGCGGATCATCAAATAGCACGGCGTCATCGACTTCCCGCAAACCGCGCCTCGGAAGACTCGATCGATTGCTTGTTCCACTGTTGGTTCTACACAAAAGTGCACTCAGCGATGACCAAAACAACCCGTATTTATATTTCACCGGATTCCGCAACCTGAGCCCGTGTCGGGCCGCAACGATAACCATCTGAAATATAAGTGCAAATTAAATTCCCGAGTTACCCCTCGATCATGGTCCGGTTTTTGCTGGTCCCAAGCCGGAGTCATCAGCAAATCCCGTTAAGAACCCATCATCCAGAAGGTAGAAAACTTGATCAGAAAAACCAGTCGGCTATGGTGTGCGATAGGTGCCGCCCTGTTGTTGATCCTGCCATGGGGTTGCGGCTCCGGCGGTTCGGGCGGCGACCCGGAACCCTCTTCCGGTCAGACCATCTATTTCCCGCCCGTCAATCCGGAAGGCGGCCCACCGGCCGGCAATCCGGATGGAACGGCGCCTATCCCGACCGGCGCAGGCCTGGCGGACGTGTCTTTCCCCGATCACATCATCGGGACCCGCACCCCCGAAAGCTGCACCGCCGAAGCGTTCATCGACGCCGTTGCCCAGGGCGGCATCATCATATTCGACTGCGGTCCCGATCCGATCACGCTCACGCTCGACGAACCGGCCAAGATTTTCAACGACGGCGATCCCGATATCGTCATCGACGGCGGCGGGTTGGTCTCCCTCAGCGGCGGCGGACACACTCGCATCTTGTACATGAACACCTGCGATCCCGATCAGGCTTGGACCACTTCCCATTGCCAGGATCAGGATCACCCCCGGCTGACCGTGCAGAACCTCACCTTTGCCAATGGCAACGCCGCGGCCGAAACCGAATATGACGGCGGCGGCGCCATATGGGTGCGCGGCGGGCGCTTCAGAGCGGTCAACTGCCGCTTTTTTAACAACGTGTGCGCAGACACGGGCCCGGACGTCGGCGGCGGTGCCATTCGGGTGTTCGACCAGTATCACGATCAGCCCGTATACATCGTGCATTGCACATTTGGCGGAATTGATGGATACGGCAACGTCGGATCGAACGGCGGCGCCATCAGCAGCATCGGCGTGTCCTGGACCATCGTCAACAGTCTCTTCTCCTACAATCGCGCCATCGGGTATGGCGCCAACCCGGCCGATCCCGGAACACCCGGTGGCGGCAGCGGCGGTGCCATCTACAACGACGGCAACACCATGACACTGAGTGTTGCCGGCACGCGCATCGAATACAACGAGGTCAACGAACACGGGTCGGCCATCTTCTTCGTCACTAACGATCATTCCGGCAACATCGTCATCGACGATTCAGTGATCACCAACAACATCGGCGGTTCCTGGTACCCCGTTTACGACGGCATCTCCATGCACGCTGACACTGCTATTCTGGTGACCGGCTCGGTGATCGAAAACAATTCTTAAAATCCGTCTGATGCTGGGATTTGCCAAAGGACGCCCCGTGTACGGCGTTGTGCACCAAAGGATGATTATTTAGCTATTGTTACCGCTTATCCTCCCAGCGATCAGGAATGGGAGAGTGGCTATCGAAAAAGGAAAAATTATGAAGTGCATGTGTTGCCAAGGACAAATGAAAAAGGCCACTGCGCCTTTCCATATCGACGGCAAGAACTATCACCTGACGTTGGATACGATGCCTGCCTGGGTCTGCCAACACTGCGGTGAGGTTTTCTTTAAGGAAGCGCAAGTGGATGAGATTCAGGAGATTATCCGGGCCGTCGAAGATAGGACCAAGAACCTCACTGTTGCCGAATAGACCCCAAAAAAAGCTGCCACCGTGTAAAGGACCTGCTGAGCTGGTGCCGTATCGCAATAAGCGGCGTTTTTATGTGATATCTATTCCCGCCCACCGACCCAAAAGTACCGGATCTGGTTTTAATAAAACAAAACGGCGGTTAAAGAAAAACACATCCTCCTTAACCGCCATAGTATTTAAAATATTTGACGGACGCCCCCAAAATGCCCAAATAGTCCGCAAGGTCAACAAAAACCTTTTTCAATTCATATTTGAATATACGTTATTCCCCCAAAAAATCATTTCTTTTTTCCAGCACGGAAATAGATATGAAAGTACTAATCGGGACAAGCGATCGGCAGGTTTGGTCAGAAGGCCTCTTTCTTATCGAGATAGTAATGTCCAAGCACTTTTTCACGATCATAGCCCACCAGAATCACTCCGTTGACGTCGATAATGGGTATTACAATCTTATTGCGCGGATGACCGGCCTGATCGATCCTGGGGAAGATCTCCATCTTCACATCCTGCAGGTCGATGTTCTGAAAAATCACATCGATACCTTCCGCCTCGAGCTCGCCCAGACACTTCTTGGTCCATCCGCAGGTGGTCTGGCCGTAAACCACCACGTAAGGCATTTCGTAGAGAGGCTCCAGCGCTGTCTCCCCTTTGGCTATAAAATGCTGATAACCAAAATAACCAATACCGACCAAAAGCAGAACCGCCACCAATTTCTTCATCAGCCGTATCCTTTCAATAAGAGGCAAGGGTTAATGGGTTAATGGGACGTTGTTAGAGGGTTTAGGGGACGTTGTTGACTATTGGGATTTTATAGCCTTCCTCGAGGTTAAGGGGACGTTGTTGACTATTGGGATTTTATAGCCTTCCTCTGATAGATTTTGCTGATAGCCGATGTGGAGACACCGAGAAGCGTTGCGATTTCAGCAAAAGACAACCCCAATTCGTCTATCAATTTACAGGCCAACTCACTACGCAGTTTCGATACTTTTCGCACCCGGCTTCCCCCACTCAGCGCCTGACTCGAAACGCCTTTCTCATGGCAATATTGTTCCACCAGCTCGCAGGCTGCTTTTTCTCTATCAAGATTTACCAAACGATACTTTCTTGCTAATTCAGCCTCATCTATCATCTGCGAAACAAATGCCCCGCCGCCCAATATTCTATCATCCGCCTTTTCTTTCAAGCCGATACGCCGCAACGCCTTGACCTCAGACCAACCACCCGCCGACCTCACCAGCCCGCCGCCAACCAGATGGGGCTGTCGCCCCATGGCAACACCTTTTTCTACAAAGCAACGATAATTTTGACGGGCCTGTTTCAAGCGCTTTCCAAACCAATTCAGCACATATTCAGTATCGTGCCATTCATATGCCACCTGCCCCATTACGCTACCATGACCGCTCCACGCATAGCGATCCAGTGATGGCAGGGACTCCACCATCTTGGCTCTTAACGGATTCAAATGGATGTAACGAACAAGCTCCTTAAAATATACATCTTCCTCGACAACGATGGATTTATAGCGGTTTTGAAACAAATGGCCATGCCGATAGTGTCGCCGGTTATAATAGCCGGCATATCCGGTTAATAATTTGCGCATAAACGATGAAAGCCCTTGCGGACCGCTTCGTAAAAGCAGGTGGGCGTGGTTGCTCATCAGCGCCCAAGCATATATGGCAGTTTGCGTGCTGAGTGACAACTCACCCAGTCTTTCAATAAACTTCTCGCGGTCTTGATCGTCGTCAACGATCTTACGTTTCTCGATACCTCGCACGATTACGTGGTGTAATGTACCTGGGGAATCCAACCGCGCTCGCCTTGGCATTGGGTCTCCTGAAGCCTGTCATTTTATTCACTGCCGAATTGCATACCCGATAAGGTCCTATTTGTCAACAACGTCCCTCTTTTTCCACTCTTTTTCCAACTCCCGGATCAGGTTGCCAAAGTCGTCGTAGGCCATGGTGGTGACCGCTTCGGTCGTGTCGGCGTCGCCGGCCTGGCGGATGACGATCGGGTTGCCCTGGGGGTCGTATTCGTACTCGGTGGTGCGCCCAAGATCGGTGCCCGCCGCCTCCACCTGCCGGATCAGGTTCCCGGCCGCGTCG
>Ga0209164_1005962_pt1 | contig 10188 bp, 7 predicted proteins | sample MTBNYHSulfiMetaG_FD_187458 | JGI IMG/M metagenome (GOLD analysis project Ga0209164, IMG submission 187458) | Enrichment culture microbial communities from rom New York Harbor, USA that are MTBE-degrading - MTBE-NYH (New York Harbor Sulfidogenic)... | ecosystem: Environmental > Aquatic > Marine >... | reverse complement strand
GAGGCGTTGTGCGGTTTCTTTCTTGTTCCACGCACACTCATCCAAAACCCTTTGCAAGAGCTCACTTTCGTGTTCAGCCATGGTGGGAACAGTGCTCGTCTCGGAGCTTGCCGTGGAGGAAGACCGTAGGACGACTGGTAATTCCGCTGGTTCGATATGAGCACCTTTTGCCAGCACGACCGCATGTTCTATGGTGTTTTCCAATTCGCGCACATTTCCGGGCCATGGGTGGTCCAGCAAAAGCCGCATTGCATCAGAACCAAAAGATTCAATGCTTTTCCCATGCACACGCGCAAAGTGATTGAGAAAATGGCGCGCCAGCAGCGGAATGTCATTGCTGCGCTCCCGTAGCGGAGGCAAGAGGATAGGAATCACGCCCAGGCGATAATAGAGGTCTTCACGAAAATCACCTTTTTTGACCTCTTCGAGCAAATTCTTGTTGGTCGCTGCCAATATGCGCACATCCACTGCCAGGGTTTTCTCACCTCCAACGCGTTCGAATTCCTGCGTCTGCAGGACGCGCAACAGCTTAATTTGAGCAGAGGGGGGAATCTCACCGATCTCATCCAAGAACACAGTGCCACCATCGGCCAGTTCAAAACGGCCGGATTTCAAGCGTATTGCGCCGGTAAAGGCTCCCTTCTCGTGACCGAAAAGCTCACTTTCGAGCAGGCTCGCAGGATAGGCTGAACAGTTGATTATGATGAACGGCTTGTCGTTTCTTGGACTGAGCTGATGAATGGCCCTGGCTACCAGTTCCTTACCTGTCCCGCTCTCTCCTTGGATCAAAACACTTGCGTCGGTTGGCGCAATATCTTCAATCAGCCGGAATACTACCTGCATTTTTGGATCTCTGGCAACCATCCCGCAAAACTCTGCTGAACTCTCGAGGCGGCACTGAAGATCGCGGACCTCTTCTTCATGCGAAACCGCTCTCTTAATCACAGGTGCTGCGTGATTCAGCATCAAACGAGTCAGCTTCATTTCTTCCGGATTGCACCTGCATTGACCAGCACAGGCAACACACAGCAAGCCCAATGAACGTTCCGGATGACCAAATGGAACCATGAGATAGCGATCGGCCGGCTTTAGATGTGGCGCGATCAAATCAGGAATCGACAGAGCCTTGGCCTCATTTTGAGTGAGCATGAGGCTCTCCTCGCTACTTGGACTTTCAACCAGTGTGAGCAACTTTTGGATAAGCTCGGGTTCCTTCAGCGCCCGCGTTTCTTTCTCAGAGAGAAAAAAGAGCGTATCTTTGGGCTCATTGTAAATCATGATCAGCATTTGCTCAGAATTTACAATGGAGCTAAACCTTTTGACCAGAAAGCGTCCGATTTCCCTTAACGTCTGCAGCGCTCCAATCTCCTGAACGATCCCACAGAACGTACGAGTCTGCTGATGGGCTCGTTCCAATTCCATCGTTTGTTCTTCGAGGCGCCTGGTGTACCTATTCAAGTTAGTCAGCATATGATTGAACGACTCAGCCAGTACCCCCACTTCGTCCCGTCCGCGCACACCAACCTGAACAGTGTCCAGCTCTCCATGGTCGAGCTTATCCACCGCCCGGGCAAGCTCGCCCAGGGGGTCCGTTATCCTTTTGATGAAAAGCAGGCTTCCCGCCAAAGCCATCATGAGTATCCCGAATGTGAACAGGATCATTTTAAGCCAAAGTCGTTTGACTTCCTGGCGGTAAGGCTGTTCGGAAAACCCGAGACGCAACGTACCCGCCTTGCCGTCAAAAATGGGCATCGCCATATCGAGATAGTATTCTCCAGTGGTGGAAACAACTTGAAGAGCATTCGGTTGAGAGACTGATTTGGGCTCATTGGCATTCAGCAGGTCGATTGGAATGCCGTCGGCAAAAGTATCAGCCAATGTTCGTCCATCTTTCTCAATGAACAAATAGGAAAGAGAAGGATGGCTATTAAGCTGCTGATCAAGCATTTTTTGCAGGGCAACGAGATCGTTTGTGAGGACCATGTCTGCTGCTTGAAGAGCAATTGCGCTCGTCAGGTATTCCGCCTGCGCATTTAAGGCAGTTAAGAGGCTTTCGCTGTATTGATGGCTCACCAGAAACGAGATGAGTACACCGCTGCAGATGACCAGTGCGGACACCCCCACCAGTAGCTTGCTTTTAAGGCTTCGAAGATGCATGACCATCTCTCCGGAATTCAGCCAAGCCCTGCTGAATCTTGTTGATTGCCGCATACCAATCCTCTTCGGGAATAACGAAGCGGTCGATCATAAGCTTTTGAAGAATCTCCCGCCCTGCCGGATCCTGGTGCATTTCCAGAAGCACCTTACCCACTTTCTCCCTGTTCCGCGGGGAAACCGTTCGTGCGGCCACCAGCGGCGGAATCCCGTAATGTTTTGATTTTCTTATGATGCGAGTCCTGGAGGTCCAATCAGGGTTGGCTTGCTGGTAGTATTCCCAGATGAGTCCATCAACGGCAGCTCCATCCACTAATCCTTTCGCCACTGCCAGGATTGAATTGTCGTGACTGTAGGTGTAGATAATCTTGTCGAAATAAGATTCCGGGCTCTCATGTATCTCGACAAGCCATTGCATCGGCACCAGTCTTCCCGTTAGCGAATCGGGATCGGTAAAAGCGAAGGTCCGGTTTTTGAGGTCCCGCAAATTCTGGAAGGCAGAATTCCGGTTTACGATCAGATAGGCTTGATAAAAATGGCTGCCTCTTATCTCGGGGATGGCTACCAATTCGAAACCGAGCTTTTCTCTTCCTGTAGCGTAAGGCCCCGAGCAGATAAAACCAAAATCGATTTGACCTTTGCCTAACAGGGCGTTGATTTCTCCGTAGCTTTTACGCTGAACCAGCTCTACTTTGTTGCCTAGTTTTTTCCCCATGTAATCCAACAGCTTGCGGTAATAAATGAAGCTTTCCTTCGGGGAAACCATAGCACCCACGGCAACTCTTAGAGGTGCCTCGTCTGAAGCGCTTTCAGCAGGTCGTGCAGCCGGTGCCGTTTTCGTAAAATCAACCACTCGACTATCACTGTCACGCCCACACCCGTTGCAGGCAAAGAGTAAAAGCAACGCACTCAGTTTTAACCATGATTTGAATGTCGGATTGAGGTCGGGAAGTGATTGCATTTTGCATCGCCTTGAGAAGCTAGTGAACAAATTAGAGGCATGCCGGCCGGGTTCACGATTATTTATAACTTCTCTTTTCTTGTCGAACAAGTTGTCGTCGATATTGAGACTTTCCATTACCGGAGGATATCCGCCAGATGGGCGAAGGGCATAGCGAAGCCATCGATATTCACAAGATGCAATGCTCTTGTGGCAATTCTGTAATGGAACTTGCCAAAAGAGACGGGGGAGCTCGCGTGTGTTGGAGACTTGGCTGTTTCGGATCAGACCCGAATTAATCGGCGAGGTTAGCTCCAGCCGCTCATTTCGTCGCCTCTGCATGCGATGCTGACGGCGGAACGAGCTGCACGTCAAGTCTGAGTAGGGTCGGCGGTTTTCTTCTCCGGGGAAGGTTTTTCGATCTTTTTTCGAACCGAGCTTTTTCCTTTTGTCTTCTCTTGTTCTTTTGCGTCCACCGGCTTATCGTTCTTACTTGCAACTTTTGTTTGTTTTGCAGCTTCCGGCGAGCGCTCCTGCTTCACTTTCGAATTGACTTGCGTGGCGGTTGTCTTGCCCTTCGCCTTTGCTGTGGAAGCCACTTTCTTGGTTTGCTTTGCCGCTTTCGAGGAGGCCTTTGTTTTAACCTTAGAATTGGCTTGTTTGGCGACCGTCTTGCCTTTCGCCTTTTTTGTGGAAGCCACCTTCTTCTTCGACGTCACACCCGGCTTCTTAGCTTTGGCGCGTTTGACCGCTTTCGTAGCGGCAGCCGATTTTGTCTTCGACTTTGGCCTGGTATTCTTGGCCATTGCCGTGGCTTTCGGGAAAGCTCCCGTGTAGCCATACTCCAGAAGTCTGGTCGTCTCGGCCGTCCGCACACCGGGAGTTGAAGCTCCCAGAACAACGGCAATCAACCGCTTGCCTCCTCTTGCTGCCGTGGCTGAAATGTTGTAGCGCGAAGCATTGACAAAGCCGGTCTTCAATCCGTCCACACCCGGGCAGGAACCCAGCAACCTGTTTGGATTCCTGTGGGTGACTTTCTTGTAAGTGTATTTTTGCCGGCAATGAATGTCCAATGCCTCGGGAAATCTCCTGAGGTATGCGATGGATAGTTTGGCAACATCTCGTGCGGTGGTGATCTGAGCACTCGCCGGCAGGCCGCTTGAATTGACAAAGTGAGAGCCCCACATGCCCAGTTGCTTCGCCTTGAGGTTCATCAGGGCGACAAAACGTTTCTCACTGCCGCCCAAATACTCGGCCAAAGCCATGGCCGCATCGTTTCCGGAGCCAACCCCCGCGCCTTTGAGCAGTTCCCCCAGAGAGACTCTTTCCCCCGCCTTCAATCCCATTCTGGTCGGCGGGGCGCCGGCAGCCTTCCTGCTGACCGTAACCAGGTCCGTTGGACGGGCACGCCCCCCTTCAATCGCTTCCAATGCCAGATATAAAGTGAGAACCTTGGTGATGGAAGCCGGAGGTATTGGAGCATCGGCATTCTGCTCAAACAGCACCGCTCCGGACAAATCCACCAAAATAGCAGAGCGAGCATTAAGGACGGCCGATTTGGCCGCAACGATCTTAGGCGACAGGAAAGTGCTCGCGATTAACAAAGCGAAGAGAACATAATTTTTTCTATTTAGCACTTGAAGCACCACCTTCTGAGCACGATAGAGGTCTCGGAGTTTCCAATATAATATCTGCCACATATACCTCTATGGGGTTGTGCCATCCCGTTTGTCAATCAAAAATGAACGGAATGCGGCTTTTTCTGCAAAATATTCCCGACCGTCAGGCACAATTGTTTGAGCGTGTGCTCGCAAAATCTGCATTGACGAAAGAAAAGAACATTCGTAGATTGGCAATGCCGCATCAGGGTGGTGCGGCCATATATGGAGGCAAACAGAAATGAATTTGGAAGAGATACAGAACACTCCTTCTTGGGAATGGACGGAAGAGACGGGCAAATTCCTCAACCAGTTACTGGCCGATCGACGCGCTCAGGTATCCAACCGCATTCTTGCAGCTGAATTATCCGGTGAACTGACTGTGATGAATGACGAGCTTGCAGATACGCTTCTTGCTATTGTTAAAAACAGCAAGGAACCCGATGAACTGCGCGGCGCTGCGGTGACATCTATAGGTGCTGTTCTCGAATACGTGGATACGATGGAATTCGAAGACGTGGAGGAAGACATCATATCCGAGGAGATGTTTTCCAGAATCCAGCGATCATTGCGCGAGCTCCATGGCGACGCCGGTCTCACTGAAGATTTACGGCGCCAGGTGCTGGAAGCGGCCGTGCGCGCCCCTGAAGAATGGCACCAAAAGGCCGTGCGCGCCGCCTACTACAGCGGAGACGAAGACTGGCATCTTACCGCGATCTTCTGCATGAATTTCATTCGCGGATTCGATGCCGAGATCATCGAATCGCTGCAAAGTGCGGATCCCGACATTCACATCGAGGCCGTTAGTGCGGCCGGTGCTTGGGGACTGGATGCGGCATGGGATCACATCTCAAGGCTCGCCACCGATGAGCGCACCGATAAGGACCTGCGGCTGACCGCTATCGATGCCATAGCCAGCATTCGCCCGAGTGATTCTTTAGTGCTCCTGGGTGATCTCACCACTTCCGAAGATGAGGATATAGTCGAAGCGGCATTCGAAGCCTTGGCCATGGCGGAAGGAGCTGCCGGATTGGAGGATTGGGAAGAGGAAGATGACTGATTCTTCAAACTTTTTCATTGGAATCTGCATTCCGAAGGAATCAGGCTCATCCGTTTGGCCTTAAGAACCCCTTGCACCGGCCTGAACAAACGCTGTGAATCGTAGTATCGGCCCACAAGCCGCCTCATGGCCCTTTTATCTCGAAAATACTTGAATAAGCCTTGTCGAGTAGGCACGTTTTCAAGTTCGGCTACTTTCTTTTCAAAGGCCTCGAAAGGAGCGTATCCATTGAATAGCTTTCGGAAAAGATCGTCGAAGTGCTGAATGGTGAAGAGCTCCTCGGAATGGATGCTGGCACCGGAACGTTCTCCGGGCATTACCTCCCGTTCGGCCAAGCAGGGCATAAGGTCCCGAAGATCCAGAAAAAAAGGAGAGCAACCGAATAAGTGACAGTCGGAAACCAGGATCTCCTGCTGCAGCATGCCGGTCAATTGCCTAATCACCTGCGCCCTTTCTTGAGAAACTTCGCAATCGTGTCTTAGACACGGGTAATCGCGAAAATGCTCCTGGTTGGACATTTCCTTTGCGGTCCCGGAGACAAAGGATCTCTCCGGAAAAAGAATGCATGCCAGCGGGCGAACCTCGTAGATCGTGCATATTTCATTTCTAAGGTATGGGCAGGGTTTCCTTATTTTCAATGCAACCCGCACGATTCGATCCTGGCCGGTAACGGGAAGCAACCCAAGAACAAAGCCTTCCAGCAATGCAGCCGATACGGACTTGTTCCGGTGGGCGGCAGCACCGATGGCATCAAAAATGGTGGCTGGTATCTGAATCTGCGGGCTCCTGCAGCCGGGTCTCAAGCATGTTGGATTGCATGCAAATTCGGAGCGAAGGCTGGCGAGATAAGCCCGTTCTGCAAAGTATTTTTGTATACCGTCAACCGTATCTTCCATTTCGGCACCTGAGGAGGACTCGTCAACCGGCTGAATATTATATTATTTTGAGAAGATTCTTGAACCGCGGTGTGGATGCCGTCAAGTCTTACATGACCACCATATTTTCATGGTCCGCAGCTGCTGCCCGCCATCCGCTGTAAAGCGCCTGAAGCCCGCAGCCTGTCAATGCAGATGACTCCCCTTTCCGAACTTGTCCCACAGTATGAGAGAGGCGTCCTTAATGGCCTCGAGAACCGACCTGATCGCTCGGGGCAGCTCCTCTTCATTCGCCCCCTTGGCAATTTGATAATCGACGAATTTGGCTTCGTAGTTCTCTACAGCAGCACCGATCTTGTTCAAGGCGAATTCGTCTTTGCTCAGGTCTATCCCCCGGGAGTACAGGAAGTTAGAAAGCTCGCCACCATCGGTGACCAGGTACAAATCCTCTCTTTCACCGACCGTGCGGACATGTATTTCAATACGTTCGGCATTGGGCCAACGCCAGTCGCTACTCAAAAGAAAACCGTTACCCGTCGGGGTGATGTCCCATCCCTCGATAAACACAAGGGCCAACTTTTCTTCCAAATATCCTTCATCCATACTCTACACCAATGGCCTCGATGTTGAACGATTATGGAATGGCACCGGCAGAGTGGCAGTGAACCATTCGAGAACGCCTGATTCTATCTGCACTGTGGACTCTTAGCAAGTTCTCATAATTTTTCCGACCGCACTCATATGTCATGTTTTTGACGAAAACAGGAATTGTATGCAGCAGCATTGGTAAGTTTTTCCTACAGCTTTGTCCGATGAGCTGTATGCAAAACAAGACACCGGTCCGCCAATCAGGTTTTTCATAAATCGCAAAAAAAAAGATTTTCAAACAACATCGGAGCCCTATCATCCGGCCAAAACCGAATGCCATCGCGTATTTTGGTGATTGATAAACACTTCACAAATATTCGTATATAAGACTCATTATTTACACGGTATGGTTATTGCTTGCCAACCCTCGGCGATGGATTTCCGCCGCACGACCAGTGAAGAATCTTTAGTTTAGATGGGAGAAGAGAAGATGACGGAATCAGAACGGCAAAAACCGAGTTGGACCAGATTCGCGTTTTGGGCTTTTGTATCGCTTTGTACGTTCGGGTGGGCACTGCTGGCAACCCAGGCAATGGCTGCAAAGAGGCTTGAAGTCAGCAAGGCGGAATGGAAAACCGACAGGTCCGAGCTTAAGGTTGAAGGCAAAGGCGAAATAGGCAAGAAAATCACGGTGACCGATGCCTATTCTTCTGCCGTGATCGGCACCGCCACTGTAGACTCTGAAAGCAAATGGAAAATAAAGGTAAGCAAGCCTTCTACCGTGCCCTGCCGAGCTCTGGCCGAGGGGTACGGCCAGACTGTTGAAACCGGCATCAAGAACGCTCCCGACAATTGCGGCGGGCAGTCTTCCAAAACCCTGACGGAGCTCATCGTTCAAGGCCCGACCAGTGTAGCGGAAAACAGCTCGGCCACCTACACAGCAACCGCGTCGCTCAACGACGGCTCATCGCAGCAACTGAGCAGCGGAGTCACATGGAGTGAGAATTCTCCATTTGCCGACATCGGAGCGACCGGAGCTCTCAGCACCTCGGAGGTGAACGGCGATCAAATAGGCCTTATCACTGCCAGCTATACCTATCAAGGCGTCAGCAAAACTGCGACTCTATCGTTTACTATTCAAGACTCAACCGGTCCCCCGGTGACGGGTTCGCACGCCGGACGATTCGATACGTTCGAGGGCACCAAGACGTGCTTAACATGTCATGCGGAGGAGGCCAAACAGGTCCACGGCTCGGTTCATTATCAGTGGAAAGGCGACTCGAGCGCGACTCTAGGCCTGGGACCGGAGAATGCCGGCAAACTCGGTGCTATCAACGATTTTTGTATATACCCGGATATCAACTGGATCGGTAAGCTCACCAATGTAAACGGCCAATCGGTGGATGGAGGCTGCGCCAAATGCCATGCGGGGCTGGGAGAAAAGCCCGATCCCGGTGCAACTCAGAGCCAGCTCGAAAACATCGACTGCCTGATTTGCCATTCCGCCGGGTATAAACGAAAAGTGGACATGGACACGGTGAGCGGCAAGTATCAATTTGTGCCCGACACCGCCAACATGGGAATGAACATTCTTCAAGCGGCAGCCGACATCACTTTGCCGTCAAAGGATGCTTGTTTGAATTGCCATACAAAATCCGGCGGCGGAGACAACTTCAAGCGCGGCGACATTGAAGAAGCCCACCGCAATGCAACGAAAAGCTTCGACGTGCATATGGCCTCGACCGCTAACGGCGGTGCAGGACTGGAGTGTTTGGATTGCCATACCAGTGTGATGCACCGGATAGCCGGCCGTGGAACCGACCTGCGCCCGAAAGATTCCGCCGAAGAGCTTTCCTGCACCAAATGCCACTCATCGAAGCCCCACGGCTCGTCCAAGATCGACAAGCACACCGCCAGAGTAAACTGCACCGTGTGCCACATACCGACCTATGCTAAGGTCGCCCCGACGGATATGGTCCGAGATTGGTCGCAGGCGGGTGATCTTGTTCAAAGCAGCGGGCTTTTTGAACCTCACATGACCAAACAGAACAATGTTGTTCCGGAATATCGTTTCTTCAACGGTCTCTCTCACTTTTACAGATTCGGTGATCCGGCCGTAGCCGGAGATAGTGGTAAAATCCTGATGTCCGGTCCCGACGGGAGCATCCAGGACCCCACTGCAAAGATCCACGCCTTCAAGCATCATCTTGGCAGGCAGCCGATAGATCCCGGAACCAACGCCTTACTGCCTCTCAAAATAGGTAAGTTCTTCGAGAGCGGCGATTTGGCGACGGCGGTTCAGCTTGGAGTAACCGGGGTCGGCTGGCCTTACCAGGGTTATGAGTTTGCCGATACCGAACGCTACATGGGCTTGTTTCACGAGGTGGCCCCCAAGGAGAACGCTCTCTCGTGCAACAGCTGCCATTCCGGAGGAACCCGGTTGGATTTCGGGGCGCTAGGCTATACGCCGAGCTCGACCTATAACGGCAAGCCGCTCTGTGCGAGCTGCCATGGAGACAAATCATCGAAGTGGTCAGGTTCCGAATACTTCACCAAGGTTCATGAAAAACATGTGGCGGACAAAAAGTATGACTGCGGCAAATGCCATGCCTTCAGCGCAGCCAATTGAAAGCACTTCCGGTTGGGTATCTGCCTGAACATAAACGTGCGCCGGTGAACTGTATCAATAAGGATAGCCCCGCACCGGGGCTATCCTTATCCGGACTCGCAGATATTTTTATTTTATCGTTGATTACAATACGTTGATTGGAATTCGATACTGCAATCTTAGGTAATGTGAGATCGCCGGTTTAGGCTTCGATCATCGTTTCGGCTAAATCATGACCGTTCGTGCTGAGGTATCGAAGCACGAACGAGACGGTTGGCCCTTCGATACCTCAGGGCGAACGGAGT
>Ga0209164_1005961_pt1 | contig 10189 bp, 8 predicted proteins | sample MTBNYHSulfiMetaG_FD_187458 | JGI IMG/M metagenome (GOLD analysis project Ga0209164, IMG submission 187458) | Enrichment culture microbial communities from rom New York Harbor, USA that are MTBE-degrading - MTBE-NYH (New York Harbor Sulfidogenic)... | ecosystem: Environmental > Aquatic > Marine >... | reverse complement strand
CAGCCTGGGCCAGACCGTGCTGATGGCGCTGCGGAACCCGCTCAGCCTGATCGGGCGTCTGGACGACGTGGCACAGGATATCGAGAACCTGGAGCTAGATGAGCAGGTCTGGGAGGTGATCGACGAGATCGCCCGCGCCGCCGGGGCTTCCCATTACCTCTCCGAACGGCTGCGCACGCTCACCTGCGCCTACTGCGGCGTGGCCAACCCGGTAGCTGGGCCCAATTGCATCGCCTGCGGCGCGCCGCTGGGCGACCGGCAGCCCACCACCTGCCCGCATTGCGGCTACGTGATCACCACCGCCGAGCAAATCTGCCCGAATTGCAACCGTTCGCTTACTTAATACTCACAACAGCGCCCTTGAAATTACCATTTCAGCCTTAAAACAAAACGCTCCATCTGAAAACGATGGAGCGTTTTTTGAGATCAGGCCAAATTCACCCAAGGTCACGCCATTGGTTGCCCATCCCGGCGATGAACTCCCGTAATTCCTCAGGGCCCCACCCACCGGCCTGATACACCGGCAGGGATTTGACCGGGCTGGCTTCCCAAGCCTGCAAGATTTCGGTGGTGAAGGCCCAGGCAGCCAAAATCTCGTCGCTGCGGGTGAACAGGGTGGCGTCGCCGTTCATGCAGTCCAGCAGCAAACGCTCATAGGCCTCGGGTGGCTCGCCGCCAAAGCTCTCGGCGTAGGAGAAATCCATCTTCACGGGGGAAATCTGATTTACCGGCCCCGGCTGTTTGGCGCCGAAGCTCAAGGTGATGCCCTCCTCAGGCTGGATGGTGAGCACCAGGGCGTTGGGAGCGGCCCCAGCCAGATTGCGCCAGCCGAACAGCGAGAGCGGCACCTGTTTGAACTGGATGGCGATCTCGGTCACCCGGCGCTTCAGGCGCTTACCGGAGCGGACGAAGAAAGGCACGCCCGACCAGCGCCAGTTATCAACCTGCAAACGCAACGCCAGCAGGGTCTCGGTGATCGATTCCGGGGCCACCCCCGCTTCTTGCTTGTAGCCCTTCACACCTTCGCCATCCACCCTGCCAGCGGCGTACTGGGCGCGGAAAGTGTTCTCCAGGGCATCCTCGCCGCGCAAGGGGCGCAGCGCCCTGAGCACCTTGAGCTTCTCATCACGCACCGCATCGGCGTTGAAGGCCACCGGCGCCTCCATAGCGGTCAAACTGACCAATTGGAGGATGTGATTCTGGAACATATCGCGGATCACCCCGGCACCCTCGTAGTATCCCGCCCGGGTGCCCACGCCAACGCTCTCAGCCACCGTGATCTGCACGCAGTCGATGTAGCGGCGGTTCCACAGTGGCTCGAAGATGCCGTTGGCGAAGCGGAAGACCAGGATGTTCTGTACGGTCTCCTTGCCCAGATAATGATCGATGCGATAGACCTGATGCTCGTCAAAGACGGCGTGCACCTCAGTGTCCAGAGCCTTGGCGGATTCGAGATTGTGCCCGTAAGGCTTCTCGATGACCACGCGCGTCCAGCCCTGAGGGCAGTGCGCCAACTCAGCCTCTCCGATGCGCTGGACGATGGTGGAATAAGCCCCAGGGGGCGTCGCCAGGTAGAAGAGCCGGTTATCGGCCCCTAGTTCATCCAACTGCTGGTCGAGGCGCCGGTAGCCGTCCAGATCGTCGAAGTTGGCGCTGACATAAGTCATGCGCTTCAACAAGCGGTTCAGCGTCTCCCCCTCTATGGGCTGCGTGCGGGAATGCTGCTCCACGCCGGCGCGCATTTCGTCCTGGAATTTCTGGTCGTCCCAATCGCGGCGGGCGAAACCGATGATGTGCAAATTCTCCGGGAGCTTTCCAGCCAGGGCCAATTGGTAGAGCGCCGGGATGAGCTTGCGATGGGTGAGGTCGCCGGTGGCGCCAAAGATCACCAGCCCGATAGGGCGAGTGGGCTTTTCGTTAGGCGTGAACATCGTCATTGTGCCGGGACTTTCAATCTTCCGCTTTGCGAACAGCGTGCCCGCCGAATTGATGGCGCATGGCAGCCAGGAGCTTGGCGGCGTAGCTTTGGTCTTGACGGCTGCGGAAGCGCTGGAAAAGAGCCTGGGCGATCGCCGGAGCGGGCACAGCCATGTCGATGGCCTCGAAAACCGTCCAGCGGCCTTCCCCCGAATCGACCACGTATCCCTCGATGCTGCTCAACTCCTGATCGTCCTCCAGGGCGTTGGCGATGAGGTCGAGCAGCCAGGAGCGCACCACCGACCCATAGCGCCAGACCTCGGATATCTGGTGCAGGTCGAGGTCAAAGTCCTCCCTCGCCTTGAGTATCTCGAAGCCCTCGGCATAGGCCTCCATGAGGCCATATTCGACGCCATTGTGCACCATCTTGACGTAGTGCCCGGCGCCGCTCGGCCCCACGCGCCCCCAGCCCTTATCCGGTCCCGGCGCCAGAGCCTGGAAGATGGGCTTGAGCCGCTCGACGACATCTTTCTCGCCGCCGATCATCATGGAGTAGCCCTCTTCCAGCCCCCAGATGCCGCCACTCACACCGGCATCTACAAAGTGAATGCCTTGCTGTTTCGCTCGCTCGGCGCGTCGCATCGAGTCGCGGAAATTGGAATTGCCACCATCGATAATCACATCCCCTTCAGATAGCAGCCCGCACAGGGCATCCACCGTGCTCTCGGTAGCGTCGCCAGCCGGCACCATCGACCAGGCCACGCGAGGAGCTTCCAGTGTTTCCGCCAGTTCCGCCAGCGAAAAAACCGGTTCCAGCCCGGCTTCGGCAGCCAGCGCTTTGGTGGTCCCAGGGCTGCGATTGTAGCCGACCACCGAATGCCCGGCTTTCAACAGACGGCGCGCCATGTTGGCGCCCATTTTCCCCAGGCCGATTATTCCCAATTGCATCATGTCACCTCGTCTCGAATGCTTCCCTCACTAAGACTCCCTGATTTCGCCAACTATTACCCAATACCGTCGGCAAAACAAGAAGATTATACACCCAGGCACTGCCCGATACGGCTTTCGTGGCCAAGCGCCGGATGATATAATGGTTCACAGATTCACGTTTGCGACAGCAATTCTCGTCAGCTAGCTTTATCGAGCACAAAGGAGAAGGAGCAATGACTTCGCGAAGAGTTCGTCTATTCCTGGTCTTCTCGGCCGTGCTACTCTTGCTGCAAGCCTGCAATTTCCCCGGAAGGGGCCAGAATGATGAGCCGGGCAACATCGCTACGGCGGCAGCACAGACCATCCAAGCCGGCCTAGCGCAAGACGGGGCTGTTCAGGCCACCGCGACCAACACGCCCGAAACGCCCGGAGATGGGGCACAAACGGCCACAGCCACGTCCACCTTGATCCCTACCATCACCCTGACCCCGACCATCACGAAGACCCCGATTCCTTGTGATATAGCCAGCTACGGGGCCGACATCGACGTGACCGTCCCCGACGGGACAGAATTCAGCCCTGGGGATACCTTCACCAAGACCTGGCGCTTGACAAACGCTGGCTCATGCACTTGGACCTCGGGCTATGAAATCATCTTCGACCACGGCGACCAAATGGACGGGCCTGCTTCGCAACAACTCACCTCCGGCACAGTAGCGCCCGGGCAAAGCGTGGATATCTCGGTCGATCTCACAGCCCCGGCGACGCCAGGCACCTACCGCGGTTACTGGAAGCTGCGCAACCCCTCAGGCCAAGTGTTCGGCATCGGGGCTTCGGGAACAGGTGCCTTTATCGTCGAGATCGAGGTGGTCGTGGAACTGGACTTCACCTTCAAATTCCACAACCTGCACGCCTGCGGCGGCCTGCAATACGCCACCGTGAGGGTCGTCAACGTGGGCTCTGAATTCTTCCAATCGGCCCAAATGACCGTCGAGGACCTGGACACCAGCACGATCCTGTATGGCCCGGCTTCCAACAACAAGCCCTACCTACCCAACGCCAACGATTGCCCGCCAGGCAACGACGACCATGACCCCGGCGAAGCCTATTACATTGCGGTCAGCATTGGGGCGGCGCCACCCAGCGGCCACGATGCACGCTTCACCCTCAAGATGTGCACGGAGGACGGCTTGGGCGGCGACTGCATCACCAAGGTCACCGAATTCGAGATTCCGTAGTCGTTCCCTAAACCTTTGAAAAGACCACGAAGGGGCGGGTTTGAAACCCGCCCCTTCGTTTGGTGATAGCACATCAGCGGCGATTTCGAAGTCACCGCACACATGAGGTTATTTAGCCAGTGACTTCCACCCGCCGGGCCTCTACGGTCTTCAACAGCGAGGCGTAAGCGACGCTGAACTTCTCCACGCCCTCATCCTCCAATTCCTGGGTAGCCTTAGCCAGCGACAGGCCCAGCTCCTCAAGATCGGCAAACGCTCGCTGGGCATCTTCGAGGCCGTCGGCGATGGTGACCTCCACCTGGCCGTGATCGAGGAAAGCAGCCAACGTATTTGGTGGAACGGTGTTCACCGTATCGCGGCCGATCAAGGTATCCACGTACAGGGTATCGGGATAAGCGGGATTCTTAGTACTCGTGGAGGCCCACAAGGGGCGCTGCACGCTGGCGCCCTTCTCCCGCAAGCTCTTGAAGCGCTCGCCCGAGAAGACCTTGGTGAAGCGCTGGTAAGCCAGCTTGGTACTGGCCACAGCGATTTCCCCGCGCAGCTCCAGCGCTCGAGCGGCGTGAGGGCCTCCCCCGGCGGCTATGTCTTCCAGCCAGCTATCCACCTTGCTATCGATACGAGAAACGAAAAAGGAGGCCACCGAGGCAATATGGTCGATGGGCTGCCCTTTGTCTATGCGCAATTCCAGCCCCGATAGATAGGCGTCCATCACCTCCTCGTAGCGCTCCAGGGAGAAGATCAGGGTGATATTGATGTTGTAGCCGGCGGCAATCGAGCTTTGAATGGCCGGAAGGCCTTGCTTGGTAGCCGGTATCTTGACCATCAAATTGGGACGATCTATCCACCCCCATAGGCGCTGGACCTCATCACGGGTGGCCTCGGTATCGTGTGCCAGGTCAGGATCGACCTCTAGACTGACGTAGCCATCCCTGCCCTGGCTGGCCTGATAAAGCGAGAGCAACAAGTCAGCGGCCTCGCGAATATCGGCCACCGCCAAATGCTCGAATATCTCTGGGGCAGATTTACCAGACTTTGCCAGGGCTTGCAGTGTCTCGTCATAATCATCGGAATTGGCGATGGCATTATTAAAGATGCTGGGATTGGAGGTCATCCCATAAATCTCGCCAGCGGCGATCATACCCTCGAATTCGCCGTTTATCAGTAATCGGCGCTCGATGTTGTCATACCACAGGGATTGCCCAAGCTCGTAAAGCTGCTGTGCTCGGTTGCTCATTAAAGTCTCCTTGTCACCAAATCACACTCTTCTGACATCTCAATCCAGCCCTATCTCACTGGCGCTGAGGAACTCTACATCCTGGTCGGCGAAGCGCGCTCTCATCACTTCGATGGCCTCAGGGTTATCATCGATCAGCAAGAAACGCCTGCCCAACTCCAGCGCTGCCGCGCCGGTGGTGCCACTGCCAGCGAAAAAATCCAGCACCAACTCGCCAGGGTTGGAAGAGGCCGCCAAGATGCGCTTCAGGATGCCCAGAGGCTTCTGGGTGGGATAGCCGGTCTTCTCCTTGCCTGTGGGGCTGACGATGGTGTGCCACCAGGTGTCGGTGGGCAGTTTGCCGCGCCGGGCCTTCTCCTCACTCACCAAGCCGGGGGCCATATAGGGGATGCGCTCGACCTCATCAGCGTTGAAGGTGTAGCGCTCGGCGTCCTTGACGTATACCAGGATGTTATCGTGCTTGGCTGGCCAGCGGCGCTTAGAGCGCCCGCCGTAATCATAGGCCCAGATGACCTCGTTGAGGAAGCAATCCCGTCCAAAGATCTGATCCAGGAGCAGCTTGCAGTAGTGCACCTCGCGATAATCGATGTGGAAATACAGCGTGCCGGTGCCTGACAGCACGCGGTAGGCCTCTCCGAGGCGGGGCGCAAGGAATTGCAAGTAATCATCGAACTGGTCGTCAAAGGCCTTGGTGCCGAGCACCTCGCTGCGATAGCGCCGGCCGGAAAAGCCGCTCCGGTCGCCATCCTTGCTGCGCACGGTGCGCAACTGCGTGCGGGCCTGCTGTTTGCCGGTGTTGAAAGGGGGATCGATGTAGATCAAATCGACCGATTCGTCGGGAAGCCGCTGTAAAACGGGCAGATTATCCCCGTAAATCACGCGTGCCTGGAAATCCACATCCAGCGGTTTGCGGCCCATGGTCAGTTCAATCGAGCAAAGCCAGTGCGCGTGCTACAACATTGTCAACGTTGAAACCCAGCTTAGCAAGGGCTTCGCCGCCGGGAGCCGAAACGCCAAAGCGATCCAGCCCGATAACATCGCCGTGCTCCCCCACCCAGCGCTCCCATCCCTGGGCCACGCCAGCTTCTACCGCCAGGCGGGCGCCGACTTTCGATGGCAGCACAGATTCACGGTAGGCCTCATCCTGAGCGGCGAAAAGCTCCCAACTGGGGAAAGAGACCACCCGCAGGCTGTGCCCCTCGGCAGCCAACACCTCGCCAGCAGCCAGGATCAAGGGCAGCTCAGAGCCGGAGGCCATCAGGATAAGCTCTGGATCGCCCTCCCCCAGGTCGGCCAGCAGGTAAGCGCCGCGCTGCAAGCCTTCGGCGGGGGTGTACTTCTGGCGATCGAGCGTGGGCAGCGATTGGCGGGTGAAAATCAACGCCGTGGGGCCATTCCGCCGTGAAATCGCCACGCGCCAGGCCTCGGCGACCTCGTTGGCGTCGCAGGGGCGGATGGTCACCAGATTGGGGATCGCCCGCAGCGTAGCCAGGTGCTCGATGGGCTGATGGGTGGGTCCATCCTCGCCCACACCCACGCTATCGTGAGTGTACACCCAGATGCTGGGGTAATGCGAGAGGGCCGACAGCCGCACGGCGGGACGCATGTAATCCAAGAAAACCAGGAAGGTGGCGCCAAAGGGGATGACCCCGGGATAGGTAGCCATGCCGTTGACGATGGCGCCCATGCCGTGCTCGCGCACACCATAATGCAGGTTGCGGCCTTCGGGCGAATCAGGCTGGAACGCCGGGCTGCCATCTATCCAGGTCTTGGTCGAGCCGGTCAGGTCGGCCGAGCCGCCGATCAGGTCAGGCAGCCGGGGGGCGATGGCGTTGATCACCACCCCGTTGGAGGCACGTGTGGCCAAGCCTTTTTCATCGGCGGGGAAAGCGGGGATGTCGGCGTCCCAATCGGGGGGCAGCTTTCCAGCCAGGATGCGGTCAATCTCAGCCGCCAGCTCGGGATGCTCTTGGCGATACCCATCCAGGGTCTCGTTCCACTCCCCCTCTATCTCCTCCCCAGCCGCAACCGCCTGGCGGTAGAAAGCCAGCACTTCCTCCGGGATGTAGAAGCGAGGCTCGACGGGCCAATCCAGATTTTGCTTGGCGCCGTTCAGCTCCTCATCGCCGGGCGGCTCGCCGTGGGCCTTGGCGGTATCCTGACGGGTGGGCAGCCCGTAGCCGATGTGGGTGCGCACAGAGATCAGCGAAGGGCGCTCGTCGGCCACCGCAGCCTTTATGGCCTCGTCGATGGCTTCCACGTCGTTGCCATCCCCGACGTGCTGCACGTGCCAGCCGTAAGCCCTGAAGCGGGCGTCGCGGTCCTCGGTGAAGGCCTTTTCGGTGCTGCCATCGATGGAAATATGGTTGTCATCGTAGAGATAGACCAGCTTGCCCAGCTTGAGGTGGCCCGCCAGGGAAGCCGCCTCGGAGGCCACGCCCTCCATCAAATCCCCATCGGTGACCAGGGCGTAGATGTGATGGTCGATTAGATCGTAACCGGGGCGATTGAAGCGGGCGCGCAAGTGGGCCTCGGCAATCGCCATGCCGACGCCGTTGGCGAAACCCTGCCCCAGGGGCCCGGTGGTGGTCTCCACGCCCGGCGTCAGCCCGTACTCTGGGTGGCCGGGGGTGATGCTGCCCCACTGGCGAAAGTCCTTGATATCCTCCAGCGAGACGGCATAGCCGGTGAGGTGCAAGAGTGAGTACAAGAGCATCGATCCATGCCCGCCGGAGAGCACGAAGCGATCACGGTTGAGCCAGTGGGGGTTCTTAGGATTGTGACGCAGATGGCGCGTCCAAACGGTGTAGGCGAGCGCGGCGGCGCCCATCGGCAAGCCGGGATGTCCCGAATTGGCGTGTTGTATGGCATCCGCCGAGAGGAAACGTATGGTGTTGATAGCCTGGGTTTGTAGCTTGGGATTGACAGACATGGTAGTAGACTCCGACGCCAGATTAACGCAGATTCGCGTGATGGTTCGATTCTAACAGATTGCACCAGCCAGAGGCACGATAAGAAATCTCGAAGCCGGGTACCCTTTCGAGATCGAAGCTAACCAGTCAAACTCGGCTAATCCTCTACGGGGATCCCGATCTCGATCTGCCCATCGACGATGCGAACGGGATACGCGGGGATATTGGTGGCCGCCGGCAAGGAAAGCACCTCGCCATTGCGAACGTCGAAGCGCGCCCCGTGGCGCGGGCAAGCGACCGAATAGCCCTCCAATTCGCCATCCCCCAAGGGGCCATCATCGTGGGAGCACAGGTCGCCGATGGCGAAGAACTCTCCTGCGATGTTGAACACGATGATGTTGAAGGCATCAATCTCTACGAAAAGCCGCTGCCCATCCCCCAGTTCATCGACTCCGGCAACCGCCACGTATTCCAGCTGTTCGTCGTCCAGGGTTTTGTAATTGACCATCATCCTCAACTATCTCCAAGGACGGAAGTAAGCGAGCTTTCACCCCCTCCGCTCAGGAGACCAATTCGTCGTCCGCCTCCCCCAAAGGCAGTTCGTACACGCCGCCTTTGAGCACCTTCAAAGACAGCAGGGCACATTTCAAGCGCACAGGCCCTAGCTCGATGCCCAGCAGCTCTAGCACATCTTCCTTGCCGATTTGTTTGACCTCATCCAGCGACTTGCCGATGATGCTCTCGACCAGCAGATCGGCGGAAGCCTGCGAGATCGAGCAGCCCTGCCCGGAGAAGGCCGCTTCGGTGACCACGTCGTTCTCGTCCACGCGCAGGTCTATGCGCAAGTGATCGCCGCACAGGGGATTATCGTCCTCATAGCTGTAATCGTGGGGATCCAGTTCCCCGCGATGGTGAGGGTTCTTGTAGCGGTCGATGATCAATTCGCGATAGAGGTCGTCCATGATGTCCTGGTTTCTGAAAATCGTTTATCCGAAAAGCTCTTTCACCTGATAAAGCCCTTCGATCAAAGGATCGATATCGGCTTCGGTGTTGTAAAGATAGAAGCTGGCCCGAGTGGTGGCCGGCACGCCATACTTCTCGTGCAGAGGCATGGCGCAGTGATGTCCGGCCCGCACCGCCACCCCGCTGCGGTCGAGGATCTGGGCCACGTCGTGGGCGTGCACGCCTTCGAAAGTGAACGAAGCCACCCCGCCTTTGTGCTCAGCGCTGGGCCCAAAGACCCACACACCGGGAACCTCTTCCAGGCGCTCGAGGGCCTGGGCAATGAGGGCATGCTCGTGGGCCGCAACCGTCTCCATCCCAATCGCCGATAGATAATCCACGGCGGCGCCCAGGCCAATCGCCTGAGCGATCGCCGGCGTGCCAGCCTCGAATTTCTGTGGCACGGCATTGGCCTCGAAAGTGCGCAGATGCACGCGCTTGATCATGTCACCGCCGCCTAAAAAGGGCGGCATGGCTTCCAGCAAATCGAGCTTGCCGTAAAGCACGCCCACGCCGGTTGGCCCCAGCATCTTATGGCCAGAGAAAGCCAGGAAATCAGCGCCCAGCGCGCTAATGTCCACCGGGAGGTGAGGCACAGACTGCGCGCCATCGATCAAGACGACCGCGCCTGCCTTCTGGGCGCTCTTGACCATCTGTTCGGCGGGGTTGATGGTACCCAGCACATTGGACATCTGCGAGAAGGCCACCAGTTTGGGGCCAAGCTCGAGCAGCTTATGATAGCCATCCAGGTCAAGCAGGCCGTCATTGGTGATGGGGGCGAATTCCAGCCGCAGTCCCTTCTCTTCGGCCAGCATCTGCCAGGGCACCAGGTTGGAGTGGTGCTCCATCTCAGTGAGCAGGATCACGTCACCGGCCTGCAAATTGGCGCGGCCCCAGCTCTGCGCCACCAGGTTGATCGACTCGGTGGTGTTGCGGGTGAAGACGATCTCGCG
>Ga0209164_1005960_pt1 | contig 10194 bp, 12 predicted proteins | sample MTBNYHSulfiMetaG_FD_187458 | JGI IMG/M metagenome (GOLD analysis project Ga0209164, IMG submission 187458) | Enrichment culture microbial communities from rom New York Harbor, USA that are MTBE-degrading - MTBE-NYH (New York Harbor Sulfidogenic)... | ecosystem: Environmental > Aquatic > Marine >... | reverse complement strand
TCGTGGCCCCGCCGTGGTCGTGTTGCCGGAATTCATTCCCGCCAAGTGGTGGCATACCTTGCTGCATAACCAGACTGCCAGGCTCATCAAGCGCACCTTGATCTACAGCCGTGGGATAAACGAGACAGACCGGGTGGTCATTGATGTGCCCTACCACCTTCACCGGTGATCGCATCTCCGTCTCTGTGGTCTAGGGTCTCATGCCTGCCTTTGCTTCTGGCTGCCCCCCCTTGCTCACTGAGCGCCTGATTACTGATCCCCTGATTACTCATCCCCCCGGATTACGGCCAGCACCTCCGGCAAAAGCGCATCCGTGGTGGCTAGGGCCTCTTCCCCATAGATCGTGCGCTGGCCCGACCAGTCGCCGAAATAACCCCCAGCTTCCGCCAGGATAGGCGGGAAGGGGCCGCAATCCCACACCGCCATGATCGGGTCGAGCATCAGTTCGGCCCGCCCGGTGGCCACAAGCAGGTAGCCGTAGGCATCCCCCCAGCCCGCCCGGTAGCGCGCGGCTGCCTTGAGCCGCTCCCACTCGGCGCCGCGCCCTTTTTTAGCGAAGTTGCCCACGTCGGTGTGCAGCAGCAGGCCATCCCCCAAGCTGGTGGCGTTGGATACGCGCGCCGGCCGGCCGTTCCACCAGCAGCCCAGCCCGCTAGCGGCAGCGATCATCTCGTCCAGTGCGGGGAAATAGGCGGCCCCCACCCGCACCTCCCCCTCGATCTCAAGCCCGATCAGCACGGCGTAGATCGGCACGCCGCGCATGAAGTTCTTGGTGCCGTCGATGGGGTCGATGATCCAGCGGTGGGAGGCGTCGTCGTTCTCTGCCGTGCCGAATTCCTCGCCTATTACCGTGTGCTTCGGGCAGCGCTTCTCGATGCGCCCCCGGATCAGCTCTTCGGACGCCTTATCCGCCAGAGTGACCGGGGTGTGATCGGCCTTGAGCTCTATCGCTAGCTCGGTCTGGTAATAGCCCAGCGTCAGCCGACCAGCTAGGTAGGCGGTCTCGGTGGCGAAATCCAGATAAGTGCGCAGGTCTTCCGGCATCGGCATTCTCTTCTTGGCCTTAAGTCGCGGTTTCCCACCACTTTAACACCCGCAGCGCCCGCAAGGTGTTGATGCGGCTTGGCTTCCCCGCTTTCTCCATCTCGAAGAGCCTCAGCCCGCTCGGCCCGCTGTTCATCCGCCACAGACCATCCTTCTTGCGCTTGCTTTTTAGTAACTCGATAGCTTCACTCAGACGCGTATCTCGCTCGGCCTGTGTTGCTTGGAAGTAATCCAGCGCCCGCAGGAAATCGAAATACCAGCGCGGCGGGAAGGGCATGCGCGTCATGCGGACATCTACAACCTCGCCGGTGCGGTGCGAGCGGTACAGCCGGTGGATCAACAAGAATTCGCGCCCCTCCGCCTGCGCTCGCTGGACCTCGCCCAGATTGGGCGGGTTCAGCTTTTCGTACTCGTGTAGCCCCTCCAGCGCCAAGATTGTGGTGTGGAAGGAACTGTGCGTGGCGCCCCGATACGATTGGCAGTTCCAGCCCCGATCGGGCATTTGCTGCTCCAGCATGTGCTCCGCCAGCCGGTGCACCCCGGCCTCATCGTAGCCAAAGTGCGCCAGGATCGACAACACCATCCCGCTGATGCAGGTCTCACTGTATTTTATTGTGCTGGAAAAATTGATGCCCCCGTCTTTGTACAAACCCTTTTCCAGCAGCACCTGGCAGGCCCTCATCGTTTGCGGGTGCTTGGGCGGCAATCCCAGCTGCCGCAGCGTCAGCATCGTATAGGTCGTCGAGATCCACTTTGGGCTGTACAGGCCCTTGCCCCACCTCCCGTCCGGATCTTGCAGGCTCAGGAAGCGCGCCCCCCAGCCCTCCAGCGCCACCTTTTGCTGCTCTTCCTCATAGACCGCCGCCTTCTCCCCCAGCAGGTCGCGCTGCACCTGCCAGCGGATCGCCGGATCGCCCTCCAGCAGCCAGTCAATTGTCTCGGACTCGTTCATCTTCCCTCTCGCGGTAGATAAATTGGCGCTATTGTAGCGCAAAATCATCCTCTCGTCCTTGACCGCCCCAACCCAAAACTGTATACTGCTTATGTAACGGCGCAAGATGCTAGGTGGACACCATTGGGGTGTGCCGGTTTCGCCACAGCTTCACAATGGAATAGGCCCTTGGGGAGGGTCTTATGCTGTCCCTTTGTGTATCGCCGCGCGTTGGCAGGACCTGCGCTGAATGGAGAGGTGTGTCTGCTCAGGAGTACGCAGATGTCGGCTTTATCCAAAACCTTGGTTTAGCGAGTGCTAGGAGGCAAAAATGCAATTGCCGGAGTTCAATTTGAGTTTATTCTTGTTGGGTGTTCTCGGTGGGTTGCTGACCGACCTCCTGAGAATCTATAAACAAATGCGCACTACTCCCATTTCCGATCAGCTCAAGGAAAAAACTGTCTGGCAGAGTATGATCCTTCTAGGCCTTTTTGGAGGCCTGGTGGTTTACTTGGCAGGGCCATCGGGTTGGGAGGAGGCGATCATCATTGGCTATGGGGCGCCGCAGTTTCTCTCCAAACTGGTTGCTGGCACCGAAGAGCCGCAGCAGACGCAGGCAGTGGACTATCGGAGTATCCGCGCCATGGTGGCAAGCGCTCCCCCGGCGTCTGAGCAATCGGCGCGCCGGAGACTAACGGGCGCTCGATATGTAGATGCAGAGCAAGAGGTCCCGGAAGTCGACCTTGAAGCCATCTTGAAGTCTAGTGAGGTGCTGACACCAACACAGGTCAAGGAAATGCCCGCCTCGCTCCGAGGGTGGTGGGGAAAATAAATCAGAGTTTAGGATAAACTCAGGCGCTGTTCTTTCCAGGCCTGGGCGTATATTCAATTGCTGTTGCTAAGGTATTGAGGCAGCGGGTTTTTAGGCTGTCTCTCTCTTCGCGCCCCAACCACCTAACTGCCCAACTATCTAACTACGCAACTACCCAACCAGCCAACTATCTTCCCTGATTACTGGTTGCCTAACTACTTTCTCCTATCCGAGCATAAAGTATACTATAAAATAGTGTATAATACATACACACGAGGAACCCGCCAGGAGGTGGCACGTGTTGGCTAACGAGAAAAAGGATAAGCGCATACAGGTGCTGGTTCCCACCTCGCAGCATGAATACCTGAAAGCCGCTTCCGACGATCAGGGCATCTCGATCTCGGAATTAATGCGCAGGATCCTTGACGATCACATGCGGCGCAAGATGGATGCGCGTTTGGCCGCGGCTGCTGAGGAACTCAAGTCGCTCTACCAGAGTGATGAGGAATTGACCGCCTTTACTGCGCTGGATGGAGAGAGTTTCCATGAATAGGGGAGAGGTCTGGCAAGTCAATCTCGACCTCACTGTTGGCGCTGAGATCAAGAAATCGCGCCCTGCCGTGCTCGTGGGGCGCGATGCGATTGGCGTTTTGGCTTTGCGCATCATCGTGCCGCTCACCGAGTGGCGGGGAGCCTTCGACCAGGCGCCCTGGCTGGTCAAGATCAGCCCCTCGCCCGAAAACGGCCTGACCAAGGATTCCGCCGCTGATACCTTTCAGGTGCGGTCTGTCTCGACCACGCGCTTAATTCGCAAGCTGGGACGCCTGGCCCAGGACGATATGGAGGCCATCAAGCAAGGCTTGGCGATTTGTCTTGAGTTGGATTGAAAGGCGGATCAAGGCATATGTCTAGAGTTGTGCGCCCTCTTTTCTACTTCACAGGCAACAATGCGATGGTTTTTAGTGGATATAAGAAATACCTTAGGCGCTTGTTGATAGAAAACGTCTTTCGTAATATACTCAAGCAGTGGAGCAGGCGGATGGAGGAGAGGAAGAGTGTTAATTGCAGGGGAAATTATGTTTAAAGACTTGAAGTCTCTGTAGGAAACTGGCTGAGGTGAAACATGAGAGCAGATGTTATTGGGCGGGTCAGAAATACACCTCTTCCCAAAAATCAAGGCTTGCTTCCACTTTTTGAAGCGATAAGTAATTCAATTGATGCTATCGAGGAATCTGGGCGAGATCCTTCTGATGGGGCTATAGATGTTGAGATCATTCGCTATGCAATGCTTCCTTCATCTTCTGATGTTGGAAATGAGGAAGACAATGTATTCTATCCTCCGATTCTGAGTTTTGAGATTCGCGACAACGGTGTTGGTTTCACGGAAGAAAACTGGGAAGCATTCAATGTTGCTGATACACAAATCAAGGTTGCGAAGGGTGGCAGGGGTGTTGGCCGTTTCATTTGGCTGAAAGCATTTGAAAAGGTTGAGGTTGACAGCATATTTCGACTAGACGCGGGCTTAGCTCACCGCACCTTCAAGTTTTCTCTTGCCAACTCGGATGGCATTAGTGATTATGATTATTCGGAAGAGTCAGATGGTGCTGAGATCCGCACGACAGTTCGTTTGATGGGATTTGGCGAGGATTATGAAAAGAGAATACCTCGAAGTGCTAAAAAAATAGGCCATCGGATAGTTGAGCATTTCCTGGAATACTATGTTCTCACAAACATGCCAATTGTGCGGATTTTTGACGGCTCGTTAGATGGAGGACGACTTAGTCTGGACGACGTTTATGAGGATTTGATTGCAGATACAGACAGACAGCAATTCAATGTGAAGGATGAGGCATTTGATATTACACACTTCAAATTAAATGTAGGGGCCAGCGTAAAACATCATGTTTGCTACTGTGCTAGCCGGCGAGTCGTTGTGAGGAAAAATATCAGCAATACAATGATTCCCAATTTGCCAACGACCTTGACAACGGATGGAAGCGATGAAGCCTTTGTATATGCAGGATACGTCTCATCACAATTCTTGGATAAGCATGTAAGCCAACATCGGCTTGGCTTTGACATAACACAGGAAAAAACTGAGATGTTCCCGGCAGAGCTAACATTCTCAGAAGTTGAGGCGGCAACTACAGAGGTCATTCGTGAAAATTTGCGTGCTTTCACAGATATTGTGAAGGCTAGAAAACATGAACGAATCCAGGAGTTCGTAAACAGTAAAGCTCCCGAGTATAGGCACATCCTGAAGAATCATCCTGATCGTTTAGACGCCGTCCTGCCTGATGTCTCGGACCGTAATTTGGATGGAGCGCTATATGATATTCACAGGGATATAGAAAGTGAAATAAGATCTGAGGCTCGACAACTTTTGGAGAAGGGGGTGCTAGCGGATGTCGATGAGGAATCCTACGATGAGCAATTGGAGAAGTTTTCGCGATTTTGGGAAGAGATGAATGAGGTCGGCAAGGCAAATCTTGCGAAGTACATTGTTCATAGAAAGCTCATACTGTCGTTTTTGGAAGATGCCTTGAATCTTCAAGATGCAGGCAAGTATTCAAGAGAGGAAGCCATCCACCAGTTCATTTTTCCTCTCAAGAAAACGTCTGATGAAATTCCGTATGACCAGCACAACCTCTGGATTGTAGACGAGAAACTGGCGTATCATTGGTATCTCGCCTCCGACATGTCTCTAAGCAGTGTTCCTGATCTTGATTCGGATTCCCGGTTGCGCCCGGACCTTATCGCATTTTTTGATCGCCCAATTGCTGTCGTTGAGGAAGATGCTCCTTTTAACTCGGGTATTGTCATCTTTGAATTCAAACGACCTATGCGCGATAACTATGACGATGAAGACAATCCAATTCAGCAGATACTTGGTTATGTCAATGCGATTAAAGAGGGGACGACAATTGATAGAAACGGTCGACCTGTTAGGGTTCCACAGGCCACCCCTTTCTATTGTTATGTTATTAGTGACCTGACTCCACGCTTGACAGCTCAGGCGGAATATGCAAATCTTAGCATTACACCTGACGGCGAAGGATACTTTGGATACAATAGTAATATAGGTGCTTACATTGAAGTTATTAGTTTTGATAAACTCGTGCGTGATTCGAAGAGGCGGAATCGAAGACTATTTGAAGAACTTAACCTCCCTGAGACTTTCAATGACAATGACGGTGAAAACGACGAGAGTAGGTGAATATCCTGCACCTAACGTAACATCTGTTTGATGTTCTCCTAAGCATCCTTTCCGCTGTCATATTTTGGTTCCTTTCCTCTTTTTTCTTCTGTAAAATGTCTTAGACTCCCCCCTCTCCCCCCCCCACAAATTCCCAAAATCTGCTATCCTGCCCGTATGAGTGCGCGTCAAAATGCTGAAAAGCCGGAGCCGATCTTCCGGATCGGAGCGCTGCCGGTCTATGGCGACCTGATCCTCTCGCCGATGGATGGCTTCTCCGACCTGCCCTTCCGCTCCATCGCTCGCGAGCTGGGCTCGGCGATGAGCTACACGGAGTTCGTCAGCGCCCTCGACGTGCTCAACGGCCATCCCCACCTCGAAGCGCGCCTGGCCTACCTCGAGAGCGAGCGCCCGATCGTCTTCCAGCTCTTCGATAACCAGCCCGAGCGCCTGCTGAAAGCCGCCCTAAAGCTGCGCCGCTACAATCCCGACCTCATTGACATCAACATGGGCTGCTCGGATAAGTCCGTGGCCGGGCGGGGCGCTGGCGTGGGCCTGATGCGCACACCGCTCAAGATCGCCCGCATCTTCCGCCGCCTCAGCCGGGAGCTCGATATCCCCATCACCGGCAAGATCCGCCTGGGCTGGGACGACGACTGCCGCAACTACCTGCTCGTCGCCCGCATCATCGAGGAGAACGGCGGGCAATTGGTCGCCGTGCACGGCCGCACCAAGGCCCAGTCCTACGGCGGGCAGGCCGATTGGGACGCCATCGCCGAGGTTAAAGCCGCCCTGTCCATCCCGGTCATCGGCAACGGCGACGTGCGCACCGTGGCGGACATCGACGCCATCAAGTCCTACACCAACTGCGACGCGGTCATGATTGGCCGCGCCGCCATTGGCAACCCGTGGATCTTCTCCCGCCTCGACCGCCAGCAGGTCCCCGATGAGCAGGTGCGCGCCATGATGCTGCGCCACCTCGCGCGCATGCTGGATTTCTACGGCCCCGAGCAGGGCTTGCTGCGCTTCCGCAAGCACGCCAGCCGCTACATCAGCCCCTACCGCCTGGGCCGAGAGCAGCGTCAAAAACTGCTCACCAGCACCCAAGCAGACGAATTCCTGGCCCTGCTGGACGAAATCGTCCTGGCCGGGCAGCCCACCTAGCTGGGCGCTGGGGGGCGTTTGGCCCGCAAAAGCTGATAAAATCCCGTTAAACCTACGTAAATCTATATTGCCGCACCGTCTGTGCTCTGGTAAATTTGGACGGATTTAGTAGGAATATTACTGTTTCCTAGGAGCACACATGCTGCGCAAACGCCTCCAACTCGGCCTGCTGCACGTGGCAGTGGCCATGACCCTGGTGCCGATCAACAGCACCCTCAACCGCGTGATGATCAAAGACCTGGCGATCTCCGCCACCCTGGTGGCCGCGCTCGCCTCCCTGCCTTACCTGTTTTCGCCGATCCAGATGGCCATCGGCTCCTTTTCCGACCGCAACCCGATCTTCGGGCTGCGGCGCACGCCCTTCATCTTGCTCGGGCTGCTGCTGTGCGTGGTCGGGGTGGTGGTGGCGCCCCAGGTGGCTTACCTGCTGAGCCGCAATTTCTGGCTGGGGATTGGCGCCGGGCTGCTGGCCTTCGGCGCCTGGGGGATGGGCTATAACTTCGCCGCTGTCTCCTATCTTTCCCTGGCCTCCGAACTATCCGGCGAGAAGGGGCGCTCGCGCACCATCGCCGTAATGTTCACCATGATGATCGTGGCCATCATCGCCACCTCGATCAGCTTGAGCCACATGCTGGCCGAATACAACCCCGAGGCCCTCAACCAGGCTTTCCTGGCCGTGGGGCTGGCGGCGCTCAGCCTGGGCCTGCTGGGCGCCATCAAGCTCGAGCCGCGCCATGCTGGGGCTGATGCTCCGGTGGAGGAACGCCGTTCGTGGGGGAGCATGTTCCGCGCCCTGACCGGCAATAAGCAGGCTACGCGCTTCTTCTGGTATCTCATGCTGCTGCTGGTAGCCATCCTGGGGCAGGACGTGCTGCTCGAGCCTTACGGGGCGGAGGCCTTTGGCCTATCCGTGCAGGCCACCACGCGCATCACCTCTATCTGGGGCACGACCTTCCTGCTCTCGCTGACGGCGGGCGGCGCATTGGAGAACCGCGTCTCCAAGCTGACCCAGGCACGTGTGGGGGCGTGGAGCGGGGTGGTCTCTTTTGCCCTGATCGTGGCCGGTGGGGCGATGGGCAGCCTGAACGTTTTTTACCTGGGGGTGGTGCTGCTCGGCCTGGCGACCGGCTTGGCCACCGTCTCGAACTTATCCCTGATGCTAGATATGACCGTGGGCAGCCAGGTGGGACTGTTCGTGGGCATGTGGGGGATCGCCAACGCCGCCTCGCGCTTGCTGGGCAACGTGCTGGGCGGCGCAGTGCGCGACGGGGTCACTCAGGTGACAGGCAACGCCGTGGGGGGCTACGCGGTGGTGTTCGTGATCGAGGCCCTGCTGCTGCTGGCTTCGCTGGCGCTGCTGCGGCAGATCGATGTGGGACAGTTCCGGCAGATGGCGGAGGCGAGCTTGCCCTACGCCGAGCGGGCTGCCCTGGCGGGAGAGGGTTAATCAGATGAAGGAGCGCGGCGGTGCCGGATAACTGGCTGGGCCTGGGCGAGACGGCGGAACTACTGGGGGTGCACCCCAGCACGGTGCGCAATTGGGCCGATCAAGGTTTGCTGCCCGTGCACCGCACTCAGGGGGGCCACCGGCGTTTCCTGCGCGACGAATTGGAATTGTGGACCAAATCGCAGCGCGTCAGCACGCCGGGGGAGGCAGCGGCGGTGGTGCAGAGCGCGCTGAGCTACACGCGCGTGCAAATCAGCGAGGGGCACCTGGAGAGCCAGGGCTGGTACCAGAAGCTCGACCAGAAGGCGCGCGAGGCCTTCCGGCGCAGCAGCCGGGCGCTGTTGCAAGGCCTGACCAAGTACTTGGCCTCCGATGGCGACCAGGCTGAAGCGGAGGCGCGGGCGGTGGGCTACGATTACGCTAGCCTGGGGCGGCGCTACCAGTTGAGCGCCTCGGAGACAACGGAAGCGTTCCTGTTCTTCCGGGGGGTGATGCTGGATTCGATGGTCAAGGTGTTCGAGGCGGCAGCGGTGAGCTCGGCCTTCGCCTGGGGCGATATGCTGCGCAAGATCAACACTTTCACCGACCACACGCTGCTTTCGCTATTGAAGACCTACGAGGCCTTCACGAGGGGCGAGGATGAGCGGTGAAGGCCCGCGCTTCAAGCCCTCACGGGGCACGAAGGTGCTGGTACCGGTGGTGCTGGTAATCCTGGGCGTGGGGCTGCTGGCGGTGCTGGCATTGGTGGGGGCGGCGGCGTTAGGATGGTTGGGTGGTTGAGTGGTTGGGTAGTTGAGTAGTTAGGTGGTTCGATAGTTGGGTGCGTGAAGGAAAGACGGCCCAAAAGGCCTAGATTATGAGGTGTGAGAGATGAACTTGATTTCGGCGTTGGCGACGGTGGTCGCCTTCATTTTTACGGGAGCGGTGTGGGCACGCTACCGGCGGCGGGGCGGGCGGCACTTGCTGTATTGGTCGATCGGGGCGCTGCTGTTTGGGGTGGGCACGCTGGCGGAGACGGTGCTGAGCGTAAGCTTTCACCCGGCAGCGCTGAAGGCCTGGTATTTGAGCGGGGCGATGCTGACGGCGGCCTGGCTGGGACAGGGGACGGTGGCATTACTGGTCCGGCGGCGCGGGGTGACCCCGGCGCTGACCTGGGCGCTGGTGGTGGTCTCGCTGCTGGCTGTGGGGCTGCTGGTGGCAGCGCCGGTCATGGGGACGGTGGGCTACGATGTGAGCCAACCGGTGAGCAGCCAGTATCGGGAGATTTTGGGGAGCAGCGGGGCGGTGGTGGCGCTGACCATCGTGCTGAACATTTATGGGACAATCACGCTGGTGGGTGGGGCGCTGTATTCAGCGTACCTGTTCTGGCGTAAGCAGGTGCTGCTCAACCGCATGGTGGGCAACCTACTGATCGCCGGAGGGGCCTTGATGCCAGCGACAGCGGGCAGCTTCCTGCGGGCCGGGCTGGTGGACTGGCACTCCTTGAGCGAGTTGGTAGGGGTGGCGCTGATGTTCCTGGGCTACGTGCAGGCGGTGAGGGGGAAGTAAAACGTGGGGGTCGAGGGGGAAGCGCAGAGGGCGGTCGCGGTTGTTCCGAGGGG
>Ga0209164_1005958_pt1 | contig 10196 bp, 7 predicted proteins | sample MTBNYHSulfiMetaG_FD_187458 | JGI IMG/M metagenome (GOLD analysis project Ga0209164, IMG submission 187458) | Enrichment culture microbial communities from rom New York Harbor, USA that are MTBE-degrading - MTBE-NYH (New York Harbor Sulfidogenic)... | ecosystem: Environmental > Aquatic > Marine >... | reverse complement strand
TGGCTGGACTATTTTATGCCCCAGTTGTACTGGAAGAGCGGCGCTGAAGGCAAGGCCTACGACCAGCTGCTCCACTGGTGGGTCGAGCAGAACACGCACGGGCGCCACATCTGGGCCGGCAACTTCACCAGCAAGGTGGCGCAGGACTGGCCGGCGGAGGAAATCATCAAGCAGATCCTTCTCACTCGCCAGGAGCCGGGAGCCGGCGGCAACGGGCACTTCAGTATGCGTGTCCTGATGAGCAACGCCGGGGGCATCAGCGATGCTTTGAAGAAGGTCTATTCAGAGCCGGCACTGATTCCACAGTCGCCCTGGCTGAGAGAAGAAAGTGCGATTCAGGGTTCCAGCCAGAAGAGGTAGCAGCAGTTGTAGCAAGAGTGCCTTCATCATCATCCGACTCCTCCTGAAGAGGCGGTGCTCGAGTGGCGTTTCTGATTTCCGCCCCGACATCTCCGGCCAAGGAGGCTCTGATTTCCTGCCGGGATTTTCTCAGTAACAGTCCAGCGATTCGCGCTCTTGGAGCGGGACAGAGATTCAGGAGGATTGCAGATCAGATGAGGGTGAAGCATGTCAGGTACTGTGTCGAAACCAGCCACGGATTATCGAATCAATATCAGCCAGACATGCCAGAAATTCCAATCAGGAAGTAGCAATTCAAGTAGCAAACCGATCCGGGTGCATCTATTAACCCGTTCATCTTAAAGGACTTCGCATTACTTTAATCTTTTAGTCCCGAAGTAGAAAGACGCTCAAATCAGGAATAGGTGTAGTATGGACGGACAGAGTAAAGGTAGTATCTGTGGTCTTATGTGCCGTCGCTTACATCGAGGCGGAGCCCTTGACATGGGGAGCTTTCCTGGTATGGTCCCTCATTGTGATTGGAGATTCACCTGAGCATTGAGTTTGGACGGAACGTAGAGAGAGCCACCTGTAGACCCAACGTAAGACGCTTTCTTCTTACCTGCAGAAACCTCCAAAGGGATTCCACGTCGAACTCGCGCCAGATCGTTTGCCAATCATCAAATTCTACCAGAGAAGGAAGGTGTGTTTAATGAGTACCGGAACAGTCAAATGGTTCAATGACGCCAAAGGCTATGGTTTTATCAGCCTGGAAGACGGCAAAGACGCTTTTGTTCACCATACCGAGATTCAGGGGGAAGGTTTCAAGTCCCTTGCGGAAGGTGACAGGGTTCAATGCGAGGTGAGCCAAGGGCCGAAGGGCCCCCAGGCCAGCAATGTGGTAAAACTCTAGGCAATCTGTAGGGCGCCGGATGAACGAGCAGAATTGCCACTTCTAGAGCGGGGCCGAGGCCCCGCTCTTTCTTTTTTCTCTTGATCGAGGCCAACTATCGGGCCGCTTCGCCAATGGCCTGGACGCTAAAAAGTTACGTTTTCCCTTGACAGCCACTGAATTGCACAATATAATTACTATATTGTATGAAAAAGTAATTAAGACCAACTATGCGGCGAGGCGAAATGATGGATACCCAGAAGCGAAGCAAAGAGCAACGAGCAGAAACCTATACGGCCGAAGAGGTGAGGCGTGTTTTCAACATCATAAGCCAACGGGCTCCTACAGGTATCCGAAACCGAGCGATGCTCGCTCTGGGCTACCGGGCGGGTCTCCGGATATCCGAAGTGCTTGGGCTTAACCCAAAGGATGTCGATCCAGTCAAGGGAAGGGTTCGGATACACCAGGAAGGGGGCGGCAAAGCCAGAACGGTGGGGCTGGATGAGCAAACCTGTGCTTTGATCGATCGGTGGCTTCAGAAGCGAGAGGATCTCGGCATTGATCAAAACAAGCCTCTTTTCTGCACCATTACGAATGGCAAAGAGACTTCCAATACCCCACGCGCCAAGAAGCTCAAAACGGGCAGTCCCTTGGAATCCGCTTACGTTCGGATGATGATGAGGCGGATTAGCAAAAAAGCCGGTCTGGACAAGCGCTTCTACTTCCAGGGACTTCGGCGCACATTCGCCAAGGAGCTGCTCGAAGAGGGCGTACAAATACCTTACATCCAGCGACTTTTGGGACACAGTAGCCCGGCCACGACCCAGAGATACCTCCAAATTGTCGCTCCCCAGGATATCATCAACGCGGTTCGGGACCGGAAATGGGATCTGAAGTAAGAGATCGGAACCAAGTCTTTAGCGGCTCTTTGGATTGAGACGAACAGAGCAGATTGCCTTTCACACAGAAAACACCCGGCCCCAGTCTTTTTTGGGTACGCCCAAGGCGGTCACCATGGCAACCGCCTCTTTACGTTCATGGGCCAAGCGGTAACCCAAAGGGAAGCTGGTTTCCAGGAAAGAGATATTCATCATGGACCACAATTCAACCCATTCAATCCTCAATCGCATTGTGTTCATCGGTAACTACTTGCCGCGCCAGTGTGGCATCGCCACATTTACCACCGATTTGTGTGAGGCCATCGCGGCCCAATATCGTCAGACAACCTGCATCGCCCTGCCGGTTAATGATATCGAGGCTGGTTACGCCTATCCAACGCGCGTTCGCTTTGAACTCACGGAGAAAGATATTGATTCCTATCGCCGCGCTGCTGACTTCCTGAATATCAACAACGTCGACCTCGTATCCCTGCAGCACGAGTATGGCATTTTCGGCGGACGCGCGGGCAGTCACATCCTGGTGCTCCTGCGCGAATTGCGGATGCCCATCGTCACGACACTACACACCATTCTGCGCGACCCCGACCCCGATCAGAAGCGGGTGTTGAAAGAAGTCGCGGCCCTGTCGGATCGGCTGGTTGTCATGAGTAAGCGCGGCGCGGAATTCCTGCATGAGGTCTATGGCGTGCTGCCGGAGAAAATTGATCTGATCCCGCACGGCATCCCTGATGTGCCCTTTGTAGACCCAAGTTTTCACAAAGACCTCTTTGGAGTCGAGGGCAAAATCGTCTTACTCAGCTTTGGCTTGCTTTCGGCGAACAAAGGCATCGAAAATGTCATCGCCGCCCTGCCCGCCATTCTAGCCCGCCACCCGAACGTGGTGTACATCGTCCTCGGCGCGACCCACCCCCACGTCGTACGGAATGAAGGCGAAACATACCGGCTGTCCCTGCAATGGCTGGCTCAGGAAAAGGGCGTGGAAGGTCAGGTGATCTTCTATAACCGTTTTGTCAGTCTGGAAGAGCTCGTTCAATTCATCAGCGCGGCGGATATTTACGTCACTCCCTACCTCAACCCGGCCCAGATCACCTCGGGGACCCTGGCCTATACCCTGGGCGCGGGCAAGGCCGTCATTTCGACGCCGTATTGGTATGCGGAGGAGATGCTGGCCGAAGAACGGGGCGCATTGGTGCCGTTCCATGACCCGGCGGCCTTGGCCGAGCAGGTGATTGACCTGTTGGACAACGAATCCAAGCGCCACGCGATGCGCAAGCGGGCCTATCTGTTTGGACGAGAGATGATCTGGCCGCAGGTCGCGAGCCGTTATATGGAGAGTTTTGAAAGTGCGCGAGCGGAGCGCCGTCATTTTGCGCACCCGGACTTTGCCGTCAAGCCCCTGGACAAACGCCCGGGGGAATTGCCGCGTCTCAAGCTGGATCACCTGCATCAGATGACGGACGAAACCGGCATCATGCAACACGCCATTTTTACGGTGCCCAACTATCGCGAAGGTTACACTACCGACGACAACGCCCGCGCGCTGATGGTGAGCGCTCTCATGGAAGCCCTGGGCAACGAAGCGGCCTTAAAGTTGGGCTCCCGCTGTCTCGCCTTCATCTGGTACGCCTTCAATGCGAAAACCGGGCGCTTCCGGAACTTCATGGATTACCAGCACCATTGGCTGGAAGAAGGCGGTTCCGACGACAGCCACGGCCGCACGTTGTGGGCGTTAGGCACCGTGTTGGGCCGCTCGAACACACCGGCCTTGCACAGCATGGCGGGCTGGGTCTTCGAGCAGGCCTTGCCCGCTATTCTCAACACAACCAGCCCCCGCGCCTGGGCCTTTGCGATCATTGGCATCCAAGAATACCTTCAGCGGTTTGCCGGTGACCGCCGGGCCAGCCAGGTCCGCGAGGAATTGTCCGGGCGACTGCTGACGTTGTATCAAAGCCACCGCTCAGACGAATGGCGCTGGTATGAAGATCGGCTGACCTATTGCAACGCCGCGTTACCGCACGCCTTGCTCCTCTGCGGCCAAGCGATGCCCAATGCCGCCATGACCGAAGCCGGGTTGGAGTCGCTGAGTTGGCTGGCCGACTTGCAGCGGGCAGACGCAGGGCATTTTGTTCCTATCGGATCCAATGGTTTTTATTCGCAAGGTGGTGAGCGGGCCCGGTTCGATCAACAACCGGTGGAGGTACAGGCAATGGTCTCCGCCTGTCTTGAAGCTTGCCGAATCACGGTCGATAAGCGCTGGCGTAAGGAAGCCCGCCGCGCCTTCGAGTGGTTCCTCGGGCGCAATGACCTGAATTTGCCCATCTATGATCCGACGACGGGCGGCTGTCGAGACGGCCTGCATCCTGACCGCGTGAACGAGAATCAGGGCGCGGAGTCGACACTGGCTTTTCTCCAGGCCCTGCTGGAACTGCGGCTGGCCGAGAATATTCTGATGACACTGGAGACCCGAAACCAATGAATCATCAGCACCTTGAACTCTTTCGACGTCATGAACGCAATCCCATCCTGACCGCTACCCAATGGTCTTACCCGGTCAACAGCGTGTTCAATCCTGGCGCGACGCTATTGCCCGACGGCACCACCCTGCTCTTGTGCCGTGTAGAAGACCGGCGGGGGCATTCCCACCTCTGTGCTGCCCGCTCTGCTAATGGCATAGACGGCTGGAAGATCGATACCCAGCCTACTCTGAGGCCTGATCCGGAGCACCTTCCGGAGGAATTGTGGGGCATTGAAGATCCACGGATAACCTTTGTCAGCGAACTCAACAAGTATGCCGTCGTTTACACCGCCTTCACCCGCGACGGCCCGGGAGTGTCCCTGGCCTTAACGGAAGATTTTACTCACTTCGAGCGCTACGGGCTGATCATGTCCCCGGAAGATAAAGATGCGGCTCTACTCCCTCATCGGATTGGCGGTCATTGGGCCTTGATTCATCGCCCGGTCAGTTCTGCTCGCGCGCACATGTGGATCTCCTATTCGGCCGACCTGCGTCACTGGGGCAGCGACAAGATGCTGTTGGAAGCCCGGCGGGGGGCGTGGTGGGATGCCGATAAAATCGGCCTGTCGCCGCCGCCCATCGAAACCGCGAAGGGGTGGCTGGTGATCTACCATGGAGTGCGACGAAACGCGGCCGGCTCCATTTACCGGCTCGGTCTGGCCTTGTTTGATTTGCACGCACCCGAGATCTGCCTCAAACGCGGCGATGAGTGGGTTTTTGGCCCGGAAGAACCTTACGAGCGGCGCGGGGACGTTGACAACGTCGTCTTTCCGTGTGGCTACACCATTGCCCCCGATGGCGATACGATTCACTTGTATTACGGCGCGGCGGATACGAGCATTGCCCTGGCCACCGGCAGTGTTTCCACCATTCTGGAATGGCTTGAGCGACACCGATAAAGAACTACAGGCCTTCAAGCCAATGTATTATTGCAGTACAGTAGTGAGCATACTTGTTACCTGCCCAACACTGCTTTGCAGCCGCCTCGCGCTACGGATCGCCAAAGCTGCCGGGTGTTCGTCGCCAAGCGCGGTGCCTGCCAGCAGGTACGACCCGACCCGCGCGAGTGGGTGAACGCGACCGTTAGGCTAACGAATAGAAATTACGACAATTCATGCACAAAGGGAACCGAGAGCAAAAGCTGGACACAAGTAAACTCGCAGCTATGAGCAAAGACCAAGTTATGCGACTGTACCTGATCAATCCTTCCAACCCGCTCGTCAGCATCGTCAGAGTCAAGGAGAGCCGCTGGAACCGTTACCGGGTGTGGAAACCGCTCAGCCTTATGGTTCTTGCAGGGCTGACCCCACCGGAGTGGGAAATCTCAATCGTGGACGAAAACCTCGGTGTGCCGGACTATTCAGCCATGCCACGACCGGACTTGGTGGGCATAACCGCTTTCACCTCGCAGGCGAACCGGGCCTATGAAGTGGCCGCTCACTTCCGGCGCCTCGGAGTGCCCGTCGTCATGGGCGGTATCCACGCCACGATGTGCCTGGACGAGGTCATGCAGCGGGCGGACTCGGTCGTCACCGGAGAAGCCGAGGGTATCTGGCGGCAGGTCTTGGAAGACGCACGGCAGGGCAGCCTGAAACGCCGGTATGATGGAGGACTCGCCGAGATAGACAATATCCCACCCGCCCGACATGATTTGCTGGCAACGGGATACGCCTTCGGAGCCATTCAGACGACACGCGGCTGTCCCTTGAACTGCAGCTTCTGCAGTGTGACGGCGTTCAACGGGGCTCAGTACCGGCAGCGACCTGTTGCGGATGTTGTGGAGGAATTCCAGTTGATCCGTGAGAAACACGTTCTGGTGGTTGACGACAATCTCGTCGGCACACGCCCGGAACACATTGCGCGCGCCAAAGACCTGTTCCACGCCATGGCACAGGCGAACCTGCGAAAGGAATGGGTTGCCCAGGCCACCATCAACTTCGCCGACGACAAAGAACTCCTGACACTGGCCGCGAAAGCCGGTTGTCGAGGCGTCTTCATCGGCTTTGAGTCTCCCACGCCGGAAGGACTACGGGAACTCGGCAAGAAGTTCAACCTTCTAAAAGGCAGCGACTTCCGCGCCTCCGTGCGGCGCATCCAGCAGCACAATATCCTGGTCGTGGGTTCCTTTATCATCGGCTTGGACATCGACGAACCGGGCATCGGCAGACGTATCGCCGAGACGGCCACCCGGTACGGAGTGGACAATCTCAACGCCCTGTTTCTGACGCCCTTGCCCGGCACACGCCTGTGGGACCAGATGAAAGCGGAAGGCCGCATCGCTCTCGATACGTTCCCGGAAGACTGGAAATACTACACCTTGACTTTCCCGGTGGCTCGGTACAAGCAGCTGTCTACGGACGACATTATCGAAGAAATGCTTGCCTGCGATCGAGACTTCTATTCCTTGCCTCGCATTTCGCGCCGGGTTTGGGGCAACTTGTGGGGACGCCGCCGGCCCCTGATTAGCCTAGTGGGCAATCTCTCATACAGGAAGAATTCCCAGCTGAGCAGTGAAGCACAAGCGGCCTTCAAGCGTCAAACAGGGCAATAAACGCGATTAGGGAAGGTCTCAGACTTTTCTCTGATCGGTGACGATCAAGGAAGGACCTCTGTCTGCATAGGAGTGTTCTAATCAACGGATCATGAGACATCGTTTTGGAGAAAAAGGGGTAACACTCCGGTGTTGAGTTTTCGACCTCCGTCAGCAGATGTGTCACCTATCGCTGCGAGACCGGCCACGGATTATCGAGTCAAAAGCAGCCAGTGTGCCTGAAATCCGACTCAAAAAGTAACAAATCTGGTAGCAATCCTGCCCAACTGTATTTAGTAATACGTTCATATCTATGGGCTTAGGGGTAGATTGATCGCTTAGTCCCGAAATACATGTACATCATACTCTGGTTATAAAGGGGCTGGGTGGGTAACAATAGGGCATAATCTTTAGCTTTAGCTGAGTGTGAAATCTGTGACGCTGAGCACCTGGATTTGATCTTTCTGCGGGGTGAAGTGCGTTTCGATGGCTCGTTTGATTTGGTTCGCAACCCGGTTTTCGGTGGCTATGCACAGAATGTTGTCGAAGTCCGCGGTGAGGGCTTTTTTGATGTTTTTACGGTAGTCGGATTTTCCGGTTTCGATTTCGACGGCGGTTCGCTGGTTGTCCTTCCTCAGTTCGAGGTCAACGACTTCGCCGTTGATCTTTTCTTCGACTCGGACTTCGTAACCTTGGCCTTTATAGTACTCGGCTAATTTGTGTTTCCAGTATTCATGGACGAGGCATTGACGGGTTCTGAGGTAATGACCAAGGCGTCCCTGCTCGATATTGTTTTTGATCTGGGCAATGCCTGAGTCGGTCAGCTTGAGGAGTACGGTTCGGCCGGTTCTCATGGGGATTTCTACGGCTTGAATGAACTGCTTCACTAGGCAGTGTTCTTTGAGGTCGTTGCCTCGGCGCCGGTTCAGTTCCAGGCGCCGGTATCGCTCCGTCATACTTGAAAATGGGTGCTCAAAGATATCCTGAAGAAATACCTTATTATTTGAAGTATCTTCGGCGGATATTTCATTTTGGGTTCCTTTTTCTGGTTTTGAAACATCTGCAGGAGGCGTCCTTTTCGGGTTTGGAGGAGGTTTCAGCGGGGTCTGGCTGTAATACCTTCGCATATGCCGCCTCAGGGCCTGGTCGGTGATGGGGCTGTCTTTCAGGGGGGCGTAGGGCACCTGGATGAGGAATGGCTTGAACCATCGGCCTTGGAGTTTGACGATGGCCTGGCCGGTGGGGAGTTGGCCGAGGACTTTGCGTTCTTCGGTGTCCATGAGGAGGTAATTGGCTGCGGTTCTGACATCGGCGTCTGATTTGAGGCCCATGGTGAAGGTCGTGTAGGTGTTGGCCAGGGCGACGGGGGAGATCAGGCTCGGGCTCTGGTCGATGAGGGTGATGGAGACCCCGAATTCTCGGACTTCTCGCAGGAGAAGCTCGACGATGGACTCCTTGTTGGTTCCGGATTGGCGGCGGAGGATGTGGTGGGCCTCTTCCAGGATGATGGCCAGGTCGAATTTGTCCCGGTCCGCGATATTCATCCGGTAGTGGTGAATCCAAAGCAGGAGGGATTGGATCAGGAAGCTTTTGTCCATGGAGGTGAGGCTGTCAAGTTCCAGGACCACATTCTTTCGCAGGAGTTCTTCCAGGGCGGTGTTCGATTGGGTTTCGACGACTCTGCCCATCTCACCGAAGCAGAGGGCGCCGAGGGCTCTGCGGGTGGAGGCCATCCAGTCCCGGGCCCGGCTGCTGACCTGACGCGTCTCAATGGCTTCAAAAACGTCCCTGAGGGTCGGGTAGGTCTCGGCTTTGCCGGAGTAGACGCCGTGCTTGCGGTAGAGGCTGTCCATGGCTTCCTGCAGGAGAAACTGGACCCCTTCCCCGACATAGGTGGATTCGCCGATGACGTCGATCAACTTCTTGAGGTAGGAGGAGGGTTCGCAGCCCGGGGGAGGAATGAGAGGGTTGAAGCGAAAAGGGGCGATTGGCTTTCCGACGGTGAAGACCAGGATTTCGTGTTGTTCGGATAGCCGGGTCAGGGGTCGGAAGTTCTTTTTCCAGTCGAGAATGAGGAAGGGTTTTTTGTTCCTGAGCAGGGTGCCGATGAGATAGTAGGCTGTGTTGGTCTTTCCACTGCCGCTGCGGCCGAAGAGGGCCAGGTGCTGGCACCATTCCTCTTCCCGAAGGCCGAAGGTGCCTTGCTCTTGGCCATTGTATAGGACTTTGCCGATAGGATAAGGCCCTTGGACGCTCTGCGGAGGTGGGGGGACGAGCAGGATCTGGTCGTCATCCACGCCTTTCTTGATCGATTGGAGGTGGAGTTGGCGGAGTTTCTGCTCGATCTCGGCTCGTCCTTCGGCGTCTTCGAGCTGGTAGGCCCGGTAGAGGCGCTCGACGCGGTTTCCGTAGATGGGTTTCAGTTTGCGGAAGAGGGTTTCGATTTCGGCTTTAATGGGTATCACCCAGGAAGGCTTCTTTTCTTTTTTCGTTCCAGTATTCCTGGAGGGTGTCTCGGAGTTCCTTTTTGAGGCTGCCGATGTCCCGGAAGCAGGCGGCGTACTCCCGCCATTTGGCTTGTTGGAGGTCCTGGAGCATTTTCTCCAGGGTGAGTTTTTGGGTGACCAGGACTTTGTTGGTGTCCACTGCGTCGTGGGTGCGTTGTGCCAGCTCAAAGAGTTGGGTGTCGACTCGCGTTTCCTGGTAAAGCATTCTGGTGACCAAGCCGTCTTTCAGTTTCTCCCTTGCTTCGATCTCTCGCTCGATCTGCTGGACCCGTTCTCCGAGCATGGACCTTTTGTCCTGCCAGGGGGGGAGGTCGGCCTGATAGGTCCAGGGCAGGGGGATAAAGGCTGTGTAGGAATCTTGATGATTCTGTTTTGAAAGAAGTTGTTTGTGATAGGTGTATCTGTCAGAAAAGTCCTGTTTGATGAGTGGGTTGGTTTGAAACTGCATGGAGTACCACGAGGGAGTGGTAATCACAGGGGGTATATAAAGCTTTCTATTCAGCTAACCGTCCAC
>Ga0209164_1005957_pt1 | contig 10196 bp, 9 predicted proteins | sample MTBNYHSulfiMetaG_FD_187458 | JGI IMG/M metagenome (GOLD analysis project Ga0209164, IMG submission 187458) | Enrichment culture microbial communities from rom New York Harbor, USA that are MTBE-degrading - MTBE-NYH (New York Harbor Sulfidogenic)... | ecosystem: Environmental > Aquatic > Marine >... | reverse complement strand
GGTCTACCCGGATTTCTCTGTCCGGTTCGATGCCAACAGCTATACGCTCCCTCCATGGGCCGTCGGCAGGCAGGTCACGGTGAAGGCCGATACCCATACCCTGACGGTTTACCTCAAAGACAAGGCATTCACCAAACAGGGAAAAATGAACCGGTCTCCAGGTGTGGGGAGCCGGTTTTTTTTGTGGTCTGAAACTTCATTTCTGGGGATTATTTCTTCCGAAGTGGGGACAGAATGGGGACAGAAAGGAATATCAACAATCCATTAAACAAAAAAATCTTACAGTCACGTCATGTAAGGCATTGATTTTATTTGGTCTGGGACGTCTACCACATTAAATACATAAACACTTGATATAACATTATTTTACAATTTCGATTTATAAATATACCGTTAAAAATACCGTCACCAGATACTTGCTGTTTGATTTCTCCGCACCACAAAAACCGGCCCCAAACATGGAGACCGGTTTCTTTCTGTATGCTGAATGCCAGGAGGAGCGGGCAGAGTCCCCGGTGTTGGCCCCGTCCAGCTATCCTGGACATGCTCAAAAAGGCTTACGCCCTCCTTCCATATTTACAAATTTACCATTCCCTATTCAGTCCTTGCTTTCCGACTATTTATCCAATGGCCTTTGCAGGCAAAAAGGCAAGTATCAGACGCTTGTTCGCCCTCACTGAGCGCTGCGACATTTCGATCAAACCCATCTGCACAATGGCATTCAAATCCCTGGTAAGCGTCTTGGTTGTCTTGTTCGCGTAAGCCTGAGCCAATTTCGGGGTCAATGTATCAACTTCAGAAATTTTCACCCAACCATGGTTTTCCGTCACGTTTGACAGGGCAAGAACCAGACGCCGTCGCCTGAGATGAGCTGCCGAGCCCTTGCCAAATCGCTCATATACATAGTTGAGCCATGTGGCGTTTAATTGCAGATCGCGAATCACCTGTAGTTGCTCCCTGAGTTGATCAATCAATCCTTCAGTCGCATATGCAATAAACTCGAACATCTGACCGCCGGACCTGCTTGCCTTGTCAAGTTGACGATAGTATTCAGTGCGCGTGAGATTGTAAAAATTGCTTAGCAAGTGGGCAGCGGGCGTAGGGAAGCCAGCCTGAAGAAGATACCGAAATTCTATAAGTCGTGCTGTCCGGCCGTTTCCATCCCCAAACGGGTGTATCCAAACAAAATACAGGTGAGCCGCTATAGCGGAAAGGATGGAGCATGGCCTCTCAAGACCCTTTGGAAAGGCCATATTGTTCATCCATTCGCAAAATTTGGAAAGAAGGTAGTCACAGTCTTCTGCGGGTGCAGCCCGGTATCTTCCAACCACAACCGAATGCTGACGGAGTTCCCCAGGAACAACGTCCTCATTCAAAGGAAGATCTTTCAAAACAAGCTTGTTGTATTCGCGGATTTCGTTAGGGGTGATAGGACCATAACTGCCTTGAATGAGCTCGTTGCTGATAAGGTTGCACGCGGACACGATATTGTCAATTTCCCGGCCAAGGTATTGCCTGGAAGGAGGAAGGTGGAGGCGCCCTGCCAAATGCTCTCTCACCTCCTCCTCTGTCAGTGTATTCCCTTCAATGGCTGTCGTCGCCAACACGCCTTTCGCCAGATACACGGCGTGAAGGCGTTCCGCCGCCTCTGGGTTGAGCGGAACCCCACCGATATGCTCAGCCTTGGAAACGGCCTCCCCAAGACGCAACCATGTCGTATGATCCAGGTTTCTAAGATCCAGGGTGAAGTTAATCCAGGGATGTGTCCGTTCATATGTCCGCATAAATGTCCACCATAATTACCTATTATTACATATAAAATTGCGAAAAATGACCCTTCAGATGTCCCATTTTTAAGGCAATATATCTCATATAATTTTACAATTCAAGAAGAAATAATGCAGAGCACAACCTTAGCAAGAGTATCGCCTCAAACGGTCCGGGGTCAACGATCTCCCCGCGGTCGTTATCAAGTATCATCCTCCTAATCCTCATCGGTTTGCCCCAGGGCGCCGCCGGGGTGTAGGTCCCCCAATACCGACCCTGCCTGATGAGTTCCTCAATATCGCCGGTGCATATGGTTTCAGGTTCCGGGTTGTAAGTATAGGTGAATCTTTTCCTTCTGTAGGCCGCCAGGTCAACGACCTTCTCATGATTTTTAGGAATTGACAGGCTTAGCCTCTCTCGCTTTGACTTTTCAGATTCAGGACTTATATTATACTTGATTGAGTTAAAGAGTGACACTCCCTTTCAAGCCCTTGGTTGAGCATCAGCAACCAGGGGCTTCTTTTTGAGTTGAACAGCCAGCAACATGATGAGTGTCGCAGAAAGGCTGCCTTCTCTCTTCTCGCCGCCCCCTCGACCCCCGAATCTGCCCGGGAAACGGCATGTATGACCTGCCCCCTGTGACCATGGACGCCCCCGCATCACGGCCCATACTGTAAGAATAACTGAAAGTCATAGTCTGGTATGCCCTGCCATGCTAACGCGCCTCAGCGTTGCGCTCAGTGAGCCGTTGGCCTGTTTTGGGTAATGGTCTCTCAGGATTCGCCCTTTATGCTCAGGATAAGGGCTATTTGGTAAGAAAAGGGTTGATTTTTTCAAGTTATTTTTGTAGGGTTAGGTCATATTGTGATTTTTTGCACAAGCCTTAAACATCTGACCCAGAGGTTCCTATGGCGGACTATCCAGACCCCATTTCTCACAATCGAGAGGTGGGGTTTCGTATTTTCTGCTTGAACCACCGGAAGTGCCAACTATTATCCCGGTTTCACCCCAGCCAGCCGTTTGGTAATATCACAGGTTTTTTGAGCTTGACGATATTTTGGGTTTTGAAATAAGGAATGAGATAAAGTGCGGGTGGGATTTTTTGAACTCAATGCAATGTTCTCAGAAAGGAAACGTAGGCATATCACACGTTTTTGATCTCTCGAAAACCGTGGCATATCTGATTAGAGTTTTATCCATCGTGCATCGACAACATATATCAGCCGGGCAGATAACAAATCGTGTGGCATAGCGAGAGACCGCAGTGTGCAACAGGTTCGATTTATCCTTTAAAACATCTGAAACTCTACGATATTAATTACAGATCTGGAGTCTGCGATGCGCAAGTATGTTCTCATCCTATTGTTGGCCTTATGGGTGGCCGCCCCGTCTCATGCCGGCGAATATGGGTTTGAAACCACCTCGCAAGGGATTGTCGATGCCCTGACACGTCCTGCCCCGGAAACAAGGGTACCAACACGAAGCCTCACGCGCTCGCGCGCCCCCGGAACGCGGGCCATAAAGGTGGTCAAAAAGGACCAGGGAAAAACGGTCGAGGAAACCGTGGTGGTCAGTGAAGCGCCTCCTCCTAACAGCGTCAATATCAAGATCGAATTCGATTTCAATTCCTACGCTATCCGACCCGAGTCATATGGCCTCCTCAATGAATTGGGAAAGGCGCTCACCGACGACAGGATCAAAGGAAAGACACTGATCCTTAAAGGCCATACCGACTCGGACGGATCAGATGCGTATAATCTGATTCTGAGTCTAAACCGAGCTGTATCTGTTCACAACTACCTCGTAGGCAATTTCAGTATAGAACAGAGTTGCATGCAAGTGCTCGGTTATGGGGAATCCATGCCCCTCGTTCCAAACACCAGCCGCCACAATAAACAGATGAACCGCAGGGTGGAAGTTCAGGCCCTACCCTGAGCTTCGAAGATGTTCCAACATGTTAGAGGCCTTTTTTCTGTTCAGAAAATATGGTCGAATACTGTTAACCTCAATAGGATACGAAGATGAGAAGAGTTGCCGTCACCCTGGCCCATGTCATTTTCCTAATTGTCCTCTTCCCGAATAATCTCCTGGCAGTCTATGAGACACGTCTTGCCCTTATCATAGGAAACAGCAATTACACGCATGGAGGACCCCTTGTAAACCCCATAAACGACGTTAGGGCTATGCAAAAGGCACTTGAGGGCTTGGGTTTCTCAGTCATGAAATATGAGAACTGCACTCAAAAACAGATGAAAGAAGCGATTGACACCTTTGGCGTGAAACTGAAAAGCCAAGATGTCGGGCTTTTCTTCTATGCAGGTCATGGGGTCCAGGTAAAGGGCCACAATTATCTCATCCCCATAGATGCCAAACTCGATAACGAAAATGATGCCGAGTACGACTGTGTTCGAGCGGATAGGGTATTGGCAAAAATGGAGAGGGCGGGGACTACAACCAATATTGTGATCTTGGACGCATGCCGGGACAACCCTTTTGAACGCAGTTGGAGAAGAGGGACCGAAGGAACAGGCCTTGCATTTATGAATGCCCCGTCCGGATCACTGATAGCTTACAGCACAGCTCCTGGAAAGACAGCATTGGATGGCGAGGGCCCTTCCAGTCCATACACAGAGGCATTGTTGCAACACATTGAAACGCCAAATATTACTATTATACAGATGTTTCAACGGGTTCGATCAACAGTTATGCAGAATTCATCGGGAAGACAGATTCCCTGGGAATCAACATCACTGAGTGGAGACTTTTATCTGAAACATTCGGCAGAAGTAGATGAAAACGGACAAATCAAGGGCCTTACCACGACTATGAAGGACAAGAAATCCGGCCGTATTATCGACCTGTTTGAGGGGCTTCCTGGTTATAACAAAGAAGAAGAGGAAAAGAAAACACGTATAAAGAAAGTATCGGCAAGGAAAGAAATCGAAAGAAGAAGCAAAGAAATAGAATTGAATCCAAATAATGTCAATGCTTACCTAGGTCGCGGAATTGTTTATGCCTTGGATGAGGATAAATGGGCAAAAGCCAATGATGACTTTTCCAAAGCCATAGCTTTGAATCCAAAGAATGCACAAGCTTACCTTTACCGCGGGCTAACATTCAAAGCGCAAAAACAATATATGAAATCCATTCAAGACTTTACAAAAGCCATAGAATTGAGCCAACATGTGACTACTTCACCAGAAAATAAGCCCATGGAGGAATATATCAGGTCAATCCGGGATTACGCAGAACTCACACCAATACTCATAAAATTGTCTCCAAATATTAAAATGTTATATTTGTTAAGAGCAGAAGCCTATTTTAGGCTAAAGCAACACAAGAAAGCTATTCAGGATTACACAAAGGCAATTGAATTGAGCCCAAAAGATACATCTCTATACGAAGACAGAGCAAGCGCCTACAGCAACCTCGGCCAATACGATAAGGCTGTTCAAGACTGCACGAGGATGATTGAATTGGAGCCCAAGCGTGTCTGGTTCTATTTGAGGAGGGGTCTTTTTCACGAGAAACTTGAGGAGCACAAGAAAGCTATTCAGGATTACACAAAGGCAATTGAATTGAACCCAAAAGATTTTATGGCATATGAGAGCAGGGCATATGCTTTTCTAAAGCTAAAGCAACATTCCAAGGCTATTCAAGACTTTACAACCATCATAGAATTATTTCCCAAAAATTCGAATGGTTACCTCGGCCGGGGTTACGCCTACCTTGATGTCAATCAAGAGATAAAAGCGATTAAGGACTTCGATAAGGCCATAGAGTTCAACCCAAAGAACGAATCAGCCTATTATAACCGTGGACTCTGCTACGCACATCTTAAAAAAGACATCAAGGCCATTCAAGATTTTGATAAGGCAATAGAATTGTATCTTGATCGTAGGAAGAGTATAGAGGCAGATTTTAAGGGAGATATCAAGGAGCTTCATGACCTTTATAAAGTCCTTGGTTTCGGGGATTCGAGACTTTCATCAAGGTATCATTTACGAGGAACGTGCTATTCTATCCTTAATCAGCATACCAAAGCTATTCAAGACTTTGACAGGGCTATAGAATTGGACGAAGAGTCTGCTGATGCATATGTGATGAGAGGTATATCGTATATTTCTTTAAACAAGACCGCCAAAGGATGCGCTGATCTGGAAACTGCTTGTCGCCTGGGAAACTGTGAAGGATTGAAAGATTACGTTAAGTTGGGGTACTGTCATTAGGCACAATTCATACATCCTTTTTCTGAGTTTTTTACCAGCCTATTTAAGTGCCTTGGCATAGTTTACGGGAGAAGCATAATGACAGCACAGATTACAGACACATTTCTCTTCAAAGGTGAACGGTATTCTCTGATCGGCATTGGCCCAGGGCATCTTGCTTTTCCAGAACAATATGGCATGCAGCCTGAAATGACTGATACTGGATGCTATCGAGGCTTCTACTCTACTTATGAGCTTACAGATGAAGCGTTATACCTCAGAGAGCTAACACTTAGAGAAAGAAATGGGAACTACAAAACCATCGGGGACATCGAGCCTGTAAAGGGGAATGGTCAGGCTTCTTATCATGGCCTTAGTGAAATGATCCCATTCACGGGAAAGATAAGGATAGCCAAGGAGTTCATCAGAGAACATTATATCCATATGGGCTACCAGAAAGGCACGGCATTTAAGACTGTCTTAGATATTACGCTGAGGTGGGGCAGAGTCGTTGAGATAAAAGACCGGTCAAAGGAAATGGAACAAAAACACGGTGAGTTTAAGGAACACTACGAGTCTGGGGACATGATGGAAACAATTGAGGAAGCCTTCGATCTCGATATGGATTTACTTTTATAACTAATGGCTCGGGTTAACATGTAAGATTGTTAGAAAAGAAGGGTCCCCCATGTCTGCAAGAGTGTCTTCCTGGAAGAAGATAAATCAGATAGTCGACCGGTGGATCGTCGTATAATATTTCACGACAGGCATTCATATACTTATCCAGCACGCTGAGATCACAATATGAGACATCGGAGCTTAAAAAGGGCATATATAGACTACGCCAACGCCGTTCTCTCAAGGCTTCAGCCTTTTAAAAGCGAATTTGATTGTGGACGGCCTTTAAGCGTATTGCCAAATAGAAAAGTCAAATTGCGTACCACTGTTGACGAATTAGAGGGAGGTTCTGAATTTAACCTCTTGGTTAAGGAGACTCAAGAGGCCTTCTCACAATCGTTCCATGCGCCTGTCACAAAGTTTTGGTTTCGCGCAGTACAAAATGTCTTAAGACGCTCAGGTAGTTATTTTGCATTCGCTGAAGATAGAGCAAGCGAACTACTCCGTTCACTGGATAATTATTGTAGTGCTTTCGTTCAAAAGGAAAAAACAATTCATTATTTGGCGCCGATCGAGTTCATTGCATTTGCGAGCGAGTCTATAGACTTCGAACAATTTGAAATTGTAAGGTTCCGAAAGGACCAAATCGATTCATTGGTGGGAAACAGTGTTAACGAAATTTTCTATCCATGGGCAGTAGTTGACTCATCGGAAGTCAGCAAATACTGGTTCCTTTCTGTCCAGGAAACGGATTTAACCCCTCAAATAGGCCCGATGTCCTTTGATCTCTCCGAGATTACGAGAGTGGAGAATAGGTACACCTCCTTTCCAAAAGCATTGGAACCTTTCGTTCAAGTACTCGTCCTTTTTGACTGGCAGGCTGATTATTGGAGGGTAGGTAGAGATGAAGAGAGCGAAAACGAGGATCGGGAGAGGGGATGGCAGGGATTTAATCTCCCCATGGCCATACGAATTCATGACAACCTCTACGAACCACCCTCGCAGTGCCCATCATTCGCAAGTTTACAAAAAGAGCCGGATTTTGATTCGAATGGGAATGAAATAGGAGAGCGTCCTGAAATACGCATTAGATTAGATCAGGCTGAAACGGAATCATTCAGATTATTTGTGACTCGCAATCATTCTTTGCTATCTCGACTTCATTCGGAATCTCACCCGTGGCATTTTTTCGAAATAGCATTGGGAAGACTGATAAAGGCATTTTTTGCCGATGATCTTGACCAACTTCTCTGGCATATTACAACAATTGAGGCCTTAGTTGGGGAGAAAGGAAATCAGATTACAGATAAGCTCGCTCACAGGCTATCCTCCATTCTAGGAACGAGCGAGAGCGACAAGAAAAGCATTCGGAAACGATTCAAGGACCTATACTCTTTCCGATCTGACCTCGTACATGGCAACAGGTTCAAGAAGGGCGTATATTGGGGTCACTTGAGGGAGGCTAGAGATTTCGCAAGAAGCTCAGTCAGTTGGTTCCTAAATCTTCTTGTTTTTATTCTAGACAATGTCCCAGAAAATCAATCTGTTATCAAACAATATACTGACCGCAAAGTTATATTGAGCCTCGTGGACATGAATGAGCAGCAAAGGGCTCAGGCACTATCTCTTATTGATACTCTACCTCAAGGGTTCCCATGTGTTGAAGCATGGGCAACCTAATCTCGTATAGCCTTTAGGTCTTGGTTTTGCGCGACTCCAACCCATTCACAGTGACCAATATGGATTAGTGGCACAGAGTTGTCCAATCACAATTAGGATCATGGGGAGGGACCTCCTAACGTAAGCCTGCTGCGGGATTGTCCTGCAGTTGGGTAAATCAAGCGTCACGGAGGCCTGGCCTTGCCGACCGCCACCTCCCCTCCAGTTCTCCTGATTAGCCTGATTCTCGTGCCACTGTAAGTGAGAATTTGGAATTTCCTGAGCGTGAAGATCTGCTGAGAGACGAAAAAGATATGTCACAATTTTAATGGGTTGACATACAGCCACGTCAAAGCAAGAGGCCCTGGTATGATCGAGCAGGCCTAAAAAGTCTAACCACCCGCCCCATCCTGCATTGTAGGAATATCATATCCCAACTAATTTCAGAAGACAAAATAGTTGGGATATCCAGAATCATCCCCCCCGCATCCACACCCGACCTCTATCGGGACTCAAATTTTTGTCTTGTCTTTTATTACCAAAAAACTATAAAGCTATCTTTCTAAATGAATCTAACCCACCAAGGAGGTTTTGAGGTCTTATGGCAGAAATCATGACAACTAAGGAAGTGGCGGCATATCTGAAGCTCCATGAAATCACCATTTGCAAGTATGCGGCCCAAGGTAACATCCCGGCAATCCGCATCGGCCGGGTATGGCGGTTCGACAAGGAAGAGCTTGACAGGTGGATTACAGGTTCCCCTGTAGAAAAGACTGCTAAGAAAACAAATCCCCCTGTAGAACGGACAACCAGGAAAACAAAACCAAAAACAAGGAAATAATGAAAGACCTATCCAATCGATGCGCTCTTTTTATCGTACCAAAATCGCCGTTCAAAAAATGGGCAAAACAATACGATGATGACATTGGAAACGATCTGGAAGACAGATTGAACGAAAGGCATATCTATCTGATCGATCTTCTCTATGGTAAGGAATTACCGGATATTCTTAATCCTTACTATCTCGATATATTTGAATATGAACTATCCACCTGGAATCGAATCAGAAACGAATGGCCTAAAGATAGGGATCTTGATCTCTTCTTAGACTGGTTTGAGGTGACATTTTGTGAAGATGTGATTGACCTTGAAACAGAACCCATTGAGACCGACGATACGGACATCATTTGAAATCCTTATAATCATAACCACTAAAATCCCCGAAAATTTCCCCTTCTGTTTCTGTACCCGCCAGCATTTCCTTCCTGATTTTGTGTACCTACAACACTCAGTCTTTCAATTCTGATTGCGCCGAAAAGCATCTTTTGGTATTTTAGAGATAATTTTGTGATCAGCATAGCCGAAATGACGGCCACAATATCTTGTAGGTGCCAGGACAACCCCCTAAAATCCTTGTGTTTTCAGCCGACGTAGGCTTATCTCACGTTTTCGGTGGGCCAAAATTCGTGAGGTTTCAAGAAGATACATGCATGGACCCGTTGATATGTTCCAGGTGAAACGGCCAGATGACAACCATCGCCTTTATCGAGGATAATGAGGTCACCCGCCTGCCTTGCCACTGATGATAATTGAATGGCATTTATAGGCGATTTGGTTCAATCAGGTGGCGGGTCGGCCTATTGCTATTAACTCGGCATCGGCGGGCAGGTCAAAAAGATACTCAAGCACCTGGGTCTATGGGAAATCAGACAAAGGCCGCCGCCAAAGGCAACCGGGCCGCCGAATACAGCATCGGCTATTCACACCGGGGCGTCGGTCCCTATGGGCCGGAGGCCGTACCGCAGGTCAGCGGTTCCGATAAGTGGCTATATGAGGACCCTGTCTATATTTCCCCTTCCTGATTTTTCAAACAAGGAATCGGGTCCAACGGGTTCGTATGCCCCAATTTCCACCATTTCCAGATTTCCCGGCGTCAAAGAGCAC
>Ga0209164_1005953_pt1 | contig 10201 bp, 11 predicted proteins | sample MTBNYHSulfiMetaG_FD_187458 | JGI IMG/M metagenome (GOLD analysis project Ga0209164, IMG submission 187458) | Enrichment culture microbial communities from rom New York Harbor, USA that are MTBE-degrading - MTBE-NYH (New York Harbor Sulfidogenic)... | ecosystem: Environmental > Aquatic > Marine >... | reverse complement strand
CCCCCCACAGCACCCGCCACTCCCCGGCGCGGGTCGAGGCCGATGTCGGCTCCGGCGCTGCGCCGCCGATGGCACCCGTCGACCGGAGGCCCGCCGCCTCGTTCCCGGCGGGAACGGCCTCGGCCAACTCGACGGAGGGCGGTGCGTCGCCGACTGCCTCCCCGGGCATATCGGCAGCCGGTGCCGCCGACCCGGCCCCCACCACTGCGGGGGCGAGGGGCTGTGCGGGCGCGGCCTGGGCGATGAGGCAAAGAGCCGCCACCCCCACAGGCAGCAGGCCACGGCGCAGCGAGCGGGGATGGCTCATGGATGATCCTCCGGGCGGTGAGCGCGGCGAACAGGAGAGCGCCGACAAGAAAGGGACGACCGAAGGGCGAGGCTCGGGGCGTCTAGAACCAGGGCCCGCTCGCCGGGCCCGGGTGCAGCAGCCGACCCCCTCGGCGCTTCAGGTGGAGCGCCGACCCCCTCACCCGCTGGGTTGTGGCTACGTGAGCAGTCCACGCGGTCTCCCAGCCGATGGCAGAACCCTACCCGGCGCAATCAGGTGGTGGCGCGCCCTCCGCCGGCCGCTACCGGCCGGCCTCCCGGTTCGAAAGACCCGCTACTCGCCGTCGAGCCCGAAGTAGGCGCGCATCTCCGGCCCCAGGCCCGGCGGCGGCTCGAACACCTCCAGCAGCACCCCGTCCGGCGCCTCCACCATCGAGTAGCGCCCCATGCCGGTGTCCGCGATGGGCCGGGGATGATGCCCGGCGGCCTCCAGTTCGGCCACGCAGATCTCCAGGTCGGTGACGCACATGCCCAGATGGTTGATGGGACCGCGCCGGTTCGGCTCCTGGTCGTAGAAGTGGAGCGCGACGCCGCCCACCTTCATGAAGACGTTCCGCGCCCCGGCAAACTCCAGGTCGGCCACCACCTCGCCCCCGAAGTGGTCCCGGTAGAAACGCAGGGCGGCCTCCAGGTCGCGGCTCATCAGATGGACGTGGTGCAGACGGCGCACGGCGACCTCGCTTCCTCCGGGGCCGGGCCCCAGGCTACGCCCGCGGCCGCCCGCCTGCCCGCGCCCGGGGGACGACCCCCTTCAACCCGGCCGGCGGGGCGGATACCTTGCCCCCATGCCCAGACTCACCCGTCTCGCTCTCGCCGCGGCCCTGGCCGGCGCCGCGGTCATCCCGGCGGCCACCGCCGCCGCCCGCCCCGCTCCCCTCTGCTTCGGCCTCACCCCCACCAAGGTGGGCACCGCCAAGGCCGACGTGATCAACGGAACCTGGGGCGACGACGTCATCGCCGGCCTCGGAGGCGACGACATCATCGACGGCAAGGGCGGCAACGACGTCATCTGCGGGGGGCGCGGCGACGACCTCCTCAAGGGAGGGCCGGGCCGGGACCGCCTGCGCGGCGACGGCGGCGTCGACATCCTCATCGGCGGCGATCACCGCGACCGGGTCATCGGCGGGGCGGGGAGCGACGCCTGCGACGCCGAGATCGAGCGCCGCTGTGAGGCCGAGCCCGATCCCCCCAACCCCGGTGATGCCAAGGACTGCGCCGACTTCGCCACCCAGGCCGAGGCCCAGGCCTGGTTCGACCTCTACTACCCCCTGTACGGGGACATCGCCCACCTCGACTACGACAACGACCGAGTGCCCTGCGAGACGCTGCCCTGACCCTCCCGCCGCGTCTCTCTACCGCACACGCGCTGCGGCCGCGACCCCGCAAAGGGAGCCGCGGCCGCGGCGCGGGAACCGAGGTGTCTAGCGAGAACGGCCACCCCGGGCCCGGCCCGGGCCCCGCCCGCTGCCGGACTCCGTCCCGCCGAGGAGCGCGGCCAGTTCCTCCTCCGTGTGGTAGACGGGTTCGTACTCCGCTCCCTCGGCCGCCAGGCGGGTCGTGAAGGCGCGCAGGTGGTTCTGCGACCCCCGCTTGAGGTTCTCGAAGACCCGGACGATGTCGGCCCGGTCGGTCGCCTCCAGCCTCTCCTCCAAGTCGAGGATGTCCAGGTCCTCGATGAGGGCACCCACGGTGAGTGCTTCCACCAACGACTCCTCCCCCCTCGAGACCAGCTCCTGGTAGAGAGCGGCCAGTTCCGGGTCGCGGAACGACCCCGGGGTGTCGTCGAGGACCGGATCCTCCAGACCGTAGGCCTCGATCAGGCCCAGCACCGCCTCCATGTGCCGGGCTTCGGAAGCGGCAATGTTCTCGAAGGTCGGCAGGCCCCAGAGGTCGAACATCGCCAGGTAGACGTCGCGCGCCAGTTTCTCCTCTTCCCGCATCCAGTAGAGCGCCTCCTCTTCAGCAGCGGAGAGCACCCCGGAGCCAACCATTGCCGGCTCGGTGGCCGTGCCCGCCTCGGGGGAAGGCTCCGCAGCAACGGTGACATCGACCGTCGTCGGGCCGGCGGCCTCGTAGACAGCGGCGGCCGATTCGGCCGACGAGGCTGCCACAGGCTCCTCCGCCAACGGCGAGGAGGCGTCGGCCCGGCCCCCACAGGAGGCCAGGGAGATGCCGAGGGAAACGGTGAGGATGGCGGCCAGACCCGCCTTGATGGTCGGCCTGGGGTACATGAACGGCTCCTTGTCCTTGGTTTGCCGTCCCGCATCCAACAGGCCGGGCATGAAGGACGAGCCGGCGCCGCCATGAAGATCCGGTGAAACCCGGCCCGGGGAGCCCGGGCTCAGCTCGCCGCCGGCAGGCGCACCGTGAAGGTCGCCCCCTGCCCCGGTCCGGGCGAGGCTGCGGTCAGTTCGCCGCCGTGCGCCCGGACGATCCCCCGGGCGATGGTCAGCCCGATCCCGGCGCCTCCCGCCGCCGACGACCCCTCGCCCCGGAAGAACCGCTCGAAGACCCTCTCCAGGTTCTCCGGCGCAATCCCTCTTCCGGTATCGGTCACCGCAACTGCCACCCCGTCGGGTCGCCGCTCGGATCGCACCGTCACCGTGCCGCCCGGTGGGGTGTGCTGCAGGGCGTTGCGCAGCAGGTTGGCGAAGACCTGGGCCAGGCGGTCCGAGTCCACCCGCACCGGGAGCGCCGGCGCCGGAGCCACCTCCAGGCTCACCCCGGCAGCGGCATAGGACGCCGCCAGGCCGGCGGCCGTGCGGGCGGCGATCTCGCCGAGATCACCGTCCTCCGGATGGAGATCGAAGGCCTGCTCGTCGGCTCGCGACAAGGCACCGAGGTCGGCGGCGAGGCGCCGCAGCCGCCGCGTTTCGTGCCGCATCGCCCCCAGGGTCTCGCCGTCGGGAGCGAAGACCCCGTCCTCCAGGCCCTCCACGAAGCCGTCGAGAGCGGTGATCGGGGTGCGCAACTCGTGGGCCAGGTCGGACACCAGGCGGGCCCGCCGCTGCTCGGTCTCATGCAGCGCGGCGCCGAGAGCATTCACGTCCTCGGCCAGTTCGGCCAGTTCCCGGTCGGCAGGGATGGGGACCCGCTCCTCGTAGTGGCCCCGGACGAGCCGGCGCACCGCCGCCCCCGTCCGCCCCAGAGGACCCAGCAGGCGCCGGGACACCAGTACGGCGCCGACAACGGCCGCCGTCCCACCGGCGGCCACCGCCGCCAGCAGGGCAATGGTGAGCGAGGTGCCGAAGGCGTCGTTGAGCTCCTCTTCGACCATCGCCGCCTGCTGCCCGGCCCCGCCGTCGCGGCCCGGGCCGCCGCCGCCCGGGCTGACCCCTTCCTGGCTCCACCCGTATCGCCGCCCGATGCTCTCGACCTCCGTCTCGAAGAGCCTCGGTCCGAGCAGCCGGGCGGTGGCGAAGAGGGCTGCCACCCCGACGGCAACCACGGCCAGGTTCCACCAAAGGAGCCGACGGGAGAGGCTGTGCCGCCTCATCGTTTCACAACGGCCTTGTAGCCCACGCCGCGCACCGTGGCGATGAATCGCGGGGCCGCGACGTCGTCACCCAGGGCCCGGCGCAGCTTGCGGATGTGGACGTCGACCAGCCTCTCGTCACCCACGTAGTCCCAGCCCCAGACGCGCTCCAGCAGCTGGCGCCGGCTGAAGACCCGCCCCGGCGAGGCGGCCAGTGCCGCCAGCAGTTCGAATTCGAGGGCAGTGAGCCCGACCTCCTCGCCGTCGCGCCGCACCTCGTGGCGGGCCGGGTCGATGGTCAGGCCGTCGAGGCGCAGCACCTCGTCCCCGTCGGGAGGCGCACTCCCCTCTCGACGGCGGCGCAGGACGGCCTTCACCCGGGCGACCAGCTCCTTCGCCCCGAAGGGCTTGGTCACGTAGTCGTCGGCGCCCACCGAAAGGCCCACTACCCGGTCGGTTTCCTCGGCACGCGCCGTGAGCATGATGACGTACACCTCCGAGCGGCGGCGCAACTCCCGCAGCACCTCGATGCCGTCGCCGCCCGGCATCATCACGTCGAGGATCACCAGGTCGGGCGAGGTTCGGTCGAACGCGGCGAGCGCCGCCCGGCCGTCGGAAGCCTCGACGACGTCGAACCCATCCGACCGGAGGTAGGAGGAGACGATCCGGCGGATGTTCGCTTCGTCATCGACTACGAGGATGCGGGCGGTGGCCATGATCGGATGTTAGGGAAGGGGCCCCGGGATGCCCGGGGCCCCTTCGGCTCGACGGGCTTCATCTCGTCTGGAGCCGTGCGGGCTCAGCGGTCCTGACCCCGCCGGAACTGACTCCCGGTGCCGTCGCAGTCGCCCGAGCCGTCGCAGTCGCCCGAGCCGTCACAGTCGCCGGGGCCGTAGCCCATGCCGTCGGCCGGACCGGCACCGTCGTTGCCGGTACCGTCGCCCGGCCCGTAGCCGTGGCCGGCCTGCTCGCCCTCGCCCGGGCCGGGCCCGTAGGCATGACCGGCGCCGGCCGCCTGCCCGGTGCCGTCACCCGGCCCGTAGCCGGAGCCGTCGCCGGGCGCCGGGGCGAGGCCGCTGCCGTCGCCGGGTCCGTGGCCGAAGGCGTTGCCCTGGCCATCGCAGGTGCCGTCGCACGAGCGCAGCTGGGTCTGGTTCCCGGCTTGGTTCTGCACCGCGTCGGGCCGATCGGCCTTGCCGGCGGCTAGGGCGATCGCGGGCACGGCGGCAATGACGGCCAGCAGCGCCCCGATCACCAGGATCTTTCGCATCATCTCCCTGCTCCTTTCCGGATCTCACTCGATCCCATCGGGTGATGACGCCACCATCGAACCCGCCCCCGATGAAGGCCTCCCGGACGCCTCCATGAAGCTTCTGTGAAAGCGGGGCACGCCCATGCTTGGCCGCGCCAGGCGACGGTGCCCGTCTACCGCCCGGGCAGCGCCTCGAGAATGGTGCCGCCGCCCACGACCTCGTCGCCCCGGTAGAGCACCGCCGCCTGGCCGGGAGTGACCGCCGCTTGCGGCTCGCCGAACCACACCACCCACTCCTCCCCGCCGGCCGGTTCCACCCGGGCGGCGGCGGCGGGAGAGCGGTAGCGCACCTTGACCTCCAGGCCGCCGGCTTCCGGAGGCCCTCCGCCTACCCAGGACATCCCGCCCACCCGGCACCCGGCAGCGAGCAGATCCTCCCGGCACCCCACCACGACGGTGGCGGTGTCGGGGCGGACCGCCACCACGTAGCGAGGCTCGCCCGCGGCCACTCCCAGGCCGCGGCGCTGGCCCACGGTGAAGCCGGCCACCCCGAAGTGGCGGCCGACATCGCGGCCGGCGGTATCGACGATCGCGCCCGGGGAGTCGCTCTCGGGGTACTGCTCCCGCAGGAAGGCGCGATAGCCACCGCGCCCCACAAAGCAGAGGTCCTGGCTCTCCGCTCGGTCGGCACTGGACAAACCCAGGGCTCGGGCGCGCCGCCGCACCTCGTCCTTGGTCATCTCCCCTATCGGGAAGGCCAGCCGGGCCAGGTGCCGCTGACCCAGTATGAAGAGCACGTAGGACTGGTCCTTCTCCGGGTCGGCGCCGCGCCGCAGGTGGTACCCCTGAGGGTCGCGCGAGATCCGGGCGTGGTGGCCGGTCGCCAGCAGGTCGAATCCCAGCCGGCCAGCCTCGGAAAGCAGGGCGCCGAACCGCACCCTCCGGTTGCACTCGACGCAGGGATTCGGGGTCCGCCCGCTCCGGTAGGCGGTGACGAAGGGCCGGATCACCTCCCGGCAGAAGAGATCGGTGTAGTCGAGGGTGCTGTGGGGGATGCCCAACTGCTCCGCCACCCGGTGGGCGTCGCCGGGGTCGCAGCAGCCGCCCCCACCGTCGCCGGCGGGCCGGCAGGTCTGCGCCAAGGTCACCCCGGCGACCTCGTGGCCGGCCTCGATGAGCCGCGCCGCCGCCACGCTCGAATCGACCCCACCGGAGAGAGCGACGAGGACCCTCACCGCCGGCCTCGCCGGCTCCTGGGGGCCCGCTTCGGAGAGGAATGGGACGAGGACATCACCGGCGATTGTGGCAGCGGCCGGCGGCAAGCCGGGGGCAACCCCGACCGCCGGCCGCCCGGCGCGCCATAATCGGCGGGGATGGAGCCGTCTTCGGGCCTCGGCCCTCCAGACCCGGCGCTGCAGGAGCGCATCTCCGGCATCATCCGCCGCCACTCGACCAACCGAGAGGACATCCGCCGCGCCGCCCTGGAAGGGCTCGAGCTGGGCCGGGTGCACCGCGTCCTCGACCTGGGCTGCGGCTTCGGCTTCGCCACCCGCGCCCTCCAGGGCCGGGTCGGCTCCGGAGCCGGCATCATCGGCGTGGACTGCCGGGCTGAGTACCGCGGCGCCTTTCTGGCCTCGGCCGAGACGGCCGGGGGCCGGGGCAGCTTCCTCTGCCAGACCCTTCAAGCGAAGCTCGACTTCCCGACCCGGGCCTTCGACCTGGTGCTCGCCTCCTACTCCTTGTACTTCTTCCCGGCGGTGCTCCCCGAGGTGGCCCGAGTGCTGCAGCCGGGGGGATGCTTCGTGGCCGTCACCCACAGCGAGTCCGACTTCACCGCGCTGCTGTGGGCGGTCGGAGTGCCTCCGGAACGCTCGGCGCGCCGGGCCCTCACCCGCAACTTCTCGGCGGAGAACGGCGCCGCCCTCCTGGAGAGGCACTTCTCGCGCGTCGAGCCGCGCCCCTATCCCAACACCCTGGAGTTCGAGGCCGGGGACCTGGCCGATTTCCTCGCCCTCGTGCGCTACAAGGCCCCCCAACTGGTGCCCGCCGGCGGTGAGCCCCCCACCCCACCGGAGGAGATCGAGGAGCAAGCCCGCGACATGCTGCGCTACATGGGCCGGGTCACCATCGAAAAGGACGATGCCATCTTCGTCTGCACCGGGCCGCGCTCACCGTGACCGAAGCCTTCTGCTCCGAGTGCGGCACCCGGCTGGAGGTGCAGACGGTGGCGGACCGGCCGCGGGAGGTATGCCCGGCCTGCGGGGCGGTCGCCTACCGCAATCCGCTGCCGGTAGCCGCCGCCGTGCTGCTCGACGAGCAGCGCCGGGCGCTCCTGGTGCGGCGCAAGCACGAGCCGCACGCCGGCATGTGGTGTCTCCCGGGGGGCTTCGCCGAAATGGGGGAGACCATCGACGAGGCCGCCTTGCGGGAGTTGCGCGAAGAGACCGGCATCGCCGGGCGGGTCCACCGGCTGCTGACCGCCCGCTCCATGGAGTCCGACTTCTACGGCGACCTCCTCTTCATCTGCTTCGAAGTAGAGCGGATCGGGGGCGAGGCAAGGCCGGGCGACGACGCCGCCGAACTGGGCTGTTTCCCTCTCGACGCCCTGCCCCCGCTGGCCTTCGACGCCCACACCGAGGCCCTGGGAGTATGCGCCGCGCTGCATCGCGAGCCCTGGGCCATTCAGGACTCCTTCACCCGCCTCTACGAAGACAGCAGCGACGCCATGCTGTCGGATGCCCTGGTAGCGCTGGTGGAGGAGCGTGCCGGGGAGATCTGCTCCCGCTGGCTGGCACAAGTGCGCCGCAGCACGACCACTCCGAGCTATTCCCGCCGCGACCTCCACGACGTCGAGCAGACCGCTCTCGAAGTGCTTTCGCGCTTCTGCTCCTGGCTGCAAGAACCGGCGGCCCGCTCCACCATGGAGTCCTTCTACCTGGGGATCGGCCGCCGCCGGGCCCGTCAGGGCTACGAGCTCCCTGAGGTCCTCAGCGCCCTCACCCTGTTGCGCAAGGAGATCTGGGCCTTCGCCCGCGAGCATCAGGTGTTGGCCAGCCCGCTCGACGTCTACCGGGTGATGGAGCTGAGCCGCCGCATCGTGCTCTTCTTCGACAAGGCCATCTACCACACGGCGCGCGGCTTCCAGATGGAACGCGAGGGGGCCTTGCCCTAGCCGGACCTCCGCAGTGCCAGGTCGGTGATCACCCGGGTGACGAAGTCGGTCACCGCCGCCTCGTACCGGGCAGGGTCGGCGTTCCAGGCGGCGCCGTGCCCGGCCCCCGGGACCCTCTCGTAGCGCACCAGGGCAGGCCGGGCGGCGGCGAAGCGGTCGCTGACCGCCACCGCGGCCACGCTGTCGGCGTCACCGTGGAAGAGCAAGACCGGCACCTCGAACTCGGCGGCGCGGTCCACCTGGTTCAGCGCTCCCCAATCCACCCCCCAGCGCAGAGTGGCCAGGCCTTTCGCCCAGCCGGCGATGAGGCCGGGGACGTTGTGAGCGTGGGCATGGGCATCGACCACCGCTCCCGGGTCGAGGATGGGGGCGTCGAGGATCAGCCCGGCCACCAGGTCGGCTTCCGCCGATTCGTGGAGGAACATGGCGGCCGCGGTGCCCCCCATGCCCCAGCCGTACAGGATCACCGCCGCCGCGCCCTCTTCGGCGGCGTACTCCACCGCCGCTTCCACGTCCTTCCACTCCGGGTCGCCCAGGCCGTAGCGCCCCCCGCCGTCGGGAGCCCCGGGATCGTTGCGGTAGGTGATGGTGAGAGTGGGGCATCTCGCCGCCGCCAGGGTGGGCAGCACCCGCAGCGCTTCGCGTCGGTACCCATTCCGGTCGTGCACCAGGATCACCCAGGTGGACCCCGACCCGGGGGTGTGCCAGGCGGGGTAGTTGCCCTCCGGGCCTTCGATGATGACATTGTCGAAGGCCAGGCCGACCGAAGCCGGGTCGGCCTCGTAGGCGTAGACGTCGAGGAACACCAGCATGCCGGGGCGCAACTGGCCGGCGGACTCCAGGAGAGGCCTTACCACCCCGGCCTCCCCGGTCGCCGCCACCGGCCCCACCCGGGCATACCCGGTCTCCCACTCCAGGCCCCAGGTGCCCGGAGCCTCGCCCGTCCCCCGGGGCAGGGTGACCTCGCTCTCGCCCACCGCCAGCACTTCCACGTCGTAGACGGGGAGGCGGTGATCGGAGCGCAGCAGCAAGCTGTGAATCTGCCCGCTGTAGATCCAGGTGGCGGCGGCCAGCGCCACCACCGCCAGGGCGACGCCCACCGCCAGCCCTCTTCGCAGCCAACGCCCGGCACGCACCCCAACCATCGGGCGCGATGCTACCCCCGGCGCCGTATCCATCTTGGAGGTGTGCCTAACCTCGGCCGGTGGGCCCCGTGCAGGTGAGCGTGGACATCCCCCAGGCCATCGAGCAGGTCTGGGAAGAAGCCGGCGCCCTGGGGCGCCATGCCGAATGGATGGCCGACGCCCGCTCCATTGAGATACTGGGCCCGGAGCGCTCCGGTGTCGGCGTGCGGGTGCGGGCCGCCACCCGCTTCGGCCCGTCCCGTACCACCGACGACCTGCTCGTCACCGCATGGGAGCCTCCGCGTCGCATCGAAGTAGAGCACTGCGGTCGCTTCCGGGGATGGGGCAGGTTCCGTCTCGAGCCCCTGGGGCCGGCGCTCACCCGCTTCACCTGGGAGGAGAGCATCCGCTTCCCGTGGTACTGGGGCGGGCCGCTGGGAGCCCTGGCCGCCCGGCCCATCTTCACCCGTGTCTGGCGGCGCAACTTGACCCGCTTCCGGGCCCGGTTCGTCTCTCCCTGAAGCTCAGTTCCCCCTCGAGGCTCACTTCCCCTTGAAGTGGGGCTCCCGCTTCTCGAGGAAGGCGGCCAGGCCCTCCGCGGCGTCCTCGGTGCCCAAGCAGGCGGTGAACCCGGCCGCCTCGACGGCCAGGCCTTCCTCGATACCGGTCCCGGTGGCGACGTTGATGGCCTCCTTGGCCGCCCCGATGGCCACGGTGGCTCCCTTCGCCAGGGCACCGGCGGCCTCGAGGGCGGCGGGGAGAAGCCCGTCGGCGGGGAGCACCTTGTCGGCCAGGCCGATGGCGAGGGCCTCGTCGGCCTTCAGATGCCGCCCGGTGTAGATCATCTCGCG
>Ga0209164_1005952_pt1 | contig 10203 bp, 9 predicted proteins | sample MTBNYHSulfiMetaG_FD_187458 | JGI IMG/M metagenome (GOLD analysis project Ga0209164, IMG submission 187458) | Enrichment culture microbial communities from rom New York Harbor, USA that are MTBE-degrading - MTBE-NYH (New York Harbor Sulfidogenic)... | ecosystem: Environmental > Aquatic > Marine >... | reverse complement strand
GAGGACGAGGGCGAGGTGCGCATGCAGGTCATCGTCCGCACCGGGGAGGGGAACAGTGCCCGGCGGCGGATGCTGCCGGTGTACGGGCGTGTGCTGGGCGGGGAATCCCGTGTCGAGGACGTCGGAAAGCCCGAACAGGCGGAGCCGCAGACGGCGGTCGAGCGGCCCCTTTTCTCCTTCGAGTACGTCTACGACCCCGGCTGCAAGGGCTGCGAGATCTTCCTGGTGCGCCAGATGATCGCGCTGCAGCAGGAGATGGGAATCAGGCTTCGGGTCGTCAAGCGGCACATCGACGAACCTGGTGTCCAGGATTCCTATCTCCGCCTGCTCGACGCCCTGGGCGAGGAGGAGCGGGCCTATCCCGCGGTGGTGTTCGACGGTACTGTCCTCCAGGGGGACGAGGAGATCGAGCGCGAGTTCGGGGAGTTGCTGCGCCGCCGCCTGGAGCGCAGAGCCCAGGGCGGGTGATCCCCGGAATGCGGGACGCCCGAGGCTCGCGCGGCCGCGAGGCTCGCGGCAGGGAAGCATCAGCGTCAGGAGGTTGTTCGTGAGGTGGATTCCCCCCGGCTTCAGGCGTACGTTCTCGCGCATCGCACTGCTGTCCCTGATGCTGGGGGTGGCCGCGATCCGGCCTGCACACGCCTCGGAAGGGTTGACCATCCTGCCGGGACAGTGGGAGTTCGGAAGCATCAGCGATGCCCAGCCGATCAATCAGGAAGTGACGGTCCGCAACGGGGGCCCTGGGGAAGTGAGGGTATCCTTCATCCCCACCTGCGACTGCCTGTACGTCGAGCCGGGCCGGGCGGAGATCGCACCAGGCGGGGAGCAGGTCTTCCTCCTCACCTTCGACCCGGAGGGCTACGCCGGGACCATCGACATGGACTACGTGGTGCGCACCACGGCGCCGGGGCTGGAGAAGGCACTGTTCCGGGTAACCGGCGAGGTGCGGCCTGCCGCCGAGGCTGGTCCGGCGGACGCAGGCGGTGGACCAGCGGGTGCGGACGCGGGCGTCTCCCTGGCCGTGTCCTACTACTACTCGCCGGGGTGCAGGAGCTGCGAACGCTTTCTCGCTGAGGAGATCCCCCGCCTGGAGCGCGATCTGGGCGTGACGCTCAGCCTCGAGCGGGGGAACATCTTCGAGCCGGAGACGTATGACGCCTATCTGGCTCGGCTGCAGGATCTCGGCGAGGAGGAGCGGGCCTACCCGGCCATCGTTGCTGGGGACCGGGTGCTGCAGGGCGACCGGGAAATCGAGGCCAACTTCCGTGAGCTGATCGTCGAGCTCATGCACCGGGAGGCGAGCGGGGCCGGGGAGCGGGCCGGGCGTGCGGGGGCAGGGGAGACGGCCGCCGGCGCCGCTGGCCCCCGGCGAGCGGACCTGACCGTCTTTCCGGTCATCGCCGCCGGGCTCCTGGACGGGATCAACCCCTGCGCCTTCACGACCCTGATCTTTCTGATCTCGGCCCTGGCCGTGGCCGGGAAGACCCGCCGAGAGCTGCTCGTCCTCGGCCTGTTCTACACGGCCAGCGTGTTCGTGACCTACTACCTCATCGGGCTGGGCTTCCTGAACGCCCTGCGGTACGCCAGCTCCTTCTACCTGGTGGCGCAGATCATCCGGTGGGTGCTGGTCGCGGTGCTGGGGGCCTTCGCGGCCCTGAGCGTCTACGACTACCTGCTGATCCGGCAAGGCAAGACCGGGAAGATCCTTCTGCAGCTTCCCGGGGCCATGAAGCGCCGGATCCACACCTCGATCAAGGCCAGGACCCGCTCCGGGGCCCTGGTGGGAAGCGCGATCGTGCTGGGGTTCCTGGTGGCGGTCTTCGAGCTGGCCTGCACCGGGCAGGTGTACCTGCCCACCATCGCGTACACGGTGCGCTCCGGCCGGGCACTCAAGGGCTACGTGTACCTGCTGATCTACAACCTGGGGTTCATCGTACCCCTGCTGGTGGTATTCGCCTTGAGCTTTGCCGGCTTGAGCCTGAAGGGCCTCACGGCTGTGTTTCAGAAACGGATGGGGGCGGTCAAGCTGGCCCTGGCGGGGCTGTTCGCCGGCCTGGCCGTGCTTACGATCGTGATGTGAGCGGATGAGACAGGGGGCGAAGGCGCTGGCAGCCGGCGTGCGCGGCCCCACCTGTCCTTCGTGAGTTTCCAAACAAAGTGCGCAAATCTATGCAACAACGGGCTTGACAACAGTCGCAAATGTGGTATTCTCTGTGGTTTAGTGGTGGTACCATTAAACCACAAAGCAAGTCTGCATTCCCGAATGAGGAGGAAACCAAAGATGAGAAAGAGCGTGAGAAGGTGGGCCCTTGTCCTGTTGGTCACGTTCGCGGCAGTGGGACTGTACGCTGGCGGGGCGGGGGAGGGCGGCGCGGAGAAACCCGTTGTCCTGAGGGCGATGTCCTTTTCGACCGAAAGCGACAAGTCCGTGGCCCCGGGGTACTACGCGCTGATCGAAGCGATCAACGAGAAGGCCAAGGGGCGGCTGGTGATCGAGCACCGCGGCGCCTCCGAGGCGATTCCCGGGTTCGACCAGTTCGAGGCCCTGTCTTCCGGGGTCTTCGACCTCGGCGTTGAGAACGAGAGCTACTACGGCAAGCAGCTTACCGGCCTGCCGCTGACTCACCTCTCGAGGCTGAGCCCCGTCGAGGAGCGCAAGACCGAGTACCCGGCGCTGCGGGACCAGATCCTGAACAAGCACAACGTCAAGTATCTGGGCCGCGCCTGGGGCTGGGGCATGGGCTACCGCGTGTACACCAACGTCCTGGTCAAGGACCCGAAAAAGGACTTCAAGGGGCAAAGAATCCGCATCTCGCCGGCGTACCAGCCCCTCGCCCTGGCGGTCGGGGCCACCCCCGTGGTCATTCCGTTTCCTGATATCTACACCGCGATGGAGCGCAACACCATGGACGGCTTCATCATCGCCTGCTCGATGGCCCTGGAGTACTCCTGGCAGCAGGTCGTGAAGTACTTCACCGACCCGGCCGTGTACAACATCAACCTCGAAATCCTGATGAACCTGGACACGTGGAACAAGCTGCCGGCCGATCTCCAGAAGGTGATTCAGGAAGCGGTGATCGAATTCGAGAAGGCAAGCATGGCGGAGTCCCTTGCCTACGTGAAGGACTATCGCCAGAGGATGATCGACGCCGGCATGACTCCCCTGGAGTGGTCGAAAGCGGATTCCGAGTGGTTCCAGAACACGGCCTACGAGGCCGCCTGGAAGGACCTGGAGAGCACCATGGCCGACAAGGAGATGTTCCGGAGACTGAAAGAGGTTCTGGACTGAGCTGGACTTTCCTGGTGAGAGAGGTCGGAGCCCGGCTTGCTTGGCGCGAGCCGGGCTCCCCTTCGCTTGCGGTGCCTCGCGCACACGTGGGAGCGTGACAACCTACCTTGGATTGAGCAGGGGGAATGAATGCAGATGGAATCGAAGTGGACCAGTTTCTTGCGTTCGTATGAGCAATTCTTGAATGCCGATCAGGAGTTGCGTCGGAGGGTCCGTCTCAAGGACGCCTTCGACACCCGCGACGTGTTCTACGGCGGCCACCCCTGCCTCCCGGGGTACGGACCGTACCCGCGGGCCAGCATCGCCTACGATCCGACCCACTGGGCGGAGGCCAAGGGTCACAAGGAGTGCGCGCTGCACGGCAAGGAACTGATCGAGCTGGAGGTCAGCGGAGCATTCCACGTGACTATCGCGCTGGCGTCGGACGACACCTTCAAGCTTTCCCATGGGCCTGCCGGCGAGCCGCTCCTGTCCTGCAAGATGCCGCTGGAGCTGTTCCGCGACATGGTGCTGGCCAGGCACAAGGTCATCTGGGCCCTCTGCCAGAAGGAGGCCTGCGTGCGCACGGGGGCGGTACAGCTCGGCTTGTCCGACTGGACGACCGTGCTGGAGGTGCTGGCGTGCCTAACAGACATGGCGGAAATGGACCCCGAGGTCTGGACGTTCTGCGAGAGCCTGCAAACGGCATAAGCGAGGAGAACAGCGATGATTTCGAGCGAACTACTGGAGCGAACGCTCTCGAGCGTCGTCGGGCAGGACCGGGTGCTCGTCGATCCGAAGGCTCTCACGGCCTACTCGAAGGGCGGCGGTCTTGCCGCCCCGGGCAGTCCGCTGCTCGCGGTCCAGCCGGAGACGGACGGCCAGGTCCAGGAGCTGGTCCGGCTGGCCAACCGCTTGCGCATCCCCCTGACCCCCTGGAGCAGCGGCAAGAACAACCAGGGGTCCTCGCTTCCGTCGCCAGGCGGGATCGTCCTGGACCTGTCGAGGATGACCGCGATCCTGGAGATCGACGAGGACAACCGGAACGCGAGAATCGAGCCGGGAGTGACCTTCGCGCGCCTGCAGGAAGAGGCGAAGGGGCGCGGTCTGCGCGTGCTTACGCCCGTCGAGCTGCCGGCCGCCGCCTCGGTGCTGACTACCTACCTGGAACTGAACCCGTTGTACTCCTGGCCGAAGTACGGCTTCGAGACGCTTCTGAACATGGAGATGATCCTGGGCAACGGCGAGCGCCTGCGCACCGGAAACGCGGCCAGCCCGCTGATCGAGAAGGGCTACGACCCGCACTCCAACCCATACGTGATCCTGGGCAAGATCTGGTACGGGGCCCAGGGGACCTTGTGCGTCGCTACCGCCGCCACCGTGATTCTGAAGAGCCGGCAGGAGGTGAACAAGCCGTTCCTGCTGGGGTTTCGCAACCTCGAGGACTCCTTCGCGCTCCTGCGGGAGATCCAGAAGTACCGCATCGGGGAAGAGCTCTTCCTGGCCAATGCCAAGGAGCTCGCTTCCATCCTGAGCGCTGCCGGCCCCGGGCTGTTCCAGCCCGCCCCGGCTCCCTGGAACCTGGTGCTCGTGGTCCGGGGTACGGAGGCGGAAGTGCGCTTCCAGGAGGAGGACCTCCGGGACATCCTGGACCGGCACGAGAAGTGCGTGAGCTCCGCCTCCGCAGTCGACGCGAAGCTTTCCGCAGCGCTGCTGAAGGAGATCGAGAGCCCGTCGGGCTGGGAGGGGATGACCGCCCGCAAGTCCGGTGCCGCCGCCCGCGCCACGCTGCCGCTGGTCGCAGCCATCGAGACCCTGCCGAACATGAACATCCTGGCGGAGTCGCTGTGCGAGCGCCACGGATACGATCCGGCCGAGCTGGGGTGCTTTCTGCTCCCCGCGGAGATCGGGCGGGTCCACTACCATTTCAGCTTCTCCTGCGACCCCGGCGACGCCGAGCAAACGGGCCGCTGCAGGACCCTGTACAACGGGCTGGCCGCGGGGCTGATCAAGCGGGGGGCCTTCTTCAGCCGGCCTGCCGGCAGAGTCGCAGAGATGGTCTACCAGCGCACGCCCGCCTACTACAACACGCTCAAAGTATTCAAGGAGCTGTTCGACCCGAACGCCATCCTGAATCCCGGCAAGGTATTCGTACTGTAAGGAGTCCATTGGTGAAAGAGTACGTCTGGCCGATCACCCGCGGTGAGCTCGAGGACTACTACGACCTGATGCTCAACTGCGCCAAGTGCAAGTACTGTCAAACCGTCTTCCCCCTCTCGGCCACCTTCGACGAGAGGTATGCCCGCCAGTGTCCGTCCGGGGATTTCTGGCGTTTCGAAAGCTACTATGCGAGCGGCAGGCTGGAGCTGGGCCGGGGAATCCTCGAAGGAAGCCTGGAGTGGAACGACAGGGCAAGGGAGATCCTCTATTCCTGTTCGATGTGCGGCGCCTGCGAGGAGAACTGCCGCACGACCCAGCGGCTGACCCCCTACAAGATCATCCGCAAGATGCGCGAGCGCTACGTCCAGGAGCACCATCCGCTGCTGCCGGTCCACCAGGAAGTGGCGGCCAGCATGAGCAAGCACGGCAACCCCTACGGCGTCAGCAGCTCGAAGAAGAGCGGCTGGATTCCCGCGAGCAAGGGCCGGAAGGACGCCGCTGTACTGGTGTTCGCCGGCTGCACGCTTTCCCACAAGGTCCCGGACAAGGGGGCCGAGCTGGCGAAAGTCCTCGAGCACCTCGAGGTGGGCTACACCACCCTGGGGGAGGAGGAGCCCTGCTGCGGGGCCCCCCTGTTCCACCTTGGCATGATGAAAGAAGGAACGAAGCACCTCCGGGAGGCGATCGCGGGGATCGAGGCCAGGGGCGTGCGCAAGGTCGTGTTCGTCGATCCCCTGTGCTATGCCACCTTCAAGAAGCACTTCCTGTTCGACCTGCCCGAACCGCGTTTCGAGATGCAGCACATGAGCGAGTTCCTGCTCCCGCTCCTGCGGGACAAGCGCAGTTCCCTGCGGCCGGTCAACAAGACCGCCGCCTTCCAGGACTCCGCTTTCCTGGCCCGCCATCTGCGGGTGTACGAGGAGCCGAGAGAGATCCTGCGCCTGGTCCCGGGAATCGAGCTCCGGGAGTTCTTCAGAAACCGGCTAAACACCTACTGTCCGGGGAGTGAGCCGATGGCCAGGATGGCGTACCCCGAGATGGCGCGGGCGGCTGCGCAAGACCGGCTGGGCGAGGCCCTGGCGGTGGGCGCCCAGACCGTGGTCTGCTGCGATCCGAACGAGTTCCTGAGCCTCTCGGAGTGCAGGAATCCCGGGGTGGAGATCGAGGGATTGTGGCAGATCGTGAGCGAGTCCATGGGGGGAGGCAGATGAGCATGACGGGGAACGAAATCTACGCCCGCCTGGCCGACATCGTCGGCCCGCGGTGGGTTTCCGGAGAGCCGGAGATCGTGAAGGGCTATTCGCGGGAGCTGACCACGTACGGACGGTTCAGGAAGGACCGGCCGCCCCAGTGGGTGGTTCTTCCGTCGAGCACGGACGAGGTCAGGAACATCCTCGCCTTCGCGAGCTTCAAGAGGGTCCCCGTGGTGCCGTACGGGACGGGTCTCAACATCGGCTCGGCCACCGTGCCCAAGCTGGGCGGGATCATCGTCGATCCCAGGCGCATGGACAAGATACTGGCCATCGACGAGGCTCACTGCACCGCCACCGTCCAGGCGGGCGTCTCCCTGGCCCGCCTGTCTTCGGAGATGCAGAAGCGGGGCATGTTCATCCCGATCCCGGGAGCGCCGGCAACCGCCTCCCTGGTGAGCAACTACAGCCAGGGTGAGTTCAACAAGGCCTCGGGAAGGCTGGGCTACCAGTGCCAGAACATCATCAGCACGACCAACGTGCTCCCGGACGGCACGGTCGTGCGGACGGGGAACATGGCGGACATGCTGAGCGGACTTCCGTTCTGGCCGTTCGGGCCCGGGCCTGATCTGTCCATGCTGCTGCGATCCACGGTCGGGACCCTCGGAATGGTCACCGAAATGACCATCAAGGCCGTGCCCCTGGACGACGTGCTCAAGCCTCTGTGGGTGTCCTTCGAGGACATCTCCGAAGGGGTCCAGGCCTACAAGACGATCATTCACCGCGAGCTGTGCACCGGCACGGGGTTCTACATCGGCAACAAGTACCACTACTTCGGGGACACCGTGGAGTGCGGAGAACGGCTGTGCAAGATCCATCCGAACCTGCAGCTGATCCTCTCGCTGCAGGGCTCCGAGAGGCGAGTGCGCTTCGAGGAGGAAACGATCCGGGAGATCGCTGGCCTGCACGGGGGGGTCATCGTCACTGACGTGCTGCCGTTCTACCAGATGTACGTGGACAGCCACATCACCATGGCCTCCAGCCTCTATTCCGAGTTCACCATGCGGTATTTCGGCTCGCCTGGCTCGGGAGTCGTGTTCTTCCCCAACTCGTCCCTGGACCTGCTGATCCCGACCTACGACGCCTTCGTGAAGGTGCTCCTGAACGACCCGTATTTCCGCAATCCCGAGGGCGGCAGCTCGGACTTGTACACCGGCCTGATCGGATACCCCAGCCGGCAGGGAGGCCATTACTACGAGCTGGAGCCCTGCACGGGGGGCTGGGTGATCGACCCGGAGTTCGGTGCAGCGGTGGGCAGGGTCATGCCGAAAATCATCAAGGCCTGGGCCGAGCTGGGGGTGGTGCGGGACACCAAGACAGCCAACATCCGGCCCTACGAGCTGGGGTTAATGCCCGCCTACGAGGACATGGCCAAGAGAATCAAGGGGGTCTTCGACCCCGAGGGTATCATGCATCCGGGCCAGCTGGTGCCCGGTCTGTACCGATAGCGCTTGAGCAAGGGAGTACATGATCATGGCGACACGCAAGGACAGCGAAGGGCTCAAGGAGACCACATCCGACTTCATGTTTCGGGTTCGCTCCGAGGAGATCTGCAAGAAACCGAAGCAGAAGTACTACTGGGAGATTATCAAGCGAAGGACCGAGATGATCAACAGCGCGGTCAAGAAGATGTGAGGGGCACCATGCAAGAGGGGAAGAGCAAGCCGCGGGGGATCGATGTAGCGCACAATGTCTTCGCCTACATCGGCTTCGGTATCATCGCCCTGATAACCATCTTGATCACGGTGGACGTCTTGGCCAGGCAGATAACAGGGACACCCGTGATCTGGATCCCGGAAGTCAGCGAATACGGCCTGCTGTGGGTCGGGTTTCTGGCCGCCGCCTGGACGCTCCGGGAAGGGGGGCACGTCAGCATCGACCTCGTCCTCCAGAAGGTGGGGAGCCGCACGTCCCATACCATGAACTTCGTGACCTCGGTGATCGGAGTGCTGATCTGCGCGGTCGTGACCTGGTTTGGCGCGGTGGTGGTCGTCGACTTCTGGCGGAGGGGGGTACCGTCCATGGAGATGCTCAGCCTGCCGAGGGCCCTGATCTTCGCGGCCATCCCCGTGGGGGCGGCCTTTCTCACGATCGAATTCGTCCGCCGGGCGCGCAGCCACTGGACAGCGCTGCGCGGCCGCACCTAGCAGCCAGGGGGTCCGGAAATGGTTTGGTGGCTGGTCCTGATCATTCTCTTTGCCGCGTTGATGATTCTCCTGCTCACCGGGCTGCCGGTGGCTTTCGGCTTCTTCGCCCTCAACATGATTGGAGTGCTGTGGTTCTGGGGAGGCGTCGCGGGCTTCAAGCAGCTCATCCTGAGCCTGGAGGCATCGTTAACGACCTTCACCATGGTGCCGCTCGTCCTGTTCGTCTTGATGGGTGAGATCATGCTGTACTCGGGGGTTGGCATCAAGTCGATGGACGTGATCGACAAGTGGCTCGGCAGGCTGCCGGGCCGGCTGGCGATTGTCTCGGTGGGAGCTGGAACCCTGTTTTCCGCGCTCAGCGGCTCGGCCATGGCCACGACGGCCATGCTGGGCTCCGTGCTTACCCCCCAGATGGAAGACAAGGGCTACAAGAAGCAGCTGAGCATGGGGCCCCTTATGGCTAGCGGCGGAATCGCCATGCTGATCCCCCCTTCGGCCCTGGCGGTGTTCCTGGCCAGCGTGGGGGAGATCTCGGTAGCCGCCATCCTGATGGCAGGAATCGTGCCCGGCCTGATGCTCGCGATCTTCTACTTCCTGTACATCGTGATCCGCTGCATCGCGCAGCCCGAGCTGGCTCCGGCCTATGACCCGGTCCGGGTCTCCTTCGGCGGGAAGCTCCTGCTGCTGAGCAGGTACGTGCTCCCGCTGGCCATCGTGATCTTCCTGGTCATCGGCACCATGCTGTTGGGCGTGGCCACGCCTTCCGAGGCAGCGGCGCTGGGGGCCTTTGGGGCCTTCGTGTTGGCGTTCTTCTACAAGGGCGTGAACGGACAGATGCTCCGCAAGACCGTCGCCGGCACGGTGAAGATGTCCGTGATGTTGCTGATGATCATTGCCGGCTCCACCGCTTTCAGCCAGATCCTCTCCTTCTCCGGCGCCAGCCGGGGACTGGTGCAGCTCGTGACCGGCCTGCAGGCCCCGCCCGTGGTCATCCTAATCGGCATGCAGCTCATCATCTTCTTGCTGGGCTGCTTCATGGAGCCGGGGTCGATCATCATGATCACGATCCCGATCTTCATGCCCATCGTCAGGGCCCTGGGCATCGACCCGGTGTGGTTCGGGGCTCTGAGCATGGTCAACCTGCAGATGGGATTCATGACTCCTCCCTTCGGGCTGCTGTTGTTCACGATGAAGGGCGTGGCCCCCGCGGGCACGTCCATGAAGGACATCTACGGAGCGGCGATCCCGTTTCTCCTGATCAACCTGCTCATGGTCGTGTTGATGATCCTTTTCCCTCGAATTGCGCTTCTTCTTCCGAGCATTATCTGAGTATATTGGAGTTGGCGAGACGGACTGCATAGCGTCTCACACCCCGAGG
>Ga0209164_1005950_pt1 | contig 10204 bp, 7 predicted proteins | sample MTBNYHSulfiMetaG_FD_187458 | JGI IMG/M metagenome (GOLD analysis project Ga0209164, IMG submission 187458) | Enrichment culture microbial communities from rom New York Harbor, USA that are MTBE-degrading - MTBE-NYH (New York Harbor Sulfidogenic)... | ecosystem: Environmental > Aquatic > Marine >... | reverse complement strand
GGGTCTATCTGCTCAACTCGGTGCGCCGCGCATGGCCGGCGCAGCTCGGTTGTACAAAGGACTGAAGTCGCTCACTTCGAGGGGATGCTGCGGTAGTAACGACTTCAGTCGTTCTTAAGGACTGAACTCCTTACTACGCGATTTCACCTTACTCCAAGAGCGTCTCAGGCGGTGGCCGAGGCGGAGCGGACTTCGGCGCGGTGAGCCCGGCGATACTCCAGCGCGGCCCCCACCAGCCCGGCAAAAAGCGGGTGCGGCTTGCGGGGGCGGGACTTGAACTCCGGGTGAAACTGAACCGCGATGAACCAGGGGTGCTCGCGCAGCTCGATAATCTCCACAAGGTCCTTTTCCTGATACAGTCCGCTGACAATGAACCCGCCGTCCTCAAACCGGGAGCGGTAGGCGCTGTTAAACTCATAGCGATGCCGGTGACGTTCGCTGACCTCCTGCGTGCCATAGGCGGTCCGGGCTTTCGTGCCGGGCAACAGGGCGCAGGGGTAGGCGCCCAAGCGCATCGTTCCCCCCAGCTCGGTGATTGCCCGCTGCTCGGACAGCAGACTGATGACCGGATGCGGCGTGTCGGGGTCCAGCTCGGTGCTGCTGGCTCCCTCCAGTCCCAGCACCCCCCGGGCATATTCAATCACGGCGCACTGCAAGCCGAGGCAGATTCCGAAGAAGGGCACCTTATTCTCGCGGGCATAGCGGGCCGCCTGGATCTTCCCCTCGAGGCCCCGGGCGCCGAAGCCGCCCGGGATGAGGATGCCGTCGCAAGGCTCGAGGTGCCGCTCGACGTCACCGTGTTCGAGCGTCGAGGACTCGATGCGCAGGATGTGGACCCGACTCTCGTGAGGGAGGCCACCGGCGATCAGCGCCTTGTCAATGGACTTGTAGGCATCGTGCAGCTGGGTGTATTTGCCGATGATGCCGATCGTGACCTCCTGGCGCGGATGGCGGAGAATCTGCACAATCCGGTCCCAGTCGGACAGGTCCGCTTTCGGGGCTTCCAGCCCGAATCGCTCCAGCACGAGGTCGTCCAGCCCTTGGTCGCTGAGAGTCCGGGGGATTTCAAAGATGGTCGTCTCGATATCCCGCGCTGTGATGACCGCCTCCGGGGTGACGTTGCAGAACAGGGCGATCTTCTCCTGCATATCGCGCGAGAGGAGCCGGGAGCTGCGGCACAGGAGAATGTCGGGAATAATGCCGATTTCGCGCAGTTCTTTCACGCTATGCTGGGTCGGCTTGGTTTTGCGCTCCGCTCCCACGCCGACCTGGGGCACCAGGGTCAGGTGGATGTAGAGCACGCTGCGGCGACCCATTTCCTGGCCGAATTGCCGGATCGCTTCGAGAAAGGGAATCCCTTCGAAGTCGCCCACCGTGCCCCCCAGCTCGACAATGTGGATGTCCGCCCCGCTTTGCTCGGCGGCTTGCCGGATGCGGGCCTTAATCTCGTCGGTTACGTGGGGAATCATCTGCACCGTCTGGCCGAGGTAGCCCCCCTCGCGCTCTCGCTGAATGACGGCCTGGTAGATCTGTCCCGTGCTGACGCTGCTCAGCCGGGTCAGCCGGGTATGCGTAAAGCGCTCGTAGTGGCCCAGGTCCAGGTCGGTTTCCGCCCCGTCGTCGGTGACATAGACCTCGCCGTGCTGGAAGGGGCTCATGGTGCCCGGGTCAACGTTAATGTAAGGGTCAATCTTTTGAAGACTGACCGAGAACCCGCGTGCCTCCAGGAGCGCGCCCAGCGAAGAGGCGGCGACGCCCTTTCCGAGTGAAGAACAGACCCCGCCTGTCACAAAAACGTATTTGGTCACTTTTCAGCCCCCTCAAAAGAATAGTTCTGCTTTTGTGCCGCTGTGAGAGAACCGCTGACGCCGGTACTTATTCGCCCGAGATTTTCAGGCGCTTTCGCTTGAATGCCGGGTTGATTGAGGTGTGCAGAATCTTGTTCTGCCGACCGTGCACGGCAGGAATTTTGCACGGGATGATACTCTACCAAATTCCACCCTGATGTCAAAGCTTTTTTCGCAGGGACTTGCGGGGCTATCGGAAGGCCAGGCTGGCGAAGCTGACGCTGCATCCGGAGGGCGGGTCGCTCCACTGCTGGTAATCGAGCAGTTCGGCCCGGCTCTTCGGCAACACTTGCAGGAAGGTATAGAGGGCGGGGAATCCGCACACTTTGCGCCAGTCTTTTTCCTCACAGATCATTCGGAGCAGGCTCGCGGCGTCCTGCTCGGTCACGTGCCGGAGAAATCGCTCGTCCTCGCGCTTGACCCGGCTCAGGAACTTGGGCGTCAGTTCCTGGGGGTCGCCGAAGCGGTGTCCGACGTGGCTCAGATCCACACCGGCAATCAAGCAGACCCGGCGGCGGCGCTGCTGCTCCTCCTGAAGCGTTTCCCGCAGGGCCTCGATAAACTCGCTGACCGCCGGGTGCTGCTTCGGGGGGAGAGGGCCTTCGACCCATTCGCGAAAAGAGCCGACCAGGATGGGAACGATCGCGATGCGGTCAGGCTCGGGGGAAAGATGCTGGAGAAAGAGCAGCTGGAACTCGATCGAATGCTCGATCTTGTGGGCAATCTCGTCGGCCAGCAGGTCCTGGGTGCACCGAGCCTGCAAACGCTGGACGAAGCCGACGTCGGTCTTGACCCGCCCCAAGGGGGTCTCGAAGTCCTTCCGGGTGAGGATAAAGGGGTGCTGGGAGCCGGCATGAGCGACGCCCAGGACGATGTAGAGTTCGGCCGGCTCGGCCTCGGCAAACGCCTTGTAAGCATGGGCGTAGGCTGTCCCTCCCCGCAACAGGTCAATATGGGGCGCGACCAGGCCTTTCAGGGGGCCGTTGCGAAGGGCCGCCTCCGGCGCCCCCGGCCCGCCGGGAGCGCTGAACAGGGCGTCGAGTTGCCGGCGCAGCGCCTCCGGCTCTTCCTCGTAAGCCACCCCGGCATGGGACGCCCGCCGCACCTTCGAGGAGCGAAACTTGGCTTCCACCGAAGCCCTATACTCGGTGAAAGCCGGGCTGTCCAAGAGATGGTAGGCATCCAGCTGCCGGATCAGCTGGTGAATCTGCTCGCTGAACAGCAACTGGCCGTATTGCCGCATGTAGGCTTCCTGAATGTCGAGGACGGTATGCTCGCCGTCAAACAGGCCAAGGAGGGCCAAGGCTTCCTGGGGCACGAAGACCATTCCCTCGGTGTAGCCCTGCGGGTCGCGCAGGGCGATAACCGGGCGGCCTTCATACTCGGCCGGGAAAGCCTCAACGGGTCGGATTCGGGGTTTCTCCATTATAATGGACATCAGGACATCAGAGCTTATACTGTGTTTCCGTCGCTCGTCAACCGCAGGCAGGCGGGAAACCGCACCGGCGGGGCTGTCCCGGGCGTCCCGGGGAACCCTCTGTGAGGCCTCAGGCACAGGGCAAAGCGGGTGGTTCCTTAACCCTCTAACTCCCCCTTGTCAAGGGGGAGAACCCTTGTGCTCCTCCCTTCGGCGAGGGGGAAAGTTATGCTGCTTCTTCGCTTGGCGAGGGGGAAAGGTTGCGATGCTCCTTCTTTCAGCGAGGGGATACTATGCTGCCCTTCCCTTCGGCGAGGGGGCAAAGATTGTGCTCCTCCCCTTCATAAGGGGAGGTTGGGAGGGGTTGGTGTAGTTCCTGTTGTGTTTCTTCTTGACTCGGCCGAGAATCCTCACAGCGACACCTCAAGCGCAGTGCGATTGACCTTGGCCAGGCCAGGGGTTACTATAAAGCCCAAGTCTTCTATCCCGGCTTGGTGAGGCGTCCGCTTGGAGCCTGTGAAGGAGTTTCACAATGACCGCCCATGATTCCAGCAAGAGCCAGTCCCGGCTCCAGGAAGAGCTGGAGCGGGGGGAAACCGATAGCCGGCGGATGGAACAGGCGCTGCGGCTCAGCGAGGAGACCTTTCGCAACCTGATGGACTACATTCCCGGCGTGTCGGTCCAGGGTTACCGGCCGGATGGCATTGTCTTCTACTGGAATAAGGCGAGCGAGGCCGTTTACGGTTACACCGCCGAGGAAGCGATCGGCAAGAACCTGGGCGATTTAATCGTGCCGGCCGACTTGAGGCCCCTCTTTGAGCATTGCCTGCAAATCGGCAAGCAGGTCCGCCGGTCGGGGGAGTTTATGCCGTCCGGGGAGCTGGTGCTGCTTCACAAGGACGGGCATCGGGTCCCGGTGTACTCGATCCACGCAGCGGTCTATGCTGCGGGCAAAGAGCCTTTGCTGTTTTGCATTGACGTGGATCTGTCGGAACGCAAGCGGGCCGAGGAGGCCTTGCGGGAAAGCGAAGCGCAGTATCGCAGCACAATCAACTCGATGCCGCTCGCCATTCACGTCGTTGACGCCGAAATGCGCGTGGTCCTCTTCAACAACGCTTTCCAGGAATGGAACAAGACGCTAGGGCTGAGCGGCGACGCTACGGGTAAGAACCTCTTTGAAGCCTTCCCCTTTTTGCCGGAGCGCACCCGAGAGGAGTATCGCCGGGTGTTCCGCACGGGGCAGGCCCTGATCACCGAGGAAGGAACGCGGATTGGCGGCCGGGAGATCCAGACCGAGACGCGCAAGGTGCCGGTCTTTGAAAAGGGGGAAGTGGTCCGCATTGTGACCGTCATTGAGGACGTCACCCAGCGCAAGCGCTCCGAAGAAGCGATGCTGCGGGCCTCCCGCATGGAGGCGACCGCGACGTTGGCCGGAGGCATCGCCCACGATTTCAACAACCTGATGGTGGCGGTGCTGGGCAACGCGGAACTGCTGCGCCTGCGCTGCGGCGAGCGGCCCGAGGCGGAGATGTTGGATGATATCTGCCGGGCGGCTCAACAGGCCGGCGAGCTGGCGCAGCAGATGCTCGCTTTCGCCCGCGGGGGCAAGTACCAGCCCAAGGTGATGAATCTGAACGACACGATTCAGGAGACCCTGCGCTTGCAGGAGCGCTCCTTTCCGCCCCGGGTGCGTATCGAGCGGGACATCGCGCCCGAGCTGTGGAACGTCGAGGCCGACCCGGCGCAGATGGGCCAGGTTCTGATGAATCTGTGCATCAACGCGGTCGAGGCCATCCCGGGCAACGGGCGCATCCTTCTGACAACGCGCAATATTGAGCTGAAAAGCCCCTTGGAGGGGGGGGCTCCCGACTTGCCGCCCGGGCGCTACGTCTATCTGGCGGTGGAAGACACCGGCTGCGGGATGAGCGCGAAGACCCTGGAGCGGGTTTTCGAGCCTTTCTTCTCGACGAAGTTTCAGGGGCGGGGCTTGGGGCTGGCCGCGGTCTATGGCATCATCAAGAATCACGGCGGCCGCATTACGGTTTACAGCGAGCCGGGGCAAGGGGCGACCTTTAAGATTTATCTGCCCGCTACGCCGGCCGAAATCCCCGCCTGGCCCAAGCCGGAGAGCGGCATCCCGACCGGCACCGAGACCCTCCTCGTCATTGACGATGAGGCGATTGTGCTCGACGCCACGCGCAAGATGCTCGAGCGGCTCGGCTACCAGGTTCTTTGCGCGCGTAACGGCGAGGAAGCCCTGGAGCTTGCGCGAAGTTTCGAGGGGGACATTCATCTGGCCTTGCTGGATATGGGGATGCCGGTCATGGGCGGAGCGGAAGCCTGGCCCCGGCTGAAGGAAATCCGGCCCGGGCTGAAGGTGATTGTTTGCAGCGGTTATGAGCTTGATGCTTCTTCGCAGGCGCTGCTGGACGCGGGGGCGAGCGCCTTTCTCCAGGAAGCCCTTCGGGTGACCGAGCTCGCCCAGGCGTTGCGCCGGGCGCTCGAAGAGCAGTAAGCCGGCAGAGGAGGGGAGATGGCTTCGCCTTTTGTGCTCTGTGTCATCCCGGCGCGGTACGCGTCCACCCGGCTGCCGGGCAAGCCGCTGGTGGACCTGGGCGGGCGGCCGATGATCGAGTGGGTGTACCGCCGGGCCGAGCGCGCCGGGCGGATCAGCGAGGTTCTGGTCGCTACCGACGACGAGCGGGTGTTGCGCGCGGTGGAAGCCTTCGGCGGCCGGGCGGCGCTGACCTCGGGCGAATGCCGGAGCGGCACCGACCGGGTGGCCGAGGCGCTGGGCGCGCGCCGGGCCGACCTGGTGGTGAATCTTCAAGGCGATGAGCCGCTGATCGAGCCGGCGGCGATAGACCAGCTGATCGAGGTTTTCGAGGCGGAGCCGCAGGTGCAGTTCGCGACGCTGGCGCGCCGGATGGAGCCGGGGGAGGACATCGCCGATCCCAACCGGGTCAAGGTGGTCAGCGACGCCGGGGGCTACGCCCTTTATTTCTCCCGGCACGCCATTCCTTACCAGCGCGATCCGGACCAGGCGCCGCCCGCTTACTACCATCACTACGGGCTGTACATTTTCCGGCCGGAAGCCCTCAAGCGTTTTGTTCAGCTGGAGCCTTCGCCGTTGGAGCGGGCCGAGCGACTGGAGCAACTGCGGGCTTTGGAGCATGGTCTTCGCATTCGCGTCGTAGAAACGAAGTACCGGACGGCCGGGGTGGATACGCCGGAAGATCTCGAGCGCGTCCGCCGGCAGATCGAGACCGGCTCCCTGGTGCCCTGACCGCCCAAGGTGGAGTCCACCTGTCAGGTGGCCTCCACCCCAACTGTCATTCTGAGCGAAGCGAAGAATCTGGCTGCTTTTGACCACCGCGTCCACTGCGGTCAGATTCCTCACTTCGTTCGGAATGACAAGGAATGAGGAACACGGGACAGACAACGAAATCCCCGCGCAACCTGTTGCACGTGGTCGGCGCAGGTGCCCGGCACAGACCGGCTCGGGCCGCATCCTGTAGTCATGGCCTGGAAAGTCTCTTGGAGAGTCCCATGAAATGTGTCATTTGCAAGCACGGAGTGACCAAGCCTGGAGTCTCCACGGTGAGTCTCCAGCGGGGCGAATCCACTGTTATTATTAAGGGAGTCCCTGCCGAAGTCTGCCAGGATTGTGGTGAATACTACCTGGATGAAAAGACCACAGCGGAAGTCATGGCGAGGGCCGACGCCGCTGTGAAAAGGGGCGTCGAGATCGAGATTATCCGATATGCAGCGTAGGATGCGGATCTGTCCCCTTTTCCGACCTCACCGCGCAAGGTGGAGTCCACCTCGCAGGTGGCCTCCACCTCAAACTGTCATTTTGAGCGAAGCGAAGAATCTGAGTGCTTTTGGCCAGGCCGTCCACTGCGGTCAGATCCCTCACTCCGTTCGGAATGACAAGCAGGGTCTCCGAATGACAAACAACGAACGGATAGACTATGAAACTCTTCCGCAACCTAGTCCACACCTTCGGCGCGCGCACCCGGCGCTGGCTATCGGGAACCATTCGCGGAAGACGCTGCCGGTGCAACTCTTCCTTTTATCTGAAGCAGGATTTACAGAATTCGTCGCTGCCCATCCCGCATTCTGAACATTCTCTCATCCGGGTAATTCTGCTTCAGACCGTTTCGCAGCGGGGCCGTTCCGTGATCGGTGCCCTTCTACCTTAACAGACATAGATCATCTTCTGTGCAACAACGCTAGTTTTCGCCTTCGGCCAGAATGATTTCCCCAGTTGTTGGGGAGACGAGCACCCTATGAGAGGTCTTGTCAGAGCAAGCCAGCACGACTTCCCAAACAGGTTGACCGTTTTCGGAGAGAATTCTGAGAGATAGGCTTGCTATATCCGACCTTCGCTCGTTAATACCTGTTGTTATTGAAATATCTAGTGCTTTCGCAACGGATACGTCCCATGTAACAAAATGATCGTAATCTACACACGCCTCGACTTGCTGATCCGAAGTCGTAAGACAATTTATGGAACATGACATAGCATCTTCCGCCCTGAGGGTTACCATAATGGCAATCGAAGGGCAACCGGCCTGTATGTCACTATCCAATAGAGTTTCGCCCATGTTAGTTGCAAGGAATGTCACGCTGATATTTTTCAGGCGCAGGTTCGCGTTTTCTCTATCCGCAAATGCATAGACGTCAGTTATGCAGGCATCTGAGTAGCGTTCTGTTATCGCAGAAAAGGACTCGATGATTAAGTCGTCAACCACTGATATGCTAGCTGTGCTGCTCGGAAATGGTGCGAAGGTATCACAAGCTAGGTTGAAACGCCTTGATCCGTTCGACACTCTAACACCAAACACGTGACCCCATTCGCGAATGTCCACCGGAACGGACGGGCCTTTGGCAAAGTTGAGATAGGTTTTCATTAAATAGAGCTTAAAGGATTGCGTCGAAAGACAAATGATTATAGCGGCACAGCACAAGCATAACAGACCAAGCATGATAATTAGCCTATTGGATTGTTTCATCGCGCTTGCACCTACCTCCAGGGAATGGAGGGGCAAAATGCAACCCTGATTTCCTGCGCAACCTGTTCCAGATTTTCGGCACAGGCACACCGCACTCAGAGACTTTAGTCCTCTGTCTCCTCTTCCCTGATCTCCCTCGCCCGCTGCGCATACGCCCGAGCCTGCTCAGGCTCGCCGGCGCGGGCGTAGCGTTCGGCCGCTTCTTCGAGGAAGGGAGGATAGCAAGGGTTCAGGCGCAGGACATCCTTCCAGGCGCGGGCTGCTTCGAGCGCCTTGCCCTGAGCGGCGTAGGCGTCGGCGATCAAGCGGCGCACTTCGAGGTCTTCGTGATCCCGCAGCGCGCGCCGGGCTTCTTCAATCGCCTCATCGTAGCGCCCCGCCTGATACAGCACCAGAGCCGAGTAAAAATGAGGGGCGAACTCGCGCGGTTCCCAGGCGACCGCCTGGTTCAGGTTACTCCATCGCTCGGCGGGCGCCGAGAGACTGTCGGTCGCCCGCTTCAGATAGAGATTCGACATCAGCGGCCGAATCATCCAGACCGCCTGGAAAGCCAAGGCAGCAAGGATCACCACGCGAATGGCGGGAGAGATGCTCCTCGCCGCCCCCTGAGATTCGTTCGCAGGTTTCGCGGGAGCGGCCTTGGCGACTAAATGCGCCAGGAGGTACGCTCCCGCCAGCCAGGTCGAAGGCCGCCGCAGGGGAAAGCTGGTCAAAGCGTGAACCATGAAGATGCCCAGTCCCGCGATTGAGGCCAGCACCTCGGCCCGCTCAGAGAGTGCCGCGCGGTTGTAGGCTTTTTCCCACAAAGCAATGACGGCCAGCATGAACCAGAGAAAGGCCAGCGTGCCGAGCAGGCCCGTCTCGGCCATCTGCTGGAAATACTCATTGTGGACCTGGGGAACCTTGCCGACCGTCGGCCGGTCGTGAGGCGTACCGCGCTTCGTGTAGAGCTGTCCCTGATAGAGGGCGTGCACTTTGAAATAGCGGCCGAAGCCGATGCCTCGCAGGGGCCGGTCTTCGACCATCAAGGCGGTGGTCTGCCAGATGAAGCGGCGAGCGCCCGCGCCGGTTCGCCAGCGGTTGGAGGCTGCCGCCTGGTCGAGGATCGAGCCGGGGCGGCCGTTGCAGGGATGGGGCGTGATGTAAAACAGCGCCGCGGCGAGCAGGATCACCAGTGGAGCGGCAACCACCGCCCGGCTCAACCGGAACCTCCTCGCGGCCAGCAGAATCCCTGCGATAGCGGCAGCGAGCAATGCTGCGGCAAGCAAGGCCACCGAGGCAGGCGACTGTAGAATCCGCAGCGGAGCCATCAGCAGCGAGCGATGCTCTGAGGATTCAGCAAAGAGGAAAAGCCCGATCAGAATGACGACGACGCCGGTCCAAAGCGGCCAGGGCATCGGCGCATAGTCGCTCTTTCGGAGAGCCCACAGCGCCAGCAGCCCGCCGAAAAGGATGCCCAGCCACGCGCCGACCGAGAAGGTCACCACCAGTGCTATAAAGACCACCAGCAGCGCGACACCGGCCAGCAGCCGCCCGCTTTGTGAACGCACCGTATAAAACTGAAGCACAAGCAGGGGCAGGACGACCGCGAGAAATCCCGCCACCGCATTGGGATTGCCCATTGTGCCCGGCAGCCGGAAGCGCCAATCGGGCGGGGACTCTCCCAACGACCACGAAAAAGGATCCAGCCCATAGTCCTGCAAGACGACATAAGCGGCGACCGCTGCGGCCGCTCCGAGCAACGCAACGCGGCAGAGTCTCACCCACTCCGGACGGCGGCGAAAGAGATAAACCAGCAGGTAGACCAGAAGGATGCCCGAGATGAGCAGCCGGAAGGACCGATTGCCGGCCGGGGACTCGCCCTGCAGCACGATGGACAGCGCAGCGGTCACCACCAGGGCAAGCGCCGGAAGGTCCAAGGG
>Ga0209164_1005949_pt1 | contig 10205 bp, 7 predicted proteins | sample MTBNYHSulfiMetaG_FD_187458 | JGI IMG/M metagenome (GOLD analysis project Ga0209164, IMG submission 187458) | Enrichment culture microbial communities from rom New York Harbor, USA that are MTBE-degrading - MTBE-NYH (New York Harbor Sulfidogenic)... | ecosystem: Environmental > Aquatic > Marine >... | reverse complement strand
ACTCCAGATCGCCATCTGCTGCCCAGGCGCGTGCAGGTCGAGCCGCCAACCGTCGGGCAGCTTTTCCGCGGCACGCAGCACGTCGCGCGCCGCGGGGACGAGCTTGTCCGCGAGTCCCAGGATGGCGATCCCCGCGTGGCGCGGGGCCGCCAGCACGCACGCGAGCCCTCCCGGAGCGAGGTCGAGGCGGTCATCCGTGACGACGCGGCGACCCAGGAGATCCCAGAGGAGACGCCCCGATGCCGCTCCGGGGATCCTACTGCGCTGCGGCGCTTGGCTCGTGTTGAGGAAGAGCAGGTACTCCCAACACGCTCCGCCGGCCGCGCGACGCGTCCGATAGACCTCCACCGGCGCCCCGAGGGTCGAACTGTCGGGAATTGGTGGATGGTCCGGCCGCAGGATGCGCCCGGTCGCATCGAGCAGCGAGCGCACGAGGGCCACGTCGGTCCGTCCGGGGCCGTCCCCGATGCCCACCGGCCCGCAGGACAGGGCTCGCAGGAGTGCGTCGATCCTTGCCGTGGTCCCTCCCAGGCCGGGGTGGTGCGCGGAGAGGAACAGGTCGTAGAACGGCAAGAGGCCGAACGCGTACAGCGCGAAACCCACGAGCAGGTTCTGGCGCCACAGCTCCACGACGGGCAGGGCCTCGGCACGGAATCCCGTTTGCCCGAGCCGGTCGAGGGTGTCGAACGCCTCGGGCTGCCCGAACAGGTAATCGATCGCGCTTCTTGCGCTGATCGCGTTGGGCAGACCGGTCGAGGCCAGCGCCATGCCCATGGTCTGCATGCACAGGAGCAGGTTGAGCCCGTTGCCCCCGAGAAGGCGTGCCAGTCCCTCGAACCACTGGTCTGCCGCGCGCGGGTCGTTCCGCAGCCGTGGGGCGAGGTGCTGCTGCGTGCGCAGCCAGTCGTGCCAGGCGGCGATCGCGCCTTGGCGCACCAGCTCGGCACCGATCTCCCCGTACGCGGTTGGGTCCCCACCGTCGCTTCCGTAGTCGTTGTCCGGGGCGCGTGCGGAGAGGTGCAGGACGGTGGACAGGCCGAGCCGCTCGGCGACCGCACCGAGGCCGCTGGGGTACTTCCGGCGATCGGGCGAGAAACGGACCGCCTGCCCGATCCGGCGGTAGGGGTACCACAGATCGATTCCGAGGTACTTCACCGGGACCTCTCTGCGGTGCAGATCGTCGCCCATCTCGACGAGGTGGCGCTCGTCGAGCGGCCGGATCGGCTCGGTGTAGAACCCACCGTAAGCGTTCCACCAACCGAGGCCCGATGTCAGGGGGGAGGCGTCCGCAACGGGCCGGCGCTTGCCCCCGCGGGCGAGCAGAACGTCGCCCAAGCGAAGCAGGGCGTCGGCAACGTCCTTCCCGCGGGCGAGGATCGTCTCGATCCGGGTCTGCGTCGTCAGTCGATCGACCGAACCGTGCAGCCCCCGTGCGATCCCGCCCTCTGTGCGCAGAAGCACGCTCGTCAGGAATTGGCTGGCCGGAGCGATCGCCAGGGCGCCGTGCTCGTCGAAGAGGACAATCGGGGCGAAGGCCCTGTGAGGCAAGCCCTGCCCGACGGTTCCGGTTTTCGCCGCCGGCCAGTAGCCGCCGAGCGGGTCGTCGGCGCCGCCGAGCCCATAGGTGACGAGGAAGTAGGAGAGGTCCGGCGGCAGATGAAGGGCGGGAAGCGCGAGACGGGATTGCTCGAACGAGTCGGCGCACGACAGATCGTCGAGGTCCGTGCGTAGGTCGAGCTGGATCGTCACGACATCGCCATCGGCCCCGACCGCCGCGACCGCGACCTCCTCGCTCGCTCGCCGGAGGCGCTGGCTCGCGGTCGCCGCGTTCCCGGTCCAACGGGTCGTGGTGAACCGGGCCCGTTCGGTCGGCGCGCTGATCGAGAAGGAGATCCCCTCGATCCAGACGCGCACGTCGTCGCGGATGAGCAGCTTCCCGGCCGTGGAGTGGTCGAGGCGAAGGCTCATGGCTGGCCTCCCGCGCTCGGGACGCTGAACGCGCTCCGCGTGGCGAGCCTCGCGCCCCCGATGAGGAAGCCGTCCGGCCCGAGTTCAGAGGGGATGATCTCCAGATGGGTTGCGGCTTGGGGAAACGCGTGTCGTCGGACCGTCTCCTGGAAGGCGGGCAAGAAGAGGTCCGAAGCATCCATCCGCTCGCCGCCGAGGACGATCGCCTCGGGATTGAGCAGGTTGACGACGTTCTTCGCGCCCAGCCCGAGGGTGCGCCCCATCCGGACGAACACCTCGTGCGCCTCGCCGTCGGCCTCTCGCGCGGCACGCATCAAATCAGGGATGCCGCGATATCCGAGCCGGGTCGCCTCGGCCTCCAGGAACCGATCGGAGGCGTAGACTTCCAGGCATCCTGGCTCCCCGCACCGGCAGGCCGGTCCACTGGGATCGAAGGTCGTGTGGCCGATCTCGCCGGCCGCGCCGAACGCGCCGCGGTACAGCGTACCGTTGAGCACGATTCCCGCGCCGATTCCCTCGCCGACGGTCAGGCACACGAAGTGCGCAAACCGGCGCCCCGCACCGTACGCATGCTCCGCGAGCGAGAGTGCGTTGACATCGTTCTCCACGTGGATTGGCAAGTCGATCGCGCGCTCGAGCAACTCGGCGAGTGGGATGTCCCGCCAGCCGAGGATCGGCGAGTAGAGGTCGATCCGCCGCTTGGCGTCCACGTGGCCGGAGACGCACACGCCGACGCCGAGGACCCGCCCCGTCGCCAGACGATCGACGGCCGCCCGGATCCCGGCGACCGTCGCCGACACATCGGGAGGATCGTCGAGTTGCGCGGCGTCGCGTGCGGTGATCCGCCCGCCCAGATCGACCCGCGCGGCCAAGAGGCGCGTTCGCTCGATCTTGACGCCGATCGCGCCCGCGTAGTCCGGGTTGAAGGACAGCAACGTCGGCCGTCGGCCGCCGCTGGACGCGGCCTTGCCCGCTTCTCGCACGACCCCCTCGCGGAGGAGAGACTGCACGCGCCGCGTCAGCACGGAGGGGGAGAGGCCGGTTCGCCGCGCGAGCTCGCTGCGCGAGAGCGGGCCCTCCGTCTCCAGGAGGTTCACCAAGAGCCTCCGGTTGTACTTCCTGAGGAACGTCTGATTCCCTTTGGGTACGGACATGGACCGACTTTTTTCTTGCAGAGAACTAAGTCACTGTAGCGGATCGCCCGGGATATGTCAAGCCCTCAGGTTGTCACAGGTGTCCGTAGGAATCGGAGGAAGTGAAGGATCGTTAGCAGGCGGCCTCGCGGAGGGCGGCTGCGGCCTCCTCCGGGGGGGTCGGATTGATGTGGATGCCGGTTCCCCATTCGAACCCCGCGACCTGGCTTAACCGCGGCAGGATGTCGATGTGCCAGTGCAGGCTGCGGGCGATCGCCTGAGGCGAATGCCCGGTGTCGGCCGTCGGGAGGGGCGCCGTCTGCACCACCAGGTTGTAGGGAGGATCGCCGAGGACGTTCGCGAGCCGGGAAACGGTGCGTCTGAGCGCTCGGGCGATCGCCCGCCGTTGCGGTGCCTTCGAAGCGGCGAAGTCGTGATGATGGGTCCGGGGTACGATGCGGGTCTCGAACTGGAACCGCGAGGCGTAGGGCGCAAGGACGACGTAGTCGTCTGTCGCCTCGATCACTCGGTCGCCGTGGCGGGTCTCGCGCTCGAGGAGCTCGCACAGGAAGCATCGCCCGGTCTCCTCCGTGTACGCGGTGGCTGTGCGGGTCCGCCTTGCGACCTCATGGGGAACGAGGGGCGTGCCGATGATCTGGGAGTGTGGATGGGCAAGGGAGGCGCCGGCCGCCTTGCCGTGGTTCTTAAAGACGAGGATGTGCCGATAGTCCGGATTCTGGCCGAGCGCCCGCGCGCGGGCCGCGTACGTGGCCAGGATGGTCTCGACCTGTTCGGGGGGCAGATCGGGGAGCGTCGCGGCGTGGAGCGGGGATTCGATCACGACCTCGTGCGCCCCGGTGCCGTTCATGCGCTCGAACAGACCGAGAACCCGTTGGGGCTCGCGGCGCGGCTCGTGATTGAGCGCCGGGAACTTGTTCGGCACGACGCGAATCACCCAGTCGCCGGCCGCCCCGTCGACACGGTCGATCTCCGGCGGAGTCGTCGCCTCGTTTCCCGGGCAGAAGGGGCAGTTCGGATCATGCTTCGAGAGGGAGGCGTCCGGCTCGATCCGGTAGTCGGAGGGTCGCCTGCCGCGCTCCGGAGAGATCGCGACCCAGTGGCCGATCATCTGATCACATCTGAGTTCCGGCATGAGACAGGTGTCAGGCCATGACCTTTCCGATCAACCGCAGCCAGTCGAGGAGCAGTCGCGGCATGAGGAAGTGCTCCTGCACGTGCGCGTGCCCGCGCTCGCCCAATTGGCCGCGCAGGGCCTCGTCTTCGAGCAGTTCGATGACTCGGTCGGCGGCGGTGTCGTAGTCGCCCGAGTCGACGAGGTAGCCCGTCTGTCCGTCAAGGACCTGGAGTGGAATGCCGCCGACGTCCGTCGCCACGACCGGCGTCCGCTTCCACATCGCCTCGGACACGGTGAGTCCGAAGCCTTCCCGCCGCGAGAGCTGCAGAACCACGGCCGCCTCCCGCTGCAGGGCGTTGACGAGCAGGGCATCCGTCTGGGTGATCAGAAGCACGTCGTCCATCCCCTGGGTCTTGGCGTAGATCTCGTTGTAGACCTTCGGGCCCTCGGGATCGTCGCTCGCCATGTTCCCGAGCATGACCAGGCGGCAGTCCGCCTTCTCCCGGACGCGCAGGAACACCTCGAGGACGCCCATCGGGTCCTTCCACTTGTCGAACCGCGACACCTGGACCACGAGCGGCTTGTCGCGGGGAATGTCGTACTTCGCGAGTTCCGTGTCGATCGTCGTCTGACTGAGCTCCCGGTTGATCGCCGACAGGGAGTCGATCGCCGGAGGAATGATCGCGGTCTCCACCGGGAGGTCCGGCTTGCGGAAGGTCTCCGATGAGACGACGATCGCGTCGTAACGCAGGACAAACGGTTTCAATCGCCGCCAGATCGCCTCGTCCGGCGAGGACAGATCGATGTGACAGCGCCAGATCCACGGCACGTTCTTCTGGCGGTAGCGGATCATCGGCAGCGGCTGGGGGTCGTGGACGATCACCAGCCGGTGGTGCGAGATCGGGCTGTAGCGCGCGAAGGCCTGATTCACGGAGAGGTAGCTCTGCAGCTCGCGCCGGGAGAGCGAGATGTGTTCGCCCTGTAGGGCGTTGTGTAGCTTCTTGGTGACTTGGAACAGCGCCGGGTCGCCGTAGAGCAGATTCCAGTCAGCGTTGATCCCGACGTCGTTGAACAGCGGCACGAGGGAGTTCAGCATCCCCGCCACACCACCGCCGTGGAAGGTCGAGTTGACCTCGAGGATCCGGCGGCCGTAGAGCGGGCGCGCCGCGCGGAAGATGTCCGCGAGCGCCTCCGCGCCGACACAGCTCAGGTAGCGTTCAATTCCCAGAGATTCCAGTTGCATAGTGCACCCAACTTTACTCCAGTCCGTCGGTTTCATCCAGGGCGAGCAGCGCCGGCGGGACCGCCACGGACCACAGCTGCAGGTCGCACCCCTCTCCGGGGATGACGCCCGGACCGGACAGTCCCCCTTCTGCCGTCCAGTAGCACAGCTCGACGAAGCCCAGCTCCTCCAGCACGCTGACGGTCCGTTGGCTGACCGAGACGGCGCGGGTCAGACCGTGGCGTCTTGCTCCTCGAGCGATGAAGACCTGTTCGAACGGCCAGATTCCGCCCAAGTGGTACGCGATCGGAGAGTAGTCGGTCTGACCGATCGCGTAGGTCCGGTACCCGTAGGGGGTCTCGAGGGCTTCGACCGCTGTTGCGATGGAGGTCAGTCGCTCCGGCGGGACGTCTCCTGGTTCCAGGTAGGCGAGCAGGTGAAGCGCGTCGGAGGAGCATCCGGCGATCGGTCCGGCGGCGTCCCGGGCGATCAGGGGAACGCCGTGCTCGTTGTCCCAGAGGGTGGTGAGGAGTTGCTGTGCGGCCCGGTCCGCCGCTCGGAGTGACGCGTCGGCCCGTTGCGGCCGCCCGAGCCGCCGATACAGGTACGCCAGACCGCGCAGCCCCGCGACGGCCTGCGCCTGGACGAGGCCGTAGACCACGGGATAGTCCGGATCCACCCGCGCGGGCAACTGCGAATCCTTCCAGTACGTCGCCCGGAGGGCATACCGGCTCGCGCCGCATCGCCCGGGGTCCTCGGTGAAGAGCCCATCGACGAGGTGGCCGTGGAGGTAGTCGCCGGCCGACAGGAGCGGCCCACCCAGCTCGCGGAGGAGCGCCGTGTCCCCGGTGCTCCGGTGGTGAGCAGCCGCTACGACGAGGAGGAGCAGGCTGACTTCGCTCGCGTTGTACCGGGTCAGGAGGCCGCGCTGCTCCACCTCGTCGAACTCGTGGAGGCCCCGTCCAGGTTCCTCGCCGGTTCGCGGGTCGGTCCGGTCCCCGAGGGTCCCGCAGACGAAGCGGATGACCGGCTCGGTGACCTCGGGGTCGTGCAACATCCAGGCGACTGTCAAGAGGTCGCGGCCGAAGAGGCCGAACCGCACGCTCGCCTCCTGTTTTCCCGCCTGGTAGAGTCGCAGCGTCCGCCCGTTCACGTCCAGGCTGACCTCGAGCGCGTCGAGGCCCTCCCGGCTATCCGCCAGAAGCGCTCGAAGCCGTTCGGTCAGGAGGTCGGGTTCGGGCTTCATCCCTTGACGGACCCCGCGAGGATGCCGCGGACGAAGTAGCGCTGCAGCGAGAAGAAGATGACCAAAGGAAGCGCCATTGACAGGAACGCGGCGGCGGTGAGCAGCCACCAGGCCTGTCCGCGCGAGCCGACGAGGTTGGCGATCGTCAGGGTGAGCGGGGCCACTCTCGGCGAGCCGCCGAGGTAGATCAGTGCGACCAAGAGGTCGTTCCAGACCCACAGAAATTGGAAGATCGCCACCGCCGCGATCGCCGGGACCGACAGCGGGATTACGATGCTGAAGAAGCTTCGAAGCGGCGAGGCGCCGTCGATGGCCGCCGAATCGAAGAGGTCCCGGGGCAGGCCGGCGATGAAGTTGTGCATGAGATAGAGCGTCAGGGGGAGGCCATAGGCGGTGTGGGCGATCCAGATGCCCGGGAAGGTTCCCGAGAGGTGCAGGAAGTTGTAGATCTTGAGGATCGGGATGAACGTGACCTGCAGCGGGACGACGAGCATACCGACCATGATCATGAACAGGAAATTCCGCATTGGGAAGCGCATCCAGGCAAAGGCGTAGGCGCCGAACGAGGCGATCAGGATCGGGAAGACCGTCGCTGGAAAGGCGATGAGGACGCTATTCAGGAACGCCCTGCCCAACCCTTGCTGCGAGATGACGTTCTCGTAGTTGGAGAGGGTGTATTGGGTGAAGTCGAACGGCTTGGAGAAGACCATCCACCAGCCCGAGGCGTTGATCGCTTGCGGGCTGCGAAACGAGGTGACGAGCACGCCAAGGGTGGGCAGAAGCCAGACGATGACCAGCAAGAGGATGACGGCGTGCAAGAAGAATCGGCTCGGCGTTTTCGCAAGGCTTTCTCTCATCGCATCTCCATTTGTCCCTTGAACCGGCGGATGTTGATCCACATCATCGGTACGATCACGAGTAGCAGGATGACGGAGATCGCGCTGGCCCGGCCGTAGTTCCCGAAGAGGAACGCCTGCTTGTACATCAGATTTGCGATGACATCCGTGTTGAACGCACCGTTGGTCATCACGTAGACGATGTCGAAGATCTTGAGGACGAAGACGATCATGGTCGTCGTGACAACGGTCGCCGTTGGCCACAGGAGAGGCAAGAGCACCTTCAGGAAGACTTGCCACTCGTTGGCGCCATCGATCCGCGCCGCCTCGAGCAGCTGCTTGGGGATGTTCTTGAGCGCTGCTGAGAGGACGACCATGCAGAACCCGGTCCACAGCCAGACTCCGACCGCGATCAGTGCGACGTTGTTCCACGGGGAATGGATCAGCCAAGCGATCGGTTTGCCGCCGAAGGCGACCACGATCTGGTTCAGAAGGCCGATCTGTGCGACGCCCTCCGGCTTGAACGCGTACATGAACTTCCAGATGACGCTCGCCCCGACCATGGAGATCGCCATCGGGAGGAAGATGATCGATTTGGCGACCCGTTCGTAGCGCACCCGGTCGAGAAGGACAGCGATGACGAGGCCCAACGCGACGGTGAAGATCGTGAAGATCACGAGCCAGATCGCGTTGTTCTGGAAGGCCGTCACCATCGTCGAGTCGGTGAACGCATAGTGGTAGTTCGCGAGTCCCACAAACTGGTGCGAGTTCGGCCCGTAGAAGGACAGGACAATCGTCTCGATGGCGGGGTAGACCAGGAAGAGGAAGAGGAGGAACAGGGACGGTCCGACATAGAACCAGGGCCGCAGCCGCGGGGAGGGCGACAGGAATTCACCCACGCGCCCGGGCGCCGATGAGAGCCGCTTCCAGATTCCCGTTTCGTGCATGCTCGGTGCGCTCCCTTCGCTTCTGAAAGATTGCGCGGGGGTCCGCCAGAAGCGGACCCCCGCGCCCCTGATCTTACTTCTTATACGCCTCCTGTGCACTCTGCTCGATCTTGGTGAGGACCGTGTCGAGCGGCGTGCCGTTGACGTAGTCGAGGACGCCGGTCCAGAACGTGCCCGAGCCGACCTGCGCCGGCATGGAGTCGGACGCGTCGAACCGGAAGATCTGGGCGTTGCTCAGGATGTTGAACGCCTTCTTGGAGATGGGGTTGGTGTAGATGTCGGGGCTGACGGTGTTGTTGACGGCGAGCTTACCGAGCTTCTTGCAGAAGATCGTCTGCGCTTCCGCACCCGACAGGTACTTGATCAGAGCCTGGGACTCGGGGGTGTTGTTGAACACGCTCACCAGGTCGCCGGAACCCTCGATCGGGGTCGGGAGGCCGGGGCCCATCGGCGGGAACGGGAAGATGTCGTAATCCTCGCCGGCCACCAGGTTGGGATTGGCCTGCTGGATGAAGCTCTGCATGAACGTCGCCTGCTTCAGCATGTAGGCCTGCGGCGGGTTCGTGAACAGCGGGTTGGCGGCGTCACCGAAGTTGGTGGACAGCTCGCCGGAGGTGCCGCCGTAGACGTACTTCGGGTTCAGCGCGATCTCGCCGAACGCGCGCCAGGCGGCCTGGACGTCCGGGTTGAGCCAGCTGATCTGGTGGTTGATCCACAGGTCGTAGGCCTGGGGTCCGCCGATGCGGAGCATCAGGTCCTCGATCCAGTCGGTGCCCGGCCAACCCGAGGCCGCGCCGGATTCCAGTCCGATCGCCCACGGCGTGACGCCGGAGTTGGCGATCTTCTTGGTCAGGGCCATGAGCTCATCCCAGGTCGTCGGGACGGTGTACCCCTTGGCCTTGAACGCCTTCGGGCTGTACCAGACGAGGCTCTTGACGTCCGCGTCCATGAAGATGCCGTAGCAGTGGCCATTCACCGTCGTCAGGTCGGTGAAGCCCTTCGGCTGCTGATTCATGTTGATGATGTTCTCGAGCGGCACGAGGGCATTCTCGTCGACGAACTGCTTCATCTGGCCGGGGTTCGGCATTGCCGCGACGTCCGGCGGATTGCCGGCCTTGAACCGGGTGACCAGGACGGTCGCTAGGTCGCGTCCGATCGGCTCAACATTGACCGTAATGCCCGTCTCCTGTTGGAACTGGTTGATGACATCCTGGAACGCCTGAAGTTCCTGGCCGCTCCATGTGACAGCGATCGATACGGTCTTCTGCTGGGCGACCGCCCAGACCCCGAGACCGCCGATCATCGACACGACGAGCAGCAGTGTGAGTGCTCTCTTCAACATGCTCATCCCTCCTTAGGAACGAATTGTGAGTTGTCTATCCAGTGTCTCCTATCCGTGGTCAACCCTCCTTCGACCACCTCCTTTCCAAAACGCGTCATGTCGTCGGCCCGGCCAACCCTTCGATCAGCCCGCTCGGGCGGGAGAACAGGTCATAGAGCACGGCCAGTGCGCCTCCCTTCGCGCCGCTGCACTGGCGGTCCCCCGCGGGGACCACGCTGATTGCACCCGTCTGGACGGGACTCAATCCGGCCTTCACGGCGGCCTTGATCTGCCGGACGAAAGGGGCCTCGGCCCGGCCGAGGACGACGGCGTTGATGACAAGCCTATTTGGGTCAAACATCCGAGCCATCTGAACGACGGGCGAAACGAGCTGGGA
>Ga0209164_1005947_pt1 | contig 10205 bp, 11 predicted proteins | sample MTBNYHSulfiMetaG_FD_187458 | JGI IMG/M metagenome (GOLD analysis project Ga0209164, IMG submission 187458) | Enrichment culture microbial communities from rom New York Harbor, USA that are MTBE-degrading - MTBE-NYH (New York Harbor Sulfidogenic)... | ecosystem: Environmental > Aquatic > Marine >... | reverse complement strand
CAGCGCCTCTTTCTGTTCGCCGAGCGCCTTGAGCGAACCTTTCAGTTCGTCCTGGGTGCTGATCAGGCTGGTTTCGACACGGCCGATGTTGCGTAACGAGACGGTGGCGACGATCAGGATGGTGAGGAGGATCAATCCCGGCAGGATAATGGCGAGCATCCTGGTGCGTGCCAGCCGTTTGTCGACCTCCTGTTTGTGGCGTAGTCGCAGGGCAGCCAGTTCATCCAGCAGGAAGCCCTGGTACTGCTTGAGGTAGTCGATGTTGTTGACCAGCTTGGTCAGGGCGAAATAGTAGGCGCTCTGTTCGTTGGAGGTGAGTCCCTCGCCGAGGCGGCGCAGCAACGACTTGTCACGGGTGTTGCTGGCCTGGAACAGCGGATTCTCCAGCTGCAGCAGGATGTTCTGCACCTCCTGCTGTACCACCAGCCAGAGATTGTTGAACTCGTCGGTCTGTTCGCCGCGCACCTGTATCAGGTGCTGCAGCTGCTTCTGGAAAGAGGCACCGGCCTGGATCCAGAGGCGCTTCTCCTCGGTCAGGTCGCCGCTGGTGAGCAGCCGCTCGGTGTAGTACTTCACCTCGAACAGCGAGTCGTAGGCCGCCTCGGTGATCTGCTGCTCCTCCTTGAGCGTGTCGAACCGGAACAGCAGGGTCACCAGCACGATACCGCTGAGCAGGGCACCGGCGGTCAGGGCGCCGAAGCCGAACAGCGATAGCCGTTGAATGCTGCGTACGGCCAAGGCTCAGTCCGCGGGAAGGTTGAGGGTCTGGCGGTAGAAGCGCGCCTGATCCTCGCGCCCAAGGCGGTCGGTTATCGCCTGCCACTCCTCGGCGGCCAGGTCGAGCGCCTGTTGTGCCGTCATCTCGCCCTGCACCGCACGGCCGATCGCATCGTCGAGCGCGCGGTAGTAGAGGCCGGCCCCGGGGATGGTGATGTCGGTGACCACATTGGGGTTCTGCAACGATTCGGTGATGGTGTCGAGATAGCGCCGTGCCGAGTCGGTGGTGAAACCGCCCGCCTCCCACGCCTCGGCGTTGTCGAAGTGGGAGAAGCGCGAGGGGTTGACCGCATTGCCGGCGGTGGCGGTGAGGCGGCGGGTCAGTTCCGGCGAGGTCATGTGAGCGGCGAAGGTGAAGGCCAGCTCCTGGTATTTCGAATCGCGGTTGACCAGGAACATCCAGCTGCCGGAGATGGAGGATGGCTGGTTGAAACGCGCCTCCCACTCGCTGCTTTGCGGGTTATAGACCCGTTCCGAGCCGGGGATCTGGGCGTAGCCCACCTTGTCGTGGATCACCGATACCGGAGAGTTGACCGAGTAGATGCCGAGGTCCGCCCAGTCGATGGCCATCGCCACCTCGCCGGCGGCGAAGGCGTTGCGCACGTCGTGCCCGGCGTAGCTGGCCATGCCCGGCGGACCGATGGCGATGTTGGCCACATACTCCTCGAGGGCGCGGACGAAACCGGGGTTGTTGATGCGCGGTGTCATGTCCTGCGGGTCGAAGTAGTAGCCCGGGTGGTCCGGGTGTTTGGCATAGGCGGCGGCGCGGGCGAAGAACTGCAGCAGCGTCACATCGCCCTTCAGGCGCAGCCCGGCGTGGCCGTATTCGGTATTGCCGTCGCCGTCCCAGTCCCAGCCGTTGAAGAAGGTGGCGATGTCGCGGTACTGCTCCCAGGTGCGCGGCGGCGCCAGTGGGTAGCCGTATTCGGCCTCGAAGCGGCGGCGATAGTCGGCGTTGGCGAAGAGGTCGCGGCGGTAGTAGAGGTTGATGCAGTCGCCGTCGTAAGGGAGGCCGTAAGCGGTGTTATCCCAGGTCAGGACGTGGTTGCGGTAGATCGGCAGCACATCCTCCCAGTCGATGCGGCTCTTTACCCACTCGGGGACCGGTGCAATGTGGTTGCCGTGCAGGAAGGTGCCCTTCCACAGCGGCAGGACGACGAAGATGTCGTAGTTGAGGGCCGGGTCGCTGAGCGACTGGTCGATCTTCTCGATGGTCTCGTTCCAGCCAGGGGTGACCACACGGACGGTCGCGCCGGTCTGCTCCTCAAAGGGGCCGACCTCGTCGAGGATCGGCCCGCGGATGAGGTCCGCATGCAGGTTGGGGACGATGAGCATGATGGTCTGACCGGCAAACGGCTTCGCAGGAACTTGTTGCGGGGGTTCGCCACAGGCGGCGAGCAGAGTGGCCGCCAGCAAGGCGGCAATAGGGTGTCGTCGACAGCGGGAGAGGTGCTTCATCGTTACGCCTTAATCCAGAGAGCGGAGTACCATGACAACTACGAGCATGAGTGTAACACCCTGCAGGGAGAAGGGCATATCGATGCGCGGGGTTTGGAAGCCGGAGGATTTATCGCACTACTGACCAGGGTCGGCTCATCCGTTTCAGTCCCTTATTCGTATTCCTGAATACAACAGCGCCTGCCGGTATCTACACGCTCCACGTCTTGCATTGCCACACCTGTTTGGCCTGATTGCAAAACCTGACCCGGCCCCTCCTCTGGCAGTGAAAATCATCAATTCCTGACATGATACGACGTTAACTGCCGAACCATCCTGTTAACCACGTATGAGTCGGCATGAAGCGCAACATAATTACCGAAGCGGTAAGTCTTTGCCTGCAGCAACCTCGTGCCTTCCACAGTATGCAGCCAGGCGAAGGCAGCCACATTGATCGTCACGGTAAGCCAAAACACAGTCCGAAAGCTCTTCTTTTGCGTTTTATGCCGCAGGGTTTGCTGCGCGATCACGGCTCCGGGCCAACCGCACATTAACGCCAACAGGTGCAGCGTACTCTCCGGGGTTCTCCACGCCCCACTTACCGCCGCCCGTTTATCCTTGTAATAGATGGCGAAGGCCATGAGGCTGACAACAAGGAAACAGGCGGGCACCCATAATGGCGTGTAGCCGAAGAAATACGACAGAACGAGGAGTGGCGTAAACACCAACACAGGCAAATATTGTGGCCGACGGGCGAGCTTGCGCATTTCTTACCGATTTAGTAAAGTTTAACCTCAATCTACCATAAAAACCACAGTAATTCAGGGGGTTAGTAACTATGTTTGAAAACATTGGACCGTTTGAGCGCAAGCTGCGCATCCTGATTGGAGTCGCTTTTTTGGGGGCCGGCTTTGCCGCGCCTATGCCGGAGCAATGGCACCTGGCGTCCTTTAGCATTGCCGTCCCTTTCCTGTTCTCCGCGGCCCTGGGCTTCTGCCCGTTCAAGGCAGTGTTGCTGCGTAAGCTAAGCTAACCTGCCCAAAAGGGTCAGAATCAATCGAAATCGGGTAGTTGAGGAATTTCATTTGAGTCTGACCCTTTTGATTTGACCCTTTTGATTTTAAAAACACCGCCACACTACCCCTCTAACTTACGCAAGAAGTACCGCTACTTTAGCAATAGCCGTACATGCTTTATCTATTGCATCCGCCGTTTTTGATATTTTACGAGCAATATCATCAACTGCATTCTTTGCTTCAATAGCAGAGTCTTTGAGATTATTAAGGGCATCAATTGCACCATTCAATTCATCAGTTCCTTCTCGAACTATTTTATTTGCTAGTTCTTGAGCCTGAGAGTCAAGGACATCCCTTTTTTCTAACAATTGTTCACTCTGATCGTCATCAGTGCATACTTGCCATAACTCGTTAAGTTCTCTAACCGCCTCATCTAGCTCAGCCAACTGGACCATTTCTCTCTCCTTAATAAAGCACGCCAGTCATTCTTATAAATATAGCGACAGGGCCTTTAGGATTCATCCTTGCAGATTATTCCCTTATCACCATCTGCAACTATCTCCGTTTCACACGAAAGCATAATCGCTTCTAAATCATCGTAATGGATTTCTAAGTATTTAAGTCTACCAATAGCCCTTACCAAGCTATCGCTACTATATTTATCTTTTTCCACCGCCGCCATCAGAGTTGAGTGTGTCTTTTTAATTTCTTTAATAGCTTTTATAGCCTGCACTACTGATGCGCTAGATGATTGCATTTCCAGGTATTTACTGTAAATCTCATCAAGTAATGCCCGCTTTTCCGAAAAACTAGCAGATGCCACCTTAAAGTTATAGTCTTTTATATATCCAGATAATTCGGTGTGCTTAATGGTATAAAGCCTTTCCTCAATAACTCCCTTCATTAGCTCCTTAATAATCACATCTGCGATAGATTGCACATAAGGGTCTGCCTTTATCACAATTTCTTTTATAGCCTCAGCTCTCCTTCTCTCTGCATACACCCCACCAATGGCAGCAACAACCTTTCCAATGCCAGCGTTAGTTTCATCTTTAATTAGATCGTCTTGTGTGTCCGCGAGTGTCTTGTATTGCTCATTAAAACCATGCAACGATGAATATAACTTAGTTGCGGCCAAATCCATTTCATCTCGGCTTCCTGATTTAGCTAAGCCTGACAATGCATCTGCATAAGTACCTAGCGCATGATTTGCCTTGTATAAAGCATTTTTTTTCTTATCAGCACCCCCAACCAGTACCTTTACAACAGGATCAAGACTGGAAGTATTTATCTTGCTTGTATGTTGAGCTAGTTTGGTAAGCTCATTGCGAACATTTTCTTGATTGTATTCCTTTATAACTCCTTCAATTTTTTCTGTAACTCCTTTCGTGGCATTTCCAAAGGCTTCAACATTCCCAGTTGGAGTTGAAGCACATCCGGCAATAAACACGGTACATGCTATCCCTAATGTAATTATTCGCATGAACATCTCCTTATATTATTGATATTTGCTTCATGAAGTGGTCGAACCGTACCCTTTAATACCCTTTAACGTCCCGACCAGACCTATACATCCTATTTGTTGGCCAGTTCACCATTCCCCGATGCGTCCGAGGCATCATCCTTGCCGCTCACGGGCAGCTTTTTTCTACCTTTCTCGGCACTTTCACTCCCGCTCGCGTTGCCACCACCCGTTTTGGTCTCAACCAGCTTCACGATAAATTCCTTTATCCGGTTGGTGGCAAGACCGCCGGCGAAGGCCATCAGCCAGCCAGCTTCCGGCGTCAACTCGGTAGCGTTGGCATTGCCGGTTGCGACATCAATTCCCAACTTGGCCACCAAATAAAATGCCAGCCCGGTAAAACCTCCGCCGATCACCTGGAATAGGTAACCGAACACATCTACCCAATTGGGCAGCTTGGTGCTCTCGCCATACATCACCTTATTGGCATCTTTAACGAGAAACACGGAACAGCTCATCGCGCCGCCTACCAGGCCAAGAGAAAACAGCGCAGCATACAAATTGACATCGTTGAGCTCTATTACCTCTGGCGCAATTCCGCATCGGTACCATCCGTACAGTCCAATCAGATAGCCGGCGAGGATGACCAGCGATATAGGCAGATAGTAGTAGGTGGAATACTGACATGAAGATTGGTCAAATTCAGGCGTCGCGGAGGCCTGCGTGGCTTCTTCCAACTGTTCATCATCCGTCGGCATTGACTTGTCCATGTTTCCCCCTTGCAGTCACACAGGATGCAGCGTCAAGCGAAGTTTCGGGGACAGGTCTAGCATTTCGCGCTAAATGCCAGACCTGACCCGCCCACCCCTAATCACTGCCTATCCAAAACCTCATCCCATTCTTTCTCGTATCCGGAGCGCTCCAGATAACCTGATACCGAATTCATAATCTTTTCGTTCCAAAACTCGGCGCCCTCACTCCATGGCAAGTCAATATCAAGTTTTTCGTCCTCAATTGAGGCATCAACCATCCTCCAAAAGAATTCACTTAAATGTTTCGCTTCTTCCGAATCACTCACTGCACGCCGTTCCAGAATATTCAGCGCCTTCGCATCCGAAAGCTTCCTTGCATAGTGAACTGCGTATTGATATTCTTCCTCAAATCTGAATTCGATCATAGTGCTCTACCTGCATCCTTAATCACCGACATACGATGCGCCAAGAGCTTTAGCTTGGCAATCAATGCGCTTAATAGCATCGGTTCAGTGACCGTTAAAAAGAAATGTCCTTTCTTACTTACGTCAGGCTCAAACTTCAACCCAGGTGGTATGTCTGATTTTTCCAGAACCCAATACACATCTATAGACTTTCCTTGGTTGTGCTTTTCTTTAAGCTTATAGACTTCTTTAAGATTCTTGTAAGTCGATGAAAACGAGAGGCCCATTTGTTCGTGCGGAACCACCCATTTACCATCCTCCGAAAGTAGCCAGTCTTTGACTCTCACGCCTTTAACTATTCGTTCTCGCTTACCAACGTCATGTCGCCGATAAAGGGTTGGATGGCTTAGCCGTCTTGTCGGACGGCACAACATGCCCTCGCACTCTTTGATGACTACGCTCAAATCGTTTATCGTCTTAAACTGTTCCATCAACCCCTTCCTTTGAGCAAACATACAGTCCTTAACCGAGAAAACATAACGTTTCGGTTACCCGACTGCAAAAGCAGCCGAATGCAGCCGCGCTACACAGGGTCAGCTCTTGCCTCGTGCTAGCAAAAGGCAAACCTGACCCTCTTCCCTGTTACGGGCTTTAGGGGGACCGTCACCTTACAAATTCGATGGTAGACCCCCAGGCTGAGACATGACGCCGTAGGCTGCGTTGGTGGTGTCAACTACCGCTTCGCGCCAGCGGCCACAAGCAATCGCCGCACCTCCTCATACGCCCCGTTACGCAGCATCTCGCCCTGGCGCGCGGCCTCCAGCGGCGTCCAGCCCGTCTGGCCAACCCGATTCGGGTCAGCGCCATGGCTAAGCAACAGATCGACGATCACCAGGTCAGCAACGTATGCTGCGGATGCCAAAGGCGTGTTGCCCATCTTCGTGGCATCGGGCTTGGCTCCGGCAGCGAGCATGCGCCGCACCCCACCGATGCGACCGGCCATCGCATAGGCGGAAAGATCTTCGTCGTCCGTCGCGGAAAACGTCTGGACCCGCTTGCGTATATCCGCTGGCGCCTCGCCTGCAAAGGCAAGCTCATCCGTTGAATAGGCCATCAGCGACTGACGGGGCAACAAGGTGTACCACTGGGTGTAGGATTCGTAGCGTGACGGTTCCAGTCCAATGCCACTAGCGAGAACCTGTCGCCCAGAAGGACTTACGGCATAGGCTGGCATATTGAAACCATGAAAGATCTGTGCGAAGGGCACGACTGCATAGACCAGTTCGCTGCGTTTGCCGGTAGCCAGGTCGACCAGGGTCAGGCCTGCGCCGTCGACCAATGCGGGCGTGACCGGGAACGCGTAGGGACGCACCATATACTGCCCTTGCAGCGCATCCTGGTGATAGTTTAAGGCAGCCAGACTCTCCATCGTGTAACGCTGCATCTTGCCCTCGCTCCACGCCATGAGTTTGGCCTCGGCCTCACCCTGCGCCTGCTCGGACATGGCCTTGGCACGCACAGAGCGAACGGCCAGAATCAGCTCGCCTAGCGTTCTCGCGAATTCCATGCCGGTACGCTGCATCTCCTGTGCCTGTTCGGCTCGTGCGCGGACGATGTCCATCGTCGTCGTTCCCATGCTCTGGGTGTGTGCGACATGGCTTTGCAGGAGTGTTCGTGAACTGGCGATATTGATCCGGGCGATGTTGTGATCCAGGCTACTGTCGTAGCGTGATACCCGCCCCGTTGTTATGGTGCCGGAGCTTACCCCCGCACGTGCCGCATCGGCACCCAGGGCCTTCAGCCGGGCAGTCGCCCCTTCAAATGCACGCGGCACCGGGACGGTCTGGATAAGGTTGTTCTTGGAACTTACCGCATACATATTCGAACCGGGCAGCAATGCCTGCTCCCAGAGTACTCGTCCGGTGTTACGCGAAACAGCCATCACGCCGGCAAGCTCGCGATCCAGCTCTATGCGCTCATCCCCGATCACAAGGGTGTCTAGCTGGCCGCCCCGCGTAAACTCATAGGGACCGTTCTCGGCAAACAGGCGCGAGAACTTGGTGTACGCAACCTCCTTACCGCTCGCCACATCGAGCGCATGCAGTGCCTCCGTATCACTGAACCACAGCCGGTCGCCTGCCGGTGCCAGGCCACTGGCCAGACGCAGTGGCATGTCGCGTGACCAAAGCTTCCGTCCATTCGACAGGGCATAGGCCTCCACCGCATGCATGCCCGCCGCACTCCGCCCCAGCCGGTAGGCACGGTTGGCGTCCACCGTAAGCATGATGGTCCCCGAGGCGGTCTTGACGCTCCAGCGCGGCTTGCCGCTCGACGGATCGAGTAGCGTCATACGCCCGACATCGGCCCAAAGCAATCCTGACTCGAGTAACTGCGCACTCACCGGGCCATGACCGCTACCCGGTGTTGCTTGCCACAACAGGCGCCCCTTGTTGGCATCGAACGCAGCGACGCTGGCACCCACGCTATACAAACGACGCGCGTCCTGTAACAGCAGCGGCGCACCGCTCCCCTGCTCGGCCCCCCTCTTCAGCACCATGTTCCAGCCCGTCCCGTTGCGGAGTCCGAGACGCGCAATGCGCAAGCCGCCCGTCTCCTGCTGCGATGCGAGGAATAGACCATCCCCCGGGCCCGCAACTACAGCGGCCGTGGCGCCTTCGAATTTGTGATTCCAGAGAACGCGCCCTGCAGTAGGATCGAGCGCCATGAATAGATTCGTATTGCCTTCGAGGCCATGCAGCAGGATAACCGGCTGTGTCGCGACCACCCGGTAATGCCCTGCCGAAAATTCAGGGCGCTCGGCACTCCACAGCACCGCGCCGGTGCGGGCATTTACCAGGCTCAAGGGCCCATGCCGTGGGAGGGCGTTGACCTCGGGCGATGCCAGACTGCCGACCAGCACGCGATCCTCATCGAGATAAAGCAGGATGTCGAGCGCATCGCCCGAAAGGGGTGCCTGCCATTGCGGCTTCGCCTGACCGGGCGAAATTTGCCTTGCAGCCTGAGAGACCGCGCTGAGTTGATCCATCGGTGCAGGCGCGGTGGTCACACACCCCGGAGTTATGATAACCACACTCGCCGCGACTAGCGCGGCGCATCCTGCCTTTACGAGTGTCTGCATGAGTCCTCCATTACGTTGAAAGCACCGCACATTGCCGTCCCTTTCTTGTTCTCCGCGGCCCCGGTCTTTTGCCCGTTCAAGGCATTGTTGCTTCGTAAGCTAAGCTAAACCTGTCCAAAAGGGTCAGAATCAATCGAAATCGGGTAATAGAAGAATTTCATTGGATTATGACCCTTTTGATTTCGGTTTTTCCCGAGCAGCCTCAACAGATTTACGAATCTCTGCGATTTCTGTAAGTCAGGACCAGATTCACTAATCCAACCGCAACCCCAACCACGACAAATTCAATCCTGTTTACGTGCAGCACATCCTCGTACTCTCCGAGTAGTTCAGCCAGATCAATGCGTTCAGCGAGTATGCCGATGACACCCGCGGCTATAAACAACATCGCGACAAGCGACAGGAATATATACCTTGGATTTATCAGACTCGCCGCAGGGTCCTTCCATCTTTCATCATGCACTAGAATCCTCCTTTCATGATCATGATCAGACCGAAGCTGAAGCCCGCAACAGAGAGAAAGGTCATAATCACAGGGACAACATAGTTACCTGCCGCATCGACCCTGACGCTTCCGTCGCCAGCAATTTGGACAAGCAGCAGTTGCCCTACTTCCGCACCCTGGATTGTCATATTGTTTTTAAAGGTTTTGGATTCCCCAAGATGCACATACTCAACAACCGGGTACTGGCTGTTACCGCCAGGCGCAGGATGCAACTCAATAATTCGCCCTTCAACGGCTTTGGCGTTGTTGAATTTTGCGTTTCTCTCCCTAAGTGACGCTGCCAGAAAAATGAAAATGGCCGACGCCATCATTGCCACAATACCGATGAATTGATCCACAATCTTCTCCCTGCGCACATCATATGGGTACTGACCCCTTATGACTTAAGGGGATCCACCCTCCCGAATCCCATTAAAGAGCTCCGACCCCTTTAACCACTTCGAATCCCATTAAAGGGCTCTGCCCCTTTAACCCACCCATTAAAGGGCTCTGACCCCTTTAACCCTGCGTAAGCTAAGCTAACCTGCCCAAAAGGGTCAGAATCAATCGAAATCGGGTAGTTGAGGAATTTCATTTGAGTCTGACCCTTTTGATTATGACCCTTTTGATTTCGGTTTTTCCCGAGCAGCCTCAACAGATTTACGAATCTCTGCGATTTCTGTAAGTCAGGACCAGATTCACTAATCCAACCGCAACCCCAACCACGACAAATT
>Ga0209164_1005944_pt1 | contig 10207 bp, 6 predicted proteins | sample MTBNYHSulfiMetaG_FD_187458 | JGI IMG/M metagenome (GOLD analysis project Ga0209164, IMG submission 187458) | Enrichment culture microbial communities from rom New York Harbor, USA that are MTBE-degrading - MTBE-NYH (New York Harbor Sulfidogenic)... | ecosystem: Environmental > Aquatic > Marine >... | reverse complement strand
CCTGCCGCCCTTTGCGCATTGCTGATCTGGTTCTGCAGCGCAAGCAATTGCAGTTCAAGGCTGCTGCCTTTTGGGATCGGATTGGCCTTTTCCCTGCTGGGTGACATCTGGCTGATGTTTTCTTTTCGCTGGTTCGGCTTTGGGCTGGCTGCTTTTCTGCTGGCGCACATGGCTTACGTGATCGGTTTTAATCTATACCCGGCGCTGTTTTCGATTGGAGCGGCAGCGATCGGCGTGCTGATCATTGCTGCCTGGGCTTTGATCTTCAGGCGCCTGCGCCAATCACTCAGGGCTTCCAGCGCGCATGCCAAAATGCTCGTTCCTGTGGGCGTGTACAGCGTGGTGATCGCCGCGATGTTCTATTCCGCTGCGATAACCTTATTCAGACCGGAATGGGATCAGGCTGCGGCGCTGCGCGCGGCTGTAGGCGGGCTGCTGTTCTTTGTTTCAGATACGATGCTGGGGTATGACCGTTTCGTGCAGCCCTTTCCTCACGCGCGTCTCTGCGTCCGCGCAACATACCATTGCGGTCAGTTCCTTTTAATAGCGGGGGTTGTATTTAACCATCTAAGCTGAGAAGACTATGCTCAATCTCGAGCGAGCGGGCGGAAACCCTCACCCAAGGCTTCATTCGCCTGACCAATGACCATGAAAGCCTGTGGGTCAATTTCGCTGACAATGTCTTTGAGCAGGTTGACCTCCGCGCGGGAGAGCACGCAGTAGAGCAGAGTGCGCGCCTGGCCGGTGTAGCCGCCGGTGCTGGGCAGCAGGGTAACCCCGCGTTCGAGCAGCGTGCAGATCTTGTCAGTTACCTGTTCGGGTTTGTCGGTAATGATGAATGCGGTGCGGTAGAGGTTGTTGCCCTCTGATACCAGTTCTGCCGCCAAGCCGCTCACGTAGATGACCACCAAACCATACAGCGCGCGATTCCATCCGAAGGCAAAACCGGAAGCCAGAACTACTAGTCCATCTGTGATCAGATAAGCCTGCGAGATAGCTACCCCACGGTAGTGGTTGAGAATGCGCCCCAGAATATCCGACCCGCCGCTGGTGCCGCGCCCGCGGTAGACCAAGCCCAACCCAATGCCCAGCAGCACGCCGCCATACAGCGCATCCAGCACTAGGTCCTCGGTCAGCCCTTCCGGCGGCAGAACGAATGCCATTCCATCCGTAAGAACTGAGAACAGGATCACCGCCACCGCGGTGCGGAAAGCAAAGCGCCGACCGCCTAGGTAGCGCCAGCCTAATAGCAGCAAAGGTGCATTGCCAAGCAGCACCATCACACCGATCGGCCAGTGGGTGAAGAAGTTGATGATCTGGGCAGCACCGCTGATGCCGCCGCTGACCAACAAACCCGGGATGAGGAATAGGCGCATGGCGATAGCCTGTACGAAAGCGCCCAGAGCAATGAACAGGTAATCTACGATCCGCTTTTGATTTCTGGATGGGTTCTGCATGGCTTGCTTGGCGTAAAAAAGGGTCTAAGCGATTATACGCCTAAAGCTTCAACGGCGGAAAAAACGCAGGTTCCTCCCCCCCTCTGTCCAAATGTATTGAACATAACCAAAAGCTTGAAATGACCCTCTTTTTCTTATACAATAAAAAATGAGGGAAGCCTGGCTCTCCAAACCGCCTGTGCGCAGGCGAAAAAAGATGATGAGGGATGAGATAGCCGGAAGGTCTTCCCTCTCATTGTCTAAAACATTAGAGGTGGGGATCAAGGAACCACGCAGCGGAAACCACGATTGGCGCCGGGTGAAGCGGGGTCGTGCGCCAGGCGGTTGGCCGGACGCGAGTAGCGGTAGGCATCGGAAAAGCTGGCACCTTTCAGCACTTTCTTCTCGCCAGAATCGGGTCCTATCGGATTGTTCAACGGGGCGTACTGGTAATAATAGGGATCATACCAATCCCAAACCCACTCGCGCACGTTACCGCCCATATCCAAAACGCCATAGGGGCTGGCTCCGGAGGGGAACTGACCAACCGGCGTGGTATCGCCGATGACTTGATTAGCGTTCAACTGATCCACGGCAGGCGAGGTATTGCCCCAGGCAAATTTCTGCCCCGCGCTGCCGCGCGCGGCTTTTTCCCATTCAGCTTCAGTGGGCAGGCGGCCGCCGCTCCAACTGCAATAGTCCATAGCGGCCTGCCAGGACATATACACTACCGGATGATCGGCAAATTGCGGATCGAGATAGCGCGGATTGGTCTTGTGGCTGGCGGAGTACTGGCAGGCGCCGGCTGCCACACAACGGACGAACATGGCGTTGGTCACTTGCGTCTGGCTGATCCAATAATCATCCAGATACACCTTGCGCTGGGGCACCTCGTTGGTTTCCAGGTCGCGGTCAACTTTCGAAGAACCCTGAATGAATTCTCCTGCTGGAATGTAGATCAGCCGCATGCCGTCGATGGGTGATATGAATGAATCATGCGATCCTGAAGGTGTCGGCAGGGGTGTTGAATGCAACGCAGGCAGAGAATGAGCAGTCGGCTGCAGGAGAGCGGGATCAGAAGGCGTGATGCTGGGGATAGCCGTCAAGGTGCTGGAAAGGGAGAGATCCAGCAGCTGCTGGGCAGTCTGGGTGGCAGCCAGGGACGCATCCGGCGTGGGAGCTAACAGCGGCTGCAGCAGGCAACCAGAGAGCAGAAAAGGCAACAAGAGCAAGATCCATTTTTGCATGTCATTTATTCTTTTTGAGTGGATAGCTGTATATGGAAATTATTCTATCATCTGGGATAACACAATAATGGAAGAGAAAACGATCATTTTGCTACTGACGGTTATAGTTCAGTTCCTCCCAAAAAAAATTGATCATTGACATTTGTAAAAAAATCTGTAAAATATTCATTGATTTACATAGAACGACACTGAAAGCTATGAAACTGAGCATGCAGGTGGTCGCAAAGATGCGGTAAATTGATAGTTACCCGTCAGGTGCACAGTGGAGCGAGTTGCGAAACCGGTCAGAATAGATGGCCGGTTTTTTTATTATAAAAAAGGAATTTTAGATTGACGATACTAATGAAATCGAGATAGAGCAAAAAAGAACAAAAAGAGAAGGGTCAACCATTGAGAGTCAAGGGAGATTTCTTAAATTTGTATGTGATTTGGAGGGTTCAAAAAAATGGTACTGATTACCGGTGATTTAACTTCGCTTGTTCATCCACTAGTCAAAGAATTTCTGCATGCCAAAGAAAAAGTGGTCCTGGCAAGCCAAAGCGTTCAGAAGATCCCAGAAGACTGGGAAGGAGTGACACCCCATTCGTTCGATCCCGCCAGCGATTTGTTCGCCGAAACGATGAGCTCTTACCATTTCGACGCGGTCATTTTTATCGCGACCAGGGAAGAGCAATGCGTTTGGGGGCAGGCAAAAACTAGCGGGCTGATGCTGGATGGACTAAGGAACGCCCTTGAATTGACTCTAAAAAGCAAGAAAGGGCGTTTTATCCTTATTTCCTCCACGGAAGTGTACGGAAAAAGTGAGAAGCGGTCAGAGAGCGATCCACCTGAACCGTCATCCATCAATGGGAAAATGCTTGTGACCGCGGAGGAATATTGCAGGCTATTTCATGAGCGATACGGCTTGGACATTAACATTGTACGAGTGCCTTATATCTACGGTGGCGATCATGGAAGCACTATGATCCATACCTTGATTAAAGAAGGTGTGGAAAATCAACGCCTGTCATTCCATGGTGGGAAGAAAACGATTGGGACTTTTTTGCACAGCGAAGACGCAGCAGCTTTCCTGAGAAAACTGCTGGATGAAGCGTACAACAGCGATCATTTTGTCATCAATTTAGTTTCAACGGATACGCTGACTTTTAACGAGGTTGAAAAGAACCTGCATCCATTGCTGCCGAATATAAAGGTATCGTACGCTGAAGATCAAGTTCAATTTACCGGCAGTGCTGAAAGCCAGATTGCCAAGCAGGTTTTTGACTGGATTGCGCTCCACAATTTCGCAAAAGAAGCATCTGCATTGGTGAAAGAAATAGCGGCAGGGAAAAAACCTCAAAAACCAGGACTTTCTCATTTGCGGGAAAAATTCAAAGGAATGCCAGCCATTCTTAAGTGGCTTGAATTGATCGCCGGGGCGGGCATCATGCAATTGCTCAATCAATTTACCGGCACAATGGTGGAATTCCGCTTCCTCGACTTCCGTTTGCTGTATGTCATTTTGATCGGTTCGTTGCATGGCATCCGTTTTGGGTTATATGCTGCCTTTCTGGCCAGCCTATCCATTCTGTACAGCTGGTACCAATCTGGTCTGGACTGGGCATTGCTGCTGTACAATGTGGAAAATTGGCTGCCGATCGCGTTATATGTCGTGGCGGGCTCAATCACCGGCTACCAACGCGACAAAAAAGAAAACCAGATCGCATTTCAGAACAAACAGTTCGAACTGATGGACGAGAAATACGGCGTGCTGTATGGGGTTTATGAAGATATTTCACAAATCAAAGATCAATTCCGCGAACAATTATTAGGCTATCGAGATAGTTTTGGACGGATCTTCGAGATCACCCAAGAACTGGATACCTACCGCGATGATGACGTCTATCTGAAAGCGCTGGGCGTTCTGGAGAGCCTGCTTTCGAACAAAAGCGTTGCCATTTACACACTGGATCAAAAAAGCCAGTATGCCCGGCTGGCTGTCAATTCGAGTTCATTAAATAACACCATTTCAAAATCTCTCAATCTCACGGATTTCCCTGAAGTGACCGAGGATATTTCACAGGAAAGGGTATTCCGCAACCTTGCATTGCTGGCGGATTACCCGGCTTATGTTGCGCCGATCTCCAAGGATGGGGTAGCCATGGCTTTGGTTGTGATTTGGAAAGCGGATTTTGACCAATATTCCACGTACTACTACAATCTGGTGAAGGTTGTCACCGGACTGATCCAGTTTTCTTTGATCCGGGCAACCCTGTTCCAAACCGCCAATGCCAATGCGTTATTCTTCCCGGGAACAAAAATTCTCAATGCGCAATCTTTCCGGGAAATTTTGAATATTAAACTGCAAATGCGCAACAACCATATTGCCGATTTCAAGCTGGTCAAAGTTGAAACGGATGGCAAGAACTGGCAGGATATCGAAAGCACCATTAAAAAAGGCATCCGCTCGACAGATTACGTAGGTTTCCTAGAAGATGAGGGATGTTATATTCTTTTATCCCAGGCGGATGAGACCAATACCAGCCTCATCATCAACCGCCTAAAAAAGCAAGGAATAAAGTGCAAAGAAGTAGATGAGAACAGGATCTTATATGTATGAATCCATCCTAATCCGAATGCTCATTTTGCACGGCTGCTGCGCTGCAATTTATGCCGCATTGATCTTTTTTGGCATTTCAAAGCTCAGAAAAGAATTGATTCTCCCCATTCTGCTTGTCCCGCTATTCGGCATTCTGGCTGCATTGGTGATAGAGTACATTCATAGGCGCAAAGAGGACAAGGGTGTGGTTTTTGATCTGCACAACTTCGTATTGGATAAGGATGCGTACTGGAAGACCATCATCCAGCGCAATGAGGATACCGATATCCTTCCTTTGGAAGAAGCCGTGTTGATCAATGACAACAAAACAAGACGGCGATTGATGCTTGAAACGCTGTATCACGACCCGCTGAAATACGTGGATGTTTTGATGGTGGCGAAGAACAACGAGGATATTGAAACTGCCCATTATGCCGCCACCACCATTTCAAAAATCCAACGCGATTTTGAACTGGCGATCCAAGAATTTTCCATAGCGGTGGAGAAAGACCCGGAAAATCCTGAGCTGATCGAACAATATGCATCCGTTCAAGAAGCCTACATCAACAGCGGCGTGCTGGAAGATTATTTGTTGTTCCGCCAACGCCTGCTCTATTCGAAAATCCTGGAGAAGAAAATAAAGAAAGATCACGCTGATAAATCCACCTTTTTAAAAATGATCTCCAACTGCCTGGCTTTGAAGGATTACGACTCCGCCAACAAATACTGCGATCAACTCAAAAAGCTCACCCCTTCGGATGAAGAAGCCTGGATCGAATCCATCCGGGTTTGCGTGGCCAGCATGGACAAGCGAAAATTGGAGCAGACTGTAAAAGAGATCCGGAATAATAGGATCAACTGGACAAAAGATGGCCGCGAGCAGGTTTCGCAGTGGTTGATTGGGTAAATGAATGAATGATCAATCCAGTTTCCGCTGGTTATTTTTACCGCTCATTTTGCTGGTCCTGCTCGCGTCAGTATTGTTCATAGAAAGAATGGGACTCTCCTATGAAGGGGAACCGCCCCCGCTGGAATTGCTGGATGCGATGGAGGCGATCACTCCAAGCCCAACAACGATCGTTTTGCACAAAGAATGCCTGGTGCTCTATGATTCGCAGGGCATTGAGGGCTTGAAGGTCAGCAACACCGTTAAAGACACATTGCAGAGCATGCGAGTGGAATTTGATTCGCTGGATGTAAGTACTTCTGATTCAATCCAGTGGAGTAATTACGACAATATCGTGATCGCCTTTATCAATCTGGAAAAAATCCAAGAGCAGATCATTGATTTGACCGAATGGGTGCGAGAGGGAGGACATGTCCTTTTTGCCATCCGTCCGGATCCATCTCAAGCCTTTGCCTCCATTTACCGAAAACTTGGCATCCGCGAAAAAAAAGATACCCTGGTTAATGCCACAGGTTTACAGTTTGTTGACGATCTATTTCCTGGGACGGCAGGACTCAGCCTTGAACAAGAGCTTTTTAATCACATCAGCCTTATGGTGCAGCTAGATGAAGATTGCCATGTGCACATCAGAAGCTCAGACCAGTATGCATTGCCCATCTTATGGGAGAGAAACTACGATCAGGGCACTTTTGTAGTTATCAATTCTGATAATTTTGTAGAAAAGAGTTCCCGAGGAACGATTGGAGCTGCATACAGCCTGCTGGATGAGGTCATGGCGTATCCAGTTATCAATAGTGCCATATTCTTTATTGATGACTTCCCCAGCCCTATTCCTATGGGGAGGCATGATCTGATAACCAAAGAATTCGGGAGAGACCTGCAGAGCTTTTACCTCAATATCTGGTGGCCAGACATGCAGAGTTTCGCCCGACGCTACGGCATTCGATATACGGGTGTCGTGATCGAAACCTATAACCATCAAGTATCGCCGCCATTTGAACTCCAAACACAAATTGAGACGTTCTCTTTATTGAGTACATCTCTGCTGCGCGACGGAGGGGAATTAGGCTGGCACGGCTACAACCATGTGCCGCTGTGCCTGACTGAATCCAATTGCCAAAACCAGCTTAATTATCCGAAATGGGAATCCGAGGCTGCCATGCGCTCCGCTCTGGCGGAATTGCAGCGTTTCAGTTCTGCCCTGGCTGGCAATCAAGAGATCATCACCTATGTTCCGCCTTCAAATATTTTGAGTTCTCAAACGCGTACCTGGCTGAGAGATGCCTTGCCCGGCTTGCGCGTCATTGCCAGCGTTTTTTTGCCGGAAGCAGGAAATTCCAGCTACGTGCAGGAATTCCAGGAATCACCAGACGGAGTCATCGAATTGCCGCGCTTTGTAGCTGGTTTCTATCCTGATGAATATATGAAGTGGACGGCCATCAACGAGATCATGCTCCATTACGTCCATTCCCAATTCGTGCACCCGGATGATGTGCTTGATGAGGAGCGTAGCGGCGGGCATGGCTGGACGTATCTACGAAATGCCATGGATGATTATTTCCTGTGGCTGTACCGATCGGTTCCCGGGATCCGCAACATGACCGCGCGCGAAGCGGCAATGGCGGTTCAACGCTTCTACCGCCTGAAAGTCCATCGCAAGACCGATCAGGAGGGCTACCACATTCATTTAGAAAATTTTTACGATGAAGCATATCTCCTCATGAGGACAACGCATACCCCAGGAGCCATTGAGGGCGGGGAGCTGACGCAAGTAAGCGGCGAGCTTTATCTATTGAAGGCAACCAGCGCAGAAGTGTTGGTGAAATTCGCTACAGGGATCGCGCTGAAAGAAAAACCTACGCGCAGCATTGCCGCTATCCAACCTGAATCCAAACCCGCAGTCATCCCAGTCACAGCCTCGGCGGAATTACCACCCTTGGATCCTTGCAGAATCGGACTGCTGGTGGTTGTGTATGGGACAGAGAGCAGAGGATTGCGCGTTCGGACTGAGGCCGGTACTGCGAACAAAACCTTATTCATAGCGCCTGAGGGCGGGGAATTCCAGATCGTTGCCGGTCCAGAGAGCATGAATGGAAGGAAATGGTGGCAGATCCAATCCATTGATAAGCCTGATCAGAGCGGCTGGTCCGTGCAGGATTTCCTTAAACCATTGGAGGAGGTTGAATAGAAAACCGAAAATGAAAAAACCAAGAATATTGAAGATATTGGAAAATAAAACCGCAATTATTGAGCTTCAAAATCTCTCCTGCATCTTTATAAAAACCTGGTTTATTCCTGGAGGGAATTCATGAGAATCTGTTTGATATTAGAAGGAAGCTATCCATATGTGATGGGCGGGGTATCCAAGTGGATGGATGAAATCATCCGTTCGCTGCCCGAGCATGAGTTCGTCCTGTGGACAATCGCAGACCAGGAATCAAAAAAAGGCAAGTTTCTATTTGAACTGCCCACGAATGTGGTTGAAGTTCAGGAGTGCTTTCTTGACTCAGCTTTGCATATGCGCGTCAAGCGCAACTGCGCTGTGCACTATTCCGAGCAGGAAAAACAACAGATCGAACAACTGATCCGCTGCCAATCACCTGACTGGAGTTTATTGTTAAAAACGTTCAGCGTTGAAAACAGCAATCCCTTGTTATTATTTATGAGCCAGGATTTTTTAGAAATCCTGAAGCGCTTTTGTGAAGACGCGTTCCCATATGCTGGTTTTGCCGATCTCTATTGGACTATCCGTTCGATGTTCCTGCCGCTACTCTTTCTGTTGACACAACCCATCCCGCAAGCGGATATCTATCACAGCATCTCTACAGGTTACGCGGGCGTCTTGGGCGGTTTGGGCGCGATGCAGAATGGAAAGCCATACATTGTTTCTGAACATGGCATTTATACGCGCGAAAGGGAGGAAGAGATCCTGCGGGCAGACTGGGTAGTGCCTTATTTCAAGGAATTGTGGATCTCGATGTTCTATATGTATTCGCGCTTTGCCTACCAGCAGGCCTGGCGGGTCACCAGCCTGTTCGAGCGCGCCAGCCAGACCCAGCGGGATATCGGCTGTCCGGCGGAAAAATGCGCGGTCATCGGAAACGGGATTGATGTGGACGCTTTCAGCACCATTCCGCAAAAGGAGGAAAATGGTCGCATCGATATTGCCGCAATCGTGCGCATCGCACCCATCAAGGATATTAAGACCATGATCTATACCTTTTCGCGGTTGAAACAGGAGATTGAAAATGTGAGGCTGCATGTTCTGGGAGGTTTTGACGACGAAAGCTATTATCAGGAATGCCTGGCGCTAATCAAATATCTGCAGGTGAAGGATATCTTCTTCCCGGGAGTGGTGGATATTCAAAAATATTTGCGAAAGATCGATTTTACGCTGCTGACCAGCATATCTGAAGGACAGCCCTACGCAATTCTGGAATCCATGGCGGCCGGCAGACCGCTGGTGGCGACAGACGTGGGTTCCTGCCGAGAGTTGATCGAAGGCGAATATGGCGATACGTTTGGGCCTGCGGGGATCTACGCACCTCCCATGCATCAGACCAAGCTGCTTGAAGCCATGATCGGCATGTGTCGCAACAAGAAAATGCGCATAGAAATGGGTTTGGCAGGACAGAAGAGGATCGCTCAATTCCACCGGAAAGAAAAAATGGTTGAGAGCGTTCTCGATCTCTATCAAAAGGCGGTTGAATCATGGCAGGCATAGGTTTTGAACTGAAAAAATTGTTTTCCCGGCAGGGATTGTTCGCCAACATTGAGGCGAACTTATACGCCAGCGTTGTAACAACTGGGCCGATGATCATGGGGGCGGTGCTGCTATTTGGAGTCAAATATTTAGCTATTCTGGTAGGGGCTTCCTCGCATGAACAGGACCTGATCGTGGTGGGCATTACATATGCACTGCTGTTTCCGCTGCTGCTTTCCAGCACGCTTTCCTTCGTGCTATCGCGTTTTATCGCCGATATGCTGTTCCAAAAACAAAACGAGCGCATCCTGCCTTCCATGTACGGCGCGATGTCCA
>Ga0209164_1005941_pt1 | contig 10208 bp, 10 predicted proteins | sample MTBNYHSulfiMetaG_FD_187458 | JGI IMG/M metagenome (GOLD analysis project Ga0209164, IMG submission 187458) | Enrichment culture microbial communities from rom New York Harbor, USA that are MTBE-degrading - MTBE-NYH (New York Harbor Sulfidogenic)... | ecosystem: Environmental > Aquatic > Marine >... | reverse complement strand
ATCGACCGTTGGCATAAACGAAGAAGTCATAAAAAGATACATTGAGTTTCAGGAAAAGATAGATAAAGGGCAACTGCAGCTGCCTTTTAATCTTTAGTGCCACGGGCGTGAGCCCGTGGGTATCTACTGGTGCAATTTCACCGTTGATCCCGGCATTATTAAATGCAAAATCAAGTCTACCGTAAGAAACAATCGTTTTGTTCACGGCCGCTTCAACCTGGGCTGATTTTGTTACATCAGTTTTCACAAATAGCGCCTCACCGCCTTCGTTTTTAATTGCTTTTTTCCCCTCTGTCCTTCACATAGTTTATACCATAGATTCAGTTTGCTCCCAATTCTTCTCCCGCCATCTTATTCTCTATCATACACTGAAGTATACTCATCTCATCTTTATCAAACCACATTGCTCCACAGATACACCGGTCTATTTCAACAAGGTAGGCATAGCTGTAAAATGTCCGCCACATGCTGCCTTTGCATTTAGGACACCTTAAAGAAATAATTTTGTTTTTACCCGCTTTAGCGCTGTGGATGATATAGTTTTGCTGATTCTCCTTGAGTGTCGCCCGTGCTTGTGCCTTAATTTTTTCTGACCATGCGTTCTCACGTCGAATAATAATCCGGGGAAGTTTATCACTGTCAACCAAAGTGCCGCCGCAATATTTGCACTGATATATCCGGGTTTGTTCGTAATGTTGTTTGAGGAGATGCTGCTGACACACGGGGCATAAATAATCCGTTGTTTTTCCTTCCGCCTGTTCAATCCGGGCATTAAATATTTCACTGCACACCGGTATCTGTGATGCCTTGGTTATCGTCTCACTGCCGTCACTTACCCAAGTAAGGGTTGAAAACCACGGTAATGCGGCAAGCTCGGGGATAGAAAAGGGGCCTTGCCAGACATACTGAGCATCTAACGCATAATATTTCCTCTCTGTTTCTTTGGGCCTATGGTCACTCTCGCCCTGTCTCCTTTTCATGTCAAGCTCAGTTATGCTCGCATGCGTCATAGCCAGAAGTATTTCTGTTCTCTTGCGGATGGGCGGATGACTGGAAAAAAGGTCGGCAAAAAAACCTTCCAACTCGTCCAGTTGATTGAACCGGGGATTAACGATGCATAAACCTTCAAGCTCACTGCCGATCAAACCGGTGCCTCTCCAGTTTTTGGAAAGCAGATGGAGGACCTCGGCGAGCGCAAGAGGATTACGGGTCATCCTCACCGCGCCGGCGTCAGCCCGATATTCACGCTCACGAGAAATAAAAAGGTTTAAAAGATAACCAAGCTTAAAAAGAATAAAAGAGAATATATAAGCGCGCCCCCCGTAAATCATTATTTTTTCAATGAAGGGCATGGAAAAACCAAAGAGGCTTACCGCGAGTGTGCTTTCACGGCAATCACCAGAGAGAATGTGGTACGCTTCGTGCGCGATAACCGCCTCAGTCTGGTCCCGCGAAAGTCTCGATATTAAGCCTTCAGTGATAAAGATGAGCGCGTTCTCTTTGAAGTCATCAACGGCAAGCGCGTTCATCGCCTGACCCGGAATAACAGCGCAAGCCATTTTTCGCTTCTTGCCGGTGGCCACATGGATTTCCGCCATAATGTTACATAACCGTTTGTGCAGTTCGTCCTCAGGATCAGGGTCGGCCGCACCCAGCTTTTCTTTTATGGTCTGCGCGGCACCAAAAGACAATAAATAGAAATGAACAAACACGAGCACTGCGGCAAAAATAAAAATGTAAAAAGAAGCAAAAACCCCTTTGAGAAAATCTTTTGCAAAAATGTCGCCAAAAGCAACCAGCATGATTACCATGGCGCTGGAAAAGTACATGAGCAGGAGGATGATAAAAAACAGACCGATCCTCCAACTCTTTTGTCGTTCTATATCAATAAAAGTTAACGGCATGGATTAACGTTTTTCGATAGAATTGCCAATTGATTCTTGCCGGTTTTTCAATGTGAACTGTCGCGCCGAATGCTGATGTCTGCCTGCGGAGCTTTCTTTGCCTCTTCCTCAGCCTCGAAATATACCTCTTTTTTAAAGCCGCCGAAAAAGGCAACAAAAATGTTATTCGGAAAAACTTCCTGCTTTACCCGGTATTGAGCTACCAGATCGTTATATAACTGTCGGGCAAAACCAATACGGTTTTCGGTTGAGGTAACCTCCTCTTGCAACTGCATAATATTGTCATTTGACCTGAGCTGAGGATAATTCTCCATGACCGCAAAAAGTTTTCCCAAAGCCTGAGTAAGCATATTTTCTGCGGTTACCTTTTCTTGCACGCTGCCCGCTGAAACTGCCTTTGCCCGTGCGTTTATAACCTTTTCGAGGGTGTCTTGCTCAAACTCCATGGTGCCCTTGACCACAGAAACCAAATTGGGAATAAGGTCATGCCTTCTCTTTAACTGAACATCAATTTGTTTCCAAGAATTTTGCACCTCGTTCCGAAGGGATACGAGCCGGTTAAAAGTTACTATTCCCCACGCTATAATCAGGCCGATACATCCAAGCACAATTAATCCTACCATAGGCTCCTCCTTTTTTTCTAAAAAAGTTTAACAGTTATATATTATTCACGCGCGCCGTGAGCGCTCCCCATGACAGCAGCCAACTTTTTTAGTTCTTCTATTTTCGGACGAAAGTAAAACATCGCCGCAGCCGAAACGGCCATAAAGGTGTAAAGAATTGTGAAGTCAGCACTGAAGAAAAAAAGAACAAAACCATAAAGCCCGATACTTTCCGAAATAGCGAGAGAAACAATAATCGTATTGAAATAATAAATTAAACTGTTGAAAATTACAACATATTTTTATTGAGTAAAAAGAAGGGGGCCTGAAATTCTTTTTGGGGTAATAACGAAGTATTGAGTAGAAAGATACTTCTTCGGGTCTTTATGATCAAAACTGAGGTATTCCCGCACACCCAGATGGGCCCTGATCATTATAGGGCATTATCCCCGTCCTCAGTCATATTCTCTTTCCAACAAAAACTACTGTGGGAGTAAACGATCGGGCATTAACGGCAACGGCATTATTCGCAGAAAGCAAAAGAAGTTCGTGTTTTGATTCATCCGGGAGTATGCTGATCTCGATTTTCCACCGTCAAAATCGCACCTCACGCTTTCTTTGCTTTTATCACGTAGGCGAACGCTCAACACTGCTTTATCAACCGGCAACCGTGAAAAAAAAGGGGTAACACCCCCCTCCCTTTATTTTTTCATCTTGGCTGCCCGCCGCAGGCCCTCGGCAAGGCCCTGTCCCAAGACTGCGGCGTGAACCTTGCCCTGCTCATAGCAGGAAAGGTAGATGACTTCCATGATTTCCGCTTCAGTAGCGCCCTCATGAACCGCTCCCTGAATGTGAAAGATAAGACCAGGGCCGCACTGCATTGCTGCCAGCATTCCTACCAGCACCAATTCGCGAGTTTTGGGATCAAGCGCTTTTCTTTCCAGGGACTCCAACAAAGGTTGATTGGTGAAGTTTTTTAAGATGTCGGGCATCTTTTCCACATAGACCTGGAAGACTTGCTTGATGTCTTCGATATCTCCGTTGCCCACCAACTCCTGCCAGGAATCCAACATCTCTTGTCCGGTTTTCGCGTTTTTCATCGAAGTCATTTTATAAACCTCCTTCTTTAATTGTTGAATGAATAGAGATTATCTTTTACCCTTAAGTCTAAAAGCCTCTCATTAAAATATGGTCGAAGGCACTTCCCCTAATCGCCAACCAATAAATCTTTTAAGAAGATCATTAGCGCCATCATAAATTGGAAAAAGCATTGCATCCCGTACGTATTTTTCAATGGGGAATTCCATGCTGTATCCGTACCCTCCGAATATTTCCATGGCCTGCATGGTTATTTCCCGGACAAAACTAGTCGGGAAGACTTTGGCCATGGAACCCAATTTGCTTAATCCTCTGCTGCGCTCAGGGTTTTCTGCTGCCCATGCCATTTTCCAAATCAGCGCCCGGGAAGCGTCAATCTTCATCCGCATATCCACCAGCTTTGAAGCAACGGATTCGTATTGCATAATCGGTTGACCCCAGATAATCCTATCCTGAGCATAGTGAAATGCAGCATCATACGCTGCGCGCGCAAGGCCTACTGCACTTGCGCCGGCAGCCACACCGTTTCCTTCATAACACTCAAGCAGTATCTTGAATCCCTCTCCTTCTCCACCAAGCATGCATTCCCTCGGCAATCGGACATCTTCAAATATAATTTCTCTCACCGCTGACAAACGATGCCCCATCTTTTCTTCTACTCTGCCGAATGACAATCCGGGAGTACCCTCCGGAACAAGAAAAATACTACACCCTTCCATATTAGGAACATTTTTATTGGTCCGGGCAAGGATAATATAAAGTTTGGAGACCCCACCATTTGTAATAAAAGTTTTTCTCCCATTGATAACATAGTGGTCTCCATCTTTCACGGCCATAGTGCGAACTCCGAACGTGGGATCAGGCAAGGGACAAAATATCTCTGAGCCCCCGGAAGGTTCTGTCATACCACCACCGATAATAAATGTTCCCGTCTCGTCTTCGCACATCGCTTTAAACCATTTTTCTTTCTGGGCTTCATTACCGCCTATATTGATCAGCCTCGATAATGACATGGTGACCCAAAGAACATCAGCAACACCAGTATCACCATAGGCTAATTCTTCGGCAACAAGGGCGAAGTCAATGAGATTGCCCCCATAACCCCCGTACTTTGCCGGGACCAGTACGTTTCCAAAACCAAGCTGCATTCCTTTTTTAATCAATTCAATGGGAAAGCTTTTACTCGGATCATGGGATCGGTCTAATTCCACCGCCACAGGTCGGATTTCATTAATCGCAAACCTGCGGGCAGTTTCCTGGAGCATTTTCTGCTCCTCGGTCAAGCTGAAATCAATCATACGTACCTCCTTGGGCATCGGGCTGATAAATTAAAGCTCATCGCTCGCAACTTCTGGAAACGATCACGACCGATAAAATTTACTCACGATAGGCATTAAAAATATTTTGTTACTCACAAATGCGAAGCTCTCGTCACATGCTTTCTTAATTTATTCAAAAGTTTTTTATCCTCCTCCTAAAAGGGGAAAGACAGAAAGTGTATCTCCTTCTTTCAAGTTATAGCCCGTTTCTCGATGACGGGAGTTGACTAACAGTACCCCCACGTCCTTCGTATTAATATTAAGTTTTTCCAGAATACGGCTGACGGTAATGCCTTCGACATAGTCCCAATCTTTTTCGTTAAATCTCCCATTACGAAATGATGCAAATAATTTTACCTATATGGTTGCCATTTTCCCTCAAAAACTGCACCAGGGGCATGCTTCTCAGAAATTCCAGAATGAATCAATCTCTTCGTCAGTAAAATCCCAAACAGCATTGTGCGGTAGGCATAGCTCTTCAAAAAATTTCGGAAGGCGATCATGCTTATTGGTAAAAACAGCTGCCAGATTGAATGCATGTTCAGTGCGGAGTATTTTTTTGCCCATTGCAGTTAAATCGTTTGCCGTCATGGTGGTGCCATACTTGGCATTAAGCATGTCAATCATTGCAGTGAATGCAGCGGGAATGTCAAGCACCGGAAAGGCAACGAAGATACACAAGCCTGCGCTGTCTATAAATGCAGTCGCAATCTGCAGGTTGCGGTCAAACCCCGCCCCCCAAGCCCCTTCCATTGCTCAGGCACATCTTTCAATGATACAGTGAGTCTGGTCATATTAACGCGATAAATTTTATCTGCCATAATATTACCGTCTCCTTTTCTTAATCAAATCAATCGAATGATATAAATTATTTTATTTTTTTACGTTAGTCAAGTATTTCTTTATCTGCAATTGTCAAAAAGTGCTTTAAGAAAAAATTTCCTTCTTGTATCTTTTCCAAAATTAACCGGCTTTAATTACTGATGTATTTCCTCTGAAAAACTAATCGTTTCAGTTAATGCTATTACTACGAATATGTTGTAGAAATCGATTCTGATAAGGTGCGATGTAAAATAATACTTTACTATTATATAAACTGAACGATTCTGGTTTGCTAAAATGCCCAAACTACGGTAGGACAGCCGTCCCGGCTGTCCGAACATTGCACCTCTCAGGACAGGCGAGACGCCTGTCCTACGCTGTTTTGTTATAAAAATCGCTCAAATTAGGTATTAAATAGTTAATAAAAATTTAATGGTGGGAAGGAAGTTGCATCAGGCAAGTTGGTATCTGCAGGATAGCGCACGCGTATTTGGTGTGAAACGGAGATAAACGGGCAGAGGGGGATACGCTTTTGGTGGTTCCCTTCTCAAGAGGAGATCAGATATTTTTTACCATTCAATGGCGGTTGGGTCAGGAATTTTAGAATTCATTTTTAATGGTGGTGGTGTAGATGTTGGTGGGGATGAATGTGAACCGTATCTTTGTGCCGGTGCGCATGGACATGAATAAGATTGTTTGTTTCAAGTAAGGCGGTGTCTTGTAAGATCTCAAGAACTTTTCCACATCTGACAATATTTTTTTCCGGGCTGAAGACATAAATCATGTCGGACATTTCTTCAATAAAATGGAGATCGTGAGTAGCGATAATAATTGTTTTATGAGCAAAAGTTGCTTGCATAAAAAAATCCATAATATGCCTGATCGTTAAAGGGTCCAACCCTGCCGTCGGTTCATCCAGTAAAAGCACTTCGGGGTCAATTGCCAGTGTGGATGCGATTGCTACTTTGCGTTTTTCGCCAACACTTAATTGATGTGGCGATCGATCTAATAAATGCTTTATACCCAATATTTCCACAAGTTCATTAAGACGTTCATTAATTTTTTTCTTTTCAACTCCGAGATGCAATGGCCCGAAAATGATATCCTCTTTTACTGTTGGGCAAAATAACTGCACATCCGGATTTTGAAAAACTAACCCCGTCCTACTTCTGAAGGTCTTGGAAAAATGGTCATTTTGAAAAACGTCCTCCTTCATTTCTTTTCCAAAAGCTTTGACGCTCCCTTTGTTGGGGAAAATAAGCCCATCCAACATATGCAATAACGTTGACTTACCTGACCCATTTGCGCCGATAATAGCTATTTTTTCACCCGGTCGAATGGTGATGTTGATCCCGCAAAGGGCCGGGAATTTCCCCAGATAAGAAAAATGGACATCGTTTAGTTCATAAATTAAATCTTCCATAGCATTCTTACATCTTTCCGCTTACGTTGAAAAAAAATATTACGATAAATAATATTACGACACACGATAGCCATAACCAATCTCTGAGTTTAACATTACCATCATCTAATAAACGCACTTCTCCGGTATAGCCTCGTGAAAGCATAGCATTATAAACCTGTTCGTTTAAACTGTAAGAACGCTGCCAGAGCAAAGCAATGTTCCATGCTACTACCTTTTGCCCTTTTTTATAATGAATGCCTGTGCCGACACGGCTTTTAATAGCGCGATACGTATTTTCCACCATTTCGATAAAAAGGTAGAGATAGCGGTAACACATTCCGACCGTCATAACAAAGATTTGAGGTATCTTAAAAATGCGGAGGACTCTGAGTAATTCGAAATGTTTGGTCGTGATACTCAAAAGAACAACAAAAGATACGGCGGCGGTGACCCGTACAACAAATAATAGCGCTCCCAACAAACCCTGCTTGGTAATAATGATACTGAGCCCTCGTATTTTTACGCTCAACAGCGCATCCCCGGGAGTAAAAACACTAAACAATGCCGGTACAGCAATAAAAAGAGAAAACAGCGGGATAAAAAACCAGGTTCTTTTGAGAAAGAATCGGAGACAAATGTTGGAACAATACGCCAAAAGTAGGCATAATGCGTAAAGCGCCAACAAAACAAAAATATTTTTTGTCAGAAGAACAGAAACCAAAAAAAGGAGAAACGTTATCGTCTTTATTCGGGGATCAATCGATTGTAGCAGTCCTTTTTTTAAAGCATATTCTTCAGCAAAAAGTGATTCTTTAAAAAATGATAAAGCGCCCATAAGAAAGCGCTCTATAAAATCATGCTTCTTTCGTTTAAAAAATTTACTCACGCCTTTTTACCAGAACATTACCGATTACAAAAATTACTATTACTGTTATAGCTATGCCAAGAATTGCCGAAATAATATAGGCAAAACTCAGGTGCGTCAAGCCTTTTTCTTCCCAGCCCTTAAAGGCATAATCAGGCAAAGGAGCGTTCCATAAGCTTGAGAGTTTTTCCAACCCCTTGGGGATATATCCCACCAGTTTCTGCATTTCTTCGGCGCCCCATTCGCCCCAGGCGCTTCCGGCTTTAAAGTGATCCGGTATTATCAACCCTAAAGGGGATAAAACAATTAATATGGCAAGCCCTATCCAAAATTTTGTAGTGATTTTCATAGTTACATCCCTCCTTCTTGCAGTATGTCAGGAGCCTGTTTTTGCAAATACTTAACCACCAAAGCGGTCACCACTGCCTCAACCCAGCCGAATACCAATAAATGTTCGCCTGCCATTGCGGGTACGGCAACCTTTAAGCCGTAAGGGCAGTAAAGGGCCTGGCCATTTGCGGTGTGGTGCAGCAGCGGCTGCAATCCAAATTCAACCCCTGCTAAAAAAGCAGCCACATTAATGCCGATATACCCTGCTATGCCTGCTGCAATCATTTTTCGATTCGAATCCATTGGCGCGTTATAGCTTATGGCCTTATACACATAATATCCCACAAAAGGAAGGACAAAAGCCATGTTGAAACAATTCGCCCCGACGGCAGTGATGCCGCCGTCACCAAAAAGTAATGCCTGAATCACCAGTGCAACGGTTATAGCGATACAGGCTGCCCACGGCCCTAAAAGGATTGCTACCAAAACTCCCCCTACCGCATGCCCGGTTGAACCTCCGGGGATAGGCACATTAAACATCATAATCACAAAGCTAAACGCTGCGCCAATCGCCAACAAGGGTACCTGCTTCGCCTTGAGGGTCTTTTTAACAATTTTCGAAGCGGCTCCCCATAGAGGAAGCATCACCACATAGAAAAATCCACAGGTTGTCGGTCCTAAATATCCGTCGGGTATATGCATAGCTACTCCTCCTTTCGGGGTTTCTTTGAACCCCGCTTAAACGTTAACTCGTACCCTCCGACTACGGTCACTTCTTTTGAGTTTACCGTAATCTGGAGTTTACACTAATTATTTTAATTTTATTGTCTTATCTTCTTCCTTCTAAAAATAGGTGTTAAGTCTGACTCCATAAATAAAACCTTCCGGGTCTTTCCCCTTTTCTATGCTGTCATTGATATATTGCATATCAAGGGTGAGATCGCTGAAATCGCAAAGCTGAAACTTTACATAGGACTCAGCAGCGTTAGTATGATTTATCTCCGCTTTTTCTGCGCCTTCGAGGTAAGCATAACCCACACCCATTTCATCTTGTTCCCGGCACCACAGTTTTCCGTTAATGTTTAAGCCTAAAGAGTAAACTTTATCATGATCTATGGCAGCTTCATCATCCTGCCATCCCAGCCTTGTAAAAACTCCAAGTATTTCACCCAGCTTTTGATCCATAGAAACTCCCCAACCCTTAAGGCGTTCATAGCCGTTTTCGTCCCAGTTTTGAAATTTATCACTGGTTATAAAGCCAAAAATTCGGTAGTTTCCCTCTCCCAGGACGGTATCAGCTTGATAACCCACTTGCAAAGCATGGTAGTTGTAATGTTTGCCTTCTTCATTTTTTGTCGCCATTTCGACAGCCCTTAGGGTGAATTTTGAAATTTCAAGTTCGGCTGCGCCTCCAACATCATAGGAAGGCAGATTAGCGTGGGTGTGATTGACAAAAATGTCGTTCATGAACTGAGCAGTTTCATCATTGGCAAAGGCATTGTCGTCAATAAAACACGTGGAGTCTATAATCCCGCCGGTTAGAGCGAGTGATAAATCCTGAGAAAATATAAATTTGTGCTTATACCAGGCTTCCAAAAGATAACTTCTATCCCGGCCGTTTATATGTCTCAGATCCCCCCTGAGGTCATCAGCATAAGGCGCCAGGGAAAAAGGTGAAACTGCATTCAATCCATCCTGATCAGTATAACTGGCGGTTAGCTGAAACTCATCGGTTTCAGTGGGATGGAAATTAATACCAGCATCAAAAATTCCTGACCCTCTTCCCGGGTAATGAACTCCCCCCTCGTTGAAGTTGCCGTATTGAAAAACACCGGTGAGGGTGCCCTCAAGGGATAATTTTTC
>Ga0209164_1005938_pt1 | contig 10209 bp, 11 predicted proteins | sample MTBNYHSulfiMetaG_FD_187458 | JGI IMG/M metagenome (GOLD analysis project Ga0209164, IMG submission 187458) | Enrichment culture microbial communities from rom New York Harbor, USA that are MTBE-degrading - MTBE-NYH (New York Harbor Sulfidogenic)... | ecosystem: Environmental > Aquatic > Marine >... | reverse complement strand
TGGAGCCTTTCATCCCCACACAGGCTCCTACGGGGTCTACATCCCGGTTCGCACTATAGACAGAGATTTTTGCCCTCTCACCCGGTTCGCGGGCAGCGCTGATGATTTTGATCACTCCTTCAGAAATCTCAGGCACCTCCATCTCAAATAGCTTAATTAAAAATCCAGGATGGGTTCTGGAAAGAAAAATTTGGGGTCCCTTTGAATTCTTCTGTACATCAAGAATATAACCTCGAAGCCGCTCTCCCTGCCGATAGGTCTCCCCAGGAATCTGTTCTTTTGAGAAGAGGATGGCCTCTGCTCTGCCAATACTGATATACAGGTTTCCCTTTTCCATCCGCTGCATGGTCCCGCTGGCCAAATCTCCCTTTCGATCCTTAAATTCATTATAGACATTTTCCCGCTCGGCGTCCCGCACCTTCTGAATGATCACCTGTTTCGCTGTCTGAGCTCCAATGCGGCCGAAGTCCGTATTCAGTTTCACTCCGAGGCTGTCCCCGATCTGGGCCTCGTTGTCCAATTCTCTTGCCTCTTTCAAAGAGATCTCTGTCGATGGATTCGCCACCTCCTGCACGACTTGTTTGAATTGGAATAGTTCCACCTCACCCACTTCCTCGTTATAGTGGACTTCGATCTCACCCTGATGCCCATATTTCTTTCTCGAAGCCGTCAGCACGGCTTGCTCTAAGGCATCGATGATCACTTTCCGGTCAATCCCTTTATCCTTTCCCACTTGTTCAATCACATAATTGAGATTGGATGGCATAATTCATCTCTCCCTTTTTAAAATAAAGCTCCTTGCACCAGGGTTTGATGGAGCTTCCGAAAAATGATATTTCATTTGAGGTGGCGCTTCTTTCGTGGCACATCTTGGTCCATCTCCAAGTTCGCTTTCGCTACATTGTCGAGAGGGATCTGGAAAATCCCTCCATCACTTTCTATCTCAATTTTGTTCCCAGAAACCCCAAGTAGTCTCCCTTTAAAGTTCCGCCTATTTTCAATCGGATGGAATGTTTTCACTTTAACCAAACGGTGACAATTTTTTATAAAGTCCTTCTCGGTCTTTAATGAACGGTTCAACCCTGGAGAAGATACCTCTAACGTGTAAGGAGTTTCAATAAAATCCTCAATGTCCAAAATCCTTCCAACCTCATGGCTGACCCGTGTACAATCGTCAAGGGTCACTCCTCCTTCTTTGTCCAGATAGAGACGAAGGACCCATCCTTTTGCTTCTCTCCGATATTCAATATCCACTAGCTCTAATCTCTCTTGGAAGAGGAGGGGGTTAGTCATCGTCTGTATCCGTTTTACAATTTCCTTTGGCACCATCTCTTTTGTTTCCATCCCCTGAGTTTCTTAAAAAAAAAGCGGGCTAATAGCCCGCTTTCTCAGCAGACCAACTCAATTAAAATAAATATACTACAACTTAATTTGAAATGCAAGAAAATATTTATTAAGCATCTGGCATTTTCTTCATGAGATAATCGGCCCCTTTTTGCCGGATAAAAGCTTACACTTCTTTCTTAAGAAAAGAGGGCTGATCCAAACTTGGAATGCGAATGGATTGTACCTTTCTCTCCAGCCTCTCGATCGTTTTTTGATTTTGACGAAGTGCCTTTTTAAGTTGATAGCGTCTAACTATATCACCCCCCACTCCAATCAAAACTCCAAGGAAAATGGAACAGAAGATGACCAAAAAAAGAGGAAGAGGAGTTTGTGGAATTTCAAACCATTGATAATTTTCTATGGGGAAAATAAAACGAAGGGTGACGTCACTTCGATTTTGAATAGCAAATTGAATAGCAAAAAGGACTGCAACAAAAAAGACCAAAGTCCAGAGCAATGTCTTGAACCATCTCACTTTTTCTTCCTCCTCTCAGGTCTCTCTTTTTTGCACAAAAGATCAATAAACGTTGAGTGAAGTTTTTGATAGGTTCTTTCTAAATATTCTGGAACGATCTTCGTATCCCCAATGACAGGCATAAAATTGGTATCTCCCGCCCACCTTGGGACAATATGGAGGTGAAGATGGTCTTCTCCAGCCCCCCCGACCTTCCCAATATTCATCCCGATATTGAATCCATGTGGATGAAGGCTTGCCTTGAGAACCCGTGTGGAAATCTTCAACAAGTTGAAAAGCTCTCTTAATTCGTTATGACCTAATTGCTCTAAGTCAAGGCAATGGCGTTTTGGAACGACCATCAAATGCCCATTGGTATAGGGATACTTATTCATGATCACAAACACACACTCACTTTGATGCAGAATCAGATTTTTTACATTCTTTTTCTCCTTCAGTTTTTGGCAGAAGAAACAACCCTTTTTCTTCTCTCTTAGAATATAGTCCATCCTCCACGGGGCCCAAAGATAGTCCATCGCTTGCCATCCCTTCACTGTTCATTATCCACCCTTTATTTCTATCAAGATCTTCCAAGGGGGTTTCCTTCTGACTCATTCTTTCATTTCAGCTCAACTCAGTGGTCTATTCCCAATTGGATCTGCAAATATTTCAGAAATATCGATTTCCATGGTGAAAAATTAAGAGGGTAACTCTACCTTCAGGTAGAGATAATCCTTCCAGGGATCTGGTGTTTCATTGATTCCGAGACTCATCGGCAATAGGGGTATCCAGATGGGCGCTCTGGGTTTTCGGATCAACGACATCCCAGCTTCTTCCGGCGTCCTTCCACCCTTTTTAAGATTGCAGGCCGTGCAGCAGGTCACGACATTGGTCCATTCCGTTTGTCCACCCTTTGAACGTGGAATGACGTGGTCATACGTTAACTCTCTGTGTTCAAAAGGGGTGCCACAGTACTGACACTTTCCCCGATCCCGGACATAGAGATTCTGGCGGGAAAATTTAACAATAGGAGTTTTTCTTTTAATAAAACGATTTAATCGAATCACCGCAGGAAGTCGCAAGGAAATGCTGACGCCGCGAATCCTGCGGTCATACTCTTCAATGACCTCTACTTTTTCTAACATCACCATGATGATTGCCTTTTTCCAAGGCACCACTTTTAATGGCTCAAAAGTAGAATTGAGTAGTAATGTCCACTCCATACTTTAATAAAGAGGACAAAATATCCCTTTGAATTTTGAGTAGATATAGCGACTTTTGAGCTAATTGTCAAGTATTTTAAAGAATTTTAAAGAACCCAATCCACCCTTTTAAGCAGAAACGAATCGTTTTGTGAATGGATAAAAAATGATTTGATTACATCTCTATATAACTTTAAGAGCAAAAACCCAAAGTAAAATTTTTGTACAAATAACAAACTTTGCCACTTTTAAAGACATCTGACAAGAAAAAATTCTAAACACTAAAGATGATTTACCTATAAATTCCAATTAGTTATCTTTATTCCGTTACAATTTTTTGTTTTGGCAAAAAAATTGCAGGGTTTATTTAATTGTTAAAGAACTTTCAACCTGGATGATGAAAATACTCCATTGATTCTATTGGTATAAGCATCCCGAAAGACGTTTTTCTGTGCATGCATTTGACATTTCTATTTAATTTTGATAAATTCGATGTGGGATTCGTCCCCAAGGAGGGAATTTTATGAAGAAGTTTAAAAAGATTTTTCTCTCATTATTAGCGGTTTCTTTGGTGATGGGGTATCTTTCTTCGACAGGTTGGGCTGAAGATAAATGGGCAAAGGAAGACACTGTCGGACAAGGTTGGAGCGTTATGGATGTGGTTTTTGCCAGACCTTTGGGGGTTGCTGCTGGAATCGCAGGGTCGGCTATCTTTGTCGTTTCTCTTCCTTTCACCATTCCTTCTGGAGGGGTGAAGGAGGCAGCGGATATGTTTATTGTTAAACCTTTTCAATTCTCCTTTAATCGGAAATTCCCGGATGATGATATTTGAGACGTTCTGGTTGACGAAAGAAAATAAGTTTGGGATGGTCCGTTAGGGTCACAGAGTAGGATAAAAGGGAGATGGTGTTTATTTTTTAATCATCTCCCTTTTAAGTTTTTTATCTATTACCAAATTTCTCTTGTTTTGGATTCACCCTTTAACTTCCGATGACAAAAGGGGCAAGCCTTTCCATCCTGTATAAGAACTTCTTTCATCATCTCAATCAATTCACTATCCTCTAAAATTTGCTTGACAATATGAGGATGTGGCTTCCGATCGTATTTCCGATAAGGAAAACTACTCTTCCCACTCATCTCCGTACTCCTTTAAATCTATTATAAAGTCTCTTTATGGATTTGGCAAGGGAGCTGGATCGGTTACTTTTCAGAGAGCAATGAGATGGGAAATCATAATCATTCTGAAAGGCTTTTTAAGAAAGTTTTTAATTTGCTGAGGTCATCGGATGAGATATCAATAAATTTAACTCCGCATCGGTAATCCCCCCACTCTTTCCCCAAATGGATATCCATCCAAACAACCTCCGCCACTGCTTCAATGGAGGTTAGATGTGCACCGGATGCAAAAAAAAGTTTTATTTTGAGGTGTTGCCCGATTTCTATCTCTTGTGGAAGATACACCAACAATCCACCCTCGCTGGCATTAAAAATTCGGCCCGTATAGTTGAAGGGAGATGGGATCAACTGATACTCGATTGGTAAATCAATAGAAAATCGGGGATTTCTCCTCCTTTCTAAATTGACCACTCCCACATGTGATTTCGTATCCTGTTTCTCTGCCATTTTTCTCTTTTAAATCATTTTCTCATCCCTTTTTCTGAGGGGTTAAAATGGAAATAAAGCCTTGGACAAAAGGATTCGAAAAGACACCCTTCGCATCGCGGTTGAGTAGGGAAACAATGTCCCCCTTGTTCTTCTCCCTTCCCCAACCAGGTCATGGGTTCCTCAATCCTCGCTGGATTCTGGGGAAAAACTGTTTTTGCAAAAGATTGAATTTTAATATCTCCCATCGAATTTCTGCCTTGGAAATAGTCAAAATGAGGGTCCACAATACCTAAACGACAGGCCACTCGGTAAAGACTTTCCTCAATAGAGACGGGAGTATCGGAAAAATCTACTTCCACGATATGTGGAATCAATTCATGGATCGATCGGATTGCTAATCGGCTGTTTTGATGACCCATATGAGGGATGACTTGGATCAAGCGCTCCAAATCAAAAGCACTCCATTTACTCTTTTCTAAAATAGCATTTCCAATCAGTTGAATTTTAGGGAGGGCCCTATGGAATAGATCTCTCCATACCTCTCCAGACACAAAATCTGTTCCTTCAAGAGGCGGAATCTCTTCTAGGATGAGATTCTGTTGAACGAGAATTCCGTACACCCTTTGGGTATTTTCCAATGCTTTGATAGACTGATTTGCCTGATCAAATCTGGAATGGACCAATATGGTTAAAAGGGCATGAAGGGAATTCAACAATTCCCCCTCTTGTCGACATTTTTCAAACCACATCGAAAAAATATCACGAGGTCTTTGTTGAAAGGCCTCCACCGCATCCTTGAAAAGCTCTATCCAGAATATGAAAGAGCAATTTTCTCTTACTTCTCTTCCCTCTTCTACCGTACCTTCAATGGCCACGTCTTTTTTTGCCTCCCCATCAGCCTCTTCAGGTCTTTCAGAAACACCTTCTGACAACTGGGGCACTTCTTCAGATACAGATGTTTTAAAGTCCGATTTTACAGTCACTCCTTCATCAATAAGAGAAGGGTCTAAATCGCTTAATGCTGCTTCTTCTTTTGTTGTCCCTTCCAATTTTTTCGCTACTGGGAAAGGGGACGACTGAAATGTCTCCATTCCGGGGAAATTCTCGGAAATTTTGAAAAATTTTTGGGGGGGCTCAAACGTCTTATCTGAAAAATCTTCATCAAGAGTCATCGGAAAGGATTCCTGAGGGACTTCCTCTCCAATTTCTCCCTGTTCCTCTCTTCTCCCTTCTCCATGGTGAATATCCAATTCCTCTCCCATGGTTGGAATGGTCTCGATTAAAATTTTCATCTCCTTTTCCCTAACCATTTCTTTTGGAGGTCCGGTCAACTCAATGACGCCGGCCTTCTGTTCAATCTTTGGGGCGAGCACTTGAGATGAATGAAAATTTTCATCCTCATCGTCTATCTCCACATCTATCCATTCCCTCTTTTTTCTCTTATCCACTGCCGGAATGGGTTGCCCTGAGGCATTTTTAAATGCAATGGAAATCCTTCTAATCGTAAAATCTCCCTCAAAAATGACCTTAAAGGGAGATATCTCTCCAGAAGGGAGTGGGTTTATGGTAAGGGGAGCTTCTTCGAAGGTTATCAATTCATCAAAGACATTAAAAAGTTGAATGAGTGTCCAGGTATCACTCAATGTCTCTTCTGATATATTTTTAATCCTTCCGATGATACTCCATGTTCCTCGGGGTGATTTCCGGAGATAAGAGGATTCCAAACCCAACTGGTGCGGCACTAATTCCTGGAATTCGAGAGAAATGGTTGGAAAATCTCTTCTTTCTTCAACCGAGACGGTCGCCCCGAAAGATTTGAGAGTTTTGGCAAGTATTTCCGCTTTTTTTAGAGAGAGATTTTTTTTAAGGATGATAGGACAACGGTCAACAAATTTTTTTAACAGTAAAATAGGGATATTATATTTTTTTGAAAGGTTATGACAAAAGGAGTCTTTTTCTTCTTTGTTGTTTCCCCCAATGCCGACAAGGAGGATTCTATATCTCCCATCTTCCAGGTTTATTTTGTCCATGATGTTCCTTAAATACCGAGTGGTTTTCCTTCAATGATATCCAGGGAGATCTCTCGTCACCTCCTATAAGTCTCTAAGATAAATCTTAGGAACCCTTCCCGGCGACATCCAGTCAAGCCTGATTCATTTTTCTTCTCCTCATTTTTAAAAAATATTTTGAAATAATTCAACATATTTTTTATTTCTATTTTCCCACTTCTTTCAGCAATGCCGTCAATCTGCCAAAATCTTTTTCATCAATATATTCGAACTTTAAGCCGTATCGATGCTCTCCCCAACTTTCCCTAGCAGCCAAATCAGACCAGACCACTTTTACGACCGCTTTGATTGTGTCCAATTCTAATTCTTTCACATAAAATAGTTCAATTTTCAACAAAGTTCCTATTTCAATCCTTTCTGGTAAATAGACGAGCAGTCCACCTTCGCTTGCATTCGCCACCATCCCTCCAAATGCTCCTTTCCCTTCTATCCGGGAATAGTCAAGTGGCAATTCGACACTAAACCTTGGGTGTTTTCTCTTTTCAATAGCGAGAACCCCCATTTTGTTATGTGTAAGTGACTGATTATTTTGATTCATTTTAATAGACCTCAATTAAGAATAAACTTTATTTATTGCCGTGTCTACCTATCATCATGTCCCATAAGCATCACTGGAAATGCTGATTCTCAAAGCCTTACAATGTGGTCGTTCAATAGATTTACAGGAATTCGATCATATCCACATTGTTGAACTCCTTTTGGTCAATATTTTATCAGTTTTTACTAAAATTAAATATTAAGCAAAAATGATACCAATTCTATCATTTTTTAAATCTTGCCACAAATTATAATATTTTTAATAGTAAAATGGTTTTATAAAAGGAGTGAAGAGAATATCTCTTTAAAAAATATGGGGTTATCAATTTTAAGATTGATTTCGTTTGATGGGTACTTTTTGTCTACCGTATGAAATATTTTCATTATTTTAACCATTCAGGCTTTGCTTTATAAAGTTCGGCTTCTTCTGGTATCTTTTTGTCTATCATGTTGTTGGCTTCTTCAATTTTATTTTTATATTGATATATTTCAATTTTAATCTGATCTCTTTCTCCTCGAAGGTTTCCTCTCTCTGCTGCATTCCTTGAATCATTAATTTTTAATGTCAATTCATTATATTTAGTCCTCAGAGTTTCAAGCTCTTCTTGATAATCTTTTAATTTATTTCTCCACCCCTCCACTCTCGCTTTCCAATAGTCTTCTCCTCTTCCTAACCGATCTTTATAAACCTCCTCTTTGTTCTTGGATGTTGACTCTCCCTTGGGTGTTGCCTCTTCCTCGGCTTTTGTTTCTTTTATCCGTTCTGGCAAACCCATTTTTTTAACTTTGGACCGATATTTCTCCGGAACTTGAAGGATATCATCCGTGAAATGGACCACTCCTTTTTCATCTACCCATTTAAAAATCTCGGCAAGAGAGATTTCAGAAATAAATAAGAAAAACAAGATGATAATTAAAATTCGTTTCATCACTAATACCTAAGCAAATCTTATGCCAACCATTTTCAAAAGTTTGATTTTTTATTATAATATATTATAATTCAGCTATTCGCCACATCAAACCATACCACCCCCTTGTTTCACTCCAGATGTACTGGTAGGGATCAGTTATGGCCTTCCTCTAACTGATCCCTTTTGCATTTAAAATTAATGCATTATATAATTTTCCCACATTTTCTGTGAATAGCCTGTTGAAAACCTCAACTTTTGAATCTAAAAATGGCCTATTCTACATTTTTTTAGCAAAATGCCTAATCTTTAATCATCCTAAATCATAATCATTTCAAAGGCTATCCATATCTTTATCCAAACCCGTTTCTCTTTATCCCTTTAACCACCTCGGATGGAAATCCAAGTTGTGATACAAATTCCCTGCGAAATTCTCTAAATCCAATTTTTTCGAGAAAGGGTTGGGACATGATGCCCCGACATCCCGCTAAGAGGGGAGGTTTTAATTTATAAATTCCTTCATAAATTTGATTTAGCCATCTTTCCCCTTTGGTCATATTGACTAACACCATCCTCCCCCCATCTTTTAGAACTCTTCTGAATTCCAAAAGAATGGGAATAAAATCATCGACCGGAAGGATGTCCAGGAGGTACTGGTTCATGAGTACATCGAATGTTTTATCTTCAAATGGGAGGTGGTGGCAATCACAGAGATGAAGAGTGTAATTATTTTGCTTAGTTTTGGAAATTCTTTTTTTTGCCTTCTCTACCATTTTCATGGAAACATCGATTCCATCCACCCACCCGTTAGGGTTTCTCTTTAGTATCTCCACAAAATTGAGCCCAGTTCCAAGGGCGACTTCTAAAACTTTCTCTCCATTTTGAATAGCAGCGATCTCTAAGGCTCGTTGACGGGCTTTGGATTCCATCAGGATTCCAAATAAATCGTAGATAGGGGCTATCCAATTATATTTGCGAATAATCTCTTGATGCGTATATCTGGCTTCTAAGATTTCTAAATTCATTTTACCTCTTCCTTAACCAACGGGAAGGGATGCTCCCTTCTTTTCTCCCATTCCTCCACGAGGAGGAAAATGATATGGGAATAAATTACAGGATTTAAAGGATAGGAGTCAATAATTTTTTATATGGGTAGGATTAAAATAATCCTTGATCCTTCCGAGAACAATATAGGGGATATCTTCCTTTCGTTTAACCGTATAGATGCTGATGTTTTTTTTCTTCTCAACGGCTTTTTGAAATCGGGCGGCATAAGGATTGTCTCCAATATGAACAGCCGTTACTCGATTTTGGACCTGCCCAAAAAATCCGATCAATATTTCCAGGTTAGTGATTTTCATGTCGGTAATCATGAAAAAATCGAGGTTTTTCTTCCCTCGGATCAATGGCATCAAATCCTCTAAATCCAAAGCTGTCCCGCCACCAAAATATTTACAGAGAACCCGGTAGATGTCCTCACGGCGATTGGTATAATCTAAGATGTCTTTTCCCCCCATCGGGGCATCGCTGAAATTATAGACCGCTACTTTTGAATTATTTTGGAGATAGGCATTGGTGGCACAAGCCGCTCCGAGGACGGCATAGGAGAGACTCTTCCGAGGATTGATCATGCTTCCGGAAGAATCGATGGCAATCAAGCAATCCGGAGAACCTTCTGCTTTCCCTCTACCCTTTCCTTCCTTTTTGGTCCATATCTGAGTGATGCCCGGCATGATCTTCCCGAAACTGGTCCAAATATCCACATCTTGATAGGGTGACCCAATCTCCCAGGGGGAATGAGAATGAGGGTGCAGAGATCCTTTCTCATCCAGAGGGAGTTTCTTTAGAGGGATCGAATAATTTTCTGCCAATTTCATGTAGAAAAGGATATCCGCATCGATAGGATTTCCCTGGCCTCTTCCCATCCCTCCTTCCATTCCATAACCCGTCCCCTTTAATTCATCGGAAAAGTCCTCCACAATGTCTTTGAATTCAGAGAGAGCCATGGTCTGTTTTGCATAATCTCTCAAGCCTTGATCGATCTCCTC
>Ga0209164_1005935_pt1 | contig 10210 bp, 6 predicted proteins | sample MTBNYHSulfiMetaG_FD_187458 | JGI IMG/M metagenome (GOLD analysis project Ga0209164, IMG submission 187458) | Enrichment culture microbial communities from rom New York Harbor, USA that are MTBE-degrading - MTBE-NYH (New York Harbor Sulfidogenic)... | ecosystem: Environmental > Aquatic > Marine >... | reverse complement strand
CTCCCTTGGGAGGCAACCGTGCCAAGGTCAACCTCCGGGCAGGAACGCCACGATGCGAAGGGGACCTCCGCTCCCTCCCTGGATCTTCATGGGCAGGGCCACGACGAAGCTCCCCCATTCCGGGAGCTCCGCCAGATGGGCCACGTTCTCGAAGGCCGGGATGTTCCTGGCGAAGAGGACCCTGTGGGTCTCGAAGGTGGAGGACTGTCCGTAGTCCAGGGAGGGGGTGTCGATCCCGATGGCGGCGATCTCCCGGTTCTCAACCAGCCAGCGGGCCATCTCCGGATCGATGCCCGGGAAATGGAGCTCGGGCACGGCCTCGGCGCCCGTCAGCTCCGTCCCCAGTACCAGGAGCGGATCGGGCCACCGATCCCCCCAGCCGGTCTGGAGGAGCAGGATGGCCCCCGGGGGAAGCGGGCCATGCCGGGCCTCCCACTCCCGGAGGTCCTCCACCGACACCAGGTAATCCGGGTGCGCCCGTTCCCGGACATCCACCACGGCGGCGGGACCGATGAGGCGCTCCACGGGCACCTCCTGGGCGTGGTGCCCGCCCTCGGCGAAGTGGATGGGGGCGTCGAAGTGGGTGCCGCCGTGTTCCGACAGAGAGAAGTTGTTGTTGGAGTAGAACCACCCGCCTTCCGTGACGCCGTAGGCCACCCTCTCGTGCCGGAACCCCTGGGCCGTGGGCCAGAAGATGGTTTCCTCAGCGAAGGGATGGGTGAGGTCCACCCACCGGCCGCCGGTGCCGTCGAAGACGGCGGCGAAGTCCGGGGGAGGAGGACTCTGGCATCCCGCGACAACCAGGACGAGGGCCGGAACCAGGCGTCGGATGTGCATGGTGGTTTCTCCTCTCTTCCGTGCGGCCGTACCCCCCCCCGTGCGGGGAAGGCCCGGGGGAGGCGTCAGTCGGTTCAGGAGCCGTCCTGGAAATGTAGGTGGATTCCCACTCCCCCGCAGGACGGGCCGGGGGGGAAGGAAGGCACCCCGACGACGGGAGGTCCGGAGCTTCCCTGCCCCCCCCTCCTTGACGGGCCGGGCCGGGGCCCGGACAATGCGGGGGCGTACCCTCTCTTCCGCCTCGAAACCGGTCCCTGGAGGCAGGCGATGCTCACGGCGCTTTGCGGTCTGGTCCTGGTGCTCCTGCTCTCGACTCCTCTGGATGCCCAGGAGGCCGCGGGGGCGCCTCGGAACCCCGCCCCCCGTCCCCTCCAGCTGGAGGACTACTACCGCCTGAAGTCCGTGGCCTCCCCCCGGATCTCGCCGGACGGCCGGTGGGTGGCCTACACGGTGTCCACACCGGTGGAGGAGACCAACGGCAACGCCGCCGAGACCTGGCTGGTGCGGGCGGACGGTGGTGCCGCGCCCGTCCGGGTGTTGCGCCGGGGGGAGGACGTGTCGGAGCCCCGGTGGGCCGAGGACGCCCGGCTTCGGGTCATGCAGCGGGACACGGCGTGGCTCCTGGATCCGGCTCGGCTGGATGAGCCCGGAGCGGTGGACGCCGGGCGGGCGCCGACGGGGGTGGTGAGCCCGGACGAGCGCTGGGTGGCGGTGGTTCGGGATGTGCCAGGGACGTCGTTGGCGGGGCCGGTGACCGGTGCGGGCCCCCTGGCCTCCGGACAGCCTCCTCTCACGGACTTCCAGCGCCGCCACGAGGACCGCTTCCGGGGCCATGCCCTGGATTGGTATCCGTTCCTCCAGGACGGGCGGCCCTTCCCCCTTCCGGATCCACGCGCCCGGCCCGAGTCGGAGATCTTCCTGGAGCCGGCCGACGGGAACGGCGCGGCACGGCAGCTCACCCGTCTGGGGCTGCGTCCTTCGAACCCGAGCTGGAGCCCCGACGGGGGCACGCTTCTTTTCTCGGCCGATGAGTCCGTCCGGGACGAGCTGGCCTATGGCCGCACGGACCTCTTCCTGGTGACGATGGAGGGGCGCCTCACGCGCCTCACCGATGACGGGTACGTCTACTCCAACCCGGCCTTCTCCCCGGACGGCCGGTGGATATCCTGCGTCCGCTCCTTCGGCCTGGACATGATCATCGACGGGCGGCTGGACCACGGTGGCCCACAGGAGCTCTACCTGTTCCCGGCCGGGGGTGGCGAGGCCGTGAACCTGACGGCGGACTGGGACCTGGATCCGGGAACGCCCATGTGGTCTCCGGACTCCAGGCATCTCTACTTCACCGCCGGGATCGGCGGCGCCGTGCACCTCTTCCGCGTGGCGGCCTCGGGGGGTGGCGTTCAGCAGGTCACCACCGGGGAGCGGCGTATCGGTTCCCTGGACGTGGACCGGGCCTTTCGGCGCATGACCTACACCGTGGGGGAGCTCGACCGCCCGCCGGAGGTCTGGGTGGCGGACCTGGACGGGGGTAACGAGCGGCGCCTGACGGACGTCCACCGGGACTTCCTGGCGGAGGTGGAAGTGGCGACGCATCCCTCCGAGCGGATCGCCTGGAGCAGCTACGACGGAACGCCCATCGAGGGGTTCCTCCTCTTCCCCCACGGCTATCAGCCCGGGGGTGGCCCCTACCCCCTCATCATCGTGAACCACGGCGGACCCCACTCCGCGTCGGGCTACGGTTTCGACTTCAAGCACCGTCTCTTCACGTCCCACGGATACTTCGTCTTCCTACCCAACTTCCGGAGCTCCACCGGCTACGGGACCGACTTCAAGTGGGGAACCTGGGGAGCCTGGGGCGCCAACGACGGGGAGGACGTCCTTTCGGGCGTGGACCACCTGGTGGCCCATTATCCCATCGACCGGGAGCGGGTGGGTTCCACCGGGCACTCCTACGGGGGAATCCTCACCAACTGGCTCATCACCCGGTACCCGGACCGGTTCCGGGCGGCCGTCTCCGGCGCCGGCGAGTCCAACTGGACCAGCAACTTCGCCATGTCGGACATCGCCCGCACCAAGGAGACGGAGTTCTTCGGCCGACCCTGGGAGCCCCGGGCCCGGGAGATCATGATTCGCCAGTCCGCCTATCTGAACTCGGAAGGGGTGCGGGCGGCGACCCTCTTCGTGCACGGCGAGGTGGATTACCGCGTCCCCCTGTCCGGCGCCCTCCAGCTCTACACGTCCCTGAAGAAGCAGCGTGTCCCCACCAAGCTCCTCATCTACGAGGGCCAGCCCCACGGGATCCGGGGCCATTGGAACAACGTGCATCGCATGATGAACGAGCTTGCCTGGTGGGAGCGATACCTGAAGCCGGAGGTGGCGAGCCGCCATCCCTGAGCCGGAGGCGGCGGTGGCGCTCGCCCTGGACGCCGGCACCGGGTTCCGGATCGCCAGAGACCGGTGACCCCAAGGCTCGCTGAAACCCCCTTCCACCGGCCGCCGTAGGTGGGTGAGGTACCATCTGATCCACCTCCCCTCGCGGGGAGGCCCACACGTCCAGCCCTGCTCCAGCGAGGCCCCGCATGGGTGAGCTCCGCCACGGCCTGCGCGTCCTGGTCCGCCATCCCGCCACGTCCGCCGCCGCCCTCCTCTCCCTTCTCATCGGCATCACGCTCTGCACGACCGTCTTCAGCGTGGTGGATTGGCTTTGGCTGAACGCCAGCCCCTTCGACCAGCCACGGCAGGTCGTGCGTGTCTTCACGGAGAGCAGGGAAGGGCAGCTCCAAGGGTTCTCGTGGCAGTCCTTCCAGGCGCTCCAGCGGGAGGCGACATCGCTGGAGGGGCTGACCGCCGTGGAGCATCGGGGAGCCATGCTCATGGCCCCGGACGGGGGCTCCCGCATGCTGCTTGCGGATGTGACGTCGCGCAATTTCTTCGAGCTCATGCGGCTGGTGCCGGCGGTAGGGGGCTTCTACGCGGCTGACGACGACCCCCGGTCCGTGGCGTCCTCGGGGGTCGTGATCTCCCACGCCCTTTGGGGCCGAGCCTTCGGTTCGGACCCGGCGGTGATCGGCGCGCCCATCAACCTCTCGGGACGCTCCCACCTGCTGCTGGGCGTTGCGCCGAAGGGGTTCTCGGGCATCCGGCGGCTGGCTTCCACGGACGTGTGGTTTCCCCCGGAGTCGTGGGGCGACCCTTCGGAGTGGACGGGCGAATTCCCGAGCTTCGCCGTTCTGGGACGCATGTCCCCGGGCACTGACCTCCGCCGGGTGCAGGCCGAGATCCAGACCCTCGTCTCGCGCCTGGACATCCGGGACCTGGCTTCGCAGACCCCCGTGATGGGGGTTGCCTTGACGGATGCGGAGTTCCACACCCGCACCTGGGGGCGTGTGGCGGGAATGATGCTGGCGCTCGTGGGGGCGGTCCTGGTCATCGCGTGCGCCAACGTCGCGGGGCTCCTCCTGGCCCGGATGCTGGTGAGGGACCGGGAGATGGCGTTGCGCATGGCCGTGGGGGGGACCCGCAGCCGTCTGCTGCGCCAGCTCCTGGTGGAAGGGCTCGTGCTGGCGTTGGTGGCAGCGGGACTCGGGCTGGCGTGCTCGGCCCTCATCCTCGACCTGCTCCCGAGCCTTCTTCCGCCGCAGCCGACCTACACCGAGTGGGGGTTTGCCCTCAATGGCCGGGTAGCTGGCTTCGCCGTCCTGCTGGCTCTCCTCACCGTGCTCCTCTTCGGCCTGCTGCCCGCCCTCCGGGCGTCCCGGCCTGACCTTGCCGCCATGCTGAAGGGGATCTCTCCCTCCCTCGGTCCGCGAGGAGGGTCCTTGTCGGGGCTCCGGGGCGTCGTGGTGCTGCAGCTCGCCCTGGCTCTGGTCCTGACCTCCACTGCGGGCCTCCTTCTGCGGAGCTACCTGAACACGCAGGAGGCCGACCTGGGATTCGAGAGAAAGGACGTGCTGGTGGCCTGGATCGTGCCTCGAATGGGAGGCGCCGAGGCCCGGCTTTTCTACGAGGAGCTCACCGCCCGGGTGGAGGCCCTTCCGGGGGTGCGAAGAGCATCCATGGCCCGCCACGTCCCCTTCTATCCCTCGGGCGGGGGAGCTTCCCTGGAAGTGCGGCTGCCGGAAGGGGAGGACGTGCTCATCAGTCCGGGCTCCTACGTACGCTTCAACCTGGTCGATCCCCCGTACTTCGAGCTCATGGGGATCACCCTCCTCTCTGGGCGGGCCTTCACCCGGCAGGACCGGGGCGGCGCCCCCCGGGTCGCCGTGGTCAACCAGACCTTCGCCGCCCGGGCGTGGCCCGGTGGCAATCCCATCGGGCGCACCTTCCACACCGCCCAGACCGGACCCGAGCCCATCGAGGTCGTCGGTGTGGCCCGGGACGGGAAGTACAACGAGATCGACGAGGAGAGCGCCCCCTATGTCTACCTTCCCTTCGCCCAGATGCCCTGGGGGGAAGTACTCCTCCTGGCCGAGACCGAGGGCCGGGCCGAAGGCCTGGCCGCGGCCGTCCGGGAGGAGATCCTGGGTCTCAGCCGGGATGTCTTCCTGCTGCCCCTCACCACCACCGGCGAGCTCCACCGGGACGCCACCTACGAGCACCAGATCATGGCGTTGGCGTTGGGGGTCTTCACGGTTCTTGGGGTGCTGCTCGCGGTTCTCGGGCTCTACGGCGTCTCCGTCTATGCGGTGAACCGGCGCATTCCGGAGATCGGCATCCGCCTGGCCCTGGGAGCCGATCAGGGCCGGATCGCCCGGCTGGTCCTGCGGGAGGGAGCCAGGCTCATCCTCTGGGGACTGGTGGTCGGTGTCCCGTTGACCGTGGCTGCGGCCCTGGCCCTGCGGGGGAGCCTCTACGGAGTGGAGGCGCTGGATCCTGCGAGCCTGGCAGGAGCTGCCGCGATCCTGGGGGTGGTCACCCTCACCGCCGCTCTCCTCCCTGCCCGGCAGGCCTTGAGGACGGATCCGGTACGGGTGATGCGGCAGGAGTAGGCGGCGCGCCCTCCGCCAGGACCACCAGCAGGACGTTCTGGGCAGCGAGGTGCGCGTCCACGCCCAACCACCACTCGTCAAGGGAGTGGTTGCCGCCCCCTCGGCCACCCCGCCCAAGGCCCACGGCCGGAACCCCCAGGGAGATGGGGATGTTGGCGTTGGTGGAGCCGCTCCCCAGGCCCGGCTCCTTGCCCTGGAAGCGGATGGCGGCCATGGCGCGCTGGATGAGGGGAGTGGTGGCAGGATCCAGGAGTCCTGCGGGCCGGCTCCCCACCGTCTCCACCTCCACGGTGAGGGGGTCACCCCTTCGCAGGATGGCGTTCTCCTCCTCCAATCCCCGTCGGACCGCCTCCTGGAAATGGCGGTCGAGCTCCGCCAGGGACGCCGGGTCCAGGGAGCGCATGTCCACCTCCATCCAGGACTCGAAGGGGATCGAGTTCACCGAGGTGCCGCCGCCGATGCGCCCCACGTTGTAGCTGGTGCGGGGCCCCGAGCGGGTGTGGGCGTCGGCGGCGGTGACGAAGTGCCGGATGGCGCCGGCCAGGGCATTGTGGGGGTGGGCCAGCCCGAAGGCGCCCCAGGAGTGCCCGCCGGCCCCCCGGAAGGTGACCCGGTAGCGAATGGAGCCGACTCCCTGGTTCACGATGCCATCGTCGCCGCCTCCGTCCACGACGATGAAGGCGTCGATGCGCGGCCCTCCCTCCCTGAACAGGTGCTTCACCCCCCGGAGGTCGCCCAACCCCTCTTCCCCCACCGTCCCGATGAAGAGGAGGTCCGCCTCCGTCCTGAGGTCCAGGGCGGCCATGGTCATGAGGACGTTCCTCACCACGACGAGGCCCCGCGCGTCGTCCCCGATCCCGGGGGCGAAGAGGGTGTCCCCCCGGGACCGCACCGTCACGTCCGTCTCCTCGGGGAAGACGGTGTCCAGGTGGCCGTCCACCGCCACGGTCCGATCCCCGACCGTTCCCCGCCGGAGAGCCAGGACGTTGCCCACCTCGTCCAGCCACACGCTGTCGGCTCCCGCCTCCCGGAGCATCTCGGCGAAGGCGGCGGCCCGGGCTTCCTCCATGAAGGGGGGTGCCGGGATCTCCGTCAGGTAGACCAGGTCCTGGACCGACGGCTCTTCCAGCCCTTCGATGTAGGACAGCGCCTCCTGGACCCGGGAATCCAGGGCGATGGCTTCGATCTCCTGGGCATAGCGGGGGTCCGGGACCGTGGCCGGGACGTCCTCCGGGGGTTCCGGGCCGGCCAGGGTGGTGTCGATCCCCGCCTCGGGCGGCGGGCCGTCCGGCTCCGGAGCGCAGCCGGCCAGTATCACGAGTACGGGAAGAACGAGGAGAGCCAGGATAGGATGAGCAGGGTTCCTGGATGAGCGAGAGAGCACGGCGTTCTCGTCGAACGGCACAGTCCTGGAGGGGGCGGTCGGGAAGGGCATGGGTTCGGCTCGGAAAGGGGGTCGTCGCGGGTGGTGAGATGGCGTCATGGACTACCATCTACCACCCGGACGACCTCACGTCCAGCCCGCAAGCCTGTAGGCCGCGCCCGACGCGTGCCTCCACCGTGCTACCTCTTGGGCTCCATAGGCATCAGGGACAGGTAGGCGGTGCTTGGTTCCTGGTCCGGCGGCACGGCGGCTGGAGCGTGGCTCCCGATGGCCCCGAGGGACCGGATGTACCGGTACATGGCCCGTGCGTCCCCATCCGACATCTGGTTTACGTTCATCCAGGGCATGGGCGGCAGAGCCTTCCGCTCACGCAGCGTCTGGACCCAGGCCTCCTCGGTCCACTCCTGCACCCGGAGCCGGAGGTTCGGCGGGTAGGTCGTGCCCCAAGGCCCCCTCCAACCCAACGTCGAGCCAGCGAGCCAGGCCTCCTCAGGGACGTCCCCTTCGGTCTGGAGGTATCCTTCCGTGTGGCAGTCATTGCATCCACCCACCACCACCAGGTACCGGCCCGCTTCGATCTCCGATCCCGCCACGACGTACGGCGCCGAGGCGGCGGGAGCGGGCTCCGTTCCCGGAGCATCCTCCGACCGAGTTCCAGCGCTCGCGGGCTGGCACGCCCCCATCGTCACGATGCTCAATCCGAGCAGAAGCCTCTGACCTGCCCCTTCCCACCGCCAAGCCGATGCGTCCCTGAACATGGTGCTGATCCTCCCCCAAGAGTGTCGATCGTGAGAGGCCGCGAGGCCCCCCTTCGGACGCAGCCCGCCCGAAAAGCCGGTTCGGCCCCTGGGGGGCGGATCGTCGGTTCCGGTTGTCGGGCTGTTCCTGTACGGACTTGCAGGGACGGTGCCAGGGAACCGGCGACGCGAGCACGGTGCGTTACTTGCTGCGGGAGAATCACTTGCGATGATGGCGGCGAGGGCAGCGCGCCGCCATCGTTCACGAAATGTCGGGAGTTCCCGACATGTCGTGAGCTCCCCGGGGATTCCTGGAGATCCCCAGCTTCTTCATGCGTGACTCCAGCGTGGTGGGCCTGAGCCCCAGTACCCTGGCAGCACCCCGCTCTCCGCTGACGCGCCCGCCGGTGGCCTCCAGGACCCTGAGGATGTGCTCGCGCTGGACCTCGTCCAGGGTCCGGCGGGCCATGGTTCTGCAGGGGGACGCGCCGGCCGGGTGCCAGTCTCCCAGCACCAGCTCCGAGCCGGGGCTGAGGATCACCGCTCTCTCCACCACGTTCTGGAGCTCCCGGACATTCCCCGGCCACTCATAATCCATGAGGGAGTCCAGGGCTCCCCGGGACACCGTCTCGATGCGCTTGTCCACCTTGGGCCCGCACCGGGTGGCGAAGTGTCGGACCAGGAGCGGGATGTCCTCCTTGCGATCCCGCAACGGGGGGAGCCGTATGGGAAAGACGTTGAGCCGATAGAAGAGGTCGGAACGGAAGGCTCCTGCCTCCACCGCTTGCAGGAGGTCCCGGTTGGTGGCTGCGATGACGCGCACGTCCACGGGAATCGTGCGGACGCCTCCGACTCGTTCGAACTCCCCCTCCTGGAGGACGCGGAGGAGCTTGGTCTGGATGTCGAGGGACGTGGCGCTGATCTCGTCCAGGAAGATCGTCCCACCGTCCGCCATCTCGAAACGCCCCAGCCTGCGGGACAACGCACCCGTGAACGCCCCCCGTTCATGCCCGAAGAACTCCGTCTCCACCAGGCTGGGTGGGAGGGCGGCGCAGTTCACGGTCACCAAAACCCCGGCACTTCGCTTGCTGGCCTGGTGAAGGGCTCGAGCAACGAGCTCCTTGCCGGTTCCCGTCTCTCCGGCGATGAGGACCGTGTAGTCGGTGGGAGCCACGGTTTCGATGTCCTTGAACACCTTCCGCATCGGCTCGGAAGCTCCGATAAGCCCACCCGGGTGGAGCTCCACCACTTCTCGAAGGTAGACCCTCTCCCTGCTCAGCTTCCGGATCTGCTTTTCGGCTTGGATGCGCTCGCTTACGTCCCGGAGGATGATGACGAACCGCTGGCGGCTCCCTGGCTCTGTGCCGGAGATCGTGGCTTCGAAGGGGAACTCCGTCCCGTCCGCCCGGATACCCGTGAGGCCCGCATCGGCCTGGATGTGGCGATCCAACTTCCCCCTCCCCTTGGCCGCCTCGCGGATGTGTGCCGTGAGGACGTCCTTCGCCCCGCTCGAGAGGAAGTGGTCAAAGGGCCTGCTCCCTACCTCCTCCGCGGGGCACCCGAAGATCCTGTGGGCGGAAGGGTTGCAGAGGTGCACCTGGAACCGGGAATCCACCACGATGATAGCATCCATGGCCGCCTCCAGGATTCTGGCGAGCTGATCCTCGCGCTCCCGCAGCTCCACCTGGGCCCGCCGGCGCTCCGTCACGTCTCGGGCAAGCAGGACGAGCTGGGTTTCGTCCCCGCTCCGCAGGGCCCCCGCCCGCACCTCCACGGGGAACGTTCCACCATCCTGCCGCCGTTGGACCGCCTCGAAGGTGATGGGATCTCCCTTGGCTGCCCTCTCCATCAGCAACGCGAGGGCGTCCGCGGTGACGTCGCAGACGTCCTCGAGGGAGAGACGTAGGATTCTCTGGCGCGCATAGCCAAGCGCCCAGCAAGCTTCCTGGTTTACGTCCAGAATCCCGCCGTCCGCCCGGACCTGGAAGAACAGGTCGGATGCCGTTTCAGCGAGGGCGCGAAAGCGAAGATCGTCCAACGGGAACCTCCTCTCGTCGCCAAGCGCTCTGGCGCCCGAGTCGTCGGGTTCGTTCACTATGAGTTCGGGGGATCGCCGATGGCTGATAGCTAATGGCAACGCGAGCGTTTTTCAACCTTGCGCGCAGGGGCCCGGGTTCGATAACCGTTGCCCTGTGAGCGTGAGACTCCTCAAGCCGGCCAGGGCCCATCATGCTGAACTGGAAGCGATTCAAGGAGAGGTTCTT
>Ga0209164_1005933_pt1 | contig 10212 bp, 10 predicted proteins | sample MTBNYHSulfiMetaG_FD_187458 | JGI IMG/M metagenome (GOLD analysis project Ga0209164, IMG submission 187458) | Enrichment culture microbial communities from rom New York Harbor, USA that are MTBE-degrading - MTBE-NYH (New York Harbor Sulfidogenic)... | ecosystem: Environmental > Aquatic > Marine >... | reverse complement strand
CCGCGAGACCTTTGTCCTTTTCTGAGAGTTCTTTTCGCAGCAAAAGGATTTCTTCCTCCTGCTTCTGCCTCATCTCCGATAATGACCGCTCTTTAGAAAGCAGTTCCTCACTCAATGTTTTGATGAGCCGATCTTTTTCACCAGACCCGGTCTTTACCCTCCGAAGATCTTCCTCGATCAGGGAGGCGCTCTTCTGGCCGGCCTCAAGCGCGACTTGAAGCTCGGAAACATTTGCTTTGACCATCGACAATTCGCGATTGCATTCACGGAGTCGTTTTTCCATCGCCACACGGGTTGCTTCGAAATTTTGCGTTGCATCCCTGAGATCGGTTTCTTTTACAGCGAGAGCCTCTTCAAGGGTTTCTATCGCACTCTCCCTTTCATCCGCTTCCAGCCTCAACCTATGAAGCGCTTCCTCAAGGCCGGCATAATTCTGCCTGGTGCTTTCCATGGCTTGTTCAAGCCCGGAAATTCGTGCATTGGCTTTTTCAATGAGTTCCGCCTCGGCTGCCGCCGTTTCTTCAGCCGTCTCACCGAGCTTCCGGTTCAGCGCGTCGGTTTCCTCTTCACAAAGCGCCAGTTCTCTCTTTTTTTCCCCGTAGTTCCGATAAAGCACAACAGCGAAAATGAGTGCGGCCGCAAGCAATACGCATAGTGCAATAACAAACGCTTTTTTCATAAGCTTGACCCTCCCCTCGCTCTTCCCCTCTCCCACGCAGGGAAGAGGGATGGAATCGGGATCATCTCTTTCGCTCCAGGGCTTGGATCTTTTCTTCCATGCGACCTGCGGCACCCCGCCTGTAATCGACTTTGATTGTCATGTAAACGCGGCTGCAGTCTTTCTTCAAATCGTCAAAACAACGACCCACAAGGGCCATGACCTCGTCCCACTCCCCTTCGATGGAGGTGCCCATGGGTCCCGGTTTATGGGGCAGCCCGCTTTCTTTGATGATCTTTACGGCCCTGGATACGTAGGCACTGACGCTCTCCCCCTTGTCCACGGGAAAAATGGAAAAATCGATGATCACGCTCACGGCTCGTCCTCCCTCGTTTTTCTTTCGATTCTAGCACGACACGGCCCTCAAGAACACCCTATAAATCTATGGCTCGTAACTTCTGCAACATCCTGCAAAAAACGGGCTACGGCGAATCCTCCTACCTTGCCTCGCCCATGGAATAATGGAATGGTGGAAGGATGGAACCGCAACGCTGCAAGTCGCAAGGTCCATGACCAGGACGTTCGCTCATAGGAGTGCTTCCATGGTCCGCGCCGTGCGCCTCCTGCCCTCCACCCCTCCGCGCTATTACAAAACATACTGGGAGGCAACGGGGGGGGGAGCTCAAAGAGAGTTCTTCATCTGCCTTATCAGCTCCGTCTCCTTCACATAGGGAATGACAAGCCGATACTTGGCCCGGGTCATGGCGACGTAAGTGAGCATTTTCACAACGGGCCGGCTCTTTGCCGTGACATGGATCTTGTCCAGTCCTACAAGATAGACCAGCTCGAAGTCCAGGCCCTTGGAGCTATGAATGCTGATTAGAGAGACCCGGTCCGTGGTCACATCGAACATCTCCTTGGCTCTCGCATCCTGCGAAACCCAGGTGGCGGGAATGCCCGCTTCATCCAGTCGTCTGAGAAGTCCCATGGGAAGCGCCCTGTTGTCGTATGCAAACCCTTCGCCGCCGTAAACTTTGTCGTCATAAATCACGGCGATCTCCGATCGTTTGTACTCCCCTGTCCCGACATTTTCCTCGATGTCGCGGATGAGGAATTCCTCGATCTCTTCCGGACTGCGAAAGGGCTTGAGCATGGGGATCTCGCCGTGAAAAGCCAGATCAAGTCCAAGCTGCCGTTCCTGCACCCTTTCTCCGCTCAAAAAGCGCTGGGTGAAATCATGAATCTCCGCGGTATTCCTGTAGACCTTTCGCAGGTGATGCACCCTGCCTGAGGCCTGGATGCCGAGAGCGCTCCAGGGGTTTTTCCTCCTATACAAGTCCTGATAGGTATCCAGGGCAATGACCAGGTCTCCTCCTTCTTTTAACAGGCAAAGCACAACCTTGAGCATCTCGTCGCTGAAGTCCTGGGCTTCGTCGATGAAGATGGCGTCAAAAGGCTCGACAGGGTGCCGGCCCCTTGAAACTCTGGAAAGGGTTTCCTCAACAATGCACTCATAGTACTCCGCCTCCTCGTTTTCATAATGAAGAGGCTCACCCAGAATGAGGGAGCAGAGCTGAAAAAAGTGGTGCACGTGGACCCCTGTTTCGCCTGTCCCCATCCCCTTTTCATGGATCAGCCTTTTCAGATAACTGATCAGGGCAATATTGTAGCAAACGAAAAGAATCCTTTTCCTTTCCTGGAACTTGTAAAGGTGAGAGCCGTGGTGAACCAGCACAAGGGTTTTACCGCTTCCGGGAGGGCCCTTGATAATCTGATGGCCGGATTTGAGGCAAAGGGCCACCCTGGCCTGGGCTTCGTCCAAAGCCCGGACCTCCCGCTGGAAGTGCGCTTTTCCGTGTCCCTTTCGAAGAGGCAAAACGATTTGGGATTCAGGCCACATCATGAGCATGAGTTTTTCGAATTCTTTTCGGCTCAGGCCTTTGAATCGAAAGGGCAGGGCGTCCCTTACACGATCGAGGAACTTTTTTCCTGAAGGATCAGTGAGAATTCCACCATCCGGGTCCAGGTCCTCTTGGAAAAGGACCCTCTCCACCGGGATGAGCCATTGCAGAGCCCTGTCGCAGTAAGCCCTTTGTGCTACGTTGGGGAAAACCACCATTCTTCCCACAGGAATTTTCAGTCCCCCCTCGTGGCCCGATACATCGGAGATAAACTCCGGGAAAGCCCTGAGTCTTTCCATCAGGGCGTTCACGTATCCCTTGGCTTGCTTGTCGGGATTGGTTTTCTTGACTGCTTTGCCTGAAAAAGCGAGGGTAAATTCAAAAGGGTTGTAGGCTTTGATTTGATGGAGCGTCCAGTCTTTCACCTCCAGGACCACAAGCCCCAGGTTTTTCCCGAAAAGGATAAAATCAGGCTCTGTGCCAAGGGTCCCCATGGGCGGCTCATGCCAAACAATAAAATCGCCATGAGGTTTTGCCGCCTCCCTCAAGAACCTGTGGACCTTTTTCTCCCCCTCGGTGGCCTTTGCATGATTTCGGATGTCCGTCGGGTACATCTGGGCCATGGCTGATTCTCCCGGGCGCCAAGGAAAAAGCTTGCCTGGAGGCGGGGCATAAAGAGCTATATACGTTAACGTTGCATAAGATCTTCTCAGCCGGCATTGTCGGTATGCTCAGATGGGTGCACTTTACGGGCTGATGCTGGATGCTTGATACTCGATGCTGGATACCCAGGACTTCCCTAATCATGACATCCACAAAATCCAGAATCCGGGAACCAGGATCCAGGATCAGCCAATACCGACAAGGGCTTTCGTATCAACGCCCTTCATCTGAATGAGCCGTTTTATGCAACTGTGGGATATATTCAGTCTTCCTCTTCTTCAGAGACCAGCGCATCAGCAGCAGCCATTATCTGCGAAGCATAGAGGGCATTTTCCAGCACAAGGGCGATGCGCCGGCTGAAGTCCGAAAAAAGCAACAAATCGTCCCATCGAAAGCCGTAGGGTCTGCTCAAGGAGTCCACGTAAATAACCCCAAAGACCCTTGAACGACGCATGAGGGGGAGACACATGACGGACTGGATTTTCAACACCTTCAAGGTGTCCACAAGGCTGTTTTCTTCTTCGGTTTCAACGTTTGACACGGCAAAGGGCCGTTTGGTTTCAATGACCTGTTTCACCACGTCAAGGCAAAAAACCGGTTTGCCGTGGTTCCTCGTCTTTTTGAGCTTGGAGATGACGCCGGTAATCTTCCGGCTTTCCGGGTCCAGAAGCACAAAAGCGGCCCTGTCGATTCTCTTGAGAAACAAGAAGATGTGATCGATGAGTTTTTTCAAGCTTTCTTCAAGAGGCAGATTTTTTTTGAGCACGTCGAAGAGCTTGTTGAGAAAGCGAACCGTTTTCAAGCTCGCCTCTACACGCCTCTCCTCAAAGGAGCCTGTTTTTCCAAGGGCCTTGTCCACAAGCCCGGTAATTTCGGGAAGCGGCATCATTTCCTCTTCGGACCCCTCGCCGATGCCGATCACCGTCATTCCCACGGCAATGGGAGAACCCTCTTCAACCTGGATCTCCACCCCGGCCTTGAGAAAATCCCCTTTGTAAAATGTTCCGTTACGGCTCTTCAGATCTGTGATGAAAAAGGTATTCGCTCTTTGAACAACCCTGAGATGTTTTCGGGACAGGGTCCTGTCATCGATAACAACGTCGTTGTCCAGAGAACGCCCCAAAAAAGAAGACCCTTCCCTCAACGTAAAAACACGGCCCTTGGCCGGGCCGTTCAAGACATAAAGCTTTGCCATTTCTCTCCCTGGAATCTCGTGCAGAGTATCACACCCGACAGGCGGCCTCGGATGGCTGAATCACCAGGCACCCCGCGAATGCGTTAAATCATCGTTTCGTCCCTCCCGCACGACGGCCGATAGTCCCCCCGGTATCATCGTGGACTCGTTCTTTTAGTGGATTGAGCGGAACAAGTCAATAGGGGACAATCAAGATGAATGGGATTAGGACTCCCGCAGTTCCTTTTTCGGTTCTGCGGTCCTAAACCGGCATAGGGCACGCCTTCACGGTCTCGGCGATTTTCTTGTACACATCGGAAAACCGGATCAGCCCCACAATTTCTTCTCCCTCCTTGACGAACAGGGAATCATGACGGCCCACGACGTAGAGGTTGAAAGCAGCGTCCATTTTGTCCTCTGCGTTCACCATGTGGTCCGGCGAAGGCAGCTTGACGAAGTTTTCAATCCTCACATTATGAGCTTTTTTGCACAGTTCCACGAAAGGCCTCTGCCACAACCGGAATTCCTCCTTCATCCTGTCAAGAACGTTTTGCCCCAGACGGTAACGGGACTCGCTTTTCAGGCTGTCTATCCTGTCATAGTTGGGCTCCAGTCCCTGCACAAGGTCCATGGGAGAAAGCTTGCCCACGATCTTCCCCGCCTCATCGCAGACCAGCAGGATCCTTTGGGCCGCCTTCCCGGTACTGAACGCCTGCTGGGCTTTTTCCAGAGCTTCCACGGCTTCCATAAACGTGGCCTGGTTGGAAATGCGAGGAAACTCCTTGACCGGTCGCATCAGCTCCCTGACTTTCATTTTCTCCATGTCGTTCTCCCGTTTTTCTTATACCAATGAAATCTTACGGCTTCGTAAAAATCCCAAAAGCGGAGTTTTTTTGATTATCTCTTGGACCTCACTCCGATACCATTCCCTCGCTACTCGCTCCCACCTTTTTTTCCGGCGCCGGGATGGTCAGCACAGGGCAACCCGCCATTCTGACCACCTTTTCCGCCACGGAACCAAACATGAACCGGCGCCAACCGGTGGCCCCGTGGGTGGCGATGACAATGAGATCCACTTTTTCCTCGGACGCAGTGCGAACGATTTCATCCGGGGGATTTCCCTGCACCACCTTTGACGATGCGGAAACATCTTTCAAAAACTTCTCCTCAATGAGTTCATCCAGCGATTTTTGTGCGAACCGGGTGAGATCCTCATAATACTCCAGGACCTTCCCTGAAGGGATGGCGGGAGGCGTGAGCGTGTGCGCCGGCGGAACCACGTGAAGCAAAAGAACCTCGGTTGAGTACTGCACGGCAAATTCAGCGGCCGCTTCGACGCCTTTCAGCGACGGCTCGCTGAAATCCGTTGTGCACAAGATTTTTTTCACAGGAAACATGATGGATCCCTCCTTTTGAAGAATGAGATGCGTTTTGTTTTGCCTTTTCCAACCCTTGCCTACCTGATTTCATATACCAAGGCACGAAATAAAACAATACTGCTTTCGCTTGTATTGGGATACAAAACCGAGTGGATTTCCCAGTTTTTAAAGGAGGCAAGCCTCGTCGACACGAGGGCTCATGTCGACAGGGAATTTGACCGCGCGTCGTCGGCCTTGTAGGGTATCTAAAGAGTTACAAAAGATGGAACGCGGGGACGGAAAGGAGACTATTCAATCTGACACGTCACATTCGCTTGGATCTCCTTGCCCAGGGGATGGTACACGGAGCGGTATTTGGTGAGAGGCAGGTTGGCGGCTAGGCGTTCGCCTCATCATTGCCCACGATCTTATTTCTAAGCACAGGGGAGCACCGGAACGTGACCACCCGCCTGGCCCCGAGAACCATGTCCTGGCCGGTAGCCGGGTTCCTGCCCCGCCTTTCGCTTTTGCCTTTTACGCAGAATTTACCGAACCCTGAAATAAGGACATCTTCTCCCGAGGCCAGGGTGTCCCTCATGATCTCAAAGAGGGATTCCACCGCCTCGGAGGACTGGGATTTGGACAAACCCACATTGTCATAGGCACTTCTGACGAGGTGTTCTTTGATGAGCGTCATGGTTCATCTCCTTGCGGAAAAAATGAGATAGTATATGAGTTTAGTCCCGATCGTCAAACCTTTATTTGCTCTTACCAGTACCAGTCCGTTCCGACTCCCACCTCATTTCGGATTTCCCGGACCCCTTCGACCTGCCGGACCACTTCGGGTATGGCCTCCACCACTTTTTGGGACCCTACACTTCCCTCGATGGTCACCCGGCCCCCTTCCGCAGATACCTTAACCGCCACCTTCCTGGTTCTATCATTCTGAGCCAGCGCAGCCCACACCCTGCTGCCGAGTGTGACATTTTCCAGTGCCTTTTGCGATGCCGGCGAAATCTTGAACTCATCCAGGGCCGACATTTGAATGATGGTCTCGCAGGCCCCTTCAATGCTAATCCGTTCAAGATTCAGCACCACGTCATAAAGATGAGGATCTTCCCACTCGATGCCGTAAAGAAATCTATTCCATTTCCGCCTTTTGTTGTCGATCTTTTCAATTTCGGCGAAGGCCTGATCCCGGCTGACCTTGAGCCTATCCATGGCGGCCTTGATACGAAACTCCATGTCCGCCACCACCCTGACCCGAAGCACGTGGGAAATGCCGCGAAGCAACAGATGCCCGGCATGGCCGTGGTAGATCAGGTTGCCCTCCTCGGCTCTTTGCAAGATAATCGCCGTGATGCACTTCAAGTACGCAATGCGCTTCCCCGGCAACTGCTCCCATAGAATCGAAGGCTCGGTAAGGGCCGCATCCAGGTCCTCTTTGGCAATTCCATACTCCTTGGCCGCATGCGCCAGGGCTTGTTCACGGCTCAGGCAAGGATATCCAAGTCTTTCGGCAAGGCGCTCCGCCAGCGCTTTTCCCCCGACAAAAGTCCCTCTTGAAATCGTGATCATCGTCATGGGCTTTACCTCCTCAGGCATTTGTTGACCTTAGACCCCCATCCTCATTCCCAAGACAGATCCAATGGAAAAATCCCGCTTAGACCCATGGGATTCAGGAAGCGCCGCCCCTTCAGGTTAAAAGAAATCCTCGGCAGGCGGCAAAAGGCCCGCTGGGATCATAAAAAACGCAACTGGATCTGATGGTTCACAGGAGACCCCCCCTGTTCAAGGTGAAACCGGCGAGAAACACACTTATCCGAATAAAACAGCAAAAAGAAGTGGGAGTCAAGAAGATTTCCACGCTATGCGTTCAGGAATACGGTTCCCCCCTGGGGTTTATCAAGGGCCAGAAGGAGCAGGAGATACCTTTTCAGGTTCTTGGTAATGAGGAACTCGTCTTTAACCCTGCAACGGCCGTTCTCGCCGAGTTGTCCTGCAAAGTCCGGCTGGTTGAGAAGGGAACGAATCGCCAGGCCCGCCCCTTCCACCGTGTGGGCCAGCAGGCCCGTGTGCCCGTCAATGATCTGGACCGGGATGCCTCCCACGGCGCCTCCGATGACGGGCCGTCTCTTCCAGAGCGCCTCGGATACGGTGAGCGCAAATCCTTCTCTCAAGGACTTCTGGAGCACGATGTCCGAGCCCCGCTGAAAGGCATTGATCTCCGTGGCGATAGAGGGGCTGAAAAGAAGGATGTGAACATCCGGATGGTCCCCTGCCTCCTCCTCCACCTTGGCCAGGATCGTGTCCGACTCCGGGTCGTCCGCCGCCCTGTCTCCCACGAGAAGGAGGCGGCAGTCCACGTACTTTCGCGCCAGTTTAAAAGCTTTGACCACGCCCACAGGATCTTTCCACGGATCATACCTGGAAATCTGAGTGACGATGGGCTTGTCCCGGGGGATTTTGTACCGCCTAAACACCTCGTCGATATAGGTCTCCTTCAAATCTTTGTTCTTATCGTCAAGGGGATCGATGGCCGGATAGAAGCGGTATTGGGGAATCTTGAGGCTCGGAGAAAAGAGGGCGGAAGTAAAGATGGCCGCGTCGTAGCGCTCGATCATGGGCGCCATGAATCGCCAAAGCTGCTCGTTGGGGTGAGAGAGGTCAATGTGGCAGCGCCAGACCCAACGGTTTTTCCGATGCTCATGATGCCGGATCATGGCCGCAGGCTGGGGATCATGAATCACGATCAGATCCTGGTCGAAGGCCATCTCTTGTTCGTTCATGTCATTGTAGCGCAGGTAGGTCTCCAGTTCCCCTTCGGAAAAAACCCGGCTATTGCCCTGCAGGGCATTGTGGAAAGCCTTGGTGATCTCGAAAAACGGTTCGTCCCCTTGGATCACCTCCCATTCCACCTGAACGCCCAGTTCGGAAAGGAGGGGCACGATCCGGCGAAGCATTTCAGCCACGCCCCCTCCCACGGCCGTGGAGTTGACCATCTTGATCGATCGATCCCCCGCGTGGGAGGCGAGGATCATGAGTTCCTCAATGATGTCCGGTCCAACCACGTCTCTGTAATCAAATAGACTCGGCTCGCTCATGACGGTGCTCCTCCAAATGAAATCCCTTACTCCTGGTCGCGCATCTTTCGCTTGACGCGTTTCTTTTCTGCGCTGTTATCCCGCACCAAGAGATACTCATCGATAAGACGGATCATCCTTTCCCTGAGCCCTTCCAGGGTGTAGACGTGGATGTCGATGCCGCGGATCCTTTTTGCCAATTCGGGTATGGCAAGGCTCTCCTCGATCCAGATTGAAAAATCGTCGCATTGGAACTTTGTCTCCAGCCTCGATTCAATGAAGTGATAGTAGAGGGAATACAGGCTGATCGTTGGAAGAAGCTCCCGGAAAGATTTCAAGTCATAGGCGAATTTGTCGGTCAGGTAGACGAAGCGCTGCACATCGTGGAGATAGAAGGGCTCATCCGCCTTTTTCTCAAAGGCCGAGGGCTTGAAAGATCGATACCCATCGATGATCCCGATAAGCCGCTCCCTGAGACTTTCCACCGTATTGTATTCGAAAAAGTCCACAGCCATCATTTGCTCGGCCAGGGCTCTTTCATTCAGGCTGCCGTAAACCCAGGAAGCAAAATCGCTGTTGTACGGAAGCCGTACTTCTCTCATTTTCAGAAAAGCGGAAAAGGTATGGTAGAAGATGGAGGACTCCGTGCAGGTACTGATCATGAGGAGCAATTCGGCAAGGGTATAGGCCTTTGTTCCTGTCAGTTTTTCCAAAGAAGCGCTGGATCGAAACTGCAATACCTCTCCCATGGTTCCACCTCTCAAGGGCCTTTGCGTGCACCCTTTGACCTTTAATAAACAGCTCCCGGGGGCATGGTTCTCATCAAAGCCTCATAGCATTCAAGGGATCGCTTCGCCTATCAGCAGGGCCGCCGGAAAAATCCTGAGAATCTCTGCAACGAAAATTCCTCCCCGGCCCGCGATTTTCTCTCCTGTCAGCGCATTCTTCCAGCTTTGCGGCGCCTCTTGCGGAAAGAGCACTTCCGTGTCTTTCCACGCCGCTTCAGCCAGAGGATGGCGTCCCTCTCCGCAAAGGGCAAAGAAAAAGCGGGGAGCAACCGTGACCGCCCATTTCTGCTCCATTTTTCTTGCAAAGGAGATGACATGGTCACGGAACAGGCCTTCCGCTTTAAAGGGGACATAATCTCCCTCCTTGAACAGGGCCTGGTTTTCTTTCCTGGCTTTGAGGGCTTTGTATATCAGAAACAGCTTGATCCTTCCATCCTCTTTGGTGCGAAGCAGTTCATGGATCAGGACGGGAATGTTTTCTTCGGATCTTTGCACCATATCCTTCAACCACCCTCTCCGGATTTCATAATCCACGGGACGGCGATTGTCGGGATCCACAAGACTCAGGTCCCACAACTCGCTTCCCT
>Ga0209164_1005931_pt1 | contig 10213 bp, 11 predicted proteins | sample MTBNYHSulfiMetaG_FD_187458 | JGI IMG/M metagenome (GOLD analysis project Ga0209164, IMG submission 187458) | Enrichment culture microbial communities from rom New York Harbor, USA that are MTBE-degrading - MTBE-NYH (New York Harbor Sulfidogenic)... | ecosystem: Environmental > Aquatic > Marine >... | reverse complement strand
GTTATTATCACTTATATGATTTTTTTTCGCTCCCTGTAAGATTAGCTGTTCCGATAACCGGAGGATAAAACCCTGCTCACGAAATGATCACCAACAGCATTGCATGGGGAGCATTATTCGGTTTATGCGGATACTTTCTTGATAAATATACCCGTCGTTCTCTTAAAAGGCATCCTTCCGGATTTGCGGAGATCCTTCCAAAAAATGAGGATGCATATTACCTGGTGCTTGGTGCATACCACGAAGCCGGGAAACTATCAGAAAAAATAGAGGGCTAATTGAACGAAAAGATCCTGGCTGATCTTACTGGAAAAGTCTTCCATTATGAAAAAGCTGTCGGGATTGACAATATGCTTCAAGGAAACTATGACAAAATCGATAAAGTGATTGCTGAAAACTGCCCTGAGCGGGCCCTGCAACTTTTTCAGACAGGAAAAATCATCATTGCGCTTGCTTTTCCCGCTAACCAGCCATCTGAAAAGCAAATAGATATGCTGGAACTCGGGATGAAAAAGAGGAGCATACCGCATTTGAAAGAGATAAATAAACTGGATGCCGCATTAAAATCGGGGAGAAATGAGCTAATTGTTAAAACAGGTACAGAGACTTTGTTTGCGCTGGCAAATACTTTACAGGGAAACCGTTAAATGAACAAACATCCCGGATCATTGTTATTCAATCCGAAGTCAAAAGAGAGGTATTTGATATAAATGGTTAAGCGATTAAAACAATTATAGAGAAATAAAAAATGAGTCCACTCCGAAACCTTAAATTATATCAGAAATCGCCACAGATTCACAGATTTAATTTCCTTAAGTATTAATCTGTGAATTAATGGCAATATTTTTCGGAAAAGTTGACGCAAAACAGTAAATATCACTAAATCAATTTATTGTATTTTAATCGACCAAGTTATTTGATATAATAAATTTAAAATTTAAATTTTTAACATGAAGAAAATAAGAACCGCCGGAGTATTTCTTTCCCTGATATCCTTTTTAAGCTTAATTTCCTGTAAAACCATACCCATGGGCATGGTTGCTGTTAAACCATTTGACATTAATAAATATCTTGGCAGATGGTATGAGATCGCACGCCTGGATTTTAAGTTTGAACGTAATCTGAACAATACCACAGCACAATATTCCTTTAATGAGGATGGTACTGTTAAAGTGGTAAACCGTGGATTTAACTATATAAACAATGAACAGAAAGAAGCCGTTGGCAAGGCAAAATTTGCCGGTACCCCGAATGAGGCAAAATTAAAGGTCTCTTTCTTTGGTCCGTTTTATTCAGGATATAATGTCATTGCACTGGATCCTGATTATAAATATGCACTGGTTGCGGGTGAAAGCTTGAAATACTTATGGATCTTATCGAGGGAAACATCCATCCCTGAGAATATAAAAGAAGAATACCTAAAAAAAGCAAAGGACCTGGGTTACAACATATCGGAACTTATATGGGTAGAGCATAATAATTAATTTGGAAATTAATTTTATTTTTGAGTCCAAACTTAAATTAAAATACTATGAGCATGTTTTGCAATCAATGTCAGGAAACAGCCAAAAACATCGGCTGCACGATTAACGGAGTCTGCGGTAAAAGAGAAGACACCGCCAATATTCAGGATCTGCTGGTTTTTGCCTGCCAGGGGCTTGCATTCACAACGATTGAAGCCCGGAAGAAAGGGATTGACACTAATGCTGAAAGCAGGCACATTACTAATTGCCTGTTCATGACTATCACCAATGCCAATTTTGATGATACCCCAATCATTAAGTCTATCAGGGATTGTATCCGTTTACGGGATAAGCTGAAAACAAGGGTAAGGATCAGTGAAAAGCATGATTCCATTGACTGGAAAGATGGCAGTGATGTGGAATTATATGAAAAGGCAAAGACTGTCAGCACATTAAATTATGATGCCGACGAGGATATTCGTTCATTGAAGCAATATGTACTTTTCGGTATCAAAGGTATGGCTGCCTATGCCGAACATGCCTTTAACCTTGGATTTGAGCAGCAGGACATTTATGATTTCATGGAAGAAACACTGGTTATGATCACAAGGCCGTCAGATCTTAATAGTATGTTGAACTGGGTTATGCGAACGGGAGAACACGGAGTTAAAGTGATGGCTTTACTCGATAAAGCGAACACGACAACATACGGAAATCCTGAAATTTCAAAAGTAAATATTGGTGTCGGGAAAAACCCGGGTATACTTGTCAGCGGACATGATCTGAAAGACCTTGAACAATTGTTGATCCAGACTGAAGGTAAGGAAATTGATATTTACACACACTCTGAAATGCTGCCTTCCCATGCTTATCCTGAATTGAAGAAGTACAAACATCTTGTGGGTAATTATGGTAATGCATGGCACCGGCAGCTTGATGAATTTGAGACTTTCAATGGCCCAATTCTCTTTACCACCAACTGTCTTGTTCCACCGAGAAAAACTACTACTTACAATGACAGGGTATTCACGACCGGAGCCACGGGAATGCCCGGATGGAAAAGTATTGACAGGAGAATGGCCAATGGACATAAAGACTTCTCAGAGATCATTGAGCTGGCAAAAAAATGCCAGCCGCCGGCTGAAATTGAGAAGGGAGAAATCACCATCGGTTTTGCTCATAACCAGGTTCTAGCCCTCGCTGATAAGATTCTCGAAGCAGTGAATTCCGGTGCAATTAAAAAGCTGGTCGTAATGTCAGGTTGTGATGCCCGTCAGAAAACCCGCGAATACTATACTGAATTTGCAAGACAGCTTCCTAAGGATACCGTGATCCTCACATCGGGTTGCGCAAAATACCGCTATAATAAACTAAACCTGGGCGATATAAATGGTATTCCAAGGGTGCTGGATGCTGGTCAGTGCAATGACTCGTACTCCTGGGCTTTTGTGGCTCTCAAGCTAAAAGAGGTCCTTAACCTGGATGATATCAATAAACTGCCGATTGTATTTAATATTGCCTGGTATGAACAAAAAGCGATAATTGTTCATCTTTCATTGCTGTACCTGGGTATTAAAAACACTCACGTCGGTCCTACCCTGCCGGGTTTCATGACACCTAACGTTTTAAAATTGGTCCAGGAGAAATTCGGTGTTCAGACCATTACGACGGTTGAAGAAGATATGAAGATCTTTGGGTTGAATTAGGATTTCACAAACTCATTCCCCACTTTCCTGGCACGCTCGGGTTTATCGAGATTGATGCCGATGGAAAGCCCGATTTCAACCAATAGGTTCCAGCCGGCACAAAGGAAGACATAGGGATTCATCTCCCCGGCTGAGGGTACCCTTATGGTTGTAAATGGGGTATCCCGGTCAGCAATGGCTACTACTTTCAGTCCAACTCCCCTGACTAGCACGTCCTGGAATTTTTCTATCTCTTCTTCGATGGGATCGATCACAAAAACAATATCTTCCTTTTCCATGACTTCTTCAATTCCATGAAGAGCGTATGTCCCTTCAAGAAAATCGGATTTTTTCCGGGTGATCTCATTGGTTTTAAGTGTCAGTTCCTCTGCCACTCCATCATTATATCCTGCGAAATATATGGTAGATGCCCCGGCTGCGAGTTTCACCACATCATCTGGTATTGACATGGTCAGAGCCTGTTTAAGGATTGCAGGTAATCTTTTACATCCAATGGTTTTGTCAACACCCATGATATTCCAGAGAAGAGATTCATAAAACAGGGTTTGTTCAATGACACTTTTTGTGGCGGCCACTGCCTGTTCCCATCCGCAGTTCAGAACAAATGTTTCGGTACACTCCTTCTCCAGGGCCGTATCCTTGTTGGCCGTTAATGCAAACCGGTTTTCATTGCCGACAGCTGCAAGTTTTTTCGCCAGCAGAACAACTTCTTTGGTACGTCCTGAATTGGAAGCACAGAAAACAGCAAATTTTGACAGATTATACTGTACCGACTGGCGGGAACCATCAGTCGAGATGGAGAGGCCCATCCCACAGGTAAGAGCCTTTCGGATCGCATTTTTTGCCGGAAAGATACGGCTTGAACCTTCGCCTGTGAGAAAAAGTCTACCTGCTGATTTGATTTTTGCAGCTACATCTTTCGTCCTGAATGGATCGAAATTGCTCACCACATCTGAAACCTGCATCATTTCCTGTACCAATGCATATTTCGAATATCTGGTATCTTCTAAATTCATAATTATCCTCCTTTTTGTTTTTTAATTAACTGATAAAGATAAAAATCTATTACATAACTTAATTTCAATATAATCTTAATAATACAAATTATGATTAATCAGAGATTCTGCATGTATATAATTTGGATTAAACCATATAAAATTGTTATTTAATTTCGTTTAGCAATTAAAATCTGTTAAATCAGTGGCAATATTTTTCGGAAAAGTTCCCAACAAAAGATAAAGACACTAAATTTCACTAAATCAATTTATTATATTTTTAATCGCACAACATCTATTTTAATTACAAAATACTATTTCCTGGTTAAAATAGTCTTAGCCAGCCTCCCGGTATCTTCTGTTTCCTTTTTAACCTGAACTATAAAACTGTTTTCATTAATCGTTCCAATGGCAGATTTCATTTCATCTGGATTCCTGAAGGTTGCATGATGAAATGGATTTTCATAATCCTTTTTTCGTGAGGCATAAACCTGGTCACATATATATTCCTGGATATCCAGATAGGTATTCAAAGCTGACTTCCATTGTTCATAAGTGAGATCATCTGTTCCTATTAATTCACATAAAAGTGCAAATGCATGTTTCTGTTTGTCTGGAGGATATTTACTCCATAATTTATCATAACGGTCATGTATATTTTTCCATGATTTGAGTTTCCCTGAACCAATGTCAGCCCTCAGTCTGTCCAGGTCTTTTTTCTGAATGATCTGGCCCCCGAGATTGATCCACTCTTTCTCTCTCTTTCCTTTCAGGTATTTGCACATGGATGAAAATGAGGATTCAGGCTTTGAGTTCATGTATGCGAGTAAATTCTTTACCGCATAATAATGGAGTATTTCACCATATGCATGATAAGCCCTGTAGGGTTTCAGGATGATGACTTTACGTTTTGAGTTTTCCATATTTTCTCCCAGTACTTCCAATTTGTTTACCAGGTCCTCTTTTCCTGACAACAGGGAACGTCCCAGTTTGACCAGTTCATCCAGATCCTTCATTTTGTCCGGCTTACCGTCTTTTCGCAGACTGGCTTTAGCTGTCCATATCTCCAGCAGTCTTCGCGCATGGATCACTTCTTCGATGGTATCCGGGGCAAAAGTCTCAAACTCGATGTTCTGCACCTTCATGATCCGTTTGTCACGTTGCTGGAATTTCCATGAATTACGTGCAAGGGCGTACATATTATAAAGCCACCAGTAAGCCGGCATCACTTCAAGTTGATCCATTGATATGTTATTATTAAGAAGTGAAAAAGGCAAAGGGATATTTAGTTCAGCCGGATAATCTGATTTTGAGAGTAAAACAAAAGAAGCAAAACGACACGGGTGTTTGACGCTGGTGCACAACCCGGGCCAGAAACCTCTTCCGGCCTGAATCTCATTATCATTCGCCCGGCTGTTATGATTGGATCCAATAGTAGCTCCAGCGGCCATGTTACTCTGTCCCATTACAACCGATGCCACCAGGAATGAATTGTTATGATGCTGTTCATGTGACGGGAATATCAGATTATTAAGTACTTCACAACAGGAGATCGTTGAATTATCTCCTAAAAACGAGTTTATCAGCCGGGCACCATATTTAAGGCTTGAATTGTTGCCCAGGATGAATTTGACTGCTTTGCAGCCATAGAATATATGACAACCATAACCAATGATCCCGTTCACCAGTTCGACTCCTTCTCCTATCTGGGTAGGTTCGGCTTCAGATGAATTGATGGTTAAATTTTTAAGTTTATTGGCTCCCTTGATATAGCAATAAGAACCAATTTTCACATCTTTCAGTATGAGTGAGTTTTTGATCACGCAATGATTACCTGTAGTTCCATAGAAACCGCGGCGATCATCCATGCTTTCCTGTGTTATCTTTTTGAGATTTGTCTGTAATGCAATATCATCAATGTATTTTGCCCACAAGTAGGCATCGGCTGTAATCATACCATCAAATGGAAGTACCCTCCGGCAACCGGTCTCATTCATGATATCGAGCCATGTACGGACATTTTCAGATTCACCTTCTTTAAGGGTCCCGTTACCGAATTTCGCATGATCCGTTGTATGCATCTCATCAATATTTGCCAGGATACAATTATCCCCGATAATATAATGGGCCAGATAATGCACATTATGGATGGCTACATGATCACCAATATCGCATGAGATAATGATACTGTTCGTGATACCTGCAGGCATTCTAAGATCATGATGCTGAAGTATGACATTACTCAGGGATCCAATCCTCACAAGGCCGAAGAACTGTGTGTTTTTGATCATGTTCGGATCAAACTGTTCCGCAACAAGTATTTCATCCCAGTTATCAGATGTGTTATCATTCTTTACCAATCTCTCAACCTCATCTGACCTTAAATGCCTCCACCCTGATCCAGGAGGCAGAGTTTGAATGTTACGCTGGTAATATTCATCTTTCCCTTCAGGAAGATATTCCGGGGGAATAAAATTTTTACCCATCGCTTCTGATGGTAAAATCAATACTTCATCCATATTTGTTGTTGTTTTAATGAAATTTTTTTTCCTTTCATTTTGCTGGTCCGCAAGAGCTACCCTGAAATTCAGGCCGATGTGAAAACGGAAATAATTAAAAACGTATTAAAAGTATTGCATTTTATAATATTCTGACGACTTGGACTTAATTTATTTTCCCCAAAGTTAAGGACTTATAAACACTATTATAAAGCAAACGGAGATATAATAAAAAACCTCAGAGGCTGGCACCCTGAGGTCAGTAATCTTATGATTCACTATTAAACTGAAATCAGATCTGTTTAAGGTAAGTGGTTGAGCAGAATCCGTAAACTCCATCGGCTGATTTAATATAATACCATCCGTTATACATCTTTTTAATCAATTGTACAGTGGAGGCATGTGCAGCTTTACCGATGATCTCATAATTTGTGCCTGGTCCTTTGCGGATATTCAGGTTTGAACTTCTGGTAATGACCTTCATCATAATGTTCTGAGTGGTGAGATCCTCTACTTCGAGATAGTTTTTTACCTCCGTAACTCCGGGAGCTTTTTTAAGAACTTCAACAGCAGCATCGGCTGTTTCTCTGTCATGCACAGTTCCGGTAATGGAGAGTACTCCTTTATCCAATGAAAAACCCAGGTTTGGAATATTAATGCCGGCTGCAGAAAGAAGTGAATTGTAATTAGCTTTTTCCTTTGGCGTAGTTATAGATCTTGCCAGATCATCAAATAGTCCCATGATTTAAATATTAATGTGTAATAATTATTTTGGCTGAAGTGTGGTTATAAAATCAGGTGAGTCAAGTGTCAGTTGATCCTTAGTAACTGTTGCATCCATATCCATTCCTTGCTCGGTTTTAACCACTAATTTCCCGTCAGTAAGAGAATATGTTCCCGATTCCAGAGTGGTTCCGTCGGAAGTCATGGTGTACTTGTTGTCCTTGAATGACATTTCAACTTTCATCAATGCATCTTTCTGCACCTGGAAGATACTGTCATTAACAGTTCCTTTAGACATGACATTAGTTACTTTCCATGTTTTGGCAATGAGTTTTTCCGGTCCTTTTTTGCATCCGGCAAAAGATACTGTTAAAGCCAGGAGTAAGAGTGGTAAAAGTTTCCTTAATTTCATTTTTCCTGTTTTTAGTTAATAATTAAATTGGTTTTGTAATCAAATTTAACTCTTTTGATTTGGTTTTCATAAATTTGGTCAATATTTTCTATTTATACAAATTATTTAATACGGGTTTCATGATGAAAGAAACTGTTATACAATTTGTTTTCCATCAAAAATTAAAAAACCTGATATGCTCCGGTTAAGACCCCATCACATCCTGGATATCGTGCGAAATATTGGAAATAACAGATCTCTTGTTCCTCATGAATACGGACACCTGGTCCATGTGATCACACAGGAAATAATAGATGATGTAAACCAGTATTGTAAGCTGGTCATTGAGAATGATGATATCTGCGGACCTTGTAAAATGCTGGATAAACAAAACCGATGCATGGATGTTCTGCATCAGCTGGATGTACCCGTCTCCAAACAGGAATACAATGACGACCTTGATAAAAGAATTTTGGATTATCTGAAAATAGAACCTGATACAATAATCAGGATCAGTGAGTACTTAAGGATTATTGCAAGTGATCTGGATAATATTGCAGATATCTGTACACATCCGAGGGAGGATCCTGAATACCGGAGAAATGGTTTGAAAAATGGGTTTAAGATGTTAAAAATTATCGGTCAGGACATATGATGCTTCTTAGTATTTTAGTATACTGATATGTAACTTTTCTTAAAATGTGGAAATGTGAAAATGTGGAAATGTGAAAATGTGGAAATGTGAAAATGTGAAAATTAAATAATTTTCTTGTTGCAATTTGGTATATGCATTTTGCTTTATATTTGATAATATTAACAAATAACACAAACCTGCATGAAATCAGCTACTAAAAGACGTTTTTTCATCAAATCACTCATTTTGGGAACCGGAGGTCTGATGATCCGTAACTATAATGTTTCTGCTGCTCATATTGATAAAGACAGCATCCTTCTGAAAATGATCTACAATAATATTGGCAGTAATCCGAATTTCAAAAAATCATGGGGATTGGGTATTTGGATCATAAAAAACAATGACGCCGTTCTGTTAGATACCGGTGATAATCCCGATATTTTATGGACCAATATCCAGGCAGCAGGTATCGATCTTAATATACTTTCTAAAATAATAATATCACATAATCACAATGACCATACCGATGGTTTGCCGGTCGTTCTTGAGAAAACAAATTTTAGTCCTGTTGTATATGTCCCTGAAGATGATGCTGATGATATCCTTAAAAGGTTTGGTAAAATCAACCTGAAAGCAGTATCAGGTCCATTGAAAATCACTGATTCAATCTGGTCAACCGGACAGTTAAAGGCTATAAACAGCGATCCCGTTTTTTATGAGCAATCCCTTATCATTATTAAGAATAATATTCAATATATACTCACCGGATGTGCCCATTCAGGTGTTGTAGAAATTGCTGAAAGAGCCAGGGAGATGCATCCTGATAAGGAAATTGCCCTTGTTGCCGGTGGGTTTCACCTTTCCCGTCACACACCCGGGCAGGTAAAGGAGATTTCTGATCGTCTGAACCAGCTGAGTATTAAAAAAATCGCTCCCTCACACTGCACAGGTGCCAGAGCCATCAGTTACTTCAGAACAGAATGGAAAGACCGGTTCATGAATTTTAATCTCGGAGATGAACTTACTGTATAATCTGTAATATTCGTGATGAAGTTATATAGTAGTTACACCAAGAAAGGAAAAACCTAACTGACGGCAGGATGAACCACAGAGAAAAAAATGTGATTCATCCAAAATGCTTTAATTATTTTGAATATCGAATATCGAACACCGAATATCGAATAATGAAGTGAAAATCAGAGAAAGCTTAGGAGATTAAATCTTCATAACTCTATAACTTCATAACTCCATAACTTTTTAAAACGAACACCAAATGATTGTATATTTCGGATTGAGGAAGGTGGATTTAAATACAGTAATACAATCATGATTTCGTTTACAATTAATATCTTTATAAAAGAAAATCTTATTTAAATTAAAATTTTAAAGTCATGGAAGAAGATAAAACCAAAAAAGAACAGACAAAACCGGAAGAAGGATTGCTTGACAAAGCTAAGAAGCTGATCAATAAAGCTGATGACCTGCTGGACGAAAAAGTCGATGAATTCAAGAAAAGTAAAACTTATGAGTCTATTTCCAAGGCTGCAGATAAGGTGGAAGATTTTGTTGAGGACAAACTGGAGGACCTTGAAAAAAGCGGTTTAAAAGAAAAAATCAAAGAAGCGGCTGATAAGGTTGAAGACAAAGCAGAGGGTGTCATTAACAAGCTGAAAGATATGGGAGAAGATTTTGCTGAAAAAGCTGAAACCAGACTTGAAAATCTAGCTGAGAAAGCCAAAAGCAAATTCAAGGGCGATGAGAAACCGGAAGGTGATGATAAGCCTGAAAATGCCTGACCGGGAA
>Ga0209164_1005929_pt1 | contig 10215 bp, 8 predicted proteins | sample MTBNYHSulfiMetaG_FD_187458 | JGI IMG/M metagenome (GOLD analysis project Ga0209164, IMG submission 187458) | Enrichment culture microbial communities from rom New York Harbor, USA that are MTBE-degrading - MTBE-NYH (New York Harbor Sulfidogenic)... | ecosystem: Environmental > Aquatic > Marine >... | reverse complement strand
GGGTGATGTTCAAGTTTCAAAACCGGAAAAGAATCTGGCTCAGGTGGGCCGAGGAGTTTCAAAGAGGCAGGCCCCGGCAGCATTGATCATTGAACCTCTGAACCCTGAACCCCTGAACCCTGAACCTCTGAACCCTGAACCCTGAACCTCTGAACCCTGAACCTCTGAACCCTGAACCCCTGAACCCTGAACCCTGAACCCTGAACCCTGAACCTCTGAACCCCTAAACCTCTGAACCCTAAACCCTCCTCGAACCCCTGCATCAGGCGTTGGGCAGGGCCTTCAACCGCTTTAGATAGTCCCGGTAATAGTCCATCACCCGATTTCGAAAGCGCACGGTTTCTCCGAAAGGAGGAATGCCTTTGTACTCTTTCACCCTGCCGGCGCCGGCGTTGTAGGCTGCAAGAGCGAGGCTGATGTCCCCATCATGCTCTTTCATAAGGCCGCAGAAATACCGGTAACCGAACTCGATGGCCACAGAAGGATCGAAACGGTCATCGGCGCGACCTTCCAGCAATTCCTTTCTGTAGCGCTGATGGAGTTTTTCTCTTTGCCGGGAAAGTTCCATAGACCTTTGCATCATCGTGCGCGCCCTGGCGGCAGAGTCGACCTTGTTGCTTTCCTGGATTCCATATAAGGCGGCCATGGCCAGGGCCCTGGTCCTGCGCTCCTGATCCATCAGGGTCCCCGCATCGGCCAGGTAGTCCGGATAGAAAACCGTCCTGACTCCCAGTTCCAAAGCGGTCCCAGGCATCATCTGCGTAAGGCCGGCCGCACCTGCCTGGGAGACCGCGGAGGAATCGAAATTGGATTCCCTACTAATCAGGGCCAGGAAAAGGAGGGGATCGGTTTCACACCCCCGGCTCTGAAGCTTTTGCACCGTGTCTTCGATCAGGGAGGTGTAGGGGAAAACATCCGGGAAAGCCTGCTTCCAAATCCATGGCCTCTCAACCCGGTAATCCTCTATCCGGTCAAGACCAAAGGATTCTTGGTTTTTTTCGTACGCTTCCTCCTTGAAGCGTTGGAAAACCACGTTGACGAATTCCACGTTCTCAGGGGTTAGGGCCGATTCCTTTTCAGGAATGCCCCGGCAGGCATTGTAAAAATGACCGAGTGCATCTCTTAACCGGTTTTCTGCTTTTATCAGGCTCTCTTGCAGGAGGCGATCCAGCACCGCTTCGCTGATATTGTCTCGGAGCCTGTCGTCCGCCTCTGTGGCCAGTCTTTCGCGGTAGCGCGCAAGGCTTTGTCTCGCTTCCCCAAGAGCGCGGTTGTGATTCAGAAAATTTTGAGCGATTGTCCTTATGTGGGTCCCCGGTTGCGGTTCCGGGTCCTTGGACATCATGGCCGCTTTGGCTTGATCGAGGAAAGCCTCGGCACGAGCAAACCCCGTTCCGGCATCCAGGTAGTCCTGGTTCATGAAAACCTTCAGGCCGATGGACCGGGCCACTTCAGGTTTCATTCTCAGGATGCCTGCCTCCCCGCGATACGATCCGTCTTGGAGGCTTTTTTCAAGGTCGGCCTGATTCTTCAGAACAATCAGGTTTTTCAGAAGAGACTCCCGGGCCGGGGCGGAGGAAGGATAGGTCATAAGCGCTCCCAGGAGCCCTAAGAAAAGAAAAACTTTTAGGGAGTTCGAGGATCGAAGCATGATGAACCCAGATTAGCCCAAAAAGGGAGGGGAAAGCAACAGAGCGGCTCGTCATGTCTCTATGGAAGCTACAGCACCTCCATAACGATTTCGGAGAGCTCTTTGACCGGGAGGCCCTTTTCCGTGGCAGGATCTTCCAGGGTCATGACGCAGAAAGGGCAGCTTGTAGCGAGCACTTCAGCGCCTTTTTGAACCGCCTCCTCAACCCGCCTCTCGCTGTTTCTTACATAAGGTATCTCCGCCTCGTAGAACATTCTCCCTCCTCCTCCTTCACAGCAGAGGGAGTTCTCCCGCGCTCCGGAAAACTCGATGAGTTCAAGGCCTTCAATGGCCTTGAGGATGTTCCTCGGGGCGTCATAAATCTTGTTTTGCTTTCCGAGAAAACACGGATCGTGATAAATTACTTTTTTGCCGTAAGGCGCCTTGAAGGTGAGAGAGCCTTTTTCTATCATCTCCGCCAGCACTTCCGTGTAGTGCAGGACCTCGATGCCGTGCTCGCCGTACTCTTTCTTCAGGGCATTCATGCAGTGGGGAGAAAGGGCGATGATCTGATTTACGCCGTGCTTCTTGAAGGTTGCCAGGTTGCCTTCCTGCAGTTCTTCGAAAAGACCCGCTTCGCCCATCCTTCGGATCTCATTGCCACAGCAGGTCTCTTCCGCCCCGAGGATGCCGAATTCCACGCCGCCTTTGCGGAGTATCCGGGCCACGTTGGCCGGGATCACCATGCAGCGGGGATCGTAGGCCTGGATGCAGCAGGTAAAGAGCAGCCTCTTCGACGCTGTTTCGCTCACGTGAGGGACCTGGATGCCCTCCAGTTCATTCACCCATTCGCTCCTTTTGGACCGCGGTCGTCCCCACGGGTTTTTCTGGACAAAAGTGTTCTCGAGGGCCTTTTGAATGGAAAGGGGGATTTCCCCTTCTTCTACGAGGGCGGACCTCAGTTCAAAGATCATTTCAGAGGGTTTGACATCCCTCGGACACCGCAGGGTGCACTCGCCGCAGGAGCTGCAGTACCAGGGGATCGCTTCATCGATTTCGCGGTGAAACTGCGTCTTTCTCACCAGCAGGCGGATGTTGAAGGGAGTAATTCCTGATTCCGGGCAACTCCCGGCGCACATTCCACACTGCATGCACATCAACGCATTGCTTTGCCTGTCGTTCTCCATGGTTCTTCGCGCTCCCTTTTTGTCAAGAAACCCACCCCCAAAGGCGTGGAAATCATTCATTAGGTTAATCGAGCGTCAATGTCAAGACCCTTTCAGGAAGAGCATCGGTCGGCGAAACAAGTTGTTGAAATGAAAATCCTGTTGGCGTATGGTGCTGCCCCAAAGCCGGGGGGGTGGATTCATCCCCGGGATGTTCCGGCTCAAACCGAAAGGAAAGGATCAAGGGCAGGGAAAGGGACGATGACTCAGACAATAGCCTTTGACAATCGGCGATACATTGAAGAGCAGACGAAAGAAATCCTGGCAAGGGTCAAGCGATTCAACGACAAGCTTTACCTCGAATTCGGAGGGAAGCTCCTCTATGATTATCATGCGGCCCGCGTGCTCCCCGGTTATGACCCGAATGCAAAGATGCACCTTCTGCAGCAGTTGAAGGACAAAGCGGACATCCTGCTCTGTATATACGCAGGGGATATCGAGAGGAAGAAAATCAGGGCGGATTTCGGCATCACCTATGATTCGGATGCCTTGAAACTCATCGATGACTTGAGAGGCTGGGATGTGGATGTGGTGGGCGTGGTCATCACGCGATTTGACAACCAGCCGGCGGCGGTTCATTTCAAGAACAAACTGGAAAGACGAAACATCAGGGTTTACACCCACCGTTTCACAAAAGGGTATCCTACGGACGTGGATCTCATCGTGAGCGATCAAGGATACGGCGCCAACCCATACATCGAGACCGAAAAACCTCTTGTTATCGTGACAGGCCCGGGTCCCGGCAGCGGCAAGCTGGCCACCTCTCTTTCACAACTCTATCACGACTATCGCAAGGGGCTCAAATCCGGGTATGCCAAGTTCGAGACCTTTCCCATCTGGAACCTGCCGCTCCGGCATCCCGTAAATGTGGCTTATGAGGCGGCCACGGCGGATATCAAGGACTTTAACCTGATCGACCCTTTTCACCTGGAAGCCTATGAGGAAAAAGCCGTGAACTATAACCGGGACGTAGAAATCTTTCCGGTGCTCAAGAGAATTCTGGAGTCCATTACGGGCGGGGAGTCGTTCTACAGGTCCCCGACGGATATGGGTGTGAACAGGGCGGGCTTTTCCATAGTCGATGACGACCTTGCCCGGGAAGCATCGGTTCAAGAGGTGATCCGGAGGTACTTTCGTTATCGTTGCGAATATGCCATGGGCTTTACCGACAAGGAGACCGTTCAAAGAGTCGAGCTCTTTATCAAAGACTTCGATCGACGACCGGAAAACCGGGTCGTGGTGGGACCTGCCCGCCGGGCCGCCGGAGAGGCGCAGGAGAAAGGCCGTGGGAGCGAAGGCATCTATTGCGGCGCGGCCATCGCGCTGATGGACGGCGCCATCGTGACCGGGAGCAACTCCCCTCTCATGCACGCCGCCTCCAGCGTTGTGCTCCATGCGATTAAGCATCTGGCCGGGATTCCCGAAAAGATCAAGCTCCTTCCTCCCTTTATTACAGATGCCTTGACCACATTAAAAACAAAGATCATGAGCGAAAAAACGCTCAGCCTGGACCTTGTCGAGACCCTCATCGCTCTGACCATCAGTGCATCCACCAATTCCGCGGCGCAGCTCGCCCTGGAGAAGCTCAAAGACCTGCGGGGCTGCGAAGTTCACCTCACCCACATGCCCACTCCGGGGGATGAGGCCGGGTTGCGCCGTCTTGGCGTCAATCTGACAAGCGATCCGGATTTCGCCACTAAAAATCTGTTTACCGGCTAGGGGCTTTAGGGGGGCGATAAAAAAGGCCGGAAAACTTAAGTCCTCCGACCTTACAATGAGTTTGGATGGGTTGTCCCGTTCTCAGTCGCCGATGTTGATCGCCCTGGAAGCATCGTCGATGCAGTTTGACAAATCTTCTTTGCTCACCTTCTTGGGGTCCTTCAGGTCCTCCACTTTGCACACGAATTCATTTCCTGCCTTGTCTTTTACCCAAACAAATCCTTTTTCCGCCATGTTCATTCTCCTTTCTTGGTGTGTGTGTTTTTTGATAGCAATCAAAAGTGAGCTATTATAAATCGCAAGGTTAAAAGTGCAATAGGGTGACGTTTCGATTTTTCTTTTCTGAGGACTTGAACCAACCTTCCAAGCAGGGTTGGAACACCCGAACCCGCCACAGCCTTTCTTGACACCGGGCTTTGCCAAGCTTAGTTTAAATTCGCTATAGTTAGCTTTGAAAATTATGCGCACTGTATCGTGCAGGAGGATTCGGTCATGCGTTTCGATAAACTGACCCTTAAATCTCAAGAAATGATTCAAGAAGCCCAGCGACTGGCCGAGAGGTTCGGGCACCAGCAAATGGAGCCGGAACACTTTCTAGGGGCGCTTTTGCAGCACAAAGAAGGGGTGATTCCCCCCCTTCTGGAAAAAATTGGCGTCAATCACGTTCAGCTCCATAAGGAAGCGGTATCCATCCTTGAAAAAATGCCGGCCGTCTCGGGGTCTGGGACTGGCCAGGTCTATTTGTCTCCCCGCGGGAAAGCAGCCCTGGATCGGGCCTTCCAAGAAGCGGAGCAAATGAAAGATGAATATGTCGGCCTTGAGCATGTTTTTCTGGGCCTGATCGAGGAGAAAGAGGGCAGGGCGGCCAAGGCCCTTGCTTCGGCAGGTTTGACAAGAGACGCCGTGCTCAAGGCGCTTATGGAGATCCGCGGCGGCCAGAGGATCACCGATCAAAACCCGGAAGACAAGTATCAGGCCCTGGAGCGGTTCAGCAGGGATCTGACCGCCATTGCCTTGAAGGGCGATTTGGACCCGGTGATCGGCCGCGACGACGAGATCCGCAGGGTGATCCAGGTCCTATCGCGAAGAACCAAGAACAATCCGGTCCTCATCGGCGAGCCGGGGGTGGGCAAGACCGCCATCGTGGAGGGCCTTGCCCAGAGAGTGGTTCAGGGGGACGTTCCCGAAACTTTGAAGAACAAAAGGGTTGTGGCTCTGGACATGGGCGCCCTCATTGCGGGCGCCAAGTACCGGGGAGAATTCGAAGACCGGCTCAAGGCGGTGCTCAAAGAAATCACGGACGCCCATGGCGAGATTATCCTGTTCATCGATGAAATGCACACCCTGGTCGGCGCCGGCGCAGCAGAAGGGGCCGTCGATGCATCCAACATGTTGAAGCCCGCCCTGGCTCGCGGAGAGCTCCGGTGCGTGGGTGCTACGACCATCAAGGAATATCGGAAGCACATTGAAAAAGATGCGGCTCTGGAAAGACGGTTTCAGCCTATCATGGTGGAAGAACCCTCTGTGGAAGACACGATTTCCATTTTGCGGGGGCTCAAGGAAAAGTATGAAGTTCATCATGGGGTCCGGATCAAGGATTCCGCCCTGGTGGCCGCAGCGACCCTCTCTCAACGCTACATTACGGACCGGTTCCTGCCGGACAAGGCCATCGACCTGATCGACGAAGCGACCTCCAGGTTGAGGATTGAGATTGACAGCATGCCCGCTGAAATCGATGCGGTTCAGAGAAAGCTCACCCAGCTCGAAATAGAACGGGAAGCGCTCAAAAAGGAAAAGGATCGGGGTTCCAGGGACAGGCTGGAGAAGATTGAAAAGGAACTGTCCGAACTTCAGGGTGAAAAGGAGCAGATGGTCGGCCACTGGCAAAAGGAAAAGGAAACCATAGCAAAAATCCGAGAGATCAAGGAAAAGATGGAGTCCACCCGAACCGAGGCCCAAATAGCCGAGCGCCAAGGAGACCTGTCGCGCGCTGCAGAACTCAAGTATGGAACCCTGATCGCTCTGGAAAAGAACCTGGCCGATGAGAACAGGAACCTGGAGCAGCTCCAGGTTGAAAAGAAAATGCTCAAGGAAGAGGTGGACAGCGAAGATATCGCCGAGGTCATTGCCAAATGGACCGGGATCCCCGTGTCCAAGCTGATGGAAGGGGAAAAGGAAAAGCTCATCAAGATGGAGGAACGGCTCGAAGAGCGCGTGGTGGGCCAGAAAAGCGGGATCATCGCCGTGGCCAATGCGGTTCGGCGGGCTCGCTCGGGACTCCAGGATCCGAATCGACCGATCGGGTCTTTTATCTTTATGGGTCCCACGGGTGTGGGCAAGACCGAGCTTGCAAGAGCGCTGGCCGAGTTTCTGTTCGACGATGAGAGATACATGGTTCGCCTGGACATGTCGGAGTATATGGAGAAGCACTCTGTGGCCCGGCTGATCGGGGCGCCCCCCGGTTATGTGGGTTACGATGAAGGGGGGCAGCTCACAGAGGCCGTGCGAAGGCATCCCTATTCGGTGGTTCTGTTCGATGAAATCGAAAAAGCCCATCCGGACGTGTTCAATGCCCTGCTCCAGATTCTGGACGACGGCCGCATGACCGACGGAAAGGGGCGCACCGTGGATTTCAAAAACGCCGTCATCATCATGACCTCCAACGTGGGGAGTCAGTGGATCCATGAGCTCAACGGCAAAAACAACGAAGAGATGGAAAAAAGGGTGACGGATGCCCTGAGAGTGACCTTCAGGCCTGAATTCCTGAACCGTGTGGACGAGATTGTGATTTTCAATTCCCTGGGTGCGGAAGAGATCAAGAAGATCGTGGACATCCAAGTTCGACTTCTGGGCAGACGCCTCGAGGGGGCGAAGATCAGGCTGGAGCTGACGGAAAAAGCCAGGGACCACCTTGCGGAAACAGGCTTTGATCCTGTGTACGGCGCAAGGCCTCTGAAGAGAACGATTCAGCACCTGATCCAGGATCCCTTAGCCGTAAAAATCCTTGAAGGAAGCGTCAAGGAAGGGGATCATGTCAAGATGGATGTGAAGAATGGCGAGGTGGTCTTCGCGGTGTGATGATGAAATTTACTTCGGCAAGCATTGCCCCAAGTGGTTTGGGGAGCCCCGCAGGGGCGTTGTATGAAATTTACTTCGGCAAATTTCATTAGGGGTTCAATCTTTCTTTCAATTTCTTCGAAGCCTGGAAGTTCACGGTTCTGCGTGAGTCAAGGATGATCTGCTCGCCTGTTTTTGGGTTTCTCCCCTTTCGGGCCCATTTGAATTTCACTTTGAACTTGCCGAATCGCGAGATGAGAACCTGTTCTCCATTTTCCAGCTTTTTCTTGATGATCTCAAAGGTGGCATCCACCAGCGTGGACGCCCGCTGCTTGGTGAGAGGCTTATAGTCGAATTCAGGGAAAAGGAAGCGCTGCCGGTCCCTTTTGGAGTTCTTGAAGCGGACCTTGTCCATCACGCTCTTTATCAGATCGGTTTTCGTCACCGTCATGACCTCCCCCGCACTCTAAAAGGTGATTCATTCTAAATAGTTATTGGCAAGCAATGGCACATCTGTTAGGGTTTGTCAACTCCTTAACATGAACCCTAAATCCACCGTCTAATTCGGGTTCATTGAATTGAATCAAAAGGCTGTATAAGATTCCTGATCACCAGGAAGGCATCAGATGCAAGGCTTCCGAAATTCCGAGGAATGAGGCGTACAGATTGGTACGCCGCAGTGACGAGGGATGTTTACCCGCCTCGGGAGGGAGGGTAACGCAGCAGATGATGTCTTGATGGTGATCAGGGATGAACCCGGCGACCCATGAGAACGTCCTTTCATCCCCGATTGATCAATGATCCCTTTTGCGATCCCGGGTTGTTCATCGCTTTTTCGCATCAGCGAAGAGCCATTCTCTTCGACCTCGGCGATCTGCATGCCCTGGCGCCACGGGACCTGGTAAAGGTTTTCCATGTCTTTGTCTCCCACACCCACATGGATCACTTCATTGGGTTTGACGCCCTTTTGAGGGCCCTGCTGGGCCGGGACAAGGAGATCCATCTGTTCGGGCCTCAGGAGTTCTTTGACCGCGTAGAAGGAAAACTGGCGGGCTACACGTGGAACCTTGTGGATGAATACGAATACCCCCTTTCCCTGAAGGTGACGGAGGTGGGGACGGAAAAGATCAAGACCAGGCGGTACCTTTGCCGGGATCGGTTCGCAAGGGCGGAAACAGAGGAGGAAGCCCCTTTTACCGGCCTCCTTCTGAAAGAACCCTCCTTTGAGGTGGCGGCCGCGCTCCTGGACCATCGGGTGCCGTGCCTCGCCTTTGCCCTGCAGGAAAGGTTTTCCATCAATATCGACAAGGAGAAGCTCAAGGATTTGGACCTGCCTGTGGGACCCTGGCTGGGCCGCTTCAAGAGGGCCCTTTACGATCAGCAGAACCCCGAGGACGTGTTTGAAGTCACTTGGGAGCAGAGGGGCCGGGTCATCAAAGCAAGGGCGTTTGTTCTCGGTGAGTTGGCGCAAGAGATTGCCCGCATTTCCCCGGGCCAGAAAATCGCCTATGTCACCGATGCTGCGGGGCGGCCGGAAAACCTGGAAAAGGCTGAAAGGCTTATCCGGAATGCAGACAGCCTTTACATTGAAGCCGCGTTCCTGGATCGCGATTTGGAGATTGCGGAAAAGAAGTGCCATCTCACGGCAAAGCAGGCCGGAACGCTGGCACGAAAAGCAGGGGTGAAGCGGCTCACCCTTTTCCATTTTTCTCCGCGCTATGCAGGAATGGCGCAGGAACTGGAAAGAGAGGCCACGGAAGCGTTTAACTGTAAGCAGTGAGGACTAATCAGTAATCAGTAATCAGTAATCAGTGATCAGTAATCAGTGACCGGTAGTCAGTGACCGGTGGTCAGTGACCGGTAATCGGTGATCAGTAGATGGTAACTGGTGAGCTTCATCGCTGTCCAAAATCGCTGAAAATCGTGTTTGGCAGCGAGTTCATTCAAAGGGGTAAAGAGGAGCGAAGCGTTTTCGATTTTACGGTTGGTCATGAGGCGCGATACGCTCCGGAAAAGGGACATTCCCTGTTGCTTCGCTCGCTTCGCCGTCCATGGCTGCGCTCGCTGCGAGATTTCGGCCCTTTCGCCGTCCTGCTTCAGGGCCGAAATACGCCGCAACCGGGAATATCCCTTTCCCTCCGCTCTTGCTTGAAAGGGATTTTGGACAGGCATGGATGAGCTTATGAACTCAATAACTCACGAGCTTTTTCCGCTTGCTCGTTAATGCGCAGCGTTTCCACCAGGGCGTCATGGATGAGCCCGTTGGAGGCGACCACTGAGGGGTGAAAGGGGGAAAAGGGATTTCCCTCAAAGTCGGTCATTTGTCCCCCTGCTTCTTTGACGATGACCGCCGAAGCCGCCGTGTCCCAGGGCTTGAGCTCCTCCTCCCAGTAAGCGTCGAATCGGCCGGCTGCGACATAACACAAGTCCAGGGCTGCAGAGCCCAGCCGCCGTATTCCCTGGACACGAACAAGGACTTGGTGAAGGCGCCGGACAACAGGGCCCGCCTTTTCATGGACGGAGTAGGGAAAGCCCGTGGCGACCAGGGAGTCCAGGAGCGTTGCAGTGGGTGAAATCCGGATC